>Ga0315288_10005384_pt1 | contig 16265 bp, 16 predicted proteins | sample YL17G11_20_MG_FD_203454 | JGI IMG/M metagenome (GOLD analysis project Ga0315288, IMG submission 203454) | Sediment microbial communities from Yellowstone Lake, YNP, Wyoming, USA - YL17G11_20 | ecosystem: Environmental > Aquatic > Freshwater > Lake > Sediment | place: USA: Wyoming | collected...
ATTATTTTTTTAAATTTCTGTAATAATTATTTCTTTTATTTTGATGCAACCACACGAATGAAATTGAGCACCAGGAAGACATTCCAAATGCCCGACACTGTTTCTATTGTTGAATAGCGCGATGAAATCCACTCATGCAAGAACTCGGTTGTGAGGAAACTCGTGACGAGGAACATGGAGAAGAACTTGAAATTGCTCGCCATGCCCGTGATGACGTCGAACCAGTTCTCCGAGTGCTGCCAAAGTGCGTAACAGAGCCGCGAGCGAATGAACGTTTTCAGCCCGAGGAACACAACGAGATTGAGCGAAATGATGAGGATGGTGGCTTGTCGCATTTTGTTCGACGGCACGTCGGCGCTCAGCATCTCGAAGAATCGCTGAGCGGCGAGGCCGAATATAACACCAAGCATGGAGTTGAGCACGAAAAAGAAACTGAGGTTTTTCTTGTCGAGACCGGCGCTGGCACACGCCTTTTCGTACGCCTTTCGACGTACTTTGCGAACGTCGCACACGTCACTGGACATGCTGATTGAAGGTGGCGAGAGAAGCGCAAAAAATAATGATCTCGCAACAAATAACTTGTGCGAACGTTGCAGTTTCTCTCAATCTACATGGATAAAATTGTTTCAGATATTGGGTCCGATTTTAGTATCGACGTTCTCTCGAAGAAGAGTTTCGCGCAACTCGCACTCTTCTGGAGCGTTGCAATTGTATCCGAGTTAACCGTTCTCGATCGTACCATTGACTGGCCGCTGGTCTCGGTTCGTGAAGACACTAAACGCGAAGAATTCAAGCTGGTTCCGCAGCAATTCGAAGCATTGATGACCCGACTTCGCGAAGAACGGATCGCACGCGAGGCCTCGTCGTTGTTCATGCGCAAAGAACTCTTCATCGCCGATCGACTCGAAATTATGTCGGAAATCTTCATGGCCGACATGAAGAGGATTATCAATCACATGAACACGCTACTAGATTTTGAGAGAAAACTATTGTTCGAAAAAATACTCATTGTCGAAGACCTCGAGCAATCGCTTCCGTCGCCACGAAGCTTGAAGCGTCGCCCAAAGGTGTCACCGCGCAGCGACGTCGCACAATCGCTTGTGCGAATTAGATTTGAGTTGTTTCTTATCGACAGAAGAATTGCGCAGACGAGCGAGCGAATCTCGGAGCACGTAATTGAAGTGCACACCATGATCAACCTCGTCTTGCATTCACGAAAACGGGCGGCGCACATATTCGCGAAGCGCATCGCAGCAGAGATCGAGGAATGCGAACAGTCGACGAGAAAAATTCATGCTCTCGAGTCAATTTTGCACAACGTTTTTATTACATTGCAAATGAAAGCTGATTCGCAATAGTCATTTCTTGCGTTTGCCCGCATGCTTGAAGTATTGCACTTGTCGTTCGCGCTTTTTGATTGCTGCCAATGAGCCAGGTTTGCTGAGCGGCTTTCCTTTGTGAGAGTAAAGTTCGTATTTGCCTTTTCCTTTCTTTTTGATCACCATCTGCGACCACGCACAATTTGAGATCGTTGGAGAAAAAAAAAACCGACAAAAATAGAAACAACGCACATCATTCACGAGAACCCGAATTAGTTAAAATATGAACGCAGATCACGACAATGATGATCTGTTTTCTCCGGCGCTCCGCAATTCGTATTCAACAAAGAGAAAACAAAAGTTTCACATGAGGATGCTGGCTCTGCTCTCGGTGTTGTTTCTCACTGCCAGCATTAGTTCTATTTTCTTGTGGCACTTTGCCGACAGCGAGCTCGACTCGTGCCAAGAAAAACTCGCTTATCTGAATATGTACTCCAATTACGAAGGTGGTCGCAATGATACTGATCCGCCCGCCGAAAAAGTGAAATTTCCAGAATCGTGGTCGTCGATAGCGTTGCAGGTGCTCGGCTCAATGAATCGTTCCGTTGATCCGTGCGAGGATTTCTATCAGTACGCGTGTGGTGGTTGGCTCGCCAGTCCCGCCGCCGAAATACCAGGCGATCGAAGTAGCTGGTCGCGCAGTTTCGGTGTTCTCGGTATGAAAACAGAAGCCATAGAATTGTCGATCGCGCGCGCCGGATTTCCATTGCTGGGCTTATTTTACACAGCATGTTCGAACACGAGTAATGTTGAACGCCTCGGACACACACCACTTCTCAACACGCTGTCGAAAATTGAGAAGATACGAGACACGCCGTCGCTGACCGAGGTTCTCGCCGAACTCTGGCTCGATGGCGTCGAACCGCTTTTTTCATTCGGCGCCCAGGCTGATTTCAAGAATCCCGACATGGTGATGGGTGTGTTCGATCAGGGCGGTCTCTCGTTGCCAGTCAACTACTACACCAGCAACGATTCGGACGCGCGTGCCGCTGTGTTTGCGCTGCAACAGTTGGCCTTCTCACTGTTCAAGCTCATGCCGGAGCCGTTCAATTTGACGCCGTTGGCATCGGCGCGCTCAGTGATCGCATTTCAAACCGCACTGGCCAACGTTTCGCTGAGCAACGTCGAGCGTCGCGATCCCACCAATCTTTACAATCCAATGCCGATTGAAGGTCTGGAGCTGCTAGCAAAAACTGTCGATTTCTCCGATTTCTTGAAACGAATCAATGTTGAGTTTTCGTCGTCGCTGAGTCCCGTTATTGTGCAAGCGCCGTTATTCTTTGGCGGTCTCGACTATGTTCTCGAATCGACAGTCAATTCGTCGTACTTGCGCAACTTCATTGCGTTTCAATATGTCTCTGACAACGCTGGTCTTCTCTCTAGCGAGTTTCAAGATGCAGTGTTCGAGTTCAAACGCGTCGTAAGCGGCGTCACAGAACGCGCGAAACGTGACGTGCACTGTGTGCGCATGATCGACGCAACCGATCTTGGCTTTGCGATGGGACACATTTTTGTCGCGCAAAACTTTCCGCCGGAGGCGAAGAACGCCACACAGACGTTGACGACCGAAATACTGACAGCATTTGCGTCGCGCCTCCGTGAAGTATCGTGGCTCGATGGCGTGACGCGCGATCGTGCGCTTGAGAAGCTGAAGAAAATCCAACCGAAAATCGGCTATCCCGATACGTGGCCACAATACGATGATGTGCATCTGCATTCGGATCGGCATTTCGAAAACGTGCGCTCGCTGACGCGCTACTCGACGGCGTTCGCGGCGCGCCAAGTGAATAAGCCCACCGATCGCTCGCTCTGGGGCATGTTCCCGCAAACTGTCAACGCCTATTACGATGCAAGCACCAATCAAATCGTGTTTCCGGCCGCCATTCTGCGTCCGCCGTTCTACAACATCGATGCACCCGAGGCAATGAATTATGGCGGCATCGGCAGCGTGATCGGACACGAGTTGCATCACGCGTTCGACGACGAAGGACGCCGATTCGATGGCGACGGCCGGCTCGCGCCGTGGTGGGAGAATGAAGTTGTCGAGCGCTTCGAGAAGGCCATTGCGTGCGTTGCTCAATTGTACAGCTCATTCACCGTCAAGGCCGGCAATCAAACGCTCAATCTAAATGGAAATCTGACACTGGGTGAGAATCTGGCCGACATGGGCGGCGTAACGATTGCGTATGCCGCCTACAAGGGCAAGAAATTGGCGAACCGCGAGTTTGCCCTATCGGAATCTCTCATCGAACACGCATTCGACGGTCTCTCGAGTGATCAACTTTATTTTGTCTCGTGGGCGCAGAACGAGTGTGCACTCACGCGAGACGCAACCACGAGCGCACGCATTGCCACCGAGCCTCACTCGCCAGCCGAGGCGCGAGTGTTGGGTCCGGCTTCTCAGACGGTGCATTTTGCAAACACGTTCAAGTGTGCTCGCGGTTCGCGATACAATCCATCGAAGCATTGCGTTGTTTGGTAACGCAATGAAAAAATAAATACTTGATTTATTTTCCTTGTGCTTGCAATGCAACAGCTTGCATACTCCTTTGATGGTTGTAGAGCATTTCAAATATCTGATTTCGAGAGAGCGCAGGTTTGTTGAGTTTCTCATCAACGCCGTTGAGTATCTGAATCTGATTCCGAATCCATGTGAATTCATCGATCGTCAACAAACCACACCGATTGTATGAGTCACAAATGCCGAGAAACTTCCTTTTGATTTTTCCCAGCTCCGATCCAATGTCGGATCGCGAAAACGCACGCGGATTCTTCGTAAAAAACGCGTTCAAAGATCGAGTTGCGCCTTCCAAAAATGCGCACGATATTCCACTCTGTTGCGTCAATTTTACACTCATCTCTTTCGTGAGGGCATTTTTTTCTTCGTCGTTCGTTGCTGCAACCAACTTGGTTTTGAGTGATGCGATTGCAGCATTCAATTCAGAAAATGTCTTGAACGCATCGGGAATGTTTTGAATGATCATATCGGGACTCGTCATACTCGAAACCTCTGCTCGACAAACGGGGCACTTGAAAGAATGCGTGGTCTCGGAAGAGAGCGCCAATTTGCTCGAGCACTCGACACATGCGATTTTGTGATTGCACGGCTGCGCCAGCATCGTGGCTTCGGCGTCCATACACACGACGCATTCTTGTTTTTTCTCCTCCGGCGGAGCAGATTTTTCTTCAGATGAAGTCATTTTTTCCCGTCGCTTTGGGCGCGTCCGCGATAATTTACAAATCCCGCAATTTCTGAAATTACGATTTGTTTTTGTTTCATTTCCATCGGTGCTTGGCTTTCTTTACGCGCACACATCGTTGCCAATGTGGCACAAGGCGTTGGTTTTGCTCCACGCTGTTTTAGAGCATCTAGAGAAATACCGCGCAATTATTAACGAACCTTTGGGTGTCGCTTGGGCAGCGTACATAGACAATTTCTCTCAGTACAATATTACAGTGTTTGGCGGCTGGGCAGTGATGATGCTCACCTACTGGGCGTTTGGCGGCTTCATGTTGATCGTCGATCTCTACAAATGGCCGCGATTTATCTGGCAGAAAAAATATCAGGCAGATCGTTTGTATCATCCACGTGGCACCGAATACAATCCACCCATTTGGAAGATGCTTGCTTTGGTTCTGTTTAATCAGATTTTTATCTTCCTTCCGGGCTTTTTCTTTCTTCAATGGGTGTGTGAGAGAGTCGAGATATTTCCTTGGAAATTGGGCGTACGCGTGGATCGCGTGCTCCCTTCGCTGCCCGAGATGGTGATTACGTTTACACTCGCCGTAATTCTCGAGGAATTTTGCTTCTACTATTCGCACTGGCTTCTCCATAGACCGTTTCTCTACAAACACATTCACAAAATACATCATTCCTACAAAGCACCTCACGCATGCGCTTCTCTCTATGCGCACCCGCTCGAGGCGATTCTCGGCAACCTCATTGCGATGAATATACCTCTGTTTGTGTGTCATTTTCATTTGCTGACTTTTTATGTCGCGATCTGCCTCGGTTGGATGTCGAGTTTAGTTGGGCACTGTGGATTCGATTTTCCACTGCTCTCACTATTTGTGCCAAAGCACGACTTCCACGATCTGCACCACGCTCGCTTCATTGGTAATTACGGCACGGCCGGTTGGCTCGATCGGTGGCTTGGAACTGACATTAAAATTGAAAAAACCATTTCTGTGTAAATCAAATCTCGGACGGTTCTTTTCATTTCCAATCAAGTTAATTTGCCACTGAAATTCTCTTTCGTCGCCACACGGCCCGTGTCGACCAGATTCTCGAGAATAATGTGACCAGGTCTATTCATTTGCGTCGATACGACAATACTGACACGCGCCTCAACGAGTGTGTTTTTCTCCATGTCCAGCAGAAGCACAGTACCCGTCGGCAGCGGAATGAGGTTGCGCGTTCTCGGCTTGCGCACGTAGAGCATAACCTTATCGGTCGTTAGCGGTACTTCGGAATCCAGTTTCTCGCTGAGCGGTTCGACAAGCCGGATCATTCCGGTGCGCGTGTATTGACTGTAGAGCGTGTCGCCGACAAAGGGCACCGCGTACGTGTAGCCATTGGCGTCTCGAAAGCGGATGCGTTTTGCAAATTCGCGCTGCGAGATGGTGAAAAGTTCGCTTCTCGCGCTTCTCTTGCGCGCCGAATCAATGTGCGACAGAAAGGCGCGTTTGCCAAGCGGTGACGAGCTCATTGCGGGCGGTCGGTTCCGGTGGCGATAATTGCTGTGCTAGAGATTTGTAAATATTAAAACGTCGTTATTCATTTTACACTTGTGAATGTCGGGAAAACCAAAGAGCACGGTTGTCGACGAACGATGTTTTATTTCGCCAGTTTTATTTGTTTGGCTTCTGCTTCTATAAGTGTTGTGGAAGCCAAAACACTTGATACGTTATGCAAAAAAACCAACATTAAGACGGTCGTACCAGGCTGGTGCGTGGGAAATCAATGTAATTGGCCGGGCATTATATGCGACGTCGGTCACACGCATATTTTATCACTTACGATCACCGAACCGACTGTTGTCGGAACGATGGAGCCAGATTTCAATTTGCCGTTTCTCCAGAATTTGGACATAGAAAATTCGCATCTCAGTGGTTTTATTCCACCAGCATTTTTCAGCAACGCAAAGAACACGCTACTTTCTCTGACGCTCCTTTCTGTGCCGCTGGCGTTCGACGTGTTCGACTTTTTTCAGATGACGCACATGACAACGATTCACATCGTCGACGCTCCGGTGTTTGGATTTTTTCATAGTACCCAATTCATTGCGCATTTGATTCATCTCGTCGATCTCACTATCAGCTACACACAAATACAACAAGGCATTCCGAATTTCTTCTTCCATTGTCCAATCACGCTGCATCGCATCGACTTATCGCATAACAGATTGTCGGGCGAAGTTGACAGCACTCTGTGCGCTTGTGCGGGTCTCCTCCATCTCGATTTGTCGAACAATTTGTTCACGTCGTTTCCTTCGTGCACCCACGCGCAGAATTTCTGCTCGGTGGAATCGAATCTCATCTGCGACCTTGCCAGTCTCCCCGGTCCGATGGTCGTTTGTCTCCAAGGCGGCATCACATCGGCTGTTGACTTATGCGGAGTGTGCGGAGGCAATTCACAAGAGTGTCTTGATTGCGCTGGTGTGAAAGACGGGACGAGTCAGGTCGATGTATGTGGTGTCTGCAATGGCGATGGTTTGTCGTGCATCGATTGTGTTGGAAATCCGCACGGAACAGCAGAATACGACGTGTGCGATGTGTGTAAAGGTGACAACAGCATGTGCAGCGATTGCAACGGTACACCGAATGGTCCCGCTGTTTACGACGCGTGTGATGTCTGCAATGGTCCACAGCACGGACCACAATGCGTCGACTGCGCAGGCAAACCACAAGGCACACTTGTTTACGATCGCTGCGACGTGTGCGGCGGAGATAACACGGCGTGTGCGGATTGTGAGGGGATTTTATTCGGAACGCATACTTACGACAAGTGTGGCGTGTGCGGCGGTCACAATCGTTGTCTCGACTGCGCCGGCGTGCCGTACGGCCACGCACATCGCGATCGATGCGGCGTGTGCAAGGGACACGGCGACACGTGTGGCATCCGCGGTCTCGAAGAGAAAGAAGAGTCGCTGAGCAACGCCGTGACGGTGCTGCTTGTCGTCGGTCTGATTCTCTGTGCGCTTGGCGGTTGCGTGTTTTGGTGGTGTGTTGCGTTCAGGCGAACTTCAACACCGCGCACTGGTCGCACTCCAGGCACAGTATCTTTTGGCTGAAATAAATTAGCACACAAAGTGAAATCCCATCCTTTTATTTGAAATGCATTACATAGAGACTGTAAGTGTTGAGACGCATGCGAACAAATTCGTTCTCGTTGTCGCGATCTTGCGCGGGCCTAAACGTGAATTGAACAACAGCCATAACCGACTCGAGTGTCGGGAATTGTGCCAGCGTCGAATACCCTTCGACGTCAATGCCGTGCGAATCGAAAATGAACCAGAGATCGTCACTGAACGCCACACTCATCGACGAACCGCCGATGGTGAGCACGGCAGAGAACACACCCTTCTTGGCCGCCTCTCGCAACGCCGCCTCGAGTGGAGGCGCGTCGCTTTCGCCGATGGCAGTCGTGGCTTTGCTGTTCCAGAAACCCGACGCCTCGTACGAAGTGAGGTTCAGTGTGTCGAATTGCTTCCTCACGTACTCGCTGCTCTCGTAAACCTCGGCCGCCAACATGTACGTCGAACGCAGACTTTGCAGTTTCTTCTCCAGTTCCTTGCGTTTCGCGGCGTCTTGTTCGAGACTCAATTTCATGTCGAGATTCTCGGCCTCTTCGAATCTTTTGTTGCGCCATTGGCGCCAAATAAACGCACCGTTGTTGACAATCTTCGGATAATCCAATTGATTGAAAATTGTCTCCGACACGCCAAGCTCTTCAGAGACGGGCAGCAAATGTGCGCTCACAAGTCTCAACGAGACGAGAAATGCCAGAGCCGTGCACGCAGTACCAGCGTCGTCCATGGCGAATTGCGACACACATGGAAACTCAGTGCGTCTATTGTTCTCCAAGGATGGCTTTTTGTCGTCGACATCGTCATCGGCATCAGGTGCGTATTTTCTCTTTTTGTCTTGATTTGCAATCTGTTCGTCATTGTCGTCATCGGAGGTTGCAGCACCAGTCGCGCCAAAAGATGTGCTGTTGTTGTTGTTGGTTGCGGTGTTGGAATCTAAATCGGGAAAAGAGAGTTGTTGTTCGTGCCAGCCGTTGGCGTGCGAGTGCGTGCTAAAGTTCTCGTGATAGACGTCGAGCGCCAATTGTTGCGCCATCGCCTTGTTGCGCTTCTCGTTCTCGAGTTCGTCGAGAGAGCCGCGCGCAACTTGCACAAACAGATCGAAATAATACTGATCGGAATTCTCTGCGCCGCCGGGCAGTTTTATCACATCGAGACACGATTTGGTGGAGATTTTCAGCGGCAATCGAAACGTCAATCGATCCGAGCACTGCACGAGAGTGCGAACGACGAGCTCTTGCATAGAATTCTCGAGAGTCGACACGCGTGAATGAAACACGTTGCGAGCACGAACACGTTCTCGTTCGCGTGCTTGCTTGATCTCTTCGGCATACGCGTGGTCCTCGCTCAGTGTCGCGACCAAGAGCGTCGTTTCGTGACGCTTGTCGACGTCTTTGCAGTCCGCCGCGTACATGCCGCGCACGTTCGCCAGCTCGCGGAAATACTGCGTGCGCAGCCGCATCATCATCGACGCGTAACTGAACTCTGCGGCATTATCGGTCATTCTAATTCCGCTTCGTTTCTTCGGAAACGTGCCCGGTTCTTTTGGGCCATCAATAAATGCTTCGGGAAGAAAATCAAACAACGGGAACTCGTTGGAATCGAACGGATCGGGTGGCATAGCACACTGGAAGTCTCCAATGCCAGCGTTCTCAGCGCCGGAAGCATTTGTACTAAACTCGTGCACACCGAGTGGGCTCTCGTCGGTTTCGTGGTGGTGTTCGGCGTTCTGGCACTTGCCGACACAACAGCAGCCAACGCGAAATGGCTTCAGCAGTCTCAGCAGCATCTCTTTCTCGGGCCAATCGAGATCATCCATGCTTCCGATCTGCATGTCATCGTTATTCATCAAACACGCTCTCGCCCGCGATGTCGGTGTCACGTCTTGCAGAGTGGCATCGAATCGCACTTCATCGGGAGCCACCATCTTCGTCGAGGACGAGGAGAGCACAACAACATCGTCTTCATCGCCATCGGTGCTTCGTATCGGTGATTCGACAACGCGTGAAGAGAGAATCGAAATTTCGTTTTCGTCGACCTCTTCGATGTCGTCGTTCAAATCAAGCACAGACGATGTAGAACCACCATCGGCGTTGATAGGCTGTGATTTTTGAGTGACGCCAAAGAAATCGACCAATTTCGACATGCCCGACAATTGTTTGCGTGTGCGTTCGGCCTTTTCGTCTTCTCGTTTCTTTTTCGACTTCTCTTTCGTTATCTGCGCTCGTTTCTCCATCATTGTTTTGAAGCGTTGAATTTGCTCTGGCGTCTCTACATTCTCCTCCCGCTTTCTCTTTTCAGAGAAGAAGCGGCGCGGTGCTTCGACGACAGGCTGAGGCGCAATTGATTTGACACGCGGTGCCGGCGACAAGTCGGACCACTTGGGTCTGAGTTCTGGCATTTGAACACCACGACGACGAAAAGTAAAACCAGGCTTCGAATAATGACTCATTCTAAAGAGATTTGTTTGAGAAAATTATTATTATTATTTTTTAAACAATAAAAATTAAATCTGGTTATTTTTTTTCTTTTTTTTTTCTTCCGCTCTTTACTTGTATGGCGGGAAAACAATTTGTCGGAGGAAAACGTGAACGAAATCTTGAGTTCGCCGTTGACGACGGCGAGTTTGCAATTGACAGTGGAAATCGCGGCAGCGTGCTCGACACCGATCTATCGTCGATCGATGCGCGCATTAAGCGACTCGATAGACGCAATGCTGCGTCGGAACCGAAAATGTACGCCAAACCACTCTATCAATATCCGGCAGCGCAACGCCAGGCCTACTACAATCTAGTTGGCGCGGTGGCGCAAACAATCGAGGATAACATCATAAGACCGAAAGACCCGGCCGTGTTGAACGATCTGCGACGTCGCGAGGCAGCTATGCACCAGTCTGCATCGTCTGCGAGTGTAACTATACTGAAAACGCGCACACCCAACACGCGGTACGCATCCGATGGTCCGAAAAAGTGGCTCGAGCAGCCGGGCGGTGCCGAGCAGTCCACGACACTGACGATTGCCGACACATGGGCGCGTGAATCGAAAGTCGTTCGTCACGCACATGGCAAAGACGATGTGCTCGTGCTCGACATTCGGTTTGCGTGCAAGTGCGACTTGCTCGGCGAGATTCCATTGTTGATCAGACGCAACGTGCTCTTTCCTTACCTCACAATGCCAGCGAACGAGAAAACAACACTGCAGCACATGTCGCAGCACAACACGTTTATTCGCTTCGCCGAAGAGTTTGCACGCGAAGAGATGCGTGGCACGCTCGACGACGTGCTGAAACGCTCAGGTGGCATGTCGTTCTGCTCGGTGCGCTTCTGTCACGACAATCTACTCCAGGTCGTCTATAACATGGACCTCGACGGCATCTACTTGGGCGTGCTCGTGTTTGCGCTAATGTCGGCAAACAAAACGCCAATGACACAACAAGAGGCTCTCAGCACACGCAGTCAAATAAAATCGGAGATTGCGAAAGAACGCGAAGTTGATGCTGCCAAGGCGCGCGAGCCGGCCGCTACAATCACAGCGCTGGTTAAAGACGCCGACGTGCTCGACGAGATGGAGCGCATGAGACAGTTGAACGAGACGTATTTCAAAGCGTACAGCGAGGTTGCGCATTCGTCGAGCGGCACTCCAGTGGATCGACTGATCTCGCGTTCGTGTCCATTGGCCGTGTTCGTTGCCGCAAAAAGCGCTTCTCTGCTCGCAGCGCAGGTGAAATTTCAATACTATCATTTCGCAGTGTGCCAGTGCATGCTCGACGACAGCGATCTCGTCGAATACAAACGTGCTTACGCGAACGCTCAGAAACGACATACGCACGTGCCAGCCTATGACAGTGATAATGAAACGAAATAAGGCAGAGAGGGAGGGAAGCACATTTTCATTTCACTAATAGCGACCGGAGTTTGATTTCATCCATTGAATAGATAGCCAAATTCAGAGTCGATGCGAGTTGCGCGCCGCGCAAAATGCGAGTTGCCAGATCGCTGCCGCCGCGTGCCCAATGCGCTTGAAAGTGCTGCGCCGCCTCGAATCTGTTGAACGGACCAATCCATTGTTGAAGGCGCCAGTCACGACTGTTTGCTTTGCCACTCTTGCGATGTTTTTTCAAGCCTCTGTTGAATCGTAAGACGTCTCTCGCCGGATTGCACGCAATCTCAATCGACGTCGTCTGCACATCGGCATCGTTGTTGTCATACATCAGATAGACAAAGTGCGTTGGCGATCGGTCGTTGCGCTCAGTGGCGCGCAGCCGCAACGCTTCAACGGCAGGGCCCGCTGGCGCGAACTGCATGCTGGTGCGTTCGCAAATACAACAACGTCGTCGACGACGGAGAAAGAAGATAATTCTGTGTTTAATTTGCCTTTCATTGATCACACTTTCACGCCGACGACAACGGCATATTAACGGTGAGATTTCCAATCCACAATCACATCCACAAAGTCTTTGCATCGCCTCAGCAGTGTATGGTCGTATTGGTTTGAGATTCTTCGGATGTGTGCAACCAGTTCTTTTATCCTTGCTTCGGGCTTCTCTTCCATGTTCCGATGCCAATACTCATTCGCTTGAAAATATTCATCCATCGTGCCAACGAAAGTCGATCTTTTCAATTGCAAGCACAAAATTTGACACCGACGCACCTCGGTGAATAGTTGTGTCGGCTGTAAATTACAGAGGTCTTCATCCTTGTAAGATTCCGACTTGAATTCGTAATCGGTCATTTTTTCTCTTTCGTAAGCGACGATGTTGTGGTGGGTAAGCAAATAAAAAACCCCGATATTTATTTATAATTAAAATTAATATGAGAATTTTAAAAAAAATTTCAATCTTAATTTAATGGAAGATGAGAGGAGTTATTTCAGCGAAGACGAAGAATACATTTCGGCTGGTCAAATCTATGCGACAATGACGGAAGAGCAACGAGAACAGCACAATAAGAACAATGCAGCAGAAGCATGCAAACTATATGTGAAAGCATTGTCAATGGAAAAAGGCGCGGTGCGCGAAGCGTGTCTTACGATGCTTGGCGATCTTTATGATCGTGCGACGCGCGAGAAGTGTGATACTTGCTTCGCGCCAGAGCCAGAGCATAAATATCAGTGTCCATTCGCAAAAAAATGCGACGTCTGCGGTGTGCGCATCGACATTGATAACGTCTCACACCGGAACGGATGCTTTGACAACGGCTTGTGCACTGTTGGCCTTTTGTGCTGCAACGTTTATATGTGCAACTGCGTGCATCGATAATGATCCGAATAAGAACATGGACACTAAAAATCTCATCTCTCGAGGGCATTGAAGTTGAAAAGGAAGCGAAAGAGAGGAAAAAAACGAATTAAAATATGAGAGTTGCTCAACGCACAAAATACTGTCTTATTGCCAATGCAGTTTTGCTTGTCGTTCTTGTTGGTGGCGCGTTCATTGCAGCACCCGAAGATGGCCTTTTTAAGTTCGGTCCAAGTGCCACTCTCATTGTTGGCAGCGTCTTAATCGACAGCTGGCTGCGCTACTGGGCGCTGATAATTTTGGTGTGCATTTTCCGGTCCCTATCTGTCATCATCAACGACATTGGCATGCCCAATCTCGGCTTCTCGATTTACGATCCAACACGCGAGACTGTGTATGGTTTCGCAAGGATGGAATTGCAACTACTCGCCAATGCGATGTTCCTTGTCACGTCACTCAGTAACGTGTTCAGTATTCTCGTGACGGTGGCACGACTTGACGTTGCCGTGATTTCAGTGTTCGCCAGCGAACTCTCGAGCGCTGCTTCAATCTATTATCTACTGGGCAAAAAGAAACGATTCATCACTGATTTCGATACTGAAGAAGCGGCAGAGAGGTCGAAAAAACTTATTGAAATCATCTAGAACATAGAATGAACAACCCATTCGATATTTGCAATGGATTTTTTGCGACATTTATTATTGTTCTATTTTGGTTGGCAGCAGGTGCGCTGCTCGACTTCATTGAACAGCAGAAGCAAGTACGGCGCGCGTCGCGGGATCGGTGTAGTAGATGTCGACGTCTTTCTCTGATTTCGCCCAAATAGAGAACGCTTGATACACGTCACGCCGATCCACAGGCGACTGAGTATTCAACGCGCCACGACCAGCTTCAACAAAGACCCGCTGCAAGCGAACCTCTTCGACGGTGCGTCGCAAGTTGATGATGCCGCGTGCGTTTGCGTCTTCGAATAAGTTCTTCTCCCACGCTCGACCGATCAGTTCGATGAGGATGGCGTCTGCCGTGCCAGACGGCGCGTTGAACGGTGGATTGACGCCAATACGCAACACACGCATGCGGAATCCGCCATCGTGCATGTGCTGCGAGACACCCGCTTGCGCACGCCGTTCCCAATAAACGTACATCAATTGTTGCGCTGTGTAGTTGGGCAGACGCCATTTGTAGGGAAAGCGGGACGAAAAGCCTTCGTTGGCCGCGAGAATGCGCTTTCGAATGAGGTCCTCGTAACCGGCGCCAATCATGCGCAGTTCGCCCTTGAAATCCTCGGTGAACTTCACGATGGTGTCAACACATTCATTGCCAAGATCGTCGCGTTCGCCTTGACGGAGTGTGTAGATTTCGTCGATGAACAACACGCCACCGTAACTCGTTGCAAACGCTTGGCGTGTTTTGATTGCAGTTTGGCCTTCGAAGCCGGCGACCAACATCGAACGATCGAAAGAGGCAATTTTCATGTCTGCTTGCATCGGTTCGGGCACGAGACCGAGAATTCGAAAGATGTTGCCAATGCGCGACGCCACCGTTGTTTTGCCCGTGCCAGGCTGACCGAACAGCAGAATGCCACCGTGCGCCGCGAAGAGATTCGCGTTGCCGACACCAACCACCGTGGCGATGATCAAACGCGCCAAATTCTGTTTCAACGACACGAGACCGACCAGGTCGCTGATGGCGTCGATTGCCGCAATAAACTTATTGATAAGAGCGGATCGCGTTTCTGAAATCAATTGCATCGAGCGGTTCACTTCCGGCACTCTGCTCGGTGCTTCTTCTCGACGTCTGCGTCTCGTTCTCGGTTCGACTTCTTGTTCGGGCTCCTCGAGCACTTTTCTGTACTTGAATTCGTCGAGAATGTCCAACGCGTAATGTCCGGTGTAGCCAAGGTTGAAGAATTCCAACAGTATAGCATCGGTGATAAATGAAATGCGCGCCAGTACGGTGTCTTCGAATTGCACCTCGTGCTCCAGTATGTCGTTTTTTGCCTTGTCCTCCAGCGCTGCTAAGTTCTGCTGTGGTCGTTGTGCGCGTGTTTGTAGGATGCGTTTTTTGCGCTCGTCAAATTTAACGAGGAATTTTTCGAGATTCTTTTGGCGCACTGCAAGGAACGCGTGTGCCGTCGGAGAGAACAACTGCATGAGGCGCGCTTTGATTGCGCCAAGACCGAGCGGGTCGATGTTGGCGATCTCTTGCGCGACGCGTCGGCTTGCACCGGCTGACTGGGACGCCTCGTTGAGTTCTCTTGTTTGCTCAAGAGCAGAGACCGTCTCTCGTTCGGCGCGTCCAGCTTCAATGTGTCGTCTCAGCAACGCGTCGGTGTATTTGTCGAGCGAATGTTTGTTGCTGTCGATGATGAAATTATTCGCATCCGTCTTTCGACCGGTGTAGGTCCGTACAGGACCCACAAGCGCGTTTGTCGATGTAATCTCTGACTCGTCAACATCGACGTTGTCGTCATTCGGATCGCCTCGACTGCCGGGGCCACCGCCGCGGATGTCGTTGATAAGCCGCCGCACTGCTTCTACTAAATCCTCCTCACTTGATTGTGACATTTTGCAAGTGAGAGCGTTTCGTTTATTCTCGTTGGTGTGTGTCGATAAATGCTTTGCTCTTTTCAATTATTGCGCACATAGCCAGCAACGTTCTAATTCGTAAAATACATGCCATCGAATTGCGGGTTTTCCATTTTCTCTGCCAACTGATCCATCGCCATGCACTCTTTCGAGCAATATGAGATTTCAAAACTGTGAAGAATGGGACACAGTTTGCCTCTCCGATGCATTCGCGTTACAACAACGCCGTTCTTTGCCGTTGAGTTTACGCAACAGCTTCTTGCGCAGACGTTCTCCTTTCGTGTCTTCAGGGCGTGTACAATCTTCGGCGGCATGCAATGACACGGCTCTTCTGTTTTCACAAGGTCTTCGGATGACTTGATGCCTTTCGCCAGCAGCATCGCTCCTAACATGGCAGTTTTCTCTTTTATTTGCGCGTCGGAAAGTGATGATGGTGAAAAAGAAGACATTTTTCCACTTTTGTTTTTTTTTAAAAAAATAAAAATAAATTTATTTTTTTTTTAAAAAAAAATTTTAATTAAAAATAAAATAAAAATATTTTTATTTTATTTTTTCGTAAAATAAAGATAATTTTTTTTATCATATGTAGCGATCGTAAGACTCGTATTGGCAAAAAAGACCCTCCCCAATTTCAAAGTTGATCATTTTCGTAAAGTTTCAAGCAATGAAACGTGCACCAAAAAACCCAGTAAAAAAATTTGCAAAGACCCAAAATCGATTCGGTTCTCATGAGAACCGATCACGTTTTGGGTCT
>Ga0315288_10005386_pt1 | contig 16264 bp, 15 predicted proteins | sample YL17G11_20_MG_FD_203454 | JGI IMG/M metagenome (GOLD analysis project Ga0315288, IMG submission 203454) | Sediment microbial communities from Yellowstone Lake, YNP, Wyoming, USA - YL17G11_20 | ecosystem: Environmental > Aquatic > Freshwater > Lake > Sediment | place: USA: Wyoming | collected...
GTATTTGTTTTTTGAATAAAGTAAAATTAAATAAATGATTCGAAAAGTCGCAGAAAATACCTTCTTTTTATCAGCCGCCCAAATTACCGCCCGTTTGATCGGTTTTTTTTATTTCATTTTCTTAGCTCGATTTTTAGGAGTAGCCACTTTTGGCATTTATAATTTTACTTTAGCCTTTGTTTACAATTTTGTTCCGGTGGCTGATTTTGGCTTGGAGAGGTTTGTTTTAAGAGATATTTCTCGTCAGCCTCAAAAAATTTCTTTTTATTTAGCCCGGCTTTTGCCTTTAAGGTTGTTTTTATCTTTGGGAGCCTATTTAGGAGCTTTATTATTAGGAGTAATTCTTGGCCGGCCAGTTCAACAAATTTTTTACTTAGCCATCTTTGGCCTTTTTATTTTCCCTTATAGTTTTACTTATTTATTAAGCAGTTTTTTAAACGCCCAGGAAAAAATGAAATATATGGCTGCAGCCATTGTTGGCAGCCAAACTATAAACTTTATTGTAGGGATTATTTTTGTTTTGCTTAAATTGCCTCTTTCGGTGATTTTTTTAACTGGTTTTTTTGGTCAGTTGGCTGTGGCCTTAGTTTTTCTTTTTAAAGCTAAATCCTGGGGGCTTTCCCTAGGTTGGGTGATTGATAAAAAGTTTTTCTTAAAATCTCTTTCTCAATCATGGGCTTTTGCTTTCTTACTAATTTTAGCGGTTTTCTATTTGCGTATTTCTTTAATCTTGGTTGGTTTGCTAAAAGGAGATTATTATACCGGCCTTTATGGAAGTGCTTTTAAATTTGTTGAAGCCATGATTTTAATTCCCCAGTCTTTGGCTTTGGCTTTGTTCCCTTTATCTTCAAGATTATTTTTAGAAGACAAAAAAAAGTTAGAGAAAATCTATCAGAAAGGCTTGTTAGTTTTGTTTTTATTTTCTCTGCCTTTTGTTTTAGTTTTAGGTTTTTTGCCTCATTTGATTATTAGCTTGGCTTATGGGCAGAACTATTTAATGGCGACTCCAGTGTTGTCTCTTTTGGGGGCGAGTTTAATTTTGTTTTTTCTTAATTCTTTACCAGGAAATATTATTCAAAATTCTCCTCGCTTTAAACAATTTTTACCCTGGGCCTTTTTAAATTTTTTAATCACGTTGCTTTTGTGTTTGTTTTTAATTCCTCGGTTTTCAATTGTCGGTGCGGCTTGGGCGGTGATTGGCGGAGAAGTCTCAGGATTGGTGATTAATAATTTCTTTGTATGGCGAATTCTCAAAAGGTGAAAGTTTCCGTTGTTATTCTTTCCTGGAATACCAAGAACTTGCTTGAACAATGTTTGAAAAGCATTCCTTTTTCCATGGAGATTATTGTTGTCGATAACGGCTCCACCGACAACACTCTTCAGCTTCTTGAGTCCTTAAAATGGCCTAATTTAAAAGTTATTAAAAATAAAAGCAATCTGGGTTTTGCTAAAGGTAACAATCAAGGCCTTGAAGTTGCCAAAGGGGATTTAATCATGCTTTTGAATTCTGATACGATTGTCCAAAAAGGAGCGCTGGAAAAGCTGGCTGATTATTTAAGCAAATTTCCTCAAGTTGGGGCTGTTTCGCCATTACTTGTAAATAAAGATGGTTCTTTTCAAGAAGAATATTATATGAGATTCCCAAATTTATGGCAGATTTTTGGTTACCACTGTCCACTTTCTCGTCCTTTATTTATGAAAACACCATTAAGGTGGTTAGTAGTTAGTAGGCTTAAAAACAAACCTTTTGAGGTTGAACAATTGCCAGGGGCCGCCATGATGGCAAGACATGAAGTTTGGGAGAAAGTTGGTTTATTGGATGAGGATTATCAATTCTTGTATGAAGATGTTGATTGGTGTTATCGGGCTAAAAAAATGGGCTTGAAATTGGTTGTTGTTCCTGAGGCTAAAATTGCTCATTTAGGCGGCGGAAGTTGGAAGCGAAGAATAAACCTTCACAGTTTTGAATTTTACCGGCAGTTTTTTTCTTCCTTGCTCTTTTTTGTCAAAAACAATTATGGGGAGAAAGAATTAAAGAAATTTAGAATGGCTTTGATCATCAACTTTTTCTTTCAGTTTAAATTTAAGTTAGCTAAAGTCTTTCTTAATCAGGGGAATCAAATCAAACAAGAAAAATTATGGCCATAGTTTTTATCCTCATCTTAGGTCTAATTTTAAGATTGGTTAATCTTAACCAGTCTTTATGGTTGGATGAAACCGTTCAGGCCATAACTTCTAAAGGAACTTTTTTAAATCTTTTTGCTGAGCTTCAGGGTGATTTTCATCCGCCTTTGTATCATCTTTTAATGTGGGGATGGGCTCATTTGTTTGGCAATGGTGAGTTGGTGATGAGATTGCCATCAGTTTTCTTTGGCGTGGGAACAATTTATCTTGTTTACTTAATCACCAAGCAAGTTTTTCCTAAAAAACATTTTGTGCCTCTTTTGTCGGCTTTGTTTTTGGCCACCGCCCCTTTCCATGTTTATTATTCTCAGGAGGCCAGAACCTATGCCATGACAGCCTTTTTTGCAACACTTTCAACCTATTGGTTGTTGCGTTTAATGAGTCAGCAAAAATTGTCAGTCAAAATTGCTTATATTTTCTCTACCGCTTTGCTTCTTTACTCTGATTATTATGGTCTTTTTGTCTTTTTGGCTCAGGTCATTACTGTCCTAATTATTTTAAGGAAAAAGATAAACAAATTTCTTTTTCCTTGGCTTGTGATTATTGTTTTGTTTTTGCCTTGTTTGCCCTTGTTGTGGATTCAACTTAAAACTGGGCGCCAAGCCACAACCTTTTTGCCAGAATGGGGAAGGTTAGTTAATTTAAGTTTTTTAAAAGCTTTGCCTTTGACCTTTATTAAATTCTCTATTGGCCGGATAACGATTTTTAACAAAACTTTTTATGCTTTTGTTTCTGCTTTTCTTTTAATCGTCTATGGTTTGATTTTGATCAAGGGATTCTTAAAGGGAAGGAAATTCTTTATTGATCATTGCCGATGGGTAATTCTTTTGTGGTTTTTAATTCCGGTGGTTATTGCCTGGCTTTTATCTTTTTTTATTCCCAACTATCAACCCTTCAGGCTATTGCTGGTTTTACCGGCTTTTTATCTTCTTTTGGCTTTGGGAATATCAGGAATATCCTCGGTAAGAATAAGAACAATGGCCATCGCTTTTATTCTCTTGGTAAACTTAATTTCCTTAGGGGTTTATTTTAAAAATCCTTTCTTTCATCGTGAAGATTGGCGGAGAGCGGTTAATTTTATTGAAGAAGGAAGTGGCGGGGAAACAATCGCTTTGTTGCCTTCTTACACTTCCCACTGGCCCTATACTTATTATTCTCAGGGAAAAGTTAAGCTTATTGGTGTTGGCCAGGAAATAAAGCCTGTGAGTGAAAAAGACTTGAAAGGATTAAATCTCTCAAACTCAACAATCATTTATTATCTTTATTATCTGGCTGATGTTTTTGATCCCCAAAGCTTAATCCAGAATTGGCTTGAAAAAGAAAATTTTGCTAAAATAGAGGAGGTTAGTTTTAACCAGATAAGGATTCAGAAATGGAAGCAACAGAAATAAAAACAGAAATAAAACAGGAAGAATTCTTTGGCCATGAAAAGAGCGAAAGGAAGCATTCCCGGTACATTTTGACCACCGGTCATAAGTTTAAGGCTAAATTATGGGATTCGGAAGTTAGGGATAAACATTGGACTGAAGAGATGACTGTTAAAGGGGATTTATTGGAAATTACCGCCGACAGCAGAGTAGAAAAAGATAAAAAAGGCACTTGGGCCACACACTATTATATTTCTGATATCTCAAGGCAAAATGACCCTGAAGACAAAATGATTTATTATCGGGGAGAATTTCACAGTGCGGCGGGAACACAGATAAGTTTCGACAAAGATCAGTTAAATGAAAAAGACGAAAAGCCGGAACGGATTGAAATTACTCCAAAAACAAGATGAAAATCGGCATTGATATTTCCCAAATTGTTTATGGTACTGGTGTCTCTGTTTATACTCAAAATCTAATTGAAAATCTTCGTAAAATTGATAAAAAAAATGATTATCTTCTTTTTGGTGGAAGCTTAAGGCAAAAAGAGAAACTCAAAAAGTTTGGGGCCAAAGTTTTTTCTTTTCCACCAACGTTGGCTGATTTTGTCTGGAATCGGTTACATATTTTTTCAGTAGAAAATTTTATAGGGCCGATTGATGTTTTCCATTCTTCTGATTGGGCCCAACCCCCAACCAAGGCGGCTAAAGTGACCACTATTCATGATTTTGGTTTTCTTAAATATCCAGAGGTGGCTCATCCAAAGATAAAAGCCGTTATGGAGAGGAGATTTAAATGGATTAAAAAAGAAGTTGATTTAATTATTGCTGTTTCCCAAGCCACCAAAAAAGATATCACGGAGATCTTAAATATTCCTGAGGAAAAAATCAGGGTAATTTATGAAGCTGTCTCAGAAGATGTAAATCAAGTTAAAGATCAAAAAATAATTGAGAAAGTTAAAAAGAAATATGGTCTTAAGGACAATTATCTTTTGTCAGTGGCAACTTTAGAGCCAAGAAAAAATTTAAAAAGAATTATAAAAGGCTTTGGCCTTTTGAAGAAAAAAGATTTAAGTTTAGTCATTGTCGGAAAGTCAGGCTGGGATGAGGAAATTAGCCAATGGGGGTTCAAAAATAAAGACCAAAGGATTATTTTTACCGGTTATATTAGTCATGAGGATAAGCAAACCCTTTATTCAGGGGCAACTTGTTTTGTCTTTCCTTCTTTATATGAAGGTTTTGGTTTGCCGATTTTAGAAGCGATGAAATGTGGTTGTCCGGTGGTGACTTCAAATGTCTCAAGTATGCCGGAGGTGGCCGGAAAGGCAGGGATTTTGGTTGATCCTTTGAATGTTAAAAATATTGCTGAGGGTCTTGATCAGGCTATAAAAAATCGACAAGAATTAATCGGCAAAGGCTTTGAACAGATTAAGAAATTTTCTTGGGAGAAAACAGCAAGAGAAACTTTGATGGTTTACCAAGAGGTATCAAAAAGATGAATAGAGAAAAGAAAAAATCATTAATCCAATTAATTAAAACAAATAAATTAGAGTTTGTTTTTCTTTTCTTAATAACAGCTTTGGCGATTTTTCTTCGTTTTTATAAAATTAATGAGCTTCATTTTTTTACCTATGATCAAGCGCGTGATGACTTGATTGTTAAAAGAATCTTGGTTGATCACCAATGGACGCTTTTAGGGCCACAAAGTTCAATGCGGGGAGTATATTTACCTCCATTTTATTACTATACCCTGATTCCGATTTTATATCTTTCCCGGTTAAATCCGGTTGGGGTTGATGTTTATACAGCTATCATTGGTGTTTTAACCGTAATTTTAATTTGGTTTATCATCCGGGAGCTCTTCGGTAAAATTCCCGCTTTAATGGTCAGTGCTTTGTATGCCACCTCGCCGTTGATTGTAGAGCTATCCCACCGTGCCTGGAATCCTAATACCCAACCCTTCTTTGTCTTGTTATTAGTTTATTTTCTGTATAAACTTTTTCAAACAAAAAAAGAAAAATTTTTAATTTTTTCATCTTTAGCCTTGGGATACGCAGTAAATTTACATTATGGCGCTCTGGCGTTAATACCCGTTTGGTTTTTTGCTTTTGTGTGGAGCCTTTTTAAACTAAAGAAGAAGTGGTTAGTTATTCTTTCCTTTTTTATTTTGGCTTCTTTTGGCGCACCCCTTTTATTTTTTGACCTACGTCATGACTTTATGTTGAGCAGAAATATTTATCTTTACTTTTTTGCCGGAAATCTAGTCAGTTTATCCCCAAAAGCCTTTTTTGAGCCAATGGTGGCTTCAATTTATCAACTTTTTGTGGCCTTATTATCTGGCAGTTTTATTAAACAAGTCCAAGTCCCATTTGAATTTTGGGGGAAACTAGGTTCGGTTTTAACTTTTGCTCCAGTTTCCATAATTGCCCACAAACCACTTTTGGTTCAATATCAATGGTGGGGAATTGGTCTTCTGGTAATGATTATCGGAGTTGCCATCTGTTTGTATCTTAGTAAGTTTAAATCTAAACTTTTGATTTTAAATTTATTAATAGCCATAGTTTTGGTTAGTGCTTTGGTCAGCCGTTTTTATACTGGTAATTTTTATTTCTTTTATTACATCTTTTTATATCCACTTCCATTTTTATTTTTAGGTTTAGTTTTTTGGTTTTTGTGGCAAAGAAGTTTTGGCAAATTATTAGTGGCTTTAATTTTTATGGGAATGTTTTATTTTAATCTAAGCCATGTTTTAATTTTTGAAAAGCCTGAACGCACGATTAGCGATATCAAGAAGATATCTCAAGTTATTGCCGCTGATGTCGAGACAGCGAAATCATTTAATATTGCGGCTAACTATAAAAACCCTGACCGTTGGGATCATAATGCTGTTGATTATCGTTATTTTGTTGAGGCGAATTTTGGCAAAAGGGCCTTGAATTGGCAACCGGAAGATTACGAAAAAGCGGAGATTCTCTATGTGGTCGCGGAAGGTGGTTTGTCTGACCCTGTTAATAGCAATATAATGGAAATTTATAAGTTTAAGCCAAAAAAAATTCTTAAAACTTGGGAGTTACCTAATGATGTTGTTATCTATAAGTTAGGAAAGTTATGAAAATTACTTTAATTGGTTACGAAGCGAATATCAAAAACCGAGTTGGCTCCAACCAATATGCTTTTGAGCTGATGAAGGCTCTTTATGAGCTGGACCGGAAAAACCAATATACTATTTATCTTCCCACCCCGGCCTTATCTTCCTTGCCCAAGGCAAGAAACAATTGGCAATACAAAGTGGTTGGCCCGAAAAAATTCTGGAATCTTTTCGGCTTGCCTTTGGCTTTGTTTCAGCAAAGCCCCAAGCCTGATTTAATTTTCAACCCTGGCCATTATTGCCCTTTGGTTTTTTCTGCTCCCTTGGTTGTTTCCATTATGGATTTGGGCTATTTGCGTTTTCCCAACCATTTTACCAAAAAAATTTATTGGAAATTAAAGTTTTGGACAGCTCTCTCGATTAAGAGAGCCAGCCACCTTTTAACTATCTCCCAAGCCACCAAGGATGATATAATTAGGGGGTACGGTTTAAAGCCAGAAAGGATAACAGTTGCCTATCCCGGCTACGACCAAAGCAAATTTAAAATTGAGAGTAGGAAAACAAAAATTGAGGAGATAAAAAAGAAATACAGGATTAATGGTCATTATCTTTTGTTTTTAAGTACTTTAAAACCCAGTAAAAATATTGAGGGCTTGCTAGAAGCTTTTAAATTATTAAAACAAAAGGATTTAAGCTTGGTAATTGCCGGCAGAAAAGGATGGCTGTTTGAAAAAATCTTTGAGAAAGTTAAAGAGTTAGGTTTAAAAGATAAGGTGGTTTTTACTGATTTTGTTGAAGAAGAAGATATAGCTTTCTTGATGGCCGGAGCAGAGGTTTTTGTTTTGCCGAGTTTTTGGGAAGGTTTTGGCATTCCGGTTTTGGAAGCCATGGCCGTGGGGACGCCAGTTGTGGCTTCTCAAGTTGGCAGTTTGCCGGAAATTGTTAATGGGGCCGGAATTCTGGTTGATCCTTATAAAAAAGAATCAATCGCTAATGGGATTAAAAAAGCCCTTAACAAGAAAGAAGAACTGGTGAAAAAAGGATTAAAACAAATTGAAAAGTTTGATTGGCTTGAATGTGCTGAAAAAGTTATTAAAGTTTTAGAAAGGGAAGGAAATAAAAATGTTTAAAGATAAAACAGGCAAAGAGTTAAGTCTCAATGAGGCTTTGCCTAAAATTCAAAAAAGAATGCAAACAATTTTTTTGGAATTTCAGTTAATACTTTTGCGCTGGACGGGCTGTGTCCCTTCTCATTCTTGGCGGAAATTTGTTTATGAACTCGCTGGGATAAAAATTGGCCAAGGTTCCACTTTCCATATGTGGGCTAATTTTTTTCAGCCAAAAAATATCCAAATTGGCGAGGATACTATTATTGGCGATCATTGTTTTTTGGATGGACGAGCTCGGCTAAAAATTGGCAGTCATACCGATATCACCTCACAGGTTTTAATCTACAATTCCGAGCATGATGTTAATGACCCAGATTTTAAGGCCCAAGAACAGCCGGTGGAAATCGGGGATTATGTTTTTATTGGACCTCGAGCCATTATTTTACCGGGGGTTAAAATTGGCAAGGGAGCCATTATTGGCGCCGGAGCCGTGGTCACCAAAAATGTCCTTCCAGGAAAAATTGTCGGGGGAGTTCCAGCCCAAGAGATTGGCGAGAGAAAATTAAAAGATTTCCATTATCGTTTAGGTCGGGTCAGTTTATTTCAATAAAAGAAAATAAGCAAAGCTTGTTTCTCAAAGACTCAAAATGAAAAAATGGTTGAAAATTATAATTGCTGTTGTTTATCTTTTGGGAATTTTTTATCTTGTTTTACCCGAGCCAGTTATCCCCAATTTGGAACCGGCGTTAAAATCCATTGAACCTGGTGATACTGTTCAGATACCCGGGGTTTGGGCTTACTACACCAATCTTTCCCGCCGTGAGGCCGTTGATTTTTACAAAAAAGCTTTTTCCCGCTCGGCCTTTTTAAAAATTCCTTTGCCGACTTACATTCTTAATCATCCGCCGGAATATGCCCGGGAAACCATCAGGGATACTCATCAAAGTAATTTTTACGAAGAGATTGTCCATCCCTTGCGGGAATCCTTGTTTGTCAGCGGCTGGATTCCCAAAGAGGATAAAGTTTATTTAGCCAAATCAAAAAAACCGATTACCGAATTTGAGGTTGACGGTCAGATTTTTCAGGGGAAAATCACCCTTTACCATGTCAGATCTCCTTTATGGGCCAGACTTTTGATCTGGACTGGCATTGTTATTTTAGGTCTGATGTTGATGGTCGCTTTTAGAAACGTTTTTCTTTCCCCATGGAAACCAAAAAAATAAACAAGTCTGTTTCTGGCGAAATGAAAATTTCGATCATTATCCTTTCTTGGAATACCAAATCACTTTTACATGACTGTTTAAAAAGTCTGAAAGGTAACAACGAGATTATTGTTGTTGACAACGGTTCAACTGATGGTTCACCCCAAATGGTCCAAAAGGAATTTCCCGAAGTCAAACTGATTAAAAACCTAAAAAATTTAGGTTTTGGTGCGGCCAATAACCAGGGGATGAAAGTGGCCCAGGGTGATTATCTTTTGCTTTTGAACTCCGATACTGTAGTCAAAGGGGATGCACCTTTGAAAATGGCCACCTTCTTGACTAAAAATCCACAAGTTGGCGCGGTTGGCTGCCGCTTACTGAATCCGGATGGGAGCCTACAGCCTTCAGCCGGCCCTTTTCCCAGTTTAGGCGTTGCCTTTGTCATGCTTTTTTGGGAACATTGGTTAAAAAATTTGGTAAGATCTTCCTTTGCTCAAGCTAAAGAAGTTGATTGGGTAATGGGGGCGGCTTTGATGGTTCGCCGGGAAGTAATTAAAAAGGCGGAATTGATGGATGAGGGAATTTTTATGTATATGGATGAGGTGGAATGGTGCTACCGGATTAAAAAAGCCGGCTTTAAAGTCTTTTTCTATCCTGGGACGGAAATAACTCATCTTTTCGGTGGAAGCTCTAAAACTGGCCGTCAAGCGCCGATTCTTAATATCTACCGAGGCTTGATTTACTTTTATCAAAAACATTATTCAGCCAATCAGTTAAAGATTCTTAAATTCATGTTAAAATTAAAGGCAGGAGGAGCCTGGCTTTTGGGAAAAATAACAGGCAATCCCTATCTTATTAAAACCTATGTTCAAGCGTTTCAAATCACCAGAGGTTAGTTTAGTCTCCTTAGGGATTATTGGTTTGTTGCTTTTTATTCCGATTTACCCGAAGTTTCCCTTCTTTAATGTGCCAGGAACTTATGTGGCGGTGCGGATTGAAGATTTTGTCATCGCCTTTGTTCTGCTTTTATGGTTTATTCATCAGTTGCGGTTGGGTTTCCCCAGCTTAAAAGACCGGGTTGGCAAATTCATTATGCTTTACTGGCTGGTCGGCGGTTTGTCTTTATTAAGCGCGATTTTGATTACCAAAAACGTTTCTCCTTCTTTAGCCTTGTTTCACTTCCTACGCCGGATTGAATACATGTCTTTGTTTTTTGTGGCGTTGGCCTCTGTTCGTTCGGTGAAAAACCTTAAAACCTACGGAGGAGTTTTGTTTTTGGCGACCTTGGGGGTGATTGTTTATGGTCTTGGCCAGAAATTTTTCAGCTGGCCGGTGATTTCGACCATGAACTCGGAATTTTCCAAGGGTATGCTTTTAACCTTAAGTGAATGGGCAAGAATCAACTCGACTTTTGCCGGCCATTATGATTTGGCAGCCTTTATGGTTTTGGTTTTAACGCTGGTGGTTGGTTTTTTCTTCGGTTTGAAAAACAAGCCCGCCAAGGTGGCAACTTTATTACTCGGACTGGCTTCACTTTACATTCTGATTTTAACAGCTTCGCGGATTTCCTTTGCTGCCTATCTTTTGGCGACTGTTTTTGTGATGATTGCCCTGCGCAAATATTGGTGGGTTGGCCCGGTTTTAGCTTTAAGTTTAGGGATGATGCTTTTGTCTGAAGGAATCACGCAAAGATATGCCTTGACTTTTAATATTGATTTATCGGCTTTGTCCAGTAAGTTGTCCAGAAACCAGCCACCAAAGCCAATTTTAACACCCTCACCTGAAAAAGAGCCTGAAGTAGTCAAAGAAGAACCGGTGAAACCAAAGACGATTTTGACTCCTACTCCGATCATTAGTAAACCTGAGACAGAGGAAGAATGGGTTCCGACGACTGAATTGGCGGTCCAATACTCCTCAGGGATTAGATTTGATGTGGAATGGCCGCGTTCGTTGCGGGCTTTTGCCAAAAACCCCTTTTTGGGTACCGGCTATTCTTCTGTGACTTTAGCCACAGATAATGATTATCTGCGTTTGTTGGCGGAAACCGGGATTATGGGTTTTGCCGCTTTCTTTTTAATCTTTTTAGAAATTGGCCGACGGGTTCTGGTTTTTCTTAAAAAGGCCAAAGCGGGCCTGGAGAGGGCTTTGGTGGCTGGTTTGGCCGGCGGAGCTTTAGGTTTGCTGGCCAATGCCCTTTTTATCGACGTTTTTGAATCTTCTAAAGTTGCTTTCATTTTTTGGATTTTGATGGGAAGTCTGGTAGGACTGATGAATATTAGTGGAAAAACCATGGAGGCCAATGAGGAAAAATAAACTGGCTGTTTTACTACTTTTGCTTATTTTAGGATTAGCTTTGGTTTTACGGCTTTATCGGATTAATATTCCCTTGGCGGATCACCATTCTTGGCGTCAGGCTGATTCAGCTTCAGTCATTCGTAATTTGGCCACAGATAAATTTGATGTTTTTCATCCCCAGTGGGATAACATGGTGGCGACAAACATCCAAAGATTGCCTAACCCTAACCGTTATTTTTTCGAAGATTTTCCCTTAGCCTATGATGTTTACCCGGCAGTTCTTTATAAGATTTTTGGAGTTCAGGAAAGACTGGCTCGTTTTGTTTCTATCGCTTTTAGTTTGGGGGCGATTGTCTTCTTCTTCTTTTTAGTTAAACTTTTGACCGATTTTAAAACAGCTATTTTTTCGGTTTTCTTTTTAGCGGTTTTACCTTTCAGCATCTTTTTTTCACGGACACTCCTTCAGGAGCCAGCCTTTTTATTCTATCTGATTGGCTCGCTTTACTTTTTGGCCTTATGGTCAAACTTTAGGGAAGGCATTAAAAGAAATTTATTGTTTCTTTTTTCGGCTGTTTTTTTGGCTTTTGCTTTGTTAAGTAAAATTTACAGCCTTTTTTACCTTCCCTTGTTTTTCTATCTTTTTTGGCAGAAAGACGGGTGGTTTATTCTTAAAAAGAAATATTTCTATCTTTATTTTTTCATGGCGGTTTTTCCGGCTTTAACCTGGTGGGCTTGGATTTATCAATTTCCCGAAGGTCTCCCAAACTCTTCATGGCTTTTGAACGAAGGGAATATCCGTTTAAAGGGAGCCTGGTTTTATTGGCTTTTTGCCGAAAGAATTGGGAAAATAATTTTAGGATATTGGGGATTGGCCTTGTTTGCCATCGGGTTAATATTAAAACCAGTCAAGGAAAAAAGATTTTTCCATCTGTGGTTTTTTTGCATCCTACTTTTCTTTGTTGTTTTTGCCAAGGGGAATGTGACCCATGATTATTATCAATATTGTTTTTTGCCGGTGGCCGCCTTTTTCCTGGCCAAGGGGACAAGTTTTTTAATTACTACCACTCCAAAGTTTTTTTCGCGTCTTGCCGTTTATTTTTTTCTTCCCATTTGTATTTTACTGATGCTGGCTTTTTCCTGGTATCATGTCCGCGGTTTTTATGATATCCAAGGCGGAGTTGATGTAGCCGGGGTAGCTGTTCAGGAAATTGCTCCTGAGAACAGCTTGATTATTGCTGGTGACGGTAGTGACCCGACTCTTCTTTACAATACGAACCGAAAGGGATGGACGGTAGGTTTCGGCTCGCTTTTAGACAATAGCTCAGAAACAGTCTTAAGCCTTAAAAGCCAAGGAGCTGAATATTACGTTACGACTAAGGTAGACGAAATTAAAAATTCTTTGTTTGGAAAGTTTATGCATGAGAACTTTGTCGTCATAAAAGAAACCAATCAATATATTATTTTTTCGCTAGCCACTGACAATTAACAAAATGAAAATTCTCATGTTGACCCCTTATCTGCCTTATCCGCCGTCTTCCGGTGGTCAGGTCAGATCTTACAATCTGATTAAAAATTTAGCCAAAGACCACCAAATTACCCTCTTTTCCTTAATCAAACACGACAGTGAGTTGAAATATGTCAAAGAATTGGAAAAATTCTGCGTTAAGGTTAAAGTTTTTAAGCGTTCGGAAAAGCCTTGGACATTAAGAAACATTCTTAAAACCGGTTTTAGTCTTTATCCCTTTTTGGTGATTCGTAACTTAGCCCAGGGAGAAAAGGAAGTCTTGGAAAAAGAATTAAGCGAAAATGATTACGATTTGATTCATGCGGAAACTTTTTATGTTATGCCCAATATTTCTAAAACCAAAATCCCCATTCTTCTAGTGGAACAGACAATTGAGTATCAGGTTTACCAGCATTATGCCCAAAATAACAAAAATATAATTCTTAAGCCTTTGTTATATATCGATGTGGCCAAAATTAAATTTTGGGAAACAAAATTTTGGCGCAAAGCTAACAAAGTGGTGGCTGTTTCCGATTCGGATAAAAAGAAAATGCAGAACTTAGTTCCGGGATTAGATGTTGGCGTGGTTCCCAATGGGGCCGGGGAAGATTTATTGGCGGTTTGGTCACAAAGAAAAGAACAAAAAAAACCCATTGTCTTTTTCCAGGCCAACTTTTTATGGTTGCAAAATGTTGAGGCCGCCATAAATTTAGCCACGAAAGTTTTTCCCTTTATCAAAAAAGAAATCCCTCAAGCCCATTGTTTGATTGTTGGCCAGGCAGCCAAAGAAAAAATTAGCCATTTTGTTTCCAAGGACATTGAAGTTAGAGATTTAGAAATTTCTGATATTGAAGGGGTTAAAGAGGCCTATCGTCAGGCCACCATTTTTGTGGCTCCTTTAAGAGGTCCAGGGGGGACCAGGCTTAAGGTCTTAGGAGCGATGGCGGCTGGTGTGCCAGTGGTGACCACTTCTGTCGGTATTGAAGGGATTGAAGCCAAAGATAATCAGGAGGTTTTAATTAGAAATGAAGGAAAGGAATTGGCCAAAGCGGCGGTTGAATTGATTAAAGATCAAAACAGTTACCAGAGAATAATTAAGGCGGCCAGAAACTTAGTCGAGAAAAAATATAGTTATAAAACCATTGCCCATATTTTAGATAAATTTTATCAGGAGGTTAGTTGTGGCAAAAAAAATTGATTTATCCATCATCATTGTTAGCTACAATACAAAAGATTTTCTTAAAAAATGTTTAGAAAGTCTTTGGCCTTCAATAGCTGGTTCTTCATTATTGGTGGAAATTATTATTGCTGACAACGGCTCGAGCGACGATTCACTCCAATTTATTAATTCCCTAAAAGAAAAAGACTTAAATCTAAAGATAATTGACAATAAATCTAATTTAGGTTTTGCCAAAGCTAACAATTTAGCCATTAAAAAATCTTCCGGCCGTTATATTTTGTTTCTTAATCCCGACACCATTGTCCAAAAAGAAACTTTAAAGACCATGGTTGAATTTATGGACAAGAATCCAAAAGTTGGCGCTTCAACCTGCCGGGTGGAGTTAACTGATGGACAACTTGATCAGGCTTGTCATCGGGGTTTTCCGACGGCCTGGAATTCTTTTTGCTATTTTTCTGGTTTAGAGAAAATTTTTCCCAAAAGTAAAATTTTTGCTGGTTATTCTTTAACTTATCTGTCTTTAGAAAAAATTCATGAGATTGACGCCGGCTGTGGGGCTTTTTTAATTGTCAGGCGACCAGTTGGTGAGGCAATTGAGTGGTTTGATGAAGATTATTTTTGGTATGGCGAGGATTTGGATTTTTGTTATCGGTTGAAACAAAAAGGCTGGCAAGTGATGTTTGTCCCCACAGCTAAGATTATCCATTGGAAAGGAGCTGCCTCTGGAATTTTAAAGCACAGCCAAAAAGTAAGCTCAGCCAGTAAGGAAACAAAAATTAAAGCGGCTAAAGCCTCGGTTAAAGTCATGAGAATCTTTTTTCAAAAACATTACCAAGATAAATATCCAAAGATTGTTTATTGGTTGGTAATGGCGGGGATTAAATTATTAGAAAAAATCCGTCTAGCTAAAATCCAATAAACAAGTTTGTTTCTAACGAAAAAAATGAAAATCATCATTGACGCCAGAATGTATGGTCTAGAACATGCCGGTATTGGTCGGTATCTGGTTAATTTAATTAATCAAATCGAAAAGGAAGACAAGGAAAATAAATATCTCATTCTTCTAAGGAAAAAATATTTTCATGAATTAAATTTTAAAAAGAAAAACTTCCAAAAAGTTTTGGCCGATTATTCTCATTATTCTTTTCAAGAACAGATTCTTTTGCCAATCCAATTGATTAAACTTAAACCAGACCTTGTTCATTTTCCTCATTTTAATGTGCCCCTTTTTTATTTCGGTAAATATGTGGTCACGATTCATGATTTAATCAAACATGAATCAAGGGGAATGGCGACAACCACCAGGTTTTCCTTATTTTATTGGCTGAAGTATATGGTTTATCTTTCGGTGGTTTGGCTAGCGGTCAAAAGAGCGGTTAAAATTATCACTCCGAGTAAGTTTTGGCAGGAAGAGTTGGTTAAAAGATATAATTTGCCAAAGAATAAAATCGTTGTCACTTATGAAGGGGTTGATGAAAAACTTTTACAGTCAAAAACAAGTCTTGATTCAAAAAATGTTTTGGCCAAATACAAAATAAAAATTCCCTTTGTTGTTTATACCGGCAGTCTTTATCCTCATAAAAATGTGGAAAGATTAGTCATGGCGGTTAAAAAAATTAATCAGGATTTAAAATTGGTGATTGTCTGTGTCAGAAATATTTTTTATGATCGGTTTTTAGAGAAGATTAAAAAGTTACAAGCTGAAAAATTTGTTAATCTTGTCGGTTTTGTTCCTGATGAAGATTTAGCCGCTCTTTACAACCAAGCCGAAGCTTTTGTTTTTCCTTCTTTTTGGGAGGGTTTTGGCTTGCCTGGTTTGGAAGCCATGGCTTTGGGTTTGCCGGTGATTTCCTCAAATTCTTCTTGTTTGCCGGAGGTTTATGGTGAGGCCGCTTTGTATTTTGATCCCCTTAAGATGGAAGAGTTGTCTGAGAAAATAAAACTCTTAAGAAACAATAAACAATTAAGGGAAAAATTAATTGCATCAGGTTTTAACCAAGTGAAAAAATATTCTTGGACAAAAATGGCTCGAGAAACCTTAAAAGTTTATGAAGATTGTTTTAATTCATGAGAATCGCTTTAGTTTATGACCGAGTCAATAAAATTGGCGGAGCCGAACGAGTGCTGGAAACCTTACACGAGATTTGGCCTGAAGCGCCACTTTATACGGCTGTTTATTGGCCGCAAGGCGCACCTTGGGCCGATAATTTTAAAGTCATCCCTTCCTTTTTAAATAAATGGCCACTGGCTAAAGAGCATCACGAGTTTTATCCTTGGCTAACCCCCTTGGCCTTTGAAAGTTTTGATTTTTCTGAATTTGATGTTGTTTTATCGGT
>Ga0315288_10005387_pt1 | contig 16261 bp, 11 predicted proteins | sample YL17G11_20_MG_FD_203454 | JGI IMG/M metagenome (GOLD analysis project Ga0315288, IMG submission 203454) | Sediment microbial communities from Yellowstone Lake, YNP, Wyoming, USA - YL17G11_20 | ecosystem: Environmental > Aquatic > Freshwater > Lake > Sediment | place: USA: Wyoming | collected...
GTATCACGCGATCAAAACGCTACTGCCCGCCTCTGACTTCCGCCAACTATGGCTTGTACTCAACGAACAGCACCGGCCCGGGCCAGTTCACCTCCGCCGCGTGCTCCTCGGTGCTGGAGAACAGGTAGAATGCGTTCGTTCCCTTCACCAAGAGATTCACCGGAACCGGGATCGGGTTGAAGCTGTAGTTGTGAACGAGGCCCACGCGGTCCACGAGCTTGACGCCGTTCAGCCCGATAGCTTCGGCGTGCGCGGCCGACCAGGTGGACAGGAACAGGCGCGCTGAGACAGCCTTGCTCAGATCGTCCACTCCGCCGATACTGCAGGACTTCAGGGCCCCGACACGTACTCCGAAGTTCTCCGGTACGTCGTGCGGCTTGTACATCACGACCCGGCGGTCCGCGCGAGCCAGCCGCGTGGCCACCGCGGGCGTTATGTAGATGATGCCGTCGTCTCGCACTATCCGGGCCGCAAGCTCAACCCTCTCCTGGTCGGGTACCCACAGGTTGTCCCAGGCGACGCGGTACGGGGCCTCCCTCGCAGTGCCGACGTGACGCCCGATCTGCCCGTAGGGCAGCACGTAGTGCCACCGGTTGAACTCGCCGTCCCCCTCATAGTTGAAGTCCTCGCACTTCGCGAGGAAGTCCACCTGCCTGATCCCAGCCGGACCGTGCGCTGACGCCTCCACCGTGGGTCTGTCCCCGATCGTCGCTCCCGCTTCGGGCGCGGTGATCGCGCCCGTGGGGTGGGCCTTGCTCGCATCGTAGTAGACACGCACGGTGTAGGAGTAGACCCAGAAGAAGGACCAGTTGAAGCCGTAGCGCGTCTGCTTGGAGGCGGCGAACTCGACGAGGTTGTCTCCTTCCCGCAACTGCGTGAGAGGAATCTCGATGGTGGTGCTGGCCAGCAAGGTGCGGTAGTACCAATCCGGGTTCGTTGGCGTCCCTTTGGGCTGGGGGAACATAGTCCAGGAGCTGCCGTTCACCCGGAAGCGCTCGGCGCTGGTACCGATGTGCCCGCCCCAATAAGCGACTGCCATCTCGGCCTTCACCGCGCCCGCGAGGTCGCCAACGCTGAGATGGGTCGTTATCGGCCGGCCATGGACGCCCTGCCCGATGCCCCCGGGGTCATCCGGATTGGCAACCGGCGGCTGGCTCTTGACGTCTGTGGCCTGCTCGCCGAGGAAGGTCTCCTCACCCTTCACCGCGATGATCGGGGGAATCTCGGCGCGCCGGCTCGCTCTGTCGCGCACCGTCGCCTCGTCGAATGGCACCTCCGCCCCCTCGACGCCGATGTCCAGGTGGTTGTACGTGTACTCCCGGAAGACGTCTCCCGGCTCCGGCCCCGCCCACCCCGGCGCGGCTACCGCAAGCCCGGCCAGCAACGGCGCCACCACGACGATCACGCGCAGCCAGTCAGTCAACTCGGTGTGACCCACCAACCTGCTCCTCCTCGTCAGTCCCAGCGATGGGCCCGGCAGCAGCTTTGCGGCCGCTACTTACCAGGCGGAATGGTGGCCCTGTAGATGTGTACGTCGTAGGGCCTGAAATCGTCCTCGAAATGCCCGCCCCAGAGCGGGAGGGTGCGGTTCTCGCCGACCACCTCGACGGTAGCGTCTTGGCGAGCCCTGTGAAGCGCATCGAAGGTGAGTGTCGCGTGAGTGGAGGCATTCCGCATCCCGACCGCGAACATGTACAGGCTATCGCCCTGCTGCTTGACCATCACATCCATCGGGACCATGGGATTGTCAGGCGTTGAAGATCCGCCGTCGATCAGAGTCGGCGAGTTGAGCACGGGCGCGAGCGACAGGATCTGCTCGTTGATCGCCTTCACCGCCGCCATCATCTTCGGATCGGCGAGAAGCGCCGCGTCGTTCGCCACGGGCTTGAACTGGTGCACAAAGTAGACGATGCCCATGGAGCCGTGGATGATCGACATCCATGCCGTCGCCTTCACCTGCTCGGGGGTGGCTATCTTGTCGGGGTTGCTGATGTGCGTGCACTCGATGATGTTCCAGACGATCTGCTTGCCATTGCTCCAGCGCACCAGGCGGTCGACGCCCTTGGGGACGTAGTAGAGGAAGTCTTCACTGTTGGGCTTCCGGAAGCTGACCACGGGATAGATATCGAAAGACACAATGTCGCAGCCCGGGAGGTACTCCGGATACTCCGACATGGCCACGTACGTGCCCTTGTTCACATCATCTGCGACTCCGACCCCGAGGTTGAGGAGCACCGGCCGAGTCGGGTCTTTCTGACGCCACCTCGCGTAGTCCGCGATGATCTTCGAGGCTGGGACGGCTGGCCCGTAGCCACCCTTGCCGTCATCCTGGTAGTTGTCGGGTTCGTCCCCATGCATCCAGGCGATGATCGTCGGGTCGTTCAGGTGCTTCAGGCCGACTTCGTTCTGGTCGCAGACGGTCCGCATCCCGGCCTTGCGCAGCAGCCCGAGGTCCTTCTCCGTCGGGCCCTCCCACAATGCCACGAATGTGTTGATGCCCAGAGCCCGGTAGGCCTCGGCCTTGGCCGGGTCCTGACACCAGACGCCGATAGGGAAGAAGCCCGGGTCCGTTGGTGGGCCATTTCGCCAGGCGGCATATGGGCTGGATGCACTCATAGCATTGGCTTTCTCGCTAGCATTGCCCCCCAGCGATGTCACGCAAGCGAGCATCGTTACGGCGAAAAGCAGGACGGGTGCCTTGATCAACAAGCGTCTCATGGATTCTCCTTTCATCGCCGCCAGTCTGGGTACCACGCGCCGGACCACCGCCGCGTAGCGCACATGATGCCCTCCCATGCGTCGGCGCGTGACTCGTCCCACAGTGCCCGCCAACCTCCTTACGCCGCTCTCCGCACACTTACCTCGCGGCGGGCATGGCAAGGTCAGGACGCGCCACGGGACCCCCTGACAGGTGCCCCTGGCCTCACTCCGATGGCACGTCGGCGCTCGGTCGTGAGGTACGCCCTCGCACGGCTTCCGGCTCACCAACCGACACTGAAAGCTCTTGCGCCGCCGACAGGGTGACGCCGCGGACATCGTCGGTGCGCCCTGTCTCGGCGAAGCCGACCGTGAATCGCGCAGGTACTCGCGTCAGGTTGCACCAGCGCGCGCGATCGGTGTTGTCGCGGCCGAAACCGAACACTGTCATCGCGGACTGCATGGGCCAGTATGAGTCCATGTGCCCGTCGGCCTCGTGCCGGGCCAGGTAGATGACTCGGTTCAGGCCCTGCGACTCCCCGAAGTACACCCACGCGAAGCCTGACAGCGGTTGCTCCCAGGTGGCGGATGCGGGCCCTCGCCCGCCGTCAGAGCGGACCCAGTACTGGTTCTCCTCGTCCAGCTCGCCGGCCGGGGTGCCCTCATACAGGAACCAGTAGGGGTGACCGGCCTTCAGCAGCGTGAACCTGGCGTAGCGCGGGTAGATGTCCCACAGACCGGCCCACTTCCCGTCCAGGCTCTCAGAGTGGATCCTCACTCTGATGGGGCCGCGACTGACTAGGCGACTGGTGCACATGTCCGACCCCGGGTGGAGCCCCCCCTCCGGGTGGATCACGTTCGGGATGCCCCGGTACTCGCCACTGGCCCCCCCTCCGGGGCGGTAGCTGATCCAGTCCCTGCCGTTCGGGTCGAACATGCTGGCGAACCCACCGCCTGCCTTGTGATAGTAGTATATCGCGCTCTCGGTCTCGATCCGGAAGCTGTCCTGGCCCTGGTAGTCCGGCACCTCGGCCACCGGCATGCCAGTGGCGACGGCGGGCGGCGGTGCACACGCGCCGCCGAAGCGAACCTCGAAGTGACGGACGGCATCCGATGGAGTGGCGCCGCGCATGAGAAAAACCAGGGTCCCGCAAGCGGGAACACGGGGGTCGTGGTCCGGGTGCCGATCGAACTGGAACTCCACCGCGGGATCGATGACCTCGCCTTCCTGACCCACTTCTACCACCTGGATGTCGTCCGCGTTGAGTTCGCCCTTCGCGTCCAGGTTCGTCAGCGCGGCGAAGTCGAGTTCGACCTCAACGGGCTTGTCGAAGCGCGCGTGTCCGGCCCCGCTGACTGTGATCGGCAGGCGGTACGCGCCCGCGGTTAGGCGTCGCAGGGGCCACTCGCAGCAACCATCCATCGCGGTCTCCTTGGTCGAAGAGTCGGTGATGCTCTACACAAGCCTCGCGGGATCCGGGAGGCGGAGAGGCGAGGGGGGATCCATCAGAGGCCGTCGGCCTTGCGCGCGCTCGCCAGCACTCGCTCGATCTCCCGATCGACGTCGGCTGGCAGCGGCTCCGGCTGGTGCTCCCTGAGCAGCTGCTCCTTCTTGTCCCGGCATCGGTCTGCCAGAGTCCGCTTCCCGCGCCCGGCCCATTCGTCGTAGAAGCTCCGGTCCAGAAGCTGCGGGAACCACAGCTCCTTTCGGAAGTGGGCCGCCGTGTGCTCCTGGTCAATGAAGCTGCCGCCAGGGCCCACTTGTTCGATCACCTCCAGACCCAACGCCTCCGCGTCCTCGAACGCGATGCCTCGCATCACCCGCTCCACGTACCCGATCAGCTCGTGCTGCATGACGAGCATGTCGAGCGACGACGCCTGGTCGGCGCCGCAGATGCCCAGGTGTCCGAAGATGTCGGCTCCCGCCAATGCGCCCAGCACCAGCGTGATGCCGGCCTCCATCCCCGCCTGGGCGTCCGGCGTCTTGCTGTCGGTCATCCCCGCGTTCACGTACACGGGCAGCCCGTAGCGCCTCGCCATCTGCACCATGGCCATCGCCATCAGCGCCTGCTCGGGGCCCGCGAAGATGACCTGAGTGGTGCGCATATCGAAGGCGTGCGGGATACCTCCGTAGCAGACCGGCGTGCCCGGGCGAACGAGCTGGGTGACGCAGACTCCGGCGAGGATCTCCGCGTTCTCCATCGCCAGAGTCGCGATCAGCGTTCCCGGAGCCGACACCCCCGTCTGCGCCATGGGCCCGATGTGGACCGGTAAGTTCAGCCGCGCGGTTTCGAAGAGCAGGTCCACCCCATCGAACGGAAACCGCAGCGGCGAAATCGGCTCAAATAGAGGGTACGACAGCGGGTAACGCGACGCCTCCACCTCGCTGCCGGCCACCGCGATCATCATCTCCACGATGAACCTGGATGCCGTGCGGTTGTGGAACCAGAGCCCGAGGGGCTTCGTGCTGTTTCGGACGAGTTCCGCGAACACGGCCGCCGCGCCGTAGTGGGGGATCAGCTCGTGGGGATCGGACATCGCCCCGGCGATGGTCAGGTCCGGCAGCGCATCTGCCAGCCGCGCCGCGGTGCGCACATCCTCGAGGCTCGCGTAGCGACGTTCGCCCGTCACATCGTCGATCCACAGAGCCTGACCGGAGCTCGAGTTGTAGCTCCGCTTCCCCACCCCGAACTCGGCCCTCTTCGCGCGATCCCGCCCATAGACCGTGGAGCGCTTTCCTGCCTGCTCCAGGCTGGCCACCACCACCGACGCGGGGATTCTCACGCGCTCGGCGGCCTCGTCCACCTGCGCGCCGGCCTCCGCGAAGCGCCGGCGCACCTCCGGATGGGGAAGCACCACTCCCACCGTCCTGAGGATGTGGAGCGACGCTTCATGGAGTCGGTCCAGTTGGTTCTCGGTCAGCACGTCCACTCGCATGCCGTGCCCCTTCCGGCTTCGCGCTGGGTGAGGGATCGGCCGACCTTGGCCATACCTCGTGCGTCAAGTTACCTCCCGCGCTCGCACTTTGTCAACCGCGGACGGACCGGCGGGTGTGGTTCCGGAGAGCGGGGGTCCTGCACTCGGCCGCCGATCTCCTTGGCGGCTGGGCCACCGAACGGGGGAGGACGCGCACCTGCGCCGGACTGCCCAGTGGGCGCGGCGCCGCCCACGAAAGAGCGGCGACGGCAATCTGCCGGTCGCCACGGCGCGGAACGCCCGGCAACTTGACGCACTAATAGAAGGAGGTTCCCGGGCGACAGGGAAGCCAGGGAGTCGCGTAGGGAGCAAACCGGAGGCACGGCCTGACTTGCGTCCAGCGCCGGGGTTGGTCGCGGTCGTTGGGGAGCCGGGCTGCAGGGGCACGAAAGGAGCGATGATGAAGAAGAAGCCGGTTGTCACGTTGATCGGAGCCGCGGGCATCACCTTCGGCCCCAAGGTCCTGCGGGATCTCATCCACCATCCCGAACTGGAAGGCATCACGATGCGCTTCATGGACATCGATGAGGACCACCTGGCCATCCTCGACCGGCTGGCGCGCATGCTGCTTGCGCAGACTGGTCTGCAGGTGAACATCGAGTCCACCACCGACCGCGCTGCATCCCTCGCAGGGGCGGACTATGTGCTGATCTCAGTGGACACCGCGCGCTGGGATACGTGGAAGGACGATTATCGGGTTCCCCGCCAGTTCGGAATTCGGCAGGTGACCGGCGAGCTGGGCGGCCCGGGCGGGCTGTTCCATTCGCTGAGGCAGATCCCCCTGCACCTCGAAATCGGGCGCGACATCGAGCGCATCTGCCCCGACGCCATGGTGATGGTCGAATCGAACCCCCTCAACCGCATCTGCCTCGCGCTGCGCCGCTACACCAAGGTGGGTCAGGTGGTGGGGCTTTGCCACGGGGTCGAGATCGTCCAGTTCTACTTCTCGAGGCTGCTGGGAATCGACGTGGATGACATGGTGGCGACGGCCGCAGGCACGAACCACTTCACCTGGATTCTGGATCTCAGGCTGAAGGAGACTGGCGAGGACCTGTACCCGGCGGTGAGGGAGAAACTCCGGGAACGCGACCCCAAGTGGGAGCCGCTGTCGCGCAAGCTGTTCGGTGTCTACGGTTACTACCCATCCCCCGGCGATAGCCACATCGGCGAGTACATTCCCTACGCCTACGAGTTCCTAGACCAAGGCGACGACTTCCTGGACAAGGCGGCGGACGACACGGCGAAGCGATGGCAGCACCTGGACCGAATCTCCCGGGGTGAGAAGGCCGAGGCGGGCGACTACCTGGAGACCCAGACAGGCGAGCAAGAGGAGCTGCGGCTGAAGCAGTTCTTCAGCCCGCGAGACTGGACGGACACGTTGGCCTTCCCCATCTTCTCCGCCATCTACACGAACAAGACGCGGGTGATGCCGGCGGTTAACCTGCTCAATGAGGGCACCATCGCGAACCTGCCGGCGGACGTGTTCGTGGAGGTCCCAACGCTGGTGAACAGCTCGGGTCTGCACCCAGTGGGGATCGGCGATCTGCCCAAGCCGCTGGCCGCCTTCTGCCGGCGCGATATCGACCAGATGGAGCTGACCGTCGAGGCGGCGGTGACGGGAGATCGCAATCTCGTGCTCCAGGCCATGCTGCTGGACCCGGTCGTGGACAGCGTAAGCGCAGCCGAGAAGGCGCTGGACGAGTTGCTCGAGGTCCACGCCAAGGAGCTTCCGCAGTTCGCGTAGGCGCCCCCGGCGCGGCTTCGGACGTCTGTTCGGTGAGTGGGAGGAGCCCGCGTGAGCGCTCCCCCGAGTCTCTCTCGTGCGCACGGGAGCGCGCTTCTCGGTGCGTGCACATGAGGTTTGCCATGACAGGTCGTCAGCGGATGGAGACGGTGTTCGCAGGTCTGCAGCCGGATCACACCCCGGTGCTCGGTGGGTGGATCGCCTGGCCTGACCTGATCCGCCAGATCACCGGCGTCAGCGAGGAGCAGTACTGGGCCGACCCTGTCGAGGTCTCGATCCGCGCCTACCGGGAGCTCGGGACCGACGGGTTGATGGGTGTCTTCGTGCCACCTCGGGGCGGGGACTTCCGCGTCGTGGACATCAACTCCTACGCGCACGCCGACACCGGCGAGCCCTTGGAGTCTGCGCTCTCCCGCGTCGACGCCATGCCCTCGGCCGCCGAGATCGAGGCCGGCTTCGACTTCGAGGCGGAGTACACGCGCTTCGCGCAGAGCCTACGTGACGGGCAGGCGCGCTGCGAAGACATGCTCTGGCTGCCCGCGCAATGGGGCGCGGCCGCGCGCATCTCCTGGTACATCCCGTTCGGCTACCAGAACTTCTTCATCATGGTCGCCGCCCACCAGAAGCACGCATGTAAGCTGCTGGAGACTGGTGGGGCGCAGGCCCGCAATACCTCCCGCCTAGTGGCCCGGGCGGTGCGCGAGGGTCTCCATCCCAAGGCGGTCCTGCTGGGCGATGACATGTGTACTCAGCGCGGGCCGATGCTCTCAGTCCAGTTCATGGAGGAGTACTACGCCCCGCAATTGCGCTACGGATTCGAGCCCCTGCTGGAGGTCGGCTGTCGGCCCGTGTGGCACTGCGACGGCGATCCCCGGCTCATGCTAGACATGGTCATCAAGTGCGGCGTGCAGGGCCTGCAGGGCTTCCAACCCGAGTGCGGGATGACCATCGACTACGTCGCGAAGCTGCGTACGCGGGAGGGCGAGAAGCTCCTCATCTTCGGGCCGATGGCGGTCACCACCGAGCTGCCTCGGCTCCGCCCGGAAGAGATCAAGGACCGCGTCAGGCACGCCGTCGACGTCTGTCGTGACAACGCCCACCTGGTGCTCTTCACCTCCAATACCATCAACCCGGACGTTCCGTTGGAGAACATCCGGGCTATGCACGAGGCCGCGCGGGAGGGGTAGGCACTCGCTATGCCAGTCTCGGATTCACACGTGGCCGAATACTGGGTCACGTCAGCGTGCTGGAAGGAGGGGTTCTCCCTATGGCCGCAGCTCTCGATGCACCGCCCCGGAAACTCGTCGTCGGAACCTCGATGTACTCGATGTGGTTCGAGTACCCGGGCCTGGAGGCCCGTCTTCGGACCCTGGCCGAGTTCATCGACCAGATGGCCGCGGAAGCCGAGCGGCACTACCAGGCCGGCCTCGATCTCGCCGTCCTGCCCGAGGCCGCGGTGAACGGAGGGCTGGAGGGCCCCGCGTCGCAGGTCTCCTTCCCGCTCGCGGGCCCTGTGCTGGATACCATGGCCGCGGCCGCGCGGAAGCACCGCACCTACGTGGTCGTGCCCATGTACCTCGCCGAGGGCAGCGCCTGCTACAACGTCGGCGTGCTGTTGGACCGCGCGGGCGAGGTGGCCGGCATCTACCACAAGGTGCACGTCGTGCAGTCCCAGACCGATGGCACGCTCGAAGGCGGCTGCGCGCTCGGCGCCGACTTCCCCGTCTTCGACTGTGACTTCGGGAAGCTGGGCATCCAGATCTGCTTCGACATGATGTTCGATGACGGCTGGGAGGTGCTCGCGCGCAAAGGCGCGCAGATCATCGCTTGGCCCTCGCAGGCGCCCCATACCGTCGAGCCGCGGGGCCGCGCGCTCAAGCACGGGTACTACATCGTTTCCAGCACCTGGCGCGACAACGCATCGATCTTCGACCCGGTCGGTCAGATCATCGCGCAGACGAGGGAATCGCCAAGCGTCGTGGTGGCACAGATGGACGTGAGCTGCGCCGTCGTCCCCTGGCAGCCGGGTCTCGGCAATGGCGCGGCATTCACCGCCCGGTACGGCGACGCGGTCGGCTTCCGCTACATCGAGAGCGAGGACCGGGGCCTCTTCTGGTCCAACGATCCGAAGGTCCCGATCATGCGCATGGTGCGCGAGCTGGGCTTCGAGCTCGTGCCCGAACTCCTCGCCCGCAACCTCGACGTGCAGAACGCCGCGCGCGGGTGTCCGCCGAGTTCGGATTGAGAATCCTCGCCGCTCTAGCCGGTGCTGCAGGGGAAGGCCGGCGAGATGAAGTGAGGAGGTGTGCCGATGGGAGAGATGACCCCGAGAGAGAGACTTACTGCGGCCATCCGCTTTCAAGGGCCGGACCGCGTGCCGGTGTTCCCGCGCATGTGGCGCTACATGCTGAAGCACGATGGGTCGCAGTCGCACGCCACCTACCTTAAGTACGTGGATGAAGCGGGGCTCGACCCCATCCTGCTCCTGGCGGTTGTCCCCGCCTCCCTGCTGCCCAGCCCGAGGCACGACTGGACGCCGGCGAAGGGGGTGCGCGTGACTGCCACGCGCGCGGAGGAGGGGGACTGCGCCATCGTGTCCCGGCTAATCGAGACACCAGCGGGGCGGCTCTCCGATCGCACGCGAATCCCCCGGCCCGGCGGGCAGTACGGGATCGCACCTGATGACCATATCGAGGAGTACCCCGTGAAGGGGCGCGACGACCTGCCCGCGCTGCGCGCGCTGGTCTCGGCCGGCCTGCCCCAGCGCGAGAACACGCCGGATTTCCGGGCCTTCGCCGCGAAGGTTGGGGAGCGCGGGCTGACCGGGGTCAACACGAGTTCCGCGCTCAGCCACAACGCGGGCGACGCGGTGGGCCCCGAAGCACTGATGGTCGCCTGCCTGGAGGATCCCGACTTCGTGGATGAGTTGCTGGACATCTTCCAAGAGCCGATCCTGGCGAGCACCCGCTGGGCGCTGGAGCGAGGCGCGGAAGTGGTCTACTGCTCAGCGTTCTACGAATCGATGAGCGGAGGGTGGGGGCCGGCCATCTACCGCCGGTTCTTCCTGCCGCGCATCAAGGCGCTCGTGGACCTAGCGCACGAGTATGGCGCGATCTACTTCCATTACGACGATGGAAAGGTACGCGGCACGCTCGGCATGCTTCAAGAGATTGGCGCGGACCTCGTCTCGACGATCTGCCCACCGCCTTCCGGAGACCTGACGCTGCGGGAAGCGCGCGAGATCGCCGGGGGGAGCGTCTGCCTGAACGGCGGCATCGACACCGTCAACACAGTCTGGCGCGGCACCGCGGCGGAGGTGGAGCGGGCCGTGCGAGAGGCGATCGAGACGGCCGCACTCCCCGAGGGTGGGTACATCCTCGGCACCAGTGACTCGATCACGGAGGAAGCGCCGCCCGAAAACTTCGCGGCCTTTTTCCAAGCGGCGCGCAGGTACGGACGGGTGTCTTGACAGGGATCTCGCTCCCCGCTCTTGCCGTCGGCCGCGCCGGGCGCCCTCCCGGCCTGGCCCGCTTGCCTGTTGTCGCCCCTGGCCTCTGACTCCCGACCGCTGCCTCTCTTGCAGCCGACCGTTGCTCTCGACTCCCGGCCGTACGCGCCGCTCGCTCACCTCCGCGCGAGCGCCACAACCACCGGCCACACGAACGCGAGTAGCCGGTCGGCCAGGATCGCTCCAATGGCGGCGGGCATCGTCTTCTGAACGAGCTTCAAACCCCCGTAGCGGATGGCCAGTGTCTTGAGCAGCCAGCCGATGAACATCGGACACCACTGCTGGTGGGCCCCCCACACGTTCGCCGCCAGGTAGCCCACCGGGTGCAGCGGCCACCACCAGAAGCGAGCGCGCAACCCGGCGAGCAGAAAGGTCACCCCCATGCCGCCCACCAGGGCGATGGTGGCGGGGGGACTGAAATGGCTCGGGTTGGTGACGGCGTCGTAGTTGCCCTGACCAGCGCTGCGCATGGTGCTGGGAATCCAGCTTTCGTACAGCAGATCGAAGTTCCAGAAGCCGAGCGTGTAGGTGCCGCGGAGGATCACGACCATGCCCCAGACGAGCGCGACAGCAAACCCGACTGAGGTAGCTGCCAGCAGGAGACGCTGGGGGATGCGGGCGGACCCGGAGATTTTCAGCGCGTCCAGCGAAGCACCCGTGATGACCTCGAAGCCTTCGCCCCACCCAGGCCAGTAAGTCCAGGAGAGAGCATTGATAGTGACTACCTCCCGTGGGCGGAGGACAGCGGTGCCCAACGGCTCCTGAAGGAGCCGGCCGACGGTGTACGGGAAGCCGATGAAGCTCATGCCGTTCTCGGCGCGCAGCCTCGCCCAGACCATATGATAGGCGAGGATGAGGCTGACCAGCAGCAGGGCGATCGGCAGTCGCGTGCCGGCGGCCATGCAGAAGATCACCATGTAGCCCATGCACAGCGCCAGCCCCATGAGCGCGAGGCGGTAGCCAAGGGGCGCGGCGATGTCATCCTCAGTCCGGCCGTGAATGGCATCGCGCACCACCTGGCGCAGGTAGTGGCGGCCGCTCCAGAAGAGCAGGATGCCGAGCGCGATCACCGCCCCACCGCCCTGGTGGTAGGGGGCGGGGAACTCGGGGCCCCAGTAGTCCATCGGCCCCATGGGGGTAGCGCCGGCGGCAATAGCGATCACTGTTTCCGCCATGCGGATATACCAGAAGAACCATACGGAGAAGGAAAGCTCCTTGGGAATCAGGTAGGCGAGCGCGGTGCACCAAGGCGAGAGCCACAGGGTGAAGTCGCCGACGCCGACGAGCGGCCCTGTTCTCTGCGCCGGGACGATCACGACGAGATTGTCGTAATCGTTCAGCGGTATGTGGGGAAGAGAGGGGAAGATGGTGGCGAGTCGTGCCAGGAGGACAAGGGCAAAGACGGCGCCAAAGCCAATCCAGAACGCGCGGGCGGGAGAGAAGCGCCCAACGCCATCGGCACTGTCGCGAATCGCCTCCAGAGGCACCTGGGCGATGGGGAAGCTGAGGCGCTCGTGGCTGACCCAGTGACGGCGGAAGATTGCGAGAAGACAGACACTGCCGCCGTAGAGGGCGATGCAGAACAGGCCCGACCACAGCAGCGGCTGGAACCAGAGGCCCCAGGGCACGGACGACTGCCCTTGGAAGTAGCCATCCACGGCGGCCGCCTCGGTCGGTGAGAACCAGAGGGGCACATACTGGAAGAACGCGCTCTGCCACTCCGTCATGGTGCGAGCGTACTCGCGCAGACCGATCGAGACGGAGAGAATCCAGACCAGCGTCCCGTGGGCGACAACGGGGGCGCCGATGCTGGTCATCGCGTAGATGACCAGCAGCTCCCTGCGGCTTAGGCCTTTCCAGCGCCGCGCGATGAGCATGTTCAGCAGAACGATGAGAACGGTAGTGCCAAGAGGTGCGATAGGGGGCGACTCGGTGTTGAAGTTGTAGGCCAGATTCAACACCATCTCGACGATGTAGCCCGCCATCGCGAGCGCCATGATCAGCACGAGCGCAATCACCACGGCCCGCACGGTCACGCCGCGGTCGGTGCGACGCTCGGGCTCGTGCGGGTGCGCCGGACGCCCGAGAGGGGACGTCACTGACTGCATCTGGGCTACCTCAGATGAGGGCGGAGCGCCCGGAGGCGCTCCGCCCCAGTGGTCAGTCAGAGAGTAGGCCGCCGGCCCAGATCGCACCGGCGGCTCTCAGCATGTTGCTACGGGCAGATGCCTCGCAGAGGATGTCCTTCGTCTACTCGCTCGCAAGCGTCCGGGCAGTGGTTGATGCACTGGATCGCGTTCGCCCGCAGCGCCTCTCCGTGGAACCACTTGGCGTGACCGTCCGCAAAGCCGACGTTGCTGCCGCCCATGTGGCGGGTATAGGTCGCGCGGAAGGCCGGGTCGCTCCAGAACTGGTCGTAGTCGTAGTCGTGAAGCGAGCACTGCTCGATCCACGGGCAGGCATCGAACGTCGATTGGGGGTTGCCGCAGCCCAGCTGACAGGCCTGATAGAGGACCTGGTTGAGGCCCGTGAAGCGGTTGCCGAACTGGGTCGCGTCGGCGCACACCGCATACCAAGCGGCGTCCCCGATCGACGAGACCTTCATGTCGGTAGCTTCATCGGAGACGCCGATGGTGCATACGAATCCGCCCTTCTCCGGCGTGGCGTAGCCGGCCCGTTGTCCGATGGAATCGGTCACGGAGCCGCCCCACCCGGGCGGGAAAGCCCAGGCGCAGGGGTCGCCGCCCGGGAGCGGCCCCGGCGGGTCGTTCTGCACATGCGCGCTCACTCCCCAGATGCCGTGGGTGGCCTCCAGGTAGCGGAGGTAGTCGCCCATGTAGTTCGGGACGATCCACCAGTTGGAGCTCTCCCACGACGCGCTCGGACAGCGCCAGACGTCTCGGTTCTTGGTATACTCGTCGAGGACCACCTGCCAGCGTAGGAACGGGTTGCCCCAGTAGGCCCGGTACGTGGGCCACCCGCAACCCATGTCGGACGAGATCCACTCGGCGAAGGCATCGAGCGCTTCCTGCCGGTGCTCATAGGGCGGGAAGCGGTCGTAGTCGGTGAGGTACATCTGCACCGCCAGCGCTATGTTCTTCACATTCGACAGGCACTGAATCTTGCGCGCCGATTCACGTGCACGCGCGAACACCGGGAACAGCATTGCTGCGAGGATCGCGATGATCGCGATCACGACCAACAGCTCAATCAGCGTGAAGCCCTGCCTTCGTCTTGCCATCTCCACTCCTCACTGTTCAGTAGTGTGATGCACACGTGTGGCACGGCACTTCCAGGCGAGGAACGTCTGCCGGCTCTGTCTCACCTCCCTTCGCCCAGATGCGTCTGCTGCCGGTACTGCTCGCACGCAGTGCCGCCGACAGCGCCTTGCGGCGTCACTTGACGCACGAAACCTAACGCACTAACATCTTGCCAGATGCCCCGCGGCATGTCAAGGGGGGATGCCGCGGAGCGCCCAGGGGCCGGCCGCCTCCGACACTGGCTGACGGTCACATCGGCATCCACACCGACCCGGCCTCTGCCGACGCCACCGTCTGGGCGATGAACCGCATACCGCGGAGGCCGTCGTATACGGTCGGGAACTGGTACTCCTCCGTGGACAGCGGGTCGCCGGCGAGATGGCGCCGGATCGCTCGCACGACTCCTACGTAGATGGTGGCGAAGGCCTCCAGGTACCCCTCGGTGTGCCCGGTGGGCACGCGCGTCGCGTCGGTGGCGGCGGCGGATAAGTACTCGGCGTGGCCTCTGGTGAGGGTCTGTCGGGGCTCGCCGTAGCGGTACACCCGCAGCTCGTTCGGGTTCTCTTGGTCCCAGAGCACCGCGCCGTGCTCGGCATACACGCGCACGCGCAGCGCGTTCTCCTCGCCCGTGGCGATCTGGCTCACGGTCATCATGCCCTTGCCTCCGCCCTCCAGGCGCAGCATGATGTTCACATCCTCGTCCAGCTTCCGGTCGGGCAGGAAGGTGCTCTTGTCCGCGCACACGGCGCTGACCCGCTCGCCGATGACGTACTCGAGCAGGTGGATGCAGTGGACGCCGCCATCACCGAGAGTCCCTCCCAGCCCGGCCTGAGCGGGGTCGGTGCGCCACACCGCCTGCTTCAGACCGTGCTTCTCGTGCGGGAACATGAGGAAGTCCTGGAGGTACTCCACGATCACCTTGCGCACCTGGCCCATCTGCCCGGAGCGGAACATCTCTCGCGCGTGACGCACCAGGGGCGCGCCGGTGTAGTTGTGCGTCACCGCGAAGACCAGACCCGTCTTCTCGACGACGGCGACGAGTTGCTCCGCCTCGGCCAAGCTGTAAGTCATCGGCTTGTCACACACCACGTGAAAGCCGGCCTCCAGGAATGCCTTCGCGACCGGGTAGTGCAGGTAGTTCGGTGTGACGATGGAGACGAAGTCGATGCGTTCGCCCGCGGGGAGGGCGGCCTCTTTCGCTACCATTTCCTCGTACGTGGCGTAGCGGCGCGCCGGCTCCACGTAGAGCTGCTCGCCGGTTACGCGCGTATTCTCCGGATCGCGGCTGAAGCAGCCGGCGACGAACTCGACCTGCTGGTCGAGGGCGGCCGCCATTCGGTGCACGCCGCCGATGAACGCGCCCTGCCCCCCACCGACCATGCCCATGCGCAGCTTACGCTTCCAGGACTCCATCGTCCCTCGTCTCCTTCATCGCTTACTGCCGGACTGCGCGGATGCAGTCCCGAATGAGCGCGGCTAGCTCCGGTCCATATCGGCCCGAGGAGCGCAGCTCCCTGGCGCCCTTCGCGTTCATCTCCTCCACCACGGACTGGGCGAAACACAGGTTGTCGCGGGACAGCTCGACGAACGTCCGCGGCGTGTCCCGGTAGGGGAAGAGATGCAGCCCGTACCACCCGTCATAGCCGGCCTCGTCGAGGACGTACATGACGGCTATCGGGCGCGTGAAGCTCACCGTGCCTGGCGGGAGGTCGGCGTCGCACTGTTGGTCGTTGTCATTGAAGTGGGTATGGCAAAGCTTGCCGTAGCGGAGGACCGGCGCCAGCTGGTCTTCCAGGTTCTCGCCGGCGATGAGGCTGTGCCCGATGTCCACGTTCAGGCCCAGCCCCGGGTCATTGATCTCGTTCACCAGGCAGAGCGCCTGCGCGGTAGAGCCCATCATGATGTGCGTGCGCGGCTCAAAGGGCTTCGGCTCGATGCAGAGGCGCGTGGCGTAGCCCTGCGCGCGCCGGTAGTCGAGGAGCTCGCGCACGCTCTCCACGTAACGGGCGTACAAGGCGGCGTAGTCGCTCTGAAGCGGGAAGTCGTTGCCATCGGTCGCCGGCCACAGCACGCTGA
>Ga0315288_10005388_pt1 | contig 16260 bp, 16 predicted proteins | sample YL17G11_20_MG_FD_203454 | JGI IMG/M metagenome (GOLD analysis project Ga0315288, IMG submission 203454) | Sediment microbial communities from Yellowstone Lake, YNP, Wyoming, USA - YL17G11_20 | ecosystem: Environmental > Aquatic > Freshwater > Lake > Sediment | place: USA: Wyoming | collected...
CTTTACCTTTTTTCGGGATGCCGCTCCGACCGACCCCATAGTTCTCGGGCAGTGTTCTTGCGGCTCGTCGACAAGGCTGGTCGTCGTCGCAAGCTCCTCCGAGCACCTTGCTCGGCGAGCTCGTGGGTTTTAATTTAATAGGGCTACACCCGGGCGTAATCTTTTCTCCTCACTCGATGTATATGCACTTTTCTTTACCTTTTTTCGGGATGCCGCTCCGACCGACCCCATAGTTCTCGGGCAGGGTGTTCTATATAGGCTACGCCCAAACACAATCTTGATTTGCCTTACGGTTGGATACGCACGAGCCCTTCCTTTAACTGCTTCTTCTGCGACCGGCCCAGCAGTTCCCCGGTAAACCCAAACACCCTTCTGGTGAGGTAGAATCGCTTTATGCAGAATTATAAACTCATCATGGAGTACGACGGGACGGATTATAAGGGGTGGCAGAAACAGCCGGGCCTTCCGACCATCCAGGGTACCCTGGAGGAGGCACTGGCACGGGTGGCGACGGTCGAGTCACCATTGTACGCGGCAGGACGGACAGACGCGGGGGTACATGCCCGGGGCCAGGTGGCGAGCTTCCTCGGGACCTTGAAACCGCCGCCGCCCCGTTTTCCGGCAGCCGTCAACTCCTTCCTCCCCCAGGGTATCGTGGTAAAGAGGTGCGAGGAGGTGGATAAGGGCTTCAACGCCCGCAAGAGCGCCGTCGCCCGAGAGTACACATATTACATCCACTTCGACCACCCCCCCTCTCCCTTCGATCGCAGGTTTGCCTATCACCACAAAGGCAAACTGGACGAGGAGGCGATGAGACGGGCTCTCCACTCCGTCCTGGGGATACACGATTTCGCTTCCTTCTGCCGCGTGGAGGAAGGCAGGTCTACGGTGCGGGAGGTGTTCGTGGCGGACATCCTCCTCGGCAACGAAGTCCTGGGCATACGGGTCAAGGCCAATGCCTTCGTCTGGATGATGATGCGCATGCTGTGCGGCAGCCTGTTGGGAGTAGGGAGGGGAAAGTGGTCTGTGGAGCATTTCAAGGAGGTGTTGGAGGGCGGGGACAACTCCCTGAGCGGGCCGGCCCTGCCCCCCCGAGGGCTGTTCCTCGAGAGAGTCTATTATTAAAGACCAGAGCTGGGTGTAATAAGCGGTCTAACGCATGCATGCGGTGATATAGCTCGTTTGTAAAATCGTTGACGGTGCAATAATAATGCTAAGGCGGCAGACGTCAGAGAAAGGAAAGATCATGGCACGTAAGTTGCTCTTCGCGGTGGATTTCTCCCCTTATACCGAGAAACTGCTCGGCTGCGCCGGCGAGTTGGCGTCCTACGGGTTGAGCGAGGTAATACTCCTTCATGTGGTGGAGGACAGGGGCGAGGTGAGATCCAGCGCGCAAGCCCTAGCCGAGGACATCGTCGCGGCGGAAGCCGAGCTCGATGATCTGGCCGGCCAACTGGAGGAGCAAGGTATCAAGGTCGCCAGGGCGGTAAGGACGGGTAACCCGGCCCAGGTGATCGCGGGCACCGCCCGGGAGGAGGAGGCCGATCTTATCTTCGTGGGCGGCCGTGGCAAGGGTTGGTTGAAGCGGACCATCCTGGGAGGCGTGAGCGATATGGTCCTGCGGCTCGCGGACCGGCCGGTAATGATCCAGCACTGCCGGGTCGGCAAAGGCAAGGGCGGCGATACCTGCGAGAACGTCTGCGAAAACCTGTTCGGGAACATCCTGGTAGCCTGCGACTTCTCGGCATATGGCGACAGCATCATGCCTCTCTTGGTCAACCTGGCCAAAACCTTCTGCACGCCGATCACCTTGTTGCACGTCCAGGAAGGCAAGGAGGACGGCGGATACCAGATAGTAGACGATTATCACAAGAAACAGGCCAAGGATAAGATGGAAAGAATGCAGACGCTCAGCTACGAGCTGGGAGACTTCTGCAAGAGCGTCACTATCGATATCGTTAACGGCAGCCCTCCCTCCGCCATACTGGCATACGCCAACGAGATCGGCGCGTCACTTATAGTGCTGGGCGCCTACGGCGAGCGCGGTGGCGAAGACGCCAAGCTGGGTAGAGTAGCGGAGAAGATCATCAACAAGAGCGAAAGACCCGTTCTTGTTCTCAAGACCAGAGAATAGATCTCGAGACCGCGCAGCCATCGTTGCGGGGTCTCGCAACGGGGCCTGGCCCAAGGATGTGCCGTTCGCCGAGAGCATCTGGACGAGATGATGGGGCGCAGGCTTTGACCACAAGCCGGAAAGCGAGCTTTCTTAGCCTTCAACGGGAGGCGTGGGCTGTATATCGGGGGAGCCGAGGTCGTAGGGGTCCATAGTGAACACGATGCGGTAACGCTGCAGGCTCTCCTGGGGATCGGATCCCGCCACCTCCAGCCGCAGTGAGGCGGGAGGCGCGGAGACGTCCCCGATCCATACCCGGCAGTTCAGCTCGTAATCCAGCGAGGAGAAGTACGACCAGGCGCGTTGCGGGAGGGCTTCCCGCGCTTTATCGCTCCCAAGTTGCAGGAGGTAACGCCTGCAGGCGACCCCGGAGCGTTCCTCCTCGCCTTCCAACGAGACGGAACCGTACGATGCTACGAGCTTCAGTAAGAACTCGGGGTCATAAAGGGGGCTGGGGGCCTCCTGCATGGCGATGGGGCGCCAGGCGCCCCCCTCCTGCAGGTACGACTCCCCATTTTGCGAGGCCAGGACCAGGTTTTCCTCCCCGGCCGGTGAAGTGCGCACGATGGAGACCGAGAAATCACCGCCCAGGAACGACCCCTCGCCCTTCTCGTCTCCATATACGCTCTGCCCGGATACACCGGTCCAGGTCTCGAGGTGCGTGCGGTAGTGGTAGGGATCCTGGTCCTCGAGGCTTTTAAGGGATGCGCTCACCTCCTCCCTCCAGGCCGATTCCCGGTTTTCTGAAGGGCTGCCGCAGCCGGGTATCCCCGCGACGAGCAGGATCGCGAGCAGGACAGGGATGATGCAGCGGCGTGGAGCCACCATCAGGAACGGATCACCGCCAGCACCTCATCGCGTTTCGCCTCCATGAGCTCGCGGGTCCTGGCCTCCAGGTTGAGGCGGATGAGAGGCTCGGTGTTGGAGGGGCGCACGTTGAACCACCAGTCGTCGAATTCGACCGTTATGCCGTCCAGGCGGTCCTCTTTACCGCTCGCATAGAGCCTCGCGATCTCCTCGAGCTTGGCCGGGATGTCCTCCACGCGGCTGTTTATCTCCCCGGACGCATGGTACTTCTTGAAGGGTTTGAGGATATCCGAAAGAGGCATGCCCTCCAGGCTCACTATCTCCAGGATGAACATGGCAGCGATCACGCCGGAGTCGGCCCGATAGTTGTCGCGGAAATAATAATGACCGGAGTGCTCCCCGCCGAACACGGCGCCGGACTCCGCCATGGTCTGCTTGATGAAAGAATGCCCCACCCTCCCCCGGATGGGCGTGCCGCCGTACTCGCGGATGGTCTCGGGCACCACCCAGCTGTTGATGCAGTTGTAGATGATGTTCTCGCCGGGATGCGTCTGCAGGATACGCTTAGCCACCATGGCCGTGGTGAGGGAGCCGCTCACGGCTTCCCCTTTATCGTCGACCAGGAAGACGCGGTCGGCATCCCCGTCGAAGGCCATACCCAGGTCTCCTCCCGCCTCCAGCACCCATTGCGAGAGCAGCCTTATGTTCTCGGGATTTATAGGGTCGGGCTGGTGGTGGGGGAAGGAGCCGTCGAGCTCAAAGCAGTGGGGCACCAGCTCGCAGGGCAGCTGCTCGAAGAGGGAGGGCAGCACCAGGCCGCCCATGCCGTTGCCGGCATCGGCCACAACCTTCAAGGGCCGCAGTGCGGAGGCGTCGATGAAACCGAGGACGTGTTCCACATAGCGGGGAAGCATGTCCATCTCCTCAACCGCGCCTTTGCGCGCCGGGTCCGGGAACTCACCACCCAGGACCAGCTCCCGTATCTCCTTGATGCCGGTGTCCGTGCTTATAGGCCCCGCCCTGCGGCGGCAGAGCTTGAGCCCGTTGTACTCCTTGGGGTTGTGGGAAGCGGTGAACATGGCCCCCGGCCGGTCGAGCACTCCCGAGGCGAAGTAGAGCATATCGGTTGAGCACAGCCCGATGTCCGCCACGTCCGCTCCCTGGTCGGTGGCCCCTGCGATGAAGGCCCGGGAGAGGTCGGGCGAGGAAAGCCGCGTGTCCCGTCCGGTGACTAACTCCTGCTCGCCGAGGAAGGTCACGAACGCTCTGCCGATGCGGTACGAGACCTCCTCGTCTATCTGTTCCTGGTAGATGCCGCGTATGTCGTATGCCTTGAAGATCCCAGGGTCTATTTCTTTCATGCTGTGCCCTCCCTTTCTGACATGATAGGATTCTATCATAGCCGCGTAAAAGGGCAGAGACCGGAATGCTTGCGGTATCACCCGCTTTCAGGATCCCAACGCGCGGTGGGGCGCAGGATCCTTTGCATACACGGGAGGACTTGGACAAAGGGGGTTTTCATGGCGGAGACGATAAACCTGGACGACGTGATGGTCCTGGAGGATATGGACCCCGGAGGCATGCTCGCGGCGATCGAGTCCTTTTCCAAACAGCTCTTGGATGCATTGCGCCTGGGCCGGGACCAGATGGATGTCCCGTCCTCCGAAGGCCTGAAGCGTATAGCATTCGTGGGCATGGGCGGTTCAGCGATAGGTGGGGACATCCTGCGTTCCCTCCTGGAGGATGTGGCCGCCATGCCCGTAAGCGTGCACCGGTCCTACCGCCTGCCCAGCATGTTTGGTTCCGACACCCTGGCGATCTTCGCGAGTTATTCCGGCAACACCGAGGAGACCCTCTCCGCCCTTGACGATGCCATCTACCTGGGATGCAGCGTGATGGCCCTGACCACCGGCGGGATGCTGCTGGAAAAGGCGCGCGGCCACCGCTTTCCCGCCATCATCATCCCGGAGGGATTACAGCCCCGGGCGGCGCTGGGCTACCTGTCGCTGCCCGCGGCGGCGGTCATGGAGAAGATGGGGTTGCTGCAGGGTTTCGTCAAGGTAGCCTACGAAACCGCCGACTTCATGCGCGAAAAGAGAGAGGACTGGGGCCGGTTGACCCCTGTAGGCAGGAACTTCGCCAAACAGCTGGCAATGCGCCTGCAGGGCAAGATCCCGGTCATCTACGGTACGGAAGGCATGCTGTCCGTAGCCGCCTACCGTTGGAAGTGCCAGTTCAACGAGAACTCCAAAGTACCCGCCTTCAATCACACTCTCCCGGAGATGAACCATAATGAGATCGTGGGGTGGTACGAGCTGGATGACCTGTCCAGGAGAGTCGAGGTCATATTGCTGGCGGAGGAGGGCGATACCTCGCGCGTGGCCAGGCGGGTGGAGGTGACCGCCGAGCTCCTGCAGGACAAGGTGGGGGGAGTCACCGTTATCTACGTGGGTGGACGCACGCGCACGGAGAAGTTGTTCAGTGCCATTCACCTGGGGGATTTCGTCAGCGGCTACCTGGCCCTTCTCAACGGCGTGGACCCCACACCCGTGGAGAGCATAGCACTGCTCAAGGAGCGTATGGCCCAGGAGCAGTGAGGCAGCCACGTTCCAAGGCGTGACAAGGGGGATCACCGGCAAGCATGGAGAGAGAAGCCCGAGACTTCCTGAGTTCCCATTTGCACGAGGCTGGACTTCCAGCGCCCCGCATGGCTGTGGTCCTGGGGAGCGGCCTCGGGGAGGCCGCTCCCGAACTGGATAACGCAGTGGATGTGGACTGCCGCGACGTGCCCGGCTGGCCGGAGTGCAGTGTCCCGGGCCATGCGGGCATCATGCGCTTCGGCGCCCGCAAAGGGTTGGGGGTGCTGGAGCAGCTGGGGCGGCTCCATTACTACGAGGGCCTGGACATGGGGGCGGTTACCTTCCCCGTGCGCGTCATGGCCGCTTTGGGTGTGGAAAAGGTCTTCATGGCCAACGCGGCGGGCGCCCTGAATCCCGTGTACGAGCGCGGATACCTGATGCTCGTGCGCGACCACATCAACCTCATGGGGGGCAGTCCGCTACGCGGGATGCGCGACCCCTCCGGCTGCCCCGCCTTCCTGGACGTATCCTCCCTCTACGATGGGGAGGCGGGTGACGTGCTCATGGAGAAGAGCAAGGCCTGCGGCTGGCCCATGGAGGGAGGCGTACTCGTGGGGGTGTCCGGGCCTACCTACGAAACGGGTGCCGAGCTGCGCTACATGCGCCTGGTGGGTGGGGATGCCGTATCCATGAGCATGGTACCCGAGGCCCTGGTGGCCCACTACCTTGGCATTACCGTGACCGCAGTCAGCGTGATAACCAACATCTGGGACCTGCGCATGCCCCATGCCATCTCACACCGCAAGGTACTGGACACCGCCATGGAGGCCGCGCCCCTTCTCCGGGAAGTCGTAACGGCCTGGTTCGATATGTGAACGGGATCACCCCGAAGCGGGGAACGAAACCGGCGTCACGAGACGGGGATCCGCAAACCACCGTTACAAGAACACCCGGGTTTAATCCCCATGTATGGCGGGTATATATTGGCGGGGCTGGTTTGATCGTGTGTATCGGGGCTTCGCGAAGGAGGGATGGAGATGGCGCTTACATACGGCACGGAGGAATGGGAGGCTGCCTACCAGGAGATCCTGCAGAGGAGGTTGCGGGAGCAATCACCACCCTATATCCAGGGATCGCCGGAGTGGATAGATACCTACGAGAAGTTGGTCCAGGGTGACGCCACATATAAGGAGGCTGCCGCAGGATGGGAGGGCACGGTGGTCCTCCACTCCCTGGCTGATCGCGACTTAGGGATCGAAGATGATTCATATATCCTCATGGACCTGTGGCATGGGGATTGCCGCAGCATCAGGCCGGTGACGCCTGAAGTGGGCGAGGCGGCGGATTACGTTCTCACAGCCTCCTACTGGACCTGGAAGGGTTCAAACACCGGCGAGCTGGATACGAACAAAGCCGTTATGCAGGGCAAGATCAAGCTCAAGGGCGACCTTGGCAATATTGTGCGCTACAACCAGGCTGCGTCACGACTCACCGAGCTTTCCGCGCAAGTGGGAGGCCGCTGGTTCGATGAGCTCAGCCAGGAAGAGCAGGAGGAAATGAGGCTGCTCACCGAAGAGATGATCGACCGGTTGATGTAGCCTTTCCTTCTCATTGAAGCCTCAAAGGACTTCCTGCTAATATTGCTTGCGTATGCAGCCTAACGTGAGATGTATATGAGAAATGCCAGGCAAGAGGTATTTAAGGAAGCTCCTGATGCCCGAGATACTCTCTCAAGACATCGGTGACATCGAACTCCAATATCTGCATTATCCCGGCGACGGACCGACGGTGGTAATGCTGCACGCTACCGGCTTTCAGCCCTGGCTCTGGCATCCGATTGCCAGGGAGCTGGCAGGGGACTTCCGCGTTATTGCGCCGTACTTCTGCGACCACAGGGTTTTCGACCCTGAAGAGGGAGGTTTGAGTTGGCTTGTCCTGGCCGACGACCTGGAAACCCTCATCAGGCGTCTCGGGATCACCGAACCCCTGATCGTGGGGCATTCGATGGGTGCCACCGTTGCGTCAATCGCAGAGGCCCTCAAGGGCCCCATCGCATCCCGCATGGTCCTCATCGAGCCCATCTTTCTGCCTCCCGGCTATTATGGACTGGACATCACGGTTGAGCAGCATCCACTTGCCTCAAAGTCGATCCGGCGCCGCAGCGGATGGAGTGACGAGGACGAAGCCAGGAAGTACTTCAGCGAAAGAAAGCTCTTCATGTACTGGGACCAGGAGGTGCTGGACCTTTACCTCGAGCATGGGGTGACCAAAGCCGACAACGGTGCACTTACGCTCGCCTGTCACCCCAGGCGGGAAGCGGCCCTGTTCATGGGAGGCATGGAGCAAGATCCCTGGCCACTTCTCCAGAAGATCTCCTGCCCCGTTCTCCTGGTGGAAGGTGAAAACAGCGAGAACAGGACGGTGATCGACCTGGAACGTGCAGCATCGATAATCCCCGGGGCAGACCTTCGGGTAGTGGCGGACGCAGGGCACCTGGTACCGATGGAGAAGCCTCACGAGTTGCTTGCGCTGATCCTGGAGTTTTTCGGGACCTGATAACCAACCAGAGCCAGGCATCCCTTTCCGGTTTCGGTCATGGTCACGGGTCCGCTCCAGACACCGGATATCGGGCTTCAAATTTGATCTGCCTCGTTACAACAGCCCCGGAAGCGTCATGCCTCCGGGGCTTTATCCCTGCTCTCGTGAGACTTCAGCTTTAAGGCAAACGTAACGATTCCTTAACAGATGTATAACAACAAGGCTTTTTAATGTGAGCAAGGCTGCCTAAAGGAACCGATAGGCGCCTTTCGACAGTCACATGTTATGCTGCAGTGCCAGGAGTAAGAAGTGGGAGTTGATCCTATGATGAAAAGTAAACGGGCGAGGGATCGTGTATTTGTAGCGGCAACCTTGATGTTCATAGCGATGTTCGCCATGTTGGCCGCATCCTGCGGCGGCGATCCGCAGCCGGCTCAGCCTGCAGGGGATACCGGTAAATATCCCCCGGGGACGAGCGAGGAGATGCTCACGCAGACCACCGGAAGCGGTGACCTGGCGCTGGAAAGTGATGAGGAGCAGACCGAGGAGAAAGAGGAGGGCAAGGAGGAGAGCACTACGGCTCTCCCGGGTACCTCGGCGGAGCTGTCAGGAGCACGCTTCACGGTGATCGAGGCCACACGCCAGGACTCCAACGCGGACGTGCTCACCTCTGGGCAAAGGGAGGTGACCGGCGATTACTACGAGATCGAACTGTTGGTCGAGAACGTGGGCGACGACCTCGTGGACCTCTCGGATTATTCATTCCGCATCTGGAGCGAAGGCATTGCCGCGGACCAGTACGAGGAATATTACGGCATGAACGGCGCCCTGGGTAAATACGTGTCGGAGAATATGATCTCCGGCGTTCTTCTGGACTATACGACCCTGCAGCCGGCGGCCTACATGCTCAAGATAGGAGAAGCCGTGGACGGGGTGTTCCTCTTCTACGACCTCAACCCCAAGAATACCGCCCGCAACGAGGGGGTCACCAAGGAGGGGACCAACCTGGTCGTCCACAAGGCGCAGGGAGAGGACTCCGGGGATGAGATCGAGATCGGCCTGTCCGGCTACCCGGATTGAGTAGGGAAGGGAGCTTTACATGCGCTCGGCGAAAAGGGGCTTCCGGAGCTTCCGGCGCCATCCCGCGGGCAACCTGGTGGTTGTGCTCCTACTCTTCGTGTGCCTGGCCTTCTCCCTTTCCATGCTGGCGGTGAAGCTGGCCGCGGACAGCCAGACCGAGGCGGTCAAGGAAAGGGTGGGGAATTACGGCGAGGTCCGCTCGAGCTCCGGCTTCATGATGTCCATTTTCGAGTCCGAGCGCGAGAAGAGCGAGGCGGAGAGGGCCAAGGAAGCCCGCGGCCTCTCCGAGGAGGAGGAGCTGGAGGAGAGGGCAAAGACCCTGGTGCCGGAGGAGCTCGTCGACGGCTTCTCCCGCGACCCCTACATCATCACCTACGACAAGGTGCTCACGTCGGGCGTGACCATGCCCGGGCTCAAGAACGTCGAGCTGGCGACCATGCTGGGTTTCAGCAAGGAGATCAAGGAGAGCGCCGCCTCCTCCGGCATCACCGAGAACACCTTCGTCTTCGAGGGCAATACCAACGGCGCCTCCGCGTCGGAGTTTCTCAACGGGAGCAAGAAGCTCATCGCCGGCTCTTACTACACCTACGCTGATCACCTCGAGGGAAACCGGGTGGTGCTGATCGAGAAGAACCTCGCCGAGGAGAACGAACTGGAGGCAGGGGACACCGTGACCGCCACCATCACCGGCGAGAAGGGTAATGCCGCCGAGGTGGAGCTGGAGATCGTGGGCATCTACGAGACCGTTGAGGCGGAACGCCAGAGCCAGAGCGGCTCTTCCGCCACCTTCAACCCGGCGGGGAACAAGTTCTTTACCCCCCTCTCGGTGGTGCAGACGTTGAACAGCACCCCGGGCTACATCGAGCGGGGGTCCTACTATTTCGACAACGTCGACCACACCGACGAGCTGCAGCAGGCCTTCCTGGACGATACGGGCGGCGATGACCAGTACGAGTTCGTGACGGACATCACCGATTACGAGATCATCTCCGACCCCCTGCAGAAGGTGGGCAAGACCTCGGTGATCGGGCTGGTGGGGGCGTTGGGGGCCTGCGCCCTCATCATCCTGTTGGCCATGGCCATCATCGTCGGCGGGCGCACCCGGGAACTGGGCGTGCTCAAGGCCATAGGCGCGACCGACCGCCAGGTCATCGCGCAATACGCGGTGGAGGTCATCTGCATCTGCCTGGTGGCCATCATCCTGGCTACGGGGGCGACCGCCCTCATCAGCCAGAAGATAGGCGATTGGCTGCTATCCGGCAACGAGCCTACCCAGGTGGAGGGGGAGGAGGATACCTCGGGTCCCGCGGCCATGATGTCGCGCCTCACCGAACGCAACCTCTACAAGGAGGGCGGTATGTTCTCCACCCCGACGGGCGAGGATGAAGAGGCGGACCTGGACGTGGTCTATCAGGGAGACATGCTGCTCTATGGCATACTCATCCTCTTCGGGATAAGCCTGCTGGGGATGGCCATACCAGTGGTCTGGATAACCCGGCTCAGGCCCGCACGGGTCCTGAGCATGGAATGAGGGGGCGGCAGGGATGCATAGCGATGGAGCCATGAAGAGCATGAAAGACAACGGGGAGACTAATGGTCTGCTGGAGGTCGTGGAGCTCTCCAAGACCTTCCGGGGGAAGGCCGGCGACGTGGTCGCCGTGGACGGCGCGAGCTTTGTGGCCCGCAGGGGCGAAGTGGTGGTCATAGTCGGACCCTCCGGTTCGGGCAAGACCACCCTGCTCTACCTCGTCGGCTCCCTCGAGAGCCCGGATGCGGGGGAGATAAGGGTATTCGGGGAGGATATATGCTCCCCGGGAGCGGACCTTATCGCATACCGCCGGGTACGGGTGGGGTTCGTATTCCAGTTCTTCAACCTGGTGACAGCGCTCACCGCACTGGAGAACGTGACCCTGCCCATGGACCTGTCCTCGGTGCCCTCGGAGGAGCAGCACCGTCGCGCGGTGGATCTCCTGGAGCGCATGGGTATCGACAAGAGGTTGCAGCGCACCAGGGCCAACAAGATGAGCGGGGGGGAGAAGCAGCGGGTGGCCATCGCCCGCGCCCTGGCCAACGACCCGGACATCATCCTGGCGGACGAGCCCACCGGCAACCTGGACACCGCCACCGGCAGAACGGTGGTGGATATACTGGTGCGGCTGGCCCGCGAGGACAATAAATGCGTGCTCATCGTCACCCACGACGAGTCCGTCCTGGAGGTGGCCGGCCATGCTTTTCACATGACCGACGGCAAGCTGAACGGGAAATAGGTGAGGGCGTCCGTTTCCTTGACAGCACCACCCGCTACCTCTATCATTATTGCTTGTCGTGCGTTAAAGAGGAAGGTAAAAGGGCACGTAAGAGGATGAAGACGTACAGCGTGAAGCAGGCGGATATAACCAGGTCATGGTGGTTGGTGGACGCCGACGGCTTAGCCTTGGGGAGGCTGGCGGCGGAGCTGGCCAAGATCCTCAAGGGCAAGAACAAGCCCATCTACACCACCCACCTGGACGTGGGAGATCACGTTATCGTCATCAACGCGGAAAAGGTCATGCTCACGGGCAATAAACTCCAGAAAAAGATATATTATCGTCATTCGGGATATCCCGGCGGCCTCAAGGAGATCCCCTACGAGGTGCTCATGCGGGACAAGCCCGAGCTGATGGTGGAGAAGGCGGTCCGCGGCATGCTGCCCAAGAACAGCCTGGGCCGGTCGATGCTCAAGAAGCTGCACGTTTATTCCGGACCCGACCACCCCCACGCGGCACAGAAGCCGGATGAGTTGTCCCTGGCTTCCAGCGTAGAGTGAAAAGGCAGGTGGATCCTTTGCCGCAGCAGCTAGGTTACGGAACGGGAAGGCGTAAAGAGGCCGTAGCGCGGGTATGGCTGTACCCGGGAGACGGCGAGTTAGAGATAAACGGCAAGAGCATCGAGGAATATTTCCCGCGCTCGACCCTGCGCTACCAGGTGATGCAAGCCCTGGAGGTCTCGGGGAGCGTCGGCCGCTATCGCATTTTCGCTACCATCAAGGGGGGAGGGATATCCGGACAGGCCGGAGCGCTGAGCCACGGCATCGCCCGTGCCCTGGTGGACTGCGACGAAACCCTTCGTACGGACCTGAAGAAAGCCGGGCTCCTCAGGCGCGACCCGCGCATGAAGGAGCGCAAGAAATACGGTTTGAAGAAAGCCCGCAAGCGCCCCCAGTTCTCCAAGCGCTGATCTTTACCTCGACCGGGCATTCCATATCTTCGGTGGCAGGTCGTCGCTTTTTTGCACAGGGACTCGGGCCCGTGTTTCCTTGATGGTCAGAAACAAGGGGTGCTATAGTCCTGATATAGATTGAACGGGAGCGAGTTATGGAAAAGCCAGAGGGAGAATCCCGGCTCTTCGGGACCGACGGCATAAGAGGGGTCGCCAACCTCGAACTCACCCCCGAACTTGCCCTGCGGGTGGGATACGCGGCGGTCAAGGTGCTGGCCAGGGACAATGCCCGGCCTTTTTTAGTGGTCGGGAGAGACACCCGCATCTCAGGCACTATGCTGGAATCTGCCCTGGTCGCGGGGATCTGTTCCTCGGGGGGCAGGGTAGAGCTACTGGGCGTCATCCCCACGCCGGCGGTGGCCTTCCTGACCGGGTTCAAGGGAGCAGACGCCGGAGTGGTCATCTCGGCTTCACACAACCCCGCACGGGACAACGGCATCAAGTTCTTCCATTCCTCCGGCTTCAAGCTCCCGGACGAGGTCGAGTCGAAGATGGAGTCACTGATCAACGGGGAGGTCACTGGCAGCCGGCCTAACGGCGATGCCGTCGGTTGCGTAAGCGTAGCGCAGGATGCCGAGGAGCAATACCTCGCCCACCTGCTGGCCATAGCAAGCCCGGACCTCGCAGGCATGAAGGTAGTGATCGATTGCGCCAACGGGGCCGTTTTTCGCCTGGCCCCCATGCTCCTGGAGCGCCTGGGCGCAGAGGTCACAGTGCTCAACGCCGATCCGGACGGTTTGAACATAAACCGTGGATGCGGTTCGACCCACACCGAGTCACTGCAGCAGGCGGTGCTGGAGGCAGGGGCGGACCTTGGCCTGGCTTTCGACGGCGATGCGGACCGGCTGCTGGCGGCGGACGAGGCGGGCCAGCTGGTGGACGGCGATTTTATCATGGCCATCTGTGCCCTGCACATGAAGGATCGAGGCCTGCTCAAGGACGATGCCATGGTGACCACGGTCATGACCAACCTGGGTTTCCACCGCGCCATGGAACGGGAGGGGATACGGGTCCATGTCACTCCGGTGGGAGACCGCTATGTCCTGGAGAAGATGTTGGAGGAGGAACTCAGCCTGGGCGGAGAGCAGTCCGGGCATATCATCTTCGGCGACCACGCCACCACCGGTGACGGCCTGCTGACAGCCCTCAGGCTCATGGAGGCGATCGTGGGATCAGGCGAGCCCCTCTCCGCCCTCAGCGGCGTGATGGAGCGGGTCCCACAGATACTCATCAACGTCGTAGTCAAGGACAAGGAGGCGCTGGGAAGATCGTCATGCATCTCGCAAGCGATCTGCGAATGGGAAGAGAAACTGGCGGGCGAGGGCCGCGTACTGCTGCGCCCTTCCGGCACCGAACCATTGGTGCGGGTGATGGTGGAAGCCCTGGATCCCGACCTCGCCGCAGAGACCGCCAGTGCTTTGGCAGCGCTTATCGAGAAGGAGATGTGCTGATATGTGTGGCATCATCGGATATGTCGGGGACCGTCCCATACCGGAGACCCTCTTCCAAGGCCTGCGCCGCCTGGAATACCGCGGCTACGACTCCGCCGGTATCGCCGTCTATGACGGCGAGAGGATAGCCGTGCTCAAGCGCAAGGGCAACCTGGACAACCTGGAGCCGCACCTGGACTGGTTCGCGGGAGGGGGCGACATGGGTATCGCGCATACGCGCTGGGCCACCCACGGGCGCCCCTCCATGGAGAACGCCCACCCACACCTGGACTGCAGCGAGGAGATCGCGGTGGTGCACAACGGCATCATCGAGAACTTCCACGAATTGCGCGAGGAGCTGGAGGCCAAAGGACACCGCTTCCGTTCCCAGACGGATTCCGAGGTCCTCGCCCACCTGGTCGAAGAGTATTACGGGGACGACCTGCTGGAGGCGGTACGCCGCGCCCTGCAGGACGTAGAGGGGGCTTACGCGCTGGTGCTCATGAGCTCGCGCGAGCCTGGGGTGCTGGTGGGGGCGCGCAAGGACAGCCCGCTCATCATGGGCATAGGGCAAGGCGAGAACTTCCTGGCCTCGGCCACCCCGGCCCTCCTGGACATCACCCGGGATGCGATGGCCCTGGAGAACGGCGAACTGGCAAGGATAACCAAGGACGGGTGGGAGCTTGTCGATGCGCAGGGCAGGCCCGTGGAGCGCTCCTCCTTCGAGGTCCCATTCGACGTGTCCGCGGTGGAGAAAGGCGGCTACGCCGATTTCATGCTCAAGGAGATCTTCGAGCAGCCCCAGGCCTGGACGGACACCTTGCGGGGCAGGTTGACGAAGTCGGGCGCACTGCGCATCGAGGAGCTGGAGGACGCCGCGATCGACCTCAAAGCCATCCAGAGGATAATCTTCGTCTCGTGCGGCACGTCCTATCATGCCTCCCTCCTGGCCCGGTATATCATCGAGGCCTGGATGGACATACCCGTGGAGGTGGACATAGCCTCCGAGTTCTATTACCGCGAGCCGCGACTGGACCCCGCCTGCCTGGTGGTGGCGGTGAGCCAGTCCGGGGAGACCCTGGATACCATGAGCGCCGTGCGCTGGGCCACCCAGAGCGGCGCGCCCACCCTGTCCATCGTGAACATCGTGGGGAGCATGATGGCCCGCGATTCCGACGGCGTTATCTACACCCATGCGGGCCTGGAGGTCGGGGTGGCAGCCACCAAGACCTTCATCTCCCAGATAGCCGCGGTCTACCTGCTGGGGCTGTACCTGGGACAGGAGCGGGGCCTGTTGGAGGAGGGTTTCATCAAGGAGACCTTCTCGGAGCTGGAAAAACTGTCAAATAAGATAACGGAGGTCCTCGAGGACACAGAGACGATCGAGCGTTGCGCCGACAAGTATTGTCGCTGCGAAGATTTCCTCTTCCTGGGCCGCAATATCAACTACCCCATGGCCATGGAGGCGGCCCTTAAGCTCAAGGAGATATCCTACATCCACGCCGAGGGCTACCCGGCGGGGGAGATGAAGCACGGCCCCATCGCCCTGCTCCACCCCGGCTTCCCGGTGGTGGCGCTCATCCCGCGGGACCCCATTTACGAAAAGGTGCGCAACAATATCGAGGAGGTGCGGGCGCGCCAAGCCCCGGTCATCGCCCTGGCCACCAAGGGAGACCGGGAGGTCGCCGAGTTCTGTGAGGAGACCATCTACGTCCCCGAAGTAAAACCGCACTTCAACCCGGTGGTACTTGCCCCCGCCCTGCAGCTCCTGGCGTACAACATCGCCAAGCTGCGCGGGTGCAACGTAGACCAGCCACGCAACCTGGCCAAGACGGTGACCGTGGAGTAGGGGGAGGGAACGGCACCGGGGTGGAGAATGAAGATATAAGGCGCCGGATGCCCGGCTTGGTGCGACAACCTATTCGCGGGACGGTGCACTAGATGCGGGCGCGGGTATACGAAAGGGCTTATGGAGATCCTGGGTATTGGCATCGACCTGGTCGAGGTCGGAAGGATAGAGAGAGCGATAGCGCGGCACGAGGGTTTCGTGCCGCGTGTTTTCTCTGCGCGGGAGAGGGAGAGGTGTGAGGACTGCGCCCGTCCAGGCCGCCGCTACGCCGCCTGTTTTGCTGCCAAGGAGGCCTCTACCAAGGCCCTGGGGACCGGGGTCAGGGGATTGTCCTGGCGGGAGGTGGAGATGCTGGTGGACGAGGGCGGGAGGCCGTATATGAAGCTTTCGGGTAACGCGGAGGAGATCGCCGCACGCCACGGTGTAGATGAGATACTGGTGAGCGTATCCCACACCCGGGATATGGCCGTCGCCGTAGCCCAAGCTGTCGGCGGGAGGTCCGGATCATGAGAGTGGTGTTCCCCACCGAGATGGCCGCCCTGGACC
>Ga0315288_10005389_pt1 | contig 16259 bp, 9 predicted proteins | sample YL17G11_20_MG_FD_203454 | JGI IMG/M metagenome (GOLD analysis project Ga0315288, IMG submission 203454) | Sediment microbial communities from Yellowstone Lake, YNP, Wyoming, USA - YL17G11_20 | ecosystem: Environmental > Aquatic > Freshwater > Lake > Sediment | place: USA: Wyoming | collected...
GCGCGGGGGCTCATGGACTACTTTCCGACGGACAGCCAGCGTTACTATCACTCAATGAGCCATGGCGGGGTGCGGTTCATCATGCTGGACGGCGGGGAGGACAAGGCGGATACAAGCCCGGAATACAGCGGGCTGGTGGATTTCGAGAGTTACCTGAAACAGGAAACAGAGTGGTTGCGACAGGAAATCCAGAGCGAGGGATTCGGGAAGGCGAATCTCCGGGTGGTGATGATTCACGTTCCGCCGACGGGCATGGAGGACCCGAAGTTCATCCGGGAAAAGTGGGTGTTGGACCAATGGGGGCCGCTGTTCGACAAGGGCAAGGTGGACCTTGTGATCAGCGGACATACGCACCAGTTCGAGGAGATCGGGCCGAGGGAGGGCAAGAACAACTACCCGATCCTCATCGGCGACACGGAGACGGTGATGCGCGTGGATGTGTCGGAAGGCCGCATGAGTATAACCGTGAGCGGCAACGACGGCACGGTACGGCGCGGCCCGGTGCGCCGAGTGAAAAGCCGCTGAGTCATCGGATCCGACCCGCAGCCTCAGCCATCATACGCCCGTTGGCTTTCGTCTCGTTGCGTATTCAATATGAACAGAATTCACTTAAACCTGCGTTCTGGGAGGAAGCCGGATCTGCCGTTGAGGTGTATCGCTGACAAGCCGGTGCGCGAGGTATCCCGCCCGTGCTGTCTCACGCCGACGTGTCCTCTTGAGTGCGTGCCGCGGCCGCTGTAACGGGACAGTGGGATTTAGACGGATATGGGGGGATTTAGTGGGATGAGACAGCCCGGCGGGCGTGAGAGAATCTGTGTGTTATCCTAATAAAACCCTACAATAGAATGAGGGGTCAAAAACGGCCGAGAGTCGGGCGCACTCTGGAAAGCGCACACCTTCGTTGAATTCGGGGAAATAGCGTAACTTGTGTAAGATGCGGGTGTTGGGTGAAATGCCGCAAGAAAATGCATAGGTGGGCACCGGGCGCAAGGTGGGCGCTTAATCGTACCGAACAAGGGGGTATTTGAGGGGGCGGTTTCGGCAGAAATCGCGCGGTCGGGGGGAGGGTGCGCCCACTGCTTTCACGATGTTCGCTCCCGCGAGCCTTGTCGGCGGGCCTGTTGCAGAACGCGCCAGACCGAGGTGTGGCCGCCGTGATGCTCGGGCACCTTCGCAGGAGGCGAAGCCCTGCGACGCTTGCACGGCGACTTCATCCAGCGCTCCGTCCAGATGCCGCGGAGCGTGCGCCCCAGCCACGCTGCGACTTGAGCCGGGTTGTTGCCGGCCGGCAGTAGGTTCCCGACCAGCTCGCAGTCACCCATCTTCGCCCAGATCTTCAGTTCATCCCGCACATCCTCAAAGAGCTTCTCCGTCGAAACCTGCTCACGCTGCTTTTGCCCATCCCTCGCCACATAGGCCCGGATCACCTGCACCATGTTGTACATCATGAAGCACATCGACGCCTGAAAGATCGTCGCCTGCGGAGTGGAGCCGATCAGCCGCTGCAGGTCGAACACCTCGGTCACCTGCTGGAACATCCGCTCGATCCCCCACCTTTGCAAATAAGCTTCCAGCAGTTCCTCGGCCGGATACGCCGCCGCATCCAGCAGGTCCGTCAACAGGATCACCTCCTCCTCGCCCGGCCGATACAGCGTGATTCGCCTCACATAACGTTGCCGCTTGCCGCTGATGACCCCGCCCCATTCCTGCACATGCCGGCGGCTCTCCGCATCCACTCCCTCCCGAGCCGGACGCTGCGGATCGGGCCGCAGCTTCAGAGTCCGGGGGCTGCACACCAGGAAGTGATCGGGGCCCAGCCCCAGCAAAGCCAGCACATCCAACGCCGCGAACTGCCGGTCGGCGATCCGCAGGATGGGACCTTCTTCCATCTGCCTGACCTGACTCACCCGCCCCGGCACCAGCGGCACGTCGTTGCGCTCGCCGTCGAGATCGGCGTTCATGGCCACCGCCAGACCGCTCTCCAGGGACAACGCCACCAGCAGCTTGCCGCCCAGCAGTTTCCCCGGAAGTCCGCGCAACGCCTTCAATCGCTTGGCGATCTTTTTGAGCTTCTTGCCGTCGATGACCCGCTTGTGGAAGTCCTGCAGGGAAGGCAGCCTCGATTCGGCCTCCCCGGGCCGGGATGAAGCCGGCAGCAGTTCCAACGTCCGGTGGGCGCCCTGGGCCAGGAAGGCCATCGACAGTTCCGGCGGCAGGCGTCCCAGCTTGGCCTAGACGTTCTGCATGGCCACGGGCAGTTCCCCGGCCCGCTGGGCGTCGCCGAAGCTCCTGTGTCCGCTGCCGTGGTGGAGGACCAGGGCGTCGCGGATCAGACGCACCAGGACGTCGAAGCTCAGCTCTCTCTGGTAGCACCGTCCGTGGCGGGCGTCGAACAATTTGTTCAGGGCATCCGGATCGAAGACGAAATCGAAAACCTTCAACGCCGCCTGGGCCAGCGGCAGCCGGGCAAACAACTCGATTTGAAAGCCATCCATGGCCAACTCTCCTGAAAAGCGATTCTCAGAAGAACGTCGGCCAACCAGCGCGAGTTACATCACGTCAACATCGTGAAAGCAGTGCCCTCACCCTCCCGTGGCGACCTGAAGTGTTTGGTCTGGCTATGGGGCGCGGCGATTACTGTTGCGGCTGTCCGGGTTTAGCAGAGCGGAATTCCCTTTGTATCCTGAAAAGCCGGTGGTATGATGAGGTAGCGGGTAATGGATGGACAGTGCGCTTGCATTGCGACTTGAGGTTGATGCCCGACATAAGTCCTTTGTGCGTAATTTGTTGGAGTGGGTGCGGCGAACGTGACGCGGCGTTTGGCTGGAGAGGCAGCGCGCGATTTGGCGGTAGCAGAGTCCTTCTGGACGTGCTCTCCTGCGGCATGAGCAGGAAGAGGCAGTTAGATGGGTGTTCGTAAGCCGGTTTTGATGAGTGTTGCTCTGGCCGCCGTTTCGTTGGCGCATGGTCCGGTGTTGGGAGATACCCATAGCTGGATCGAGCCGTACGGAGCGGTGTTCAACAAGGCCGCGTATTGGAATCCTGTGGGAGTTCCCGGGGAGAAGGACGCGGCTTCGTTCGACCTGTCCGGCGCGTACACCGTCAGGTTCGGGTCCGCGGTGACCCATTCGCAGTTGCTGATCGGGGATGACAAGGTTGACTTCGACCTGGGGCGGTACACATACGATTGGACGTCAGCGAAGCCAGCCGCCATCTACCTGGGTTTGGCGAAAGGGGACGTTTCGCGTATTGGTTTCCTCAACGGGGTCTTGCGGAGCGGGCCGGGCGTGATCGGCGGCGTTGCGGGCAGTGACGCGAATATCACGGTGTATGGGGGGACCACGTGGACGAACTCAGGGTTGCTGGCCGTGGGCGGGTACGGGAGCGGGGGTCTGACGATCACGGGAGGCGGGAAGCTGGTTTCGGAGTACGCGAGCGTCGGCGTGGGCGGGGGGGCGCGAGGCGATGTGTTTCTGAGCAGTGCCGGATCGCGGTGGGACGTTTCGGGCGGGCTGACGGTCGGTGGTAAGGGCACGGGGCAGGTCATCATCCGAAAGGGCTCGACCGTGGCGGTGGGGGGCGCTGGACATCAAGAAGCGCGGGACGGTGAGGCTCGAGGGTGGAACGCTTGAGGCGGCCTCGATCAACAGGGCGGGGGCATTCAGTTTTGTGTCGGGGACGCTGAACCTGATCGATTCGAGTCTGGTGATCGGGTCGGAGGGGCCGCTGGGCGCGCTGGTGAACCTGAAATTGGGGCAGGTTCTGAGGGTGGGGAAGAATGCGAGCCTGGCGGCGGACGGCGAGCTTGACATTGAGGACGCGCTCTACTCGGCGAACCGTGTCGAGAATCGGGGGCACATCAGGCTGAGCGGTGCCAAGGCGGCGCTGGTCAACAAGCTATTGCGCAATTACAAGACAATCGATGGGGCCGGGCGGTTTGCGGGGGAGGTGCGGAACTATCTGGGCGGGGTGATCGAGGTTCTGGGAAAGGGCGGGATGCTCTTCGACGGCCCGGTCGGCAACGCGGGGGCGATCGATATCGTGGAGGGCTCGGTCGGGAGGTTCAAGGGTTTGCTGGTCAATATAGCCGGGGGGAGCATCGGCGGGGAAGGCTCGCTGGTTGCCGAGGCGGGGCTGGCCAATGCGGGGGAGATGAGCTTCGACGACGGGCCTGTGAGCATTTCGGGGCTGGCGGTGAACAGGGACGGGGGGACGATCGCCGCGTACGGGAAGCTGATCACCTTCGCGGGCGGCTTCATACACTCCAATGGCGTGGTTGACGTTGGGCCGGCGAGCGAGGTTATTTTCGGGGGGGACGTGAGCGGCGGCGGCGACTTTGGCGGCAGCGGGAAGATCGCATTCAACAGCACATACAGTCCGGGCAACAGCGCGGCCGACGTTTCCCTCGGGAACAACAACGTGTCGTTCGGGAGCGGCGGGCGGCTGGTGATGGAGCTTGGGGGCGTGACGCGCGGGACGGAGTACGATCACCTGGATGTGGACGGCCTGATCAACCTGACGAGAGTGGATGTCGAGCTGACGAACGATGTTGTGCCAGAGGCGGGCGACAGTTTCAGGCTGATCACCGGGGCGGTCGCCTACAATCCAGGTTTCCAGATCAACATGCCGGTGCTCGGGGGGCTGCACACGTTCAGGGTCACCCAGACGTCGGAGTCGCTCCAGCTTGACGTGGTGATCATTCCGGAGCCTGCTGGCGGGCTGTTGCTGGTGGCTGGCCTGGCGGGGCTGGTGGGTCGGCGGGGTAGGCGGCTGAGACACGGATGAGATTCGCGGCTGATGAAGCGGGGCGGGAGGATGAGCGCGCGGGCAGGTGTTGCCCGTTGGCGCGTGTTCGCTGATGATCTGCCATTCCTATGAAGCCAACCGTGCTGGTTACCGAAGGGTCCGAGCCGCGTCCGTTGGCCTGGCTGCGTGAGCAGGTGAATGTGATCGAGGTTTCGCCGGACGATGGGGCGTTTGAGCGTCATCTGGCGGATGCGGACGGCCTGTGTGTGCGTACGTACACGAAAGTGAACGAAGGGCTGTTGTCGCGAGCGCCGAAGCTGCGCGTGGTGGGGCGAGGCGGCGTGGGGCTGGAGAACATGGACGTGGCGGCTTGCCGGCGGCGCGGCGTGGAGGTGGTTTACACGCCGGACGCCAACACGCTGGCCGTGGGGGATTTCGTGTTCGGGTTCATCCTTCAGCTTCTGAGGCCGTGGTGTTTTTTCAGGGAGCGGGTGTACGAGGCGAAGGAGTTCAAGCGGATTCGGAACACGGTTCGCGGGCGGCAGCTGAATGAGCTGACGATGGGGGTATTGGGGATGGGGCGTGTAGGGCGGCGCGTGGGGCACATTGCGGCGTGCGGGTTCGGGATGCGCGTGATCTACAATGACCTGCTGGATGTTGCGGGGTTGCTCGATTTTCCGGCGACGGCAGTGGACAAACATACGTTGTATGGCGACGCGGACATCCTGACGATTCATGTGGATATGCGGCCAGGCAACGTGAATCTGGTTGCGGGCGAGCAGATTGCGTTGATGAAGCCGACGGCGATTCTGATCAACACGAGCCGGGGGGAGGTGCTGGACGCCGAGGCATTGGCGGAGGCAATCCGCGGGAAACGGCTGGCTGGCGCGGCGCTGGACGTGTTTCATCCTGAGCCGCCGGGGGTTGATTTTGCGCTGGTGGGGCTGGAGAACGTTCTGCTGACGCCGCACCTGGCGGCGCGGACGCAGACGGCGTTGGAGCACATGAGTTGGGTGGTGCGTGACATTGTGGAAGTGCTGGAGGGACGGAAGGCCAAGTACCCCGCGCCGTAGGCCGGCGACGTTGAGCGCCGAAGCGAGAGGAAGACGGGCGAGCGGCAAGGCAATTGCGTTTGATGGAAGCTCATGCCAGCAGAACCTTTAAAAGGTAGTCATAATCCCATCCGCAGTTTTGCCGCTTGATTGCGATGCCCGTCTTCTGACTCTTCTCGTTTGTGGGCATATTCAACGCCATCCGGCACAGGCGGCTGAAGTTCTCCGCCCCATAGCTCTGGCGAATCCGCCGCTCATCTTCCCGAAAACTCAGGTCCAACTGCCCGTGCAGATGGTTCTCCACACTCCAGTGCCCGCGAATGTAACTGGCCAGACGCTTGGCCTTGCTCCGCCGGGCCAAACGCAATTGCCCTGGGGGGGTGTGCACCAAGGGCGCCGTTGCTGGACAGAGGCGGGGCGGATGTGCAACAATCGCAGCCCGGTACTACCTGGGACATCCGATCATGACGATCCTACCGGTTATCGTGCTGTGCGGCGGCGCACTACTGATCGCTTTCTTCACGTACGGGCGGCTGATGTCGAAGTGGCTGGGGGTGGATCCGAGCCGGCGCACGCCGGCGGTGGAGATGGAGGACGGGGTTGATTTTGTGCCGGCGCCTGCGCCGGTGGTGTTGGGGGGGCATTTCACGGCGATCGCGGCGGCGGGGCCGATCGTTGGCCCGATCCTGGCGGGGCAGATGTTCGGGTGGCTGCCGGCGCTGCTGTGGATCGTGCTGGGCGCGATCTTCATCGGCGGGGTGCATGACGCGAGCAGTCTTCTGGCGAGCATGCGGCACGGCGCGAGGAGCATCACGGAGGTGGTTCGGCAGCACATGAGCCAGCAGGCGTACCTGGTGTTCCTGGTCTTCGTGTGGGTGAGCCTGTTGTATGTGATCATCGCGTTCGCGGACCTGACGGCGGGGAGCTTCTCGAAATACGAGGGGTTCGCGATGCTGATCGACGGGAAGCTGGAGACGTTCCATGTGAACGGCGGTGCGGTGGTGATCGGGGCGACGGCGTACCTGCTGGCGAGCGTGGTGCTGGGGATTCTGCTGCGGTTCACGAAGCTTCCGTGGTGGGCGGGGCTGGGCGGGCTGGTGGTGCTGCTGTCGGCGTGCATCTGGTACGCGCCGGGGATGGCCAAGGGGCTGGCGGGGCACGGGCTGAGTTTCATGGACACATCGAAGGCCCGCGCCGGCTCGCTGATGACGGGGTGGGATCTGGTGCTGTTGGGGTACTGCTTCATCGCCAGCGTGGCGCCGATGTGGCTGCTGCTGCAGCCGCGGGGGCTGATCGGGGCGACGTTCCTGTATGCGACGCTGGCGTTCGGCGTCGCGGGCGCGGCTTGGGGGGGCCTGGTGAGCGGGACGGAGTCGTTGAAGGTTCAGTGGCCGGCGTATACGGGTTTCGTGTCGGGGGGCTCATCGCTGCTGTTCCCGTTCCTGTTCATCACGATCGCGTGCGGGGCATGTTCGGGGTTTCACAGCATTGTGAGCTCGGGGACGACGTGCAAGCAGATTCGCAACGAGAGAGACGTGCGGCCGGTGGCGTACGGGGCGATGCTCATGGAAGGGATGGTGGCGGTTTTCGCGCTGGCGTGCGTGATGATCCTGGCGAAGGGCGGAACGGGGGGCAGCTCGCCAGATGCGATCTATGCGAGGGGGATCGGAACGTTCATGAACGTGCTGGGGATACCGATCCAGTTTGCAGTGGGGTTTGGCCTGCTGGCGTTTTCGAGTTTTGTGTTTGACACGCTGGATGTGTGCACGCGGCTGGGGCGGTATGTGTTCCAGGAACTGGTGGGGCTGAAGGGGATAACGGGGGGGGCCATCGCGACGATCGCGACGCTGGCGGGGCCGGGCTTGTATCTGTGGATCATGCCGCCGGGCGCGTTCAAGACATTCTGGACGATTTTCGGGACGAGCAACCAGCTTCTGGCGGCGTTGACGCTGCTGGGGGTGAGCGTGTGGCTGTGGCGGACGGGGCGGCCGGTGTGGTTCACGTTCCTGCCGGCGGTGTTCATGCTGGTGACGACGGGGACGGCGCTGGTGCTGAATTTCCGGGGGTTCCTGATGGAGTATGTCGGGCTCAAGCCGGAGCAATTTGTGGTGAAGGCCAAGCCGCTGATCATCAACATGGTGGTGGCGGTGGTGCTTTTTGGACTGGCGGGCATGGTGGTGACGGAAGCGTTGCGGGTGTGGCGTGCGGCGAGGCGGGCGGGGGTGGGGAAGTAGCAGGCAGAGCAGCGGGGATGGGTTGCCCGCATTCGGGGCAGCGGCCGGTGGAGGCGCGGAGGAGCGTCTGTGGGGCGGAGTCTGTGTTACTCTGATCGCGGCGACGCTGCTGGCGCCAAGTGGGTGTCGAGGCGCATGTTTCCCTGGCGGCCGATCGTGAGGGAAATGGCGCCGCTGGTATGCGTGCGGTAGAGGAATCGGCCGGAGGCGAGCTTGTCGAACGCGCGCTGTTTCTGGCTTAGTGAATGGTCGTTGGAGGAGAGGATCAGTTGCGGGTTGACGGCGGCGAGGAACTGGCCGGTCGTGGGGACGGAACTGCCGTGGTGGGGGGCGATGAGAACGTCGCAGCGGAGGGAGTCGGGGCGGGAGAGCAGATGGGCCTGGGCGAGATCCTGAATATCGCCGGGCAATAAGATGGATCGACCGAAACAGGTGAGGCGAAGGACGAGGGAGGCGTCGTTGGCGGCCAGGGGGAGGTCGGCGGGGGGCCAGAGGACGTCGAGAGCCACGTCGTTGTCGAGAGACAGGTGCTGCCCGGGTAGAAGCTCGTTGAGGGTGCACTTGTGCGAGGCGAAGCTTCGCATGAGGGACTCGGCGGAGGCGTTGTTGGCGGCGTGTACGGCAAAGAGGGGGCTGAGGAAGAGCTGGCGGATGTCGTGGTTGGCGATGGCGTCGTCGGCGGCGCTGAAGTGGTCGTTGTTGGCGTGGGAGATGAAGAGGGAGTCGATGCGGCGCTGGCCAAGGGCCTTGAGGTAGGGGGTGATGCACTTGCGGTCGAGGTCGGAGACGGATGCGGAGCCGGCGTCGACGAGGACGGTCTTTCCGGAGGGCAGGTGGAGGATGGCGCACTGGCCGGTGCCGACGGAGAGGAGGACGAGCCGCAGTTGGCCGCGTGGGGCGGTCTGGGGAGCGGAGCCGAGGAGGAGCGGCAGGCCGAGGACGAGGAGGCAGGCGATGGCCGGTCCGCAACGAAGGAAAGGGCGCAGGCGGAGGTGGGGGCGGGGGAGCAGCGGAAGGGCCAGGAGGAGGTAGAAGGCGACGATGGACCAGATGGGGGGGGCTGCGAGGGGCGCATCGCTGCCGGGGATTTGCGAGAGCAGATCGACGCCGCGGCGCATGAGGGCGACGGGTGCCGCGGCGAAGGTCGCGAGGAGTCCGGCGAGGGGCGGGATCAGCAGGGTGAGCATGATTTTAAGAAAGCCGGCGATGAGGGAGAGGATGACGGGAATGGCCAGCAGCAGACTGGCGGGGATGGCGTAGGGGTTGATCTGGCTGAAATGGAACGCGATGAGGGGCGCGGCGACGATCCAGGCGACGACGCCTGCGACGAGGCCTTCGAGGAATCGCTGGCGGAGCATGTCGACGATGAGGCGGAGGGTGGTAGGCTTCTGCAGGGGGCGTGCAAGTTGCTGGTCAATGTCGATCGGGCCGGTCAGGAAGGCCAGGGCGGGCTTGGCGAGGACCATGAGGCCGAGGACGACGCCGAAACTGAGCTGGAAGCCTGCGTTGAAGAGGTCGAGCGGCTGATAGACGAGCATGGCGAAAACGCTGAGGGAGAGGAGCTGGACGCCGTCGATGGATCGGCGTGAGAGCATTCCGACGCAGAAGGCGATGCAGAGGAGGACGGAGCGGACGACGGGGGGAGAGGGCAGGGCCACCAGGCCGTAGAGGATGACGAAGACCAGCGAGATCCAGATAGCCAACCGGGGGCGGAGGAGGAGAAGGCGGCAGACGATCAGGACGAAGCCGCCAAGGATGGCGATGTGCATGCCGCTGATGGCCAGATGATGGATGGTGCCGGTGCGGACGAAGTCATCCTGGACGTCACGGAGCTGGGGGTCGGAGTCGCCGAGGAGGAGGGCGCGAAGGAGGGCGTGGTCGAGGGATCGGGCCTCGGTGAAGCCGTGTTGCAGGGCATTGCGTACGATCTGCCGGAGGCGGTCGAGGAGGCCAGGACCAGGCGACGAGACGATGCGGAGGTTCAGAGGGCTGGGGATGGAGAAGGAGGTAAGGATGCGTTGGTCGCGGTAATAGGCGGCGAAGTCGAATTGCCCGGGGTTCATGGCGGGAGCGGGACGATGGAGCATGCCGAAGGCGACAACGCGCTGGGCGATGGCGAGGTCGGGGTGGGGGCTGTTGATCTGGAGGGTGGTTCGGCCAGTGGCCTCCTGCCAGCCGGAGGCGGTAAGGATGCGGAGGACGGTGGCCTGGGTGACTTGGCGAGGCGGGAGACGGCGCTGGCTGGCGAGCGCGGAGTCAACGATACGCGGGGCCTGATCGATGTGAAGCTCGATGGTTGCCAGGCGCGGCTGGGCCGTGGCGAAGTGGCTGATGTGATGGGGGGGGTAGTAGAAGGCCTGGATCTGGGCGGCGGCCAACGCGGCGGAGAAGATCGCGCCGGCCAGCGCGATGTCGCAGATGATCGGCACGGCGCGGGCGAAGAGGGTGATGATGAGCAGAGCCGCGGCGACGCTGATGTACAGGGGGGGGCGCGGCGGCAGATGGGAGTGGACGAAGACGCCGAGGATGAAGATGGCGGCGACCGAGAAGAATGGGCGGCGTAGCAAGGCGTCGCGCAGTGAAGGAGGCTGGCCTGATGTATTGCCCATGTGCCCCGGGTGATCGATATCCCGCGAGAGCAATCGTACGCGATCCGGGTGGGAAGTGCGAGGGGGCGAGGAGGTGAGTGCGCGCAAAGAAAAACCCCCGGCGGGTGGCCGGGGGTTTCGATAAGCGGAGTGATCAGATCAGGCCTTGCGGCGCAGGGTCTTCATCGCGCCGAGGCTGCCGAGGAGGGCCAAGCCAGCCAAGGCGGCGGCGGGTAGGGGGACGGGGACGGCGACGACTTCGCCGGAGACGATCAAGCCGGTGGGGTTGTCCAGGCTCATGCCGACGCTGTAGGTGTCGTTATGGACGACGACCTGGAGGTTCAGGGGGGTGGTGCTGGTCTGGTCGGTCACGGTGAAGGTGCTCTGGAAGGAGTAGGGATCGCTTTGGGGCGCGGCCAGCAGCTCAGCGCCGTTGAGCTTGAAGGAGGTTGTGAAGTTGTCGCTGGTGAACGCGGCGGCCAGGTTGTAGGTGCCGGGGGCGAGTTCCATCGACAGCTCGTAGACGTAATCGCCGGCGAGGCCTCTGGAGGCGCCGTCTTCGCTGGCGCCGATCCAGCTCACATTGCCGACCTCAAGGGTGTGATTCCACCCGGGGTGGGAGGCGATCACATGAGCGGGTCCCAGGTCGCCGGGGGCGCCGTCGGGGATGGCGGCGACCTGCCAGTCAGCGATGCCGGTCGAGATACTCACGGCATCGGCCGAAGCAGTGCCGACGAGGGCAAGGCTCAGGGCGAGCACGCCAGCGATACTCAGAAGTCTCGTGTTCATTCTCATCTCTCCTATCATTGATGCAGAAGCAAAGGGTGATTCGCCGTCAACCCCACAGCAACAACGGCTGAGGCGGCGATACGTGATTGTTCCCCATGGCTGGGGGAAGGCAAAAGAGAAGCCTGCCGAATCGCCACCACGGGACGGCCGCGGAGGTGAAGCTGGGGGAGATGAATCACGGGAGCGGCATGGGCCGGGTACGCACGACGACAGAATGGCTCAGCCGGCTTGTTATGGGGCGTGCCGGGATGTCGGGAAGCTGGACGGGAGTACAAGAAAAAGCCCAGGGAGCCGTGCTCCCTGGGCGTTGGTCAGCCGCTGCTGCGGACGAACCTCACTCTCCCGCTTAGCTGCTACAGCAGCGGCGTAGTGGAGAACAACTGTGCCAACAGCGAGGCGTCGGGGTCCTTCTCCTGCGACTGGCGGCGGACGATCACATCTTCGTCCGGAGCGTCGGGGGCGGTCGCCAGCGGGCCGGTCTGGCCGAGGAAAGCTTTGTCGATCAGGAAGTAATCATCGGCGTTGACGGTACGGTCGTAGTTGAAGTCGCCGTTCTGGTACCAAAGGTCCTGCGTGAGGAAGCCCCGGTCGACCTGGAAGTAGTCGTCGGCGTTGAGGACGCCGTCCACATTGGCATCGCCGTTCCACGAGTATTTGACGAGGATGCAGTTACGAGGGTCGACGGTGCCGCCCTGGGTGAGATCTTCGCCGGACCAGTACGTGGGATAGAAGGGGTCTGGGCTGTAGCCCTTGTCGTTGAGGACGGAGGCCAGACCGGTGTAGCGCTTGAGGTCGTCCCTTGCGGTGGAGCTGGTGATGCCGGTGCCGGTCCAGAGGCCGAGTGCGCGTCCGCGGCCGATAACGATGAAGACCCACTGCAAGAACGCCATACCTAAGCGGAAGTCAGGGGTGGTGATGATCATGTCCTCATCGGTGAGGTCGAGAGTGCCCTGGTTCTGGACGCTCAGCCATTGCAGGCAGAGGACCTTGTTGCCGCCGGGGGCGACGCTCACGAGCGCGGCATCGTAGAGGAAGAGGGTGCGCAGGTGCTGTGTGGCCACAAAGACAACCTGGGCGTCGTTGTTGGCGCTGACGTTGAGGTTGACACCGCCGATGCCGACGCTGGTGTCGAGGTTGGTCGAGCCTCCATTGAACCTCAAGAAGTTGTCGCCGGTGCCGGCGTTGACTTTGAGGAGGCCGATGGTTGGCGCGTTGCCGAGGGTGCTGGTGATCCAGTCATCGCCAAAGCCCATATCGTTGGCGGCGGTGTCGATGGTGAGGATGCCGATGTTGGAGACGGTGAGGTTTTCGAATGGGATGCCCTGGCTGGTGCCGGAGATGCGGTTCTGGCCGAAGGTGGGGATGTCCATCGTGATCAGGTCGTCGGCATTGGGCGTCGTAAAGGTGAAATTCGCGAAGGTGGAGACGACGACGGGTTCGAGATCGGTGAAGAAGATCGAGCGGCCGCCGGCGACGACGAGTCCGTCGCCGGTGGTGGTGCCGCTGGGCAGGTAAGACCCGACGCTGGAGGGGGTGCCAATGACAGCAAGCATGTCGCCGACGTGGCCGTTCGGGCCGCCGTTGTAGTCGATGCCTTTGGGTGGAATGGGGTTGCCGTTGACGAGGTCGACGGTGAGGAGGTCATCGCCTTTGAGGGTGTTGATGGACAGGTGAGTGGTTAGAGTCTTCAGGTAGCTCATGGTAGGGATGGGGCCTGGGGGGATATTGACAAAGACCTGGATGTACTTGCCGCCGGAGTCGAGACGGACGTAGATCTTGTCGTCGCCGTTGGTGCCGTTGAGGGTGACGGGGCCGGGTTCGTCGGTGACGTGGATCAGGACCCTGGCTTCTGCCTCGCACTGGCCGTCGCTGGCCACGTACCAGAAGTCGGTAGTCCCGACATAGCCCGGAGAGGGGGAGTAGCTGAAGGTCTGGTCGGAGTTGAGCTCGAGTATGCCATCCCAACCCCCGCCGAAGCCCATGATGGTCAGCTTGTAAGGGCCGGAGGTGACGTCGGAAGAGAGCGGCTTGGACTCGGCGTCGAAATCGTTGGCCAGCACATCGAGGACACTGCCGGTGCTGCCCTTGGGGATGGTGAACTCGTCGTAGTAGGCTTCGGGGCAATCGTTGACGGGATTGATGGAGAGGAAGACGGTGGCTGAATCGTCGCCTCCGGAGGCGTCGCCCATGTAGTAGGTGAAGTGGTCCTTGCCGTTGTAGTTGGGGTCCGGAACATAGAGGACTTTGCTCCCGAGGAGTGTGGCGGTGCCGTGCTCGGGCATTCCAACCTTGAGAACGCTCAAGGGAGCCTTGCCCACGTCGTTGGCCAGGACGTCGATGAGGCGGCTGGAGTCCTCGTTGATCTCGAAGAGGCCATCATCGACAGCCAGGGGCTGGTCGCCGGTGCCGTAGAAGTGAATGGGGACGGGGAGTCGGTCATCGGAGATGGCGGCGCCGTTGTAGGCTCGGACGGTAAAGGCGTTGATGGTGTAGCCTGAGCCTGCGGCGGCCATTGAGCCATCCCCGGCGGCGCCGAGGGGCCTACGCCAGGTCAGGCTTTCGCCATAGCCGAGGATGGTCTGGCCGGGGACGACCGGCAGGCCGTCTTTGAAGAGCATGCCGATCTCGACGGACTCGATTCTGAAGCTGACGGCGTTTCCTTCGGGGTCGCTGGCGTCGGCGGCGGCGAAGAGCACCTCATAGGGGATGGTAACCTCTTCCCATGGGGGGACGAACTTCCTGATGGCGCGGATGTCCTTGAGGAAGGGGAACTTGGTGGAGTTTTTGTGGAAGATGGGGAAGTTGGTGGAGGTGGATTCCCAGGGATGCTCGACGTGGTCCGCGACCGCGCCGCCGGGGCCTTCGCCGTCGGTTGCGTAACCGTCGTGATCGTAGGCGTACTCGTAGACGTCGTGGGAGTTGGAGAAGGTCTGCAGTCCGGTGTTGTAGGCGGCGGCGAAGCCGTCACCCCAACTGTACTCGTAGTGATTGGTGGCGGCGGAGCCGTGCTCGTCGGCGGCCAACGGCTCGAGGTTGTCAAGCATTCCGCCGGCGAAACACTGGGTAAAGACATAGGTGTGATGGCCCGCGGTGATCTGTCTGAGCCAGTTGGCGAGGTTGTCGTCGGAGACGCTGCCGCCCCAGGCGGTGAGGGACTCTTCGCCGGTGGTGGCGGATGAGTTGTACGTGCCGCTGCCGTGGTCGAAGGACCAGAAGAAGAGGTGATCGTTGGCGTCGACCATGTCGTGCATCGTGGTGGTGAGAGTGGTCTGGAGATTTGCGGGCGTGGCGGAGAGAACGTTGGTCGCGAACGACATGTCGGAGTTGATATAGCCGGCGCCGGTGTTCTGGTCGGCGCCGAGGTCGTTGCCGTCGGCAAAGAGGACGTAGATGTGGTCGGCGGGAACATGGCGATCATCAACCAGGGTGTTGTAGATGTTCTTGGTGTTGTTGTAGTAGCGGCTGTAGTTGATGCCGGCGTTGGACCCGCCGCAGAAGAGAACGGCGTAGTTTTCGCTGTCGCTAAAGATCAGGTGAGGGATGAAATCGTAGTAGGGGTTCACGACGCCGGTGTCGTGGCCGACGACGCGGAGGTAGTAGGAGTGACCGGCTTGGACTTTGGCGGAGACCTGCTCGGTGTCGTTGGAGGTGTTGGATGAGGCGAGGAGTCTGCGCTGGTCGTCGTAGAGCTCAAGGTCGAGATTGCCAAGCTCGTTGTCGAAGTTGACGTCGGTGGTGAGGGTTCCGTTGTCGAGGGCGTCCCACTTGATCCAGTCCTGTTCGCCGGGGGCGTCGATGCTGAGGCCCATGCGTTCCTGGCCGAAGTAGCCGATGCCGAGAGCCTGTGTGAAGGAATCGTTTGGCTCGAAGTGATCGGGGGCGATCTTTGACTGGACGGTGACTTTGTAGTCTTCGACTTCGCCGTCGGAGGCGGCGCCGGTGTAAGTAAGGTAGGGGTTGGAGCTGAAGCGGAAGCGAGCGAAGGTGTTGCCGGGCTTGGCGGTGGCGGGGACGGTGTAGTAGAGGGTGTAAGTGCCGGGGCCCAGGAGCCGGCTGGTGAAGATCTGTTCGCCGGCGTCGCCCCAACTGCCGTTGCCGTTGCCGTCGAGCCAGGCGTTGAGGTAGCCGGTGCCGTGGATGACGACTTTCACCTTGGCCTTCATGCCGGGCGCGATAACGGAGGTGAAGAAGACGCCGTCCTCGTCATCGGGCGAGGCGAGGGGGAGGGTATCATCGCCGTCAGCGTTGAGGGTGGGCTGTCCATCGAATTCGTCATCGACGTAAGTGCCGAGGTAGATATTGGAGCCGAGTTTGTGACGAGCGCCGTTGTGGATCAGGAGGGTGGGATAGGGCCTGTCGGGCGCGTCGCTGAAGTCGTATTTGTCCTGAAGGTACTCGGTGATGTAGTAATCCTCGGTTTCGCCGTAGAGGTAGCCGGCCTGGGGTCCGCTACCACCGTGGCCGATGACAGGCAGAGGCGAGAGCTGCCACTTCTGTTCTGAGAGGGTGATGCGCATCCAGATGGGTCGGCCGGTGCTCTCGGGGTGCCAGGCATAGAAGGCGGGCGTGGTGATGGTCTGGAGGCCGGTGGCGGTGAAGGAGAGTTCCTGGTTCTGTACGGCCCAGTCGGGGGTGCCGGCGGGATCGGGTCCAGGGGAGACGCCGTCCCAGTCGCCGCGGCGGTCCCAGTCGAACCAGACGTTGGCGTAGAGCTTCATCGGCAGGACGTTGGCGACATTGACGGTGTACTTGAAGGTATTGAGCTCGCCGTGGGTGAGAGTGAGGAGGCCCTGTATGCCGTCATCGTAGCGGTCGAGGTTGGCGGCGTTGTTGAGCGGAATGATGTTGTT
>Ga0315288_10005390_pt1 | contig 16258 bp, 18 predicted proteins | sample YL17G11_20_MG_FD_203454 | JGI IMG/M metagenome (GOLD analysis project Ga0315288, IMG submission 203454) | Sediment microbial communities from Yellowstone Lake, YNP, Wyoming, USA - YL17G11_20 | ecosystem: Environmental > Aquatic > Freshwater > Lake > Sediment | place: USA: Wyoming | collected...
GAAAAGCCACAGTTCGAGTTCTCCAAATATTGCGCTGCGAACGTCGCCTTCTGGCAAGGCTGATCGCAATTCAGCCTCAAATTGGGTGTCAATTTCGTCAAAATAGCGCCAAATTCCGGTTCGTTCTGCGCGGTTATCTGACATCAGTTTGTCGCGTCGGGGGCCAATTCGCAATTTGTATTAGATTTAAACTTATACAATGATATTTTCGTGTTAATTATTTCGTTTTGCGTGCTGGTGTGCTAACATTTTATTTTAATTCAGCACCAGAAACACAACGAAGGCGGCTAAAATAACAATTAAATCGGCGATTATAACTTGAATAAAACTGCTCGTTATTTTCAACTGTGGTTCGGCGCAGACGGCAATAAATGTTGCAGCAACAAGCCACATGCCAATGTCGCGCTTTATGAGAGGCTCGTCGAAATGCGGCACATAAAATAGCAGCGCAACACCAACGTAAATAATAGCAATGATAGCCGTTCCAATGGTATTTCTTTGCCTGTCCTTCGTTTCTTTGTTCAACGGACACGTGATGATAGCGACGAGGCTGGCAAGCACGCCGATAACACCAAAGCAACCCCATCTCGTCCAGAAACTGACTCGATGAAGGAAGATTTCATTCGACCGAGTTCCTTGACTTGCAAGCCAACCGGCAAAAATTGTCAGCGCACCGTTCAATGGATCGCCGATGAGAGAGTCGGGAGAATTTTCTTTGAAGTACGGCCTCGAGAAAGAAACGATAATCTCAGCCGTCTCAAACACATAGACCAGAAGAATAGACAGTGTTAAATCTCTGGTCGCCACGAACAGCGCCAATGGCGTCACTGCGTGGACGTAAGGCCAAATTTTATTTTCTTTGTAGAACGGCGTGCTGACATCAACATCTTCGCTTGACATAGATGTGCGTATCTATATTTTGTCTTCGATGTGTCGCGCACGCATATTAAACATCGGTAAAGCAATATTTTCATTTCTTTTCCTGTGGAACGTCAGCAACGGCGATCGCGATTGACATCTTTTCAGTCTCATTGCGACACTCGCGATACATGTCGTCGATGCACGTGTCGAGCAGTTCGCGGCGGTCGCGTTTGCGTCTCTGCGCGCTATCGTCGTCGTTATCGACGCAGCTCCTCTTCGCTACACTCTCTTCAATTGCCATCGACAACGTCTTATTTGTTTCTTTCAAAGCTTCGATTGTTTTGTCCATCAACTTGTTCTCTTCTTTCAAATTCACTATGGTTTGCTTCAAGAATTTAACTTCGTCGCAAAGTGAGTCGATGTCATGGAGCGCGCTTAAATCGGTCATTTTTTTACTATTTCATAGGGCGCCTCGAATTCCTTCAATTCGAAATCGATTTCCAGATGGCATTTATCTTTCACTGTCTGCCGCAAACCGTTCAACAGTAATTGATTGATGAAGATATTCTCAGAGTCGCGCTTGTAGACCATGAAACCGTCGTGCATCATAACGCCGAGCGTCCAGCCGCGCTTCTGCATAAATTCAATGGCCGCCATCACGGCCTCGGTCTCGCGCGTCTGCACGAGAATCGACAGCGTGCGCGCCGAAAGATTCGTGCTCTTCTTGCTGCCAATATCTGACGCGGCCGCCTCGGCGACGTCGGGATACGCTGCCGGCACGAGTGCAGACATGTTGCGCACCTCGGCGCCGTAATTGAACACAAATTTCGGAATGCGTTTCATCCAATCGTTGGCTGTGCCTTCGATCGTCTTCTTCTCCAGTTGTTGGAGAATGAAATTTCTCACAACTCCACCGTACATCTGCTGCAGCATGAGCTGTTTCGCCAATTTGCGCGGCAATGGAATGCTGTTCAGCAGCTCCTCGCGATGTCCAATGTAGTCGCGCAAACAATGCGATGGCCAGCCGTTTTCGGCTGCAATCGCGTACAGCACCACCGGATGCGCATTGCTTACGTCGATGTCCCAGTACAAATCTCGTGCCAGCGTGCTGCGCAATCGCCTATCCAAGCCCTGCAGACACACAACGTCTGGATAGTGGCGCCCGAAACCGTACGACGGTATGTAGTAGTTGACTTCTTGTTCGCCGTCCTCGGTTAGCACGCGGTACGCATAATTGAGAAACTTTGTGCGCTGATCCGGTTTTTCTATCGTCGCAACATTGTCGATCAAATACTTCAACGCCTCAAGATCGACGCGTTCGACGACGGTGATGCGAATGTCGTGTTCAATCGCGTGCTTGCGCTTCTTTGTTTGTGGCGCCAGTCGTGTGATTCTCATGTGCTTCTTCGGGTCTTTCTGTTTTTTGCTCGCGCTTGTCAAGCCGACGCCGTGCGCAAGTTGAATGAGCAATTGTAAATCTCGACGCCTAGCTCGTTCGAAGGAATTATGAAAGATATCTGTCATTTTTTTTTTCTTTTTTTTTGAAAAAATAATAATCGGCAAAAGCATCTAATAGATGTATTTTTATTAAAATAATAAATTATACCAATTTGTTTTTTTTTCACCCTTCCTCTCATCTATGGACGATGTAAATGCTGCCTACTGGCGGCCGCACGAGGAGTTTCAATCTAGCGGGCCGCAAATGACAACCGCCGTCAAAGCGATTCTTTTTATCGATTTCGAGCTCACGATGACGGTCGGAAACGGCTGGTACTTTTCACGCATCTTCATGAGCACGAAATTGCTGGACGACGCGATCATGCTGCAAATTTTCGGCTCCGAGAAGTATATTCGAAGATTGCGGAAGTTCTGGCGAGATTTGCACGCCATTCCGGGTCTCGAAGTGCAAATTCTTTCTGGTTGCTTAGAGAGATTGCTGTTTGCAATACTCGACAGACTCGATCTCGAGCCGAAACCAAGAAAATCAATTGGCAAGGAGACTCTGAAGAGGATGAAATGCGATAAACCAGCGTATGTGAAACAAGAAATTGCGCAACGAAACGTTCAGTATGTGTTTTTTGTCGATGACAAATTCTCGGAACGAGAAGAAATGCAGCGACGTGTGAAGCAAGTCGAAGTGTGTTGCGACTCACTCTATTCTGGATTGACGGACGAACTGGCGGAGGAAATTCTTGCAATGATCAGACGCCGCCTCAACTAGAAATATTATGAGCAACAATACATGTATCGTCGGCAGCGGGCACGGAGCCAATCATTCTTGGGAACGTGGTTTCACACCACAAGTCGGCTCGGCGCCCAATGAACAAAGATATACGTATTATCAGTGCAGACATTGTGGCTGGCTTTTCAAACATCACTACAATTTGGTGCCTAACATTTTTTTGGCGATGAAGCAAACTGGCGTGCCTGAGTTCTGTACATTGGCGACCGGTTCTGATGAAGAAAGGAAAGAAGACAACGACGACGACGATTCGTCTAATTCGGTGGAAGAAAAGAAATAAATTTATTTTTCGGGGTCTCCTTCTTGCGGCGGTGAAGTTCGCAGTTTTTTGGCTTCTGGTTCGACTTGCTTCTTTGCGTCATCCGGAGGCAGAGTAATCGACACCGGTGTTCGAATCAATTTGTTGTTGCGAAAAAACAGATGCGTCCCTGCAATGTGGAGCCAATCTTCATTCAAGTGTTGCCCGCACCCACGACAATAGCCAGAATCGGGCTGCCAGATAGCACAGATCGGACAAGAATATTCATTGCCAAAAGGTGCAGAATAGAACACAAGTCGCTTCGTGCCGCATATTTGGCCGCGTTGATCGCGCATCACGCCGCCGGGTCCTGTGTCTGGTCCGAACACCCAGTACTGATCTGAGGCACGAGGATTTGCAGCGATGAATTCGCCCACCGCCATCGAGACAAGAATACAGCTCTTCTCTGGGATCGATTGCGGCGGCCAAATAACTGATGTGAATTTTTGACGCGACACGACGGGCAATTGCAGTGTCTGAAACGGCAATTCCACTTGTGGCGCACTTTCAAGCCGTACATCATGGCCTGATTTGACGAATGTTCGCAACACATTTTTCTCGTCATCCATGAGAACGACGTCATGTGGACATAGATTTATGAATTCGCTATTCATTCTTTATTGGAATTTAAGTTTCCTCCGTTTCCTCCGCCAACACATACGCCTCGTCGTCGGGCAGCATTTTTGTTTTTTTCGGCGCTGTTGCGCGTTTCTCCGCGGCCTGCATTTGCACTTCGCTTGGTGCGCGACCGGTTTCCCGCAACAGAGCGGCGCGAATATTCTTGCGCAATTCGTCGCGCCTCTCTGATTCCGTGACCTGCTTCTCGTTGTGTGCGCCAATGGTTGAGATCGCAATAACATTCTGCCCAAGCGTGCTCTGCGGACCGCTCTCGGCATTGCCGCGTTTGCGCGCCACCTTCTTCGCGACAATCATGCTGCCGCCAGCGCCCGCGTGTTTCACGAGGAAGCGACTCGTGGTGTCGGTTGACACGAGATCGAGCGTGCGCGGCATCGAGAGCAGTGTCGACGAATCGATCTTACCAATGTGCATGCGTTCGAACATCTCGATTTGTCTCGCGATGTTGAGACGAATGATCTCTTTCGAATCTGGTGGCAGAAGCAACGCACGTCGCAATTCGGCGTGCTTGTAGAGCTGCTCTTCGCGCGAAACGCGCACCACATTTCCAGCGGCGTCGACGAGCGCGCATTTCGCGAGATGCGGGAACGCCGCTTTGTAAACCTGGTAGACTTCGCTGCGACTCTTGGTGCCGGTAATAACAACAGCGCCTGTTGCGAACGCGAGCAACTTGACGCGTCGGCGCGCGAACTTGGGCTCGATTTTGCCAATGTCGAGAATGCAGCCAATGAACTCGTTGTCCTCATAGCGCACAAACGGCAAATGCAGCAGCTTGTTCAAATCGATTTTGAAGAAAAGAAATAGCGATGCAACCATGTTGGAGAGCGCGATTGTTTGCGCGTGCAGCCGCTCATAGATGCAATTGCCATAGTCGTCGCGCAGCTCTCGTATCACGCTCATGACGTGGTTGATGGTGCGCATCGCCGACGTCAGTTCATTGGTGCCCAGCACCGTCACGATGCCCGTCGGGAAGATCATCGCAGTCGCCGTTGGATTCTGATAGCCGACGACCAGAGCAGCGAACTTCTTCGGATTGTAGTGCAATCCGTGGATGGTGCCGCGCGCCGCAATCCACTCGCAGTTGAAGTGCGATCCCGTCTCGGCAACTGCCACCACGTTGTTGATTGTAATGATCGACTCGGCCTCGATGTCGTCGGGCGCCAAGTCGGCCGGATCGATGTTGAGCTCGTCATCGTCGGCAATCTTCTCAGCCCACTCTATGAGATTCTTGCCGCGAACGTCGTAAATCGTGCGATCCGGATTGTCGGTGCGCGAGAGACGCGACGTCGCCATTTCGTCGCCCTCTTCGAGCGCCGTGCTCGCTTCCTTGTTGATGTCGTACATCACGTCGGGCAGACCGGTGTAGTTTTCATCCTCGTCGACAACGGTGTTATCAGCTACACCAGTGTCGTCTGAATTCTCAGCGTCCAGCGCGCTTTTTCGATGACCACGCGTGCCCCTTCCACGTCCACGGCCACCGCGACCGCGCACACGTGTTTTCGCACCGCGACCGCGTTTCGGCGCTGGTTCCGAGCCTGTTTCTTTCGCATCTTGCCATATGTTGTTGATGAAACTGCTTTCGTATAAATCATAGTTGGAAGTCATTTTATTCCTGGTGTTTTTTTTTCACAGTCAGAGTTATTTCCGAATAAATTTTTTATTATTGTTAAATCAGATTTAAAAATCTTTTATTTTCAACAAAATTAAAACCGGAAAAAAAAAGAAAAGACAAATGTTTATAATTCTAATTGTAATTTCACTTGCGACCATTACCTCGGCAATCGTTGTAAATTCGACGCAATATGCGTTTGTGCAACAATTTGTCAGTCAATCACGCTTCAACGCGTCTGCGTTCAACGCATCCGACTGTCCAATGCAAATTGTGCCGGAAAGCGTGCAAATTGCGTGTGATTCGAGAGGCCGAATCACACAACTCCATTTCTACAATCTCAGCATAGTCGCAGTTATGAACGCAAGTTTCTCTCTGCTCAGCGACTTGACGTATCTCAATCTGAGTCGCAATCATTTGGTTGGTTCCATTCAACCACTAACTGCATTGACAAACCTTCAAACACTCGACATATCACACAATGTATTTGTGCAACGAGAAGACGCCATCGGACTCATTGAGAGATTGCCCGCACTTGTTTCGTGTTGTCTGCAACTGCCGTATCCTGGTGACACGAACTGTTTTCTGGGAGAAATCTGGCCCAACGCAACTCTATGCAGCAATCCAACGCAGAATCCCCTCTATCTTTGCGACACTCCAATACCACGCACAACTACTACCATCGTTACTACTACAACTACTATTACTACTATTTCTATTACGCCAACCACATCGAGTATTGTTAAAAATACGACATTGTTGGGCACATCTGTTTCTCCTTCAAATGCAACGACGGCCATTATCAGCACGACCGCTCAACTCGCCGACACGTCAACTGTCGCAACATCAACTGTTTTATCGTCTTTATTTACAACGCAAGCCAAGACAGCGACATCAACAAGCACAATTGAATCAACAGCAAAAACTACACCAAGAACAAATAACACTGGCAGTCCAACAGCAACAAAAAGCCTTCAAATTCAGAATCATCTCGACACGGTGCTGATGTTGACATCGATTTCACTTGGAGTGGCGTTTGTTCTCGTTGTCGCGTATGTTGTCGGCAGCAAATTGAAAAAGCGCAACGCGAAACGAGGAGGTGCGAACCGACCCAACGACCGCGAATTGGTATCTGATGCCGACACAGAAGAGAGCGTGGAGATGGACGAAATTGAAGCGAGGTCATTGCCTGAGCCAGCGAGCAACTATGATAAGCTGCCGCCACCGGCATTCAACCAGAATCATCGTGACGACGAAGAAAAATCTTACGACGCAGTGCATATGGTGAACAGTTCGAATTACGATCGCGTCGGAATTGCACGGCGAGTGCCCGTTTACGATAGAGTGGATTCCGAAAAAACAGTTTACGATAAGGCCGAAAGCCCTCTCGTGGTTTGAATGAAAATTCACACCGCTCTCGCTGTGTCGATCGTACGAATTTTATCTCCCATTATTTCAGATTGTTTCGTTGGAGAGCGTCAGAGTAGAAATCTCGATGCTCTTTTTTTCAATTTTATTTCTTGGCGCGACGCAAGCCCTTCAATTTCCCGGCGATAGCTGCGGAGTTCAAGACGGCAGCGATGATTGCGTGGATTGTCACGGTATCGCACATGGAACAGCTGTTAGAGATTCCTGTGGTATTTGTAACGGCGACGGCACTTCGTGCATACCGTGCGCCTTCCTCGAAAAAGACCAATGCGGTGTGTGCTTTGGCACAAATGCGTGCTTGGACTGTTTTGGTGTTCCGTTTGGACTGGCAAAATACGATGCATGCGACGTGTGCGGTGGTATTGGTCTCGAGTGCGTCGATTGCGCTGGTGTGCCGTCCGGGCCGGCAACTTACGATATTTGCGACATTTGCAACGGTGATGGTCAAGGGTGTTTCGATTGTTTTGGTGTCGCCGGTGGCGGCGCAACTTACGACGTGTGCGACGTATGCGACGGCGACAACGCATGCGTGGACTGTCTCGGAGAGATCAACGGTCTTGCGACGTACGACGGGTGCGACGTGTGCGACGGTGACGGTTCCTCGTGCGTCGATTGCAAGGGCGTCGTGAACGGCCACCACGTTCGCGATCCGTGTGGTCAGTGCGTTCATAAGAGCGAAGTATTCGACAAACACGGCCACAAAGTGCACTGTGTCGAGAGTAAACTGGCAGAGGAACTCGAGGGCAAGATGAATCTGTACGTTACGCTGATTCTCGTCGCTCTGCTCGTTTGCTTTGTTCTCGCTATTGTCTTGGCATTGCAAGTTGGCAACGTTTTTTCCTCATTCTACTGGCGCATCTTTGGCGATATGCGAGGCCCTCCAGCGCGTCCTGGTGGTGGTGGTGGCGGTGGCGGCGGCGGCGGCGGTGGTGGCGGTTCTGTTGTATTTATGGTTGCGGTGCTGGGGTTGATCAGCGGCGCACACGCATCACAAGGCGAAGATTTGGCTGCCGCGCTTTGCGTGCACACAACCATCGGGCATTTGCTCGGTTCGCATCCGGGAACGTGCTCTTCTGCAGTGCCTAATGTGTGCGCACCGTCGTGGCTTCCGTTTGTTACGTGCGATCCAATCACGGGAATTATACGACGCGTTTCAATCGACACGTGGCCATTCTTCGGAGGCGAGATATCGCCAGCGACGTTCAATCTGATGCGTTCGGCGATCAGCATTTCAATGCGCGGCCGCGTCGATGGCGGAAATCCAATGCTGTTGCCTGCGTTTCGGCAACTCACACTGCCGAATTTCAACACTGTCGATTTCACGCCGTTTGTCGACTTGAAGCTGTTGCGGCTCGCCACCGTGCATTTCGGTCTCTCGGGCTTGCCACCGTCAATCAACCAGTTGAACAAGTTGCAAACACTCTCGATCACCGATAGCGATTTGGGTGGCACGGTAATTGGCGAAGTGTGCTTCCTGGCGCAATTGAGACACCTGGAATTGATTGGCGTGCATCTGTCGGGCGCGTCTCTCTGCGTGCAGTCGCTGGCTCTAGTGCAATTACTCACGATCGACCTGAGCCACAACAGATTGAGTGGTCAGTTGCCGAATCTGAGCAGCGCGTCGGGTCTCACCAGTTTGACGTACGACAACAATCTCCTCAGCGGCACCATCGATCCAACACAACTGCCAACGTCGCTGACAGTCTTCAAAGTGCGCCACAATCACTTCTCCGCCATGACCACGCTCGACTGGACGGGGCTGCCGCTCTTCACCTTCTACATTGCCTACAATCAATTCTCGGGAACGATGCCGTGCATCAACCAAGGCTCGTGTTTTCACTTTGATATTTCTCATAATCAATTCGACACGTGGAATTGCGATTATGAATTTATCTGCCCGACGAACGAGTTCAACGTCGCCTACAACAACCTCGCCGGTCCTCTGCCACCGTTCGGCATCAACTGTTTCCTCACACCACATCACTTGCCCGATCAAATTTGCGCGTTTGATCACAACCCGATTTGCAATCCAGCCTTCATTCCAACCTCTGTAGTTGACAACGGCTGCTCGGTCTCAGTTGCGTCGACAGCGTGTTGCGCAATCATGCAACCAGATTGTCTCGATTGCGCTGGCACTCCGTCTGGCACTGCAGTTTACGATCAATGCGACGTGTGTGGTGGAGACGGCAGTTTTTGCGTCGATTGCGCTGGTGTTCTATTTGGCACATCGCATTACGACGTTTGTGGTGTGTGCGGCGGCGACGATTCTAGCTGTCGCGATTGTCTTGGATTGCCCAACGGTGGACACATTTACGACGAATGTGGTGTGTGTGGCGGCGACTCGACGACGTGTCCGGACTGCTCGGGCGCGCCTCTGGGACCGTACATTTACGACCAGTGTGACGTCTGTACATTACCACAATTTGCGAATCGCGCATGCACCGACTGCGCGGGAGTGGTGCACGGTACGTCGGTGTTTGACGAGTTTGGTGAATGCAACGGTCGTGGGCTGCACCACGAAAGTCCGCTCGTCGAAGACCTCGAGAACAGCGAAGGCTCGTTCTTCTGGCTCGTGTCGCTGTTCATTGCATCGGTGTTTGCACTCTGTTTACTCGCATTCGCATTAGTCACGCTCGCGCGGCGTTTGAGACGTTAATAAATTGCGCACATGCGCGCTTTATTTCTCTTCTCGCTGTTCTTTCGTGCAAACTTGGCGAATGCGGTCGGCGAAACGATTTTTCGCGATACAGAATAGATATTTTTCCAATGATTCGTGCTCCTCCGTATCGTGCACGAATTTGAATTTGCTTAATACACCACTCTTGTTGAATTCAAATTCCAAATTCCAAAACTCGCTTCCCATTGAATTCGAAAATTTGAGTGAGTTGCGGTCCTCTTTCACGGGCATGCCAAATCCTTCAGCGAACGTATCAAAGTCCTCGTGTTCTTTGGTTTTGTAGCCGACGGGAGGTGGTGCAAAGAGGTGAAAACTCAAGCGCCCGTCGAGCACAATACCGTTGTTCGTTTTGAGATACTTTTGAATTTGTGGCGTTTGTGGCACTTTGCAGACAATTTCAGATTTTCCCAACATTTTCACTTCGAATTTGAAGCCCACCAATTCAACTCCATGCTGTTGTTCATTTTTCTCGAGATCGTGCATCCACAAAACCAACCGAACATGTACGACAGTTTGGCAGTTCGCCACACATTTCGCGGCTGCATTTAGAATATCCACTTGCTGGTCAACTAACTCATTCATGTGAAAAAAGCGTGTTTGGTTTGCGGAAACTGTGAAATAGGAGCCAGTAGTTTTTTTTAAAAAACAAAAAACAAAAACAATGAGTGAAGATAAATTTCCGCAGCCACCAGCTGGCGGGCCAGTCGAGTCACGCCGTGCACGAATCATACGCGAATCGAACGAAATAGGCAAGCTCGAAGAACGCACGAATCCCTATGGAGAAGCTGGAAACAAGATCGACGCAACCGCGGGCGCCTCGCATCCTTTCTTCGTCATGCTCATGATGTTGCATATGGTGCTTGCGTTACAATTCTTCTTTGCCGTCGTTACGCCGATTATGGTTGCAATCACCGACGAGAGGGCAATCATTGTGGCCGATGACGACGATGACAACACGACGATGGCCAACGCGCTCGCTGTGAACAACAGCAACAAGGCGAAAAGCAACATGAATATGGCGATGTTTGCGTTCAACATGCTCGTTGGATTCTCTGTATTCATGCTCTGGCACAAAGCACGCATCGAGGAGGTTCTGTTTCTCGAGAAGGCCGGTAGGATGGGCAGCAAACAACCGCCCAGTGAGACGCTCGCGTATCTGCCGCTCGCGACGCTGCTCACCGTCGTCATTCAATTAATGGTTGTCATTGTCGATCTGCAGCGATTGACGCCACTAAGTGGCGGCTGGTGGTTTCTCGCGACATTGGCGACGTCGGTGCTCGTGTTGCTCGCAATAGCGTTAGTATTTCGCACAAAAACGAGTTATACAATCTCCTAGTCTTCGGCATAATTAAACTTTGCTGTGTGTTTCTCGGTGCGCTGTTGTGCCACGAAAACACGCGCACACACACGAATGTCAAAAAAACAGAAGAAGCCAACCAATTTGGAGATCGACGACGATCCGCACGTGCGCCGCACGCTGCTTCAACGACACACCGCCAGTCACATCGCAGCGAAATGTACCACCCGCGGCATCACACTCGAGAATCACGCGCCCAACTTCTTCGCCTGTCTCGCGCACGCACTCAAGGATTGTCACATCGATCCGCTCGGCGTCGATCAGTGGGTGCTGCCGCTCGCGCTCGGCACCATGCTGGCAGCGCTTTACGTGCGTCGATGGGATGTTATCTTCATCCTGTTTGGCATATACTATTTGTTCCAATACGCCATCTTCTTCTTCGCGAGAATGCTGACGAGGAGAACGACCGCGTCGATCACGGCGCGTCACGATGTCTCCGTTGTTCTGCTCACCGATCCGTTGGTCTTTCTGTTGTTCCTGTTCGCGGCCTGGTACACAATAGACTATTCTGTAATTGGCCACGGCGTGCACGGACCAGCGCCTTGGTGGCAGTCGGCGCTCGTGTTGCTCGCCGTCATTCCGACGGGCATTGGACGCGCGATGGCCTACTGGCTGTCTTTGGCGGACCTTCTTATCGTCATTTGGGGCACCTATCTCATCTCGGTGCTGACGCTTCACTCGCATCATCGTCGAGACTACTCGCTCTGGTTGTCGTTGCGTGCGACGGGATTTGTAATATTCTTTTTCATTGTGTTCATTCGACCTCTGGGCGGCCACTTTCTGATGAACGCGGTCTTTGCGCAGTTGCTGCTGCTATTTTTCGTCTCGTTGATTCAGTTCATTTCGATTGAATAATTCCCTTCAACGTATCCACAAAATAATCAGAGAATGCAAATCCAATGCGCACACCAGTTAAAAGGAAAATCCAGAAACTTGCCACCACGCTTGAAGCGACTTGAATGCCATTTGTGCCTCTACGAGAATTGTCCACCAAGCGCTCCCAGAGTTTAACGAACAGCGCACCGCCGAGGAAGCAAGGAATGAACGTTCCGACGAGGTGTATAATAATAATTTGTGACATTGTTTTATTGCCGTTTTTCGGTTTTCAAGTTAAAGTCATACAATAGGAGAGATTTAGGTTTTTTGCACCCGGCACACACGAACACGTTGATCCAATTTAAATTCGCACACGCACACAGCCAAAATTCAAGCGGATTTTTTCGGAACAATTCAAGCGTATTGCATTTGTAGCATTGAACGTTGATGCGATCGTTGTGCGCGGTGCACGAAAGACATGCCCAATCGCCGGGAAGAAATGGTCGCCGTAAATGTGCAGTCATATTTTTTCCGGTTTTTATTATTATTATTTCATTGCGAGATAGCGGATGGTCAGCGAAATTCGTGCGCCAATAGGCGAGTTTTTGCCGAGCTTGTCGATTTGATGCGTGTAGTTGCGCTGAAAGTTGGGGCCGCTCATCACCACAAGCGAGTTGTCGGGCATGACCACGTTGTACCATTGGTCTTTGTTGTGTTTCGAGCGCACACGCAGCACACGCGTCTGCCCAACCGAGTAGCCAATTACGTCGGTGATGTCGGGATGCTCGTCGTCACTGTGTGCGCTGATGCCGCCGCTGCCGTTGAAATCTCCGTTGTACAAAGTGTCGACGCCGTTCCAGCGACGCAGCGTTCGCAATCGCGGATACTTTTGCATGATCTTTCTTTCTGTTCGCGCAATATAGTCGGGAAATGGGATCGTCTTTTGATACGCGCCGCCGAATTTGTACGGCTCGGCTCCGTAACACACATAGTAGCGTGGCGTCGGCGAAAAGCCGCCTTTGCCTTGCACGCGCTCGTCGTTCGCCACCGCAAGAGCAACATACTCGTCACGATCATCTTTGCTTAGAACGTTGTAGAGAATTTCCAAAACACTGCCATCGGGTAGCGGAAAGAAGCCCGCAACATCCACCAGTGATTGAGAGTTCTTTGTTCGCGGCAAATTGCAGCCCATTGGCGCGAGTTGTGTGGCTGAGATTTTGCCTTGTTTTGCTTTGTTCTCTCCTGATTTTTCTGTCGTCAACACCGCTGGCTTTTTTGCGACAGCAACAACGACATCGTCATCATCATCGTCATCGACTCGCTTTCTTTTTTGAACAATGAAATCAATTGAAGTCATTTTTGGTTTGATGGTTTATTTGCGGGCGTGAAAACCCACCCAATATAATAGTGTCGTGTCAGAGTTATTTCCGATTAATTATTTGACGGCGGGGAAAAAAAATGGTTTATTTTTTTCCTTGGCCCGTTTCATCGGCGTCTTCGTTTTTTCGTGCCTTCTTTGCTTTCTGTGTCTCAGAGCGAATGTCGTTTTCAACACTGTAACGACCGATTTCTTGGAAGCAAAAAGAGAGAACGCGTTCACAAGCGGCCTGCTCGGTATTCAGAAAGGTCGCGAGAGATTCCTTTCTCTCTCTGAAATCGGTTGTGGCGGGCAACAATCGTTTGGCGATATTTTTGTACGAATTGCGTCGATCTCGAGCAATATCAACGTCTCCGTTGGGCGGTGGTAATTCCGAGATAAACTTGGCACGCAATCGTATTTCAAGTGCCTTGTCGGCAGCCGTCTTGACGGGAATTATAACCGAATCCAGCGGCGCATCGGGGTACAAAGTCGTTGTCGGTGGAAGCGGTACAGTGGCTATCGCCTTGCGCGCTGCAATTGGCGCAGTCGGTGTCCAGATCGGAGGAGGCAATTGAAAACGTGCTCGTGCTGCAGTGGGAACATCGCTGCCACCATCGAATTTGGTCACATCACGAAAATAAACAGTCTTTTGAGGTTGCGCAGAGATTTTCGACAGATCGGCGACCGGATTCTCGCGAAGTGCTTCGAGCACGAGAGATTCCATTTTTTCGTTTGAATTTGACGGACTGAGATCATTCTCTGGTGCCGCCTCTTTGTCATTACCGTTGGCTTCTGATTCTGGAATGGGAATATTTTTTTCTGGCGCACTTGTAGTCGTTGTAGTTGGTTCAGTGATGGTGATTGCGGTCGTGGTTGCTTCGGGTGCAATTTTTACCGACGATTCCACCACATCCAGCGACATCTTTTCGTTTTTGTGTTTGCGGTAGCAATGATTGCGGAAACTTTTCAAATTGCTTAATGTCGTATTGCACTCTTGACAGTAGATCGGTAAAGTTGGATCGCTATCTGGACCGACGATGATGCGACTCATTCTGATTATTTTTTTTTGGGAAATTAAAAAAAAAATCGGATTTCATCGGAAGGAGAAAAAAAATATTTTTTAAAAAATAATAATTCACGATGACCAGTTTAAAGATTTACGAAGCCTTGAGTGGTATCAATGAAACTCTCAGTGATGATCTGAACGATTTGACGCGACGATTGGAATCGTCCATTGACGATGTTGGTACGCGAATCGGTGCTCTCGAATCAACCATTGAACAACAATCGGATAAATTTATTTCCGTAATCGAGGAGAAGAACCTCAGCACCGAGGAGCGTTCGGCACTCGAAGTAATCGAAAAATCGTTGGCGGAGCGAAATTTTCTCGAGAGCGAAGCCGAAATAATAGCGCGCAACATCACAAACAATGGATTCGCTGATCTCGATGGACTGGAGCATTCGAATGTTACTAACACGCTGGCGCGCAAGTATGCTCTGTGCTCGACGGAGCTGTACTTTTATTCACGTTCGTGTGGCAAGTGTCGCATGCGAATCTTTGCCACGCGAAAACATTTGCTCGATCACGTCACTGAAGAATCCGCGAAACAGATGGAGGAATCGACAAAGAAGAAACGCGCGTTTGTTGAAAGTCATCCCGACTCTGCTGATTTTATCGAAATCGACGACGATGGTTTCAAACGGCCACTGCCGCGGCTGATCTTGAAACGCGCGAATAAAAATGTCGCTTTTTGAAATCAACGCTTTTGTTTATTCGCACACAAACGCCGCTTGGGCACCGAAAACTTTGCCTTGTTTTGTCTTGCCGGATGCTTTGTCGCGCGCCTCTCGACGCGCTGTGCTTGTTTGCGGTGTTCTTTTCCCTCTCGTTTCACTCCGGCAAACAAAAGGTCCGTGTCCTGTCTGTCGCCACCACCTTCGTGCCAAACGCGAAACTCGGGCCCAAAGCCGAGCATCGCGGGTTCGATCTGGTTGTGGAATAAAATCCGATTTTCTTGCATTTTCTGCATCATCATTAGTTCTTCTTGTTCACTAGGCGCCAGTGGACACGGTCCAAAATACGAGCGCCAAATTTCTTCGTTGGATTTCGATGCTACTTTAGATATCTCAACTGCCATTGCTAAACGAATATGAGGTCCGTCGATATTAAGATGTGGGAGGGTCGGTCGAGCCGGTCGCGGATCGTTAGCGCCAAGTTGTACTGCTGTTTGAGATTTAAATCTCTCCAATCGACCCCAAAGCACCGGACGAAGACGGTATTGCCAATCATCGAATCCGACTACATCGTGATTTTTCAGTTCACGCAGCTCCTGATAGCGTTCTTCGCGGCGTTCTTGTAAAAATTCGTTTTCACGGTCAGTTTTTTCCATTTCTTGGTTTGCTGCGGCGAGCACGTGAATTATCACGCTTGTTAAAAAAATAATAATTCTCACACAACACAATTAAGCCGGCGAGCAGCCGACGGAAAGAAACGCGCAAACAAAGAATGCCCAAACCACACGGAAAGACGAAAAAGAAATCGCGACCAAAGAGTTCAATCAATAAGAGCCGCAGAGGTGGCGGTGGCACGAAGAAATTCATTGGCAAGGAGATGAAACACAAGAATCTTCTTCTTCATCGTCATGCGCCTGCTGAAGGCGGTCTCGAGGCAGCAAAGTATCTTGTGGATCGCCGTCGCGAGGCGAAGCTTGGCTCTATGTGAACTCGGTTGCGACGCAAATTAAACGCTGCTATGTGTAATTGACTGTTTTAAAGTGGAAATAAAATAAACCCCGCCCGCCCGCCTGGTCGACTTGTTGAATGGCTAAACGACATAAAAAGAGTTACGCAAAGATTCCGAAGAAAAAACAAGCCGCCGTATCACGCGAAATCAAGAAAGAGATGCACCTCATGCACCAGCACAAATTGCACAGCGGCAGCAAGAAAGGCCCACTCGTGCGAAATCCAAAGCAAG
>Ga0315288_10005391_pt1 | contig 16257 bp, 23 predicted proteins | sample YL17G11_20_MG_FD_203454 | JGI IMG/M metagenome (GOLD analysis project Ga0315288, IMG submission 203454) | Sediment microbial communities from Yellowstone Lake, YNP, Wyoming, USA - YL17G11_20 | ecosystem: Environmental > Aquatic > Freshwater > Lake > Sediment | place: USA: Wyoming | collected...
CCCGTAACTGTCGCAGCAGGAGCTAATGACGAAGCGGTGCGTGAAGCTTTTACTTATGCGGAAGATCAAAGCCCTTCCTTACTTTACTTTGAAGATTTGGACTCTTTGCTTGAAAAGAGTCTTGACCCTTCCACATTTCTTAATTTAATGGACGGTATCTCGGCCAAAAATGGATTGTTGATTATTGCAACTGCCAATGAAGTTAAAAAGCTAAAGTCTAACATTACTGATAGACCTTCCCGATTTGACAGAAAGTTTGAGATTCCACTACCAAATGCAGAAATGGCTTATATATATCTAAAGAGATGGTTTGGCAATCTCATTACTGCTAAGCAGTGTAGGGAGCTTGCCAAATATGCTGCTAAATATGACTTTTCTTATGCTTACTTAAAAGAATTATATATCTCTGCTATGTTTGAGGCGTTGGCACATAATCGTAAAATTCCAACGGCAAAGGACGTTCAGACTGCTCTTAACCGTTTAGTAAAAGATAAAAATCTATTGAATAACGGCTCACTTAATATGGATAAATACTTTAAAGGTTAAAACGGGTTTTCGGTAATGAGAGACCAAAATAGAAAAAACAGGAAGAACTTCAAAAAGGCACCGAAAGGGGGTGACAATCAGCCAGTCGTCGTCAACGACAAATTCGCACACATAGAACCTGTGCAAGCCCAACCCCTGGAAGTAAAAGTGTATGGGAACAATTTCGACAAAGCTTTAAGAGCTTTTCGAGCCTTAGTGCAGAAAGAAAGAGTTCTTTCGTCATATAAGGAAAAGCAATCGTACGAGAAACCATCTGATAAACGTAGGAGAAAGCGCAACGAATCCGTAAGGAAAGAACTTGAACTCTGTAGCAAAGGCGACTGTAGACATACAGAACACGCCAGTAATCGCAAAGAGAGAAAATTCAAGCGAGGCTCTTCTTCAGAATAATCTGGAAATAACATGTCTGATACCAATGGAAAAGTAAAAGTTTACAAAAATCCCGACAGGGGCAAGCCTGCGCCATATAAACCATATGTGCCGCAGTATCAAGTTCATGGCGTGGAACCAGAAGAGTATCGTGGTGCAGTGGTACCTGGCGGTGTAAAAATCGCCAGGCCCAGTGTAGATAATCCACGAGAGGCCAAAAGGCCATCTCTGCGTCAACCATATGCTGACGCAACTGTTACTTCTCCAATTGGTAGAGGACGAGGCCCTGTTCCAAATGTAGGAAATAATATGGAGCATACTTGGTCAAGTATTGATGGCGAGATTGTAGACGATTTAACGGGTGAAGAAGTTGATCCCAACCAGATGATGGTTGATAACAATGATTATGTTAGTGATGCAGCTATGGGTTATCAAAATGGACCTACTGCCGCTGATATTAGGCCCCAATATGAAGCTTATGCTCCATCTATGCTGGAACAAGAGGTGCAAGCCTCTCGTCAGCCAGCCGATCCAGACGATCTCTTACCAGTCCTAACAGATTTGGAAGCAGACGCTTATTTATTAATTGTTTCTGGGGTACCAGTTTGTTCCGGCCCCAAAATGGAAATTGAAGACCAAGCCAGGGCACTGGTATTTGGTGAACATGAAATGTGTGATGGAAATCCTGTTCCAGTCGATGATATAATTATTCTTAAGAGAGTTAAGGTAAAAGTTGGCCTATTCTTAGAATAAAGGTATTATGAGTGAACCAAGAAAAGCAACTGATGTATTATTAGATGTAGAATCTAAGGTTGGCATGTTATTAGATATAATTCGTGCCCAAGATTTGAACATTAAAGTATTATCAAATAAGTTAAATGATGTAATTGGCCGTTTAGATAAACAACAAATAAGCGCACCTAAAATTATGGTAGAAGCCATACAGATGCCATCATCTCAGCCAACGATTATTCCGCCAGGATTTACCCAAATACCGGCAGGAGATCCAGAAAGAAATATTCCAGTAACTGCAGAGTCTAAATTGCCGCAAGCTGAGAATACCCAAGGATTTCGTCGTAATTCACGACCAGAGACTTATGCTGGCGATAATTCTTATTTGCCTCAGCCTGAATTAGATGTGAGGATGCCAGTTCAGATTCCTAAAATGCCTCCCGGTCGTCAAGGCGTGAATGTTCCTCCACCTGGCCGCAGTCCCGATTCTAGCGTTGTTGTGCCAACAGGTACCGACGTACCCTCTAATAGAAGGGGTAATGTCCTAGCGCCACCTAATCCGGCTGGCACGGCTTTGTCACAGCAATCTCAAGACTTTCATCCAATGACAGATCCTCAACCTATGCCACTTTCCGCGCAAGGTCAGATTCCAGTACAACAACGTTGTGTAGATAAAAATGGCAAGTCTATCTTTTTAGCCGATGTAGAAATTACTGATTTATCGAGCAATCAACCAACTATTAAAACAAGAACAAATGGAACCGGAAAATGGGCAGCATCTTTGGGTATAGGAGCTTATCGAGTCGTCATTAGTAAACGAGCTGCTATGAATAAAGAGAAGCTCGAAGCAATACAGGATATCCAAGTAGATGGTTCTCAATCGCCTCTTGAATTGCCGATGATGATTATTAAATAATCTAAGGCCCCTATGAACATAGATATTTTGATTGAGACAATTTGCTTGTCTCTATGTGATGATCATTATGAAGAGACGCGCGTCAAAGACCTTGTGCTTCATTCGCCAACATTAACTTCTCAGGCAATGACAGTTACAGACCACGATGGTAATATTTTTCGCATCGAGGTAAGTAAGCAATGAAGTATAATGTGATTGTTGCAGATCCACCCTGGAGTTTTCGCGATTCTCTTAAAATGTCGGATGTCAAGCGCGGGGCTAAGGCCAACTACGACACCATGACAATGCAGCAAATTCGTGAGATGCCGGTAAACGAGGCTTGCCATCCCGATGGAGCGGTCTTATGTTTATGGGTGCCAAGCTCTTTGTTACAAGAAGGGCTTGACACTATGAAGGCTTGGGGCTTTAAGCACAAGCAGACTTATATATGGGTCAAAACTAAGAAGCATCTTTTTAATCGATTTGGTAAGTGGATTAAGAAGAGTGTCCTTAAACATAAACAAATAAGCTATGATAAGTTTGTTTATGACCGTGCCATCAAGTCAATACTTGATACTCTTCCAAAACTTGATTTATTTGAAGAATTAGCTTTTGGTATGGGTCGATTGTTTAGACAAACTCATGAGATTTGTTTAATTGGTACTAAGGGCAAAATATTATCACAACTTGCTAATAAATCGCAGCGCTCTGTTAGCTTTGCTGAAAATCTAAAACATTCAGCTAAGCCAGAAGACTTGCAAAACTCTTTGGAAATTATGTTTCCAAAAGCTCGGAAACTAGAATTGTTCGCAAGGCGCATCCGTCCTGGTTGGACTTGTCTAGGTAACGAGATTGATGGTAAGGACATTTATGATGCTCTTGCCGAATTAAAATAACGGAGGTTAATGTAGTGTCATGTCAAAGAAAACGCTATTACTAAACGCAAGCTACGAGGTGCTTTCTTTCATTCCAGAAAGAAAAGTATTCAAATTACTTTTTAAGGACAAGGTGGAAGTTATCTCTGCTTGGGATGATATTATCACTTGGGGTTCCGGAAAAGTTAAGCACCCTTCTATTCTAAGGTTGAAGACCCATGTTAAACGAAATTACTTCAACTCTAATTTTAGCCGCAAAGCTTTAGTTAAAAGAGATAGAAGCACTTGTCAGTATTGTGGCAGGAAGCTAACAGCCTCCCAAATTACAATCGATCACGTTCTACCAAGAGCACAGGGAGGTATTACCTCTTTTATTAATTGTGTGGTATCTTGCCAAGATTGTAACAACAAAAAAGCCGCTTATACTCCAGAACAGGCCGGAATGAAGTTGCTTAAAAGGCCGACTCACCCTTCTTTTTCGGCACAATATTATGTGGCAGATCCGCAAGAATATTGGCACAAAGACTGGGATGACTTCCTAAAAGGCTAAAAATCATGGAAAAGACAAGGGGATAATAGAAATATTATCCCCTTTCTTCGGTCAATAATATGGAATACCTATATACTTTCTCTGATATATAGGAAGCACCATGACCCAGGCAACATCTTGTAACTGCATTGTTTGTGCTCAAGAGTTCGATTCAGAAGAACTCCACAGCGTAGCTCTATCAAAAATCAATGTAACTCGTTTCAAGATTTGCGAGTCTTGTTTGGATCAATGTGATTCTGCCGAAGACTATCGTGAAGCCAGAGAGATTATTAGTTCTTATTTGTGGTTTGCCGAGGCTAAGGGTTTATTCAAGGAAGCTTCATCCATTTTGGATGACGTTAATTCTAAAAAGAAATAATCAAAGCTCGATAATGATGACTCGTGGAGTCTCTTCTTCGTCTTTGTGACGTTTTTCAAGTGGCGGCTGCTCCAATTCAATATAGAGCGGTTGCAACTCATCTACTTTCTTCTTTTTCTCAATTTTGTGGATAAAAGGAAAGAAACTATTCATGGCAGCCTCCGGTATGTGAATATGATAGAATATTGATACGATGATGTGTTCTAACTGTTCTAAACTAGCCTTTACTTATATTAAGAAGCAGTGCCTTCGCTGTCAAGCCGAGGTATTGGTTAATATTTCTGTAATATGTGAAATCTGTTCAATAAACAATAAAATTTGTTCAGTCTGTTTGAAAAACATTCAAAATTCGCGAACACAAACTGGCGGTTGCGGCTGCGGTAAAAAGTGATTACATTGTAGCAGGATATATAGTTAAGACATGATAATCACCAATAATGAGGCAGCCCTCCGAGTAGTGTGCGAGCCAGTTTCTTTAGATGAAGTCGGGGCCCTAATAGAGGCTCTAGAAAAAGAATTAGAGTATGCCAACCGACTTGGCAAAAATGGAATTGGTTTAGCTGCGCCCCAAATTGGAATTGCTAAAGATATTGCTATTATACGATTGCCTAAAATAAGTCTTAATTTAGTTAATGCCAAATTGGTGAGTGGATTTGATCCTGCTACTTTTACAGATGAAGGTTGTTTATCTTTTCCTGGTCGTTTAGAAGATACAACTCGATATCAGGAAGTTGTTGTTGCTAATAATCTGGTCGAACCCCATAGTTTTGTTGCTACGGGATTTATAGCGGTAGCATGTCAACATGAATTAGATCATCTTAATTCAACTTTATTTATAGATAGAAAAATACCTAAACTAGTACCAGTAATAGTTAAAGCAAAGGTCGGGCCAAATGAACCATGTTCTTGCGGCTCTGGTAAAAAATATAAGAAATGTTGTGGCAAATGAAGTGCCCAAAATGCAATAGCAAAGATACTAAAAAAGTTTATGTTAGCGATCCAGAATGGCATGTTGGTCACCAACGTTGCCAAAGTGCTCTTTGTAAATACCAGGGTGATTGGTTAGAGTTCTGTGAACCGCCTATAATTATTGGAGATAATCCTTATAAAATTATAATACCTGGTATAGATGATACAGGAGAAAATAATGACTGATAAAAAATCCGACAATAAACAAGGGTTAAATAATGATATTCTAATAGCAGATGTTATGTTGCGTATTACTGCTATGGAAAAACTTTTAATTGAAAAGGGTATTTTTACTACAGAAGAGCTTACTAAATCAACAGAAGAAATAGCTCAAAGAGTTGCCAAGGTAGTTATGGAAAAGGTACAGGCCTCCAAAAATGTTCAAGAATTCATTGATGATTTAGAGGCTTCGGGTAAAGATAAAAAAGATTTTAAGAACTAATATGTTATTCATTACTCGTGAAGAAGAATTACAAATAGATTCTCCAATGCAAGCTTTGTATTTTTATGCTACTTGGATGCCCTATCATAGTAAGTTTATTACTATGATTTCTAAAATAGAAGATAAATATAAGGATATTTCTTTTTCAGCAGTAGATGTAGAGCAATTTAGCAATCAATGTAAAAGATTTTCAATTAATTCTATTCCTACAGTTTTGATTTTGAAAGAGGGAAAAGAGATTAAGAGGATCAATGGATTGGTTTTAACCAGTGCATTTAAGAGCGCTTTTGCTGATATATGTATCTCTTGAATCCATCAAACGGAGTTAACATGTCAAAAAAAACTGATACAAACGAAACTAATAATGAAACTGAGAGTGTCGCTACTGAAGCGCAAAAGATTTGGGATGAAATTAAGAATCTTCAAATTCAAATGTTTGGTTTGCCCGAACAGACTGTCAGCCATCACTGCACGCCTGTAAGCGTAGAACCATCTAAGTTATATTTAGTTACTCGTTCTAGTGCGACCCTTCCATCATTGGAAACCTCAATTGGACCAGGCTTTGTTGTCGAGCTAGCTGATAAGTTTGTTATTGTAGCCCGTGCTCCTAAGCCATTAATGCCAGCTAAAAAGAAATAATTGAGGTAATATGGCATCTGAAAAAGACGGATCATCACCACTCCAAGGCCCCGACGAATATGAGCCTAAAAATGTTATGAAGTCACAGGGTCAGTCTATGTTTGATAATAGACCACGTCCTCCTACTCAACAAGAGTTTCAGCAAAAAGTTCAAAAAACTCAGGAGACTTTATCTGGATATAAAAAACGTGCATCAGAATTGTTTGTACAATTCCAACGTGCTATTGGTGATAAGACACTTGCTCAGAACCGTAACGTTTTTAATATTGAAACAGAAAAAGAAATGTTGCAGAACATGTTGCAATTGGCCATTGAAATAAATAATGATGACAATGAACAAGAAGGCATGGGATCTTTGACATGGATTACATTACTATTTAAGACTTGCCTAGCTCAACGAGATAGATTAAATGATATGGAGTTTGCCCTGGTTACGCTTCAAAAGAAATTTGATTCTTCTACGCTAACGGATTTCATAAACAAAGAAATTAACAAGGCGCTTGACAAGAAAAAAAGCAGTGAATAACTTGATTACAACTCCCAAGGAATTTCTTTTATCTTTAATTTCCGAAGAAAAAGAACGTTTTGGAGAGTATTCACAACTATGTGCCCTTTACCAAGTACCTCTCGATCCGATAGCGACAGCACGACACCAGGGGAAACTGGAAGTGTTGCAGCAGCTTTTACGGGAAAAGATTATTATCAAGAACTGATTGGCAAAGCCAACACAGTTCCAATTACTAAATTGTTTAAACTGTATAACATTCATTTGGATGCTCATAACAGAAAAACAACATGTCCTCTCAAGGCACATGCAGGTGGCCGCGAACGTTCGCCTTCCTTCTGGTATTATCCAGAAACAAATACATTTCATTGTTTCGGTTGTCATAAGGGTCCATCATGTTGTGACTTTGTAGCCGAGATGGATCGATGTACTAAAGTACAGGCGGCACATAAAATACTAAATTTGTTTGAGTCAGATATTGATGAAGACAATATGTTTAACCCGCAAGATTTTGAGGAGCGCCTCAACATTATGATGGATTTTTCCGATACTGTTCGCGTATTTTATCAGACTTATCCGAGCGAAGAAGCGGGGGTATATGTCGAGGTAGCGTGTAAGAAATATGATGCGCTGAATCTCAAACATAAACTCGATAATGAGGCATTGCGCCGAATCATTGAGCAATTGAAGGAATACATTACTCTGTATAAACCATGACGAATGCCATAATTCTTGGCGATGTGCATCTTGGAAAAGGAACTAACATTGGCAAAGGCGGTGTAGGTTCTACTCTAAATAGCCGCATCGTTGATCAACTTAATCTTTTGGACTGGACGCTAGACCGTGCCGTAGAACACCAAGCAGATCATATCATCATTACTGGTGATATTTTTGAAGATCCAAAACCGCATCCAGCTCTTATTACCCTATTTATTGCCTGGCTCAAGAGATGTCAAGTACATGATGTGATAGTTCACCTTATTAGAGGGAATCACGATATCTTGCGCTCTGGGCAGTTCTATACGTCCCCACTAGATATCATTACTGAGGCGGATATAGATAAAGTCAATGTCTACAAAGATATTGATACCATCATTATAGGAACTACAGCTTTTACGTTCGTACCCTATCGTGATAGAAAATCGTTTAGTGTCGGGTCTAATGCTGACGCAATCGCATTGGTTCGCGATAGTCTTGTATATGAACTATCTAGTATTCCAGACACTTATCGTAAAGTGTTGGTCGGACACTTAGCTATTGAAGGATCTATTCCTGTTGGCGACGAAATTGATGATCTTACTAACGAACTATTCTGCCCCTTAGATATGTTCCAAGGATATGATTATGTGTGGATGGGTCATGTGCACAAGCCACAAGTTATGCAAAAGAAAAATCCGTTCATAGCTCATATTGGAAGTATGGATCTTTCAAATTTCGGAGAGACAGATCACAAAAAGCATATCGTTATTTTTAATTGTGCAGAAGAAAATGGCTGGAGTACAGAGAACCTACCAACGAGACCATTACAAAAAATAACTATTAGTGTACCCAAAGACACTGAAGATACTACCGCTTATGTTTTAAAGGAGCTTAAAAAAACTGGCATTCAGGATACCGCCATTGTGCGCGTAGATGTATCTCTTACTTCTCCTGATTTGAAATCAGTTAGCAAATCTGTTATTGAAAAATACTTAACTGGTCATGGCGCATCTAATGTTAATGCTATTTCTGAATCTAAAAAAGTAAATTTGATTAAGAAAGATAGCAATAACAATATTGACTCTAAAATGGACGTGTCGTCGGCCATAAAAACCTATGCGCAAACATATATAGAAGATGCTGAAAGAGCGGGTTTTATTGAGCTGGCAATGGAAATACATACCATCCATAAAATGGAGGGCAAAGAATGAGACCCTTTAGATTGTACATTGAAGATTTTATGTGTTATGATGACGCCTATGTTGATTTTAATCAATTTAGTGCTGCTCTCGTAGTTGGTAAATCTGAGAATATTACCGATGAATCTAATGGTGTTGGCAAAACAACTCTTTTCAGAGCTATCGAATATGTACTATTTAATCATTCAGATGTTGTATTGGAACATATTGTTCGAGATGATCAAGATAAATGTAGCATCACTTTAGATTTTGAAGCAGGTAATCAGGAATACAGAGTCACACGCACACGCACGCGTAAAGGTACGACTGACCTTACTTTGTATAAAAGGACCCCAACTGATGGAACTGAAACAGAAGCTTTACATATTATAAAAGGCGATCGATACTCTCCCATTGTTGATGAAGAAGAAAAATACTGGAAAGATATTTCCGGCCGACGATCGGCGGATACGGAAAAGGATCTATCTAAACTTATCAAGGTAAATATGAAATCCTTCAGAATCTTTGTGCATTTTATGCAACATGATTTTGGAGGGCTAGCAACTGCCTCACCAGAAAAACGTAAATTGATTCTGAAAGATGCGCTGGGTTTAGCCGTCTATTCTAAGCTAGAAAAAATTGCCAAAGAAAAATCGTCTACTATTTCTAAAGAGGTAGATCGATTTAATATTCTTATCGCCAGTTTAGGAGATCCGGATGGCGCGATGTCTGAGCTTACTCAAAAATTAGTATTAGCTGAACAAGAAATGTCGGAACGTTCATTGAAAACTGCCGGTCTTGAATTAGATTTAGCAACTGTTAATGAAAAAGTCAATCAACTTGTAAACGAACATTCTAATCTAGAAGGTAAGTTTTCTTCCTTGCTCGCTAAAGAGCAAGCACTCAGTAATGACAAAACTAAATTAGAAACTTCTATTAAAGAATACACTACCAAGAAAACTAATGCAATCAATATTGCCAAAGAAACGATTGTAGAATTGAAAGAGTTAGAAATAATTCAAGTTAAATTGGCAGAACTTGATTATAATCAAATAGACATTTTATCCGAACAAATAGTCTCTAATAAAGAAAAAGTAGCCCAACTTAATCTTACCATTCAAAATGATATGGTTAGGGCCGAAAAACTTAGAAAACCAATACCTGTGGATGGTGAGTGCGAAGAGTGTCGCCAGCCAATTTCTATGGAGCACAGGGCGGTCTGCCAGAAAAAGATTGATGCGGAGCTATTAGAGAAGCAGCGGAATATACAAAATTGCAAAAAAGAAATTAATGTTTTTAGCGCCCAAAATACAGTTAGTCAACAAAATATTAATCACTTAACCTTATCAAAACAACATCTAGAAAGTGTCAATAATAAAATTGCTACTAAGAAAAAAGAGATGGCAGATAAGCGCACCATTCATGATGAGTATCGAATCTTATTAGAAAAGTTTACGCTGGAGTTGGATGAAAAGATTAAGGAGATGGATTTGGTAAATGAAGAGCTTCGTAACTCTTCTCTTAAAGAGGCTAAAGTTTTAGAAAAGCTCATTCAAGATGAGAGGTTAAAGGTTAAAGCAGCAGAAATGCAGATTACTATTAACAATAAAGAGCTTACTCATTTTAATAGTAACAAAGCCGTTTTACAACATGATCTTAGTCAAAAGGTAGAAGAAAAGCGCAAAAAGACAGAATATATTAAACTTCTAAAAGAGTTAGAAGATAAGTTAGGCATGTATCCAACTGTTGTTCAGGCTTTCTCTAGCACGGGTATCCCAAATTTAATTATCCAGAACGTTCTTGACGATTTACAGATAGAGGCCAATGCTCTACTTACTCAGTTGAAGCCAGGTCTTCAATTATCTTTTGCTATAGAAAAAACAGTAGAAAAGACAGGCGATCAGGCTGATACGCTAGATATCACTTATACTGTTAATGGTAAAAAAAGATACTATGAGAATATTTCTGGAGCAATGCAGATGGCAGTTAATTTCAGCCTAAAACTTGGACTATCTTTTCTTTTGCAAAAATTAAGTGGAGTAGATGTTAAATTTTTATTGCTAGATGAAATTACGCAATCATTTGATCCTAGCCGAGTAGATTTATTTATGGATATTGTTAAATTCTTTCAGAAGGATTATACTATTCTTGTAATTACTCATGATGATCGATTGAAAGATAAGTTTTCTCATGCAGTTCTTGTTGAACAAGATATAAACATGGTATCGCGCGCCCGAGTAGTTTCCTCGTGGTAAGGAGGTTGGATGTACAAAATTGCAATTTGCGGAAGGGCAAATACGGGTAAAAACACACTTTCCAGACTTTTGGAACAAGAAATCTATTGGTTACATAATGCCGAGTATCATGCGAAATATGGAAAGGATATGGTCTTTTCTTCAAAAAGCATGGCCTTTGCTGATCCTATTAAAGAAATAGTAATGACTATGTTTCCCAATGCTAACAAAGAATGTTTATATGGCCCGTCTCATTTAAGAGCTGAAACTATTTCTGGAGCCTTTAAAAATGGCAAGCCTCTATCTTATAGGCAATCTTTAATTGATATTGGTACTGAGGTTGGCCGTGCATACAATGATAAAATTTGGTTAGAGAATTTTGACCATCGTTATGAACAACTATTGTTACAAAAGAATATTCCCAACATTGTAGTAGTAACGGATGTTAGATTTAGAAACGAATTTGATCATCTAAAAGAAAAGGGTTTCTTTCAAATTCGTTTGTATCGAGAAACTGGAATGGTACCTATCGAACATATTAGTGAAACTGGTCAAAGCTCTATCAAAGATGAAGAATTTGACTACGTTCTTTTTAATAATAAATCATTAGAAGATCTAAAAACAGAGGTCACAAATAACATAATTACGCGCATAAATCATAACTAAGTATATTTTGACATACGGTTATAATGAGCGTTGAGGCCCTTAAAAAAGAATTCGTACCCAAGTACCTGGCGACAGGAGAACCTAAATTCTATCGCTTCTTACTGCTTTATGCTCTCAACAAACTAATCTATATAGAAAAAGGCTCCTTCAAAGGCAAATCACCCGAGTTGGAGTTTTTAGATATTTATGACCAGTTTATAATTTTATACAGAAGAGAGGGAGAAGAAGTTTATTTGGATTTGGCCCGTGTCTTTAGAAGAGCCGGTCATAAAGTTTATAGGGTCATGCGTAAGAAAAATATGACCGAACGAAATCTTCGATTCTTAAATTTGGTATAATATGGCAGTTATTAGCGTCACAGTCACACAATCTTATGAGCAAGTAGTTTCTGGAATTCCTAAAACAGTTTCAATCACTACGAATATTCCTGCCACTATTTTTTATACTTTAGATGGTACTGATCCAACATTATTCTCCACCATGTATACGGGTGCAATTTTCCTACCATTCAATCATCTTTTAGTTACTCTGAAAATTTTGGCTACTAACGGAATTGATTCTTCTCCAATTGTTGTAGAACAATATATGACTAACATTGTAGATGGTAATGCTCGTTTGCCACATGCAGCAACAACTGCTCAAGCTGGTAGTGTAATTCCAGATAGCTATCCTTTTGGTACTCCCGCATTTCAACCACAACAAGGTTATCTTAATCCAGCCGAATCTGGATCAACAGTTTTCAATCCTGCTTTACCATCAGCTGCAACCGGATATGATGGACAAGGAAATCCAACTGGATTTACTAACCAACCTTACAATATAAGTAATTATCAAATCGTTTATACTGATAGAGATGCTACAGGTAATCAGGGAGGCAATATTGGTAATGTTCCTGGAAAAACTACCCTACCATATCCTTCCGATGTGCAACCTGATAGAGGGCAGACCTCTGGACAAGGGCCAGAGGAGACCAGTCAATTTACAACTTTATTTGATCCTAGGGCGATGGTAATCTTCCAAGATGTTAGTAAAGAAGACCCAAACGATCCTCCGCAAATTAATCGTCAATTTTTTAGTTTAGAGAATTCTGAGAGGTCTAGAGACGGGACCATGTATTTCAATACGGGTCTCGATGCTGCCGCTCCTCCCAGCGGTTCATTTGTCCGTGCACATTATAATCCAAGAAACAATACCATCACTCATTATTATAGAGATTCTTGGTCTAACAAATGGATTATTTCTACCGCACCATATCAGCCCAACGGAACTTTCGATGGAAATATGGCGCAGGCTGTCATGGGCACGGCGGGGGCCGCCAAAGTTTTCGAGTGGCTACCATTCACTCGTAGAGTCTTGTTCTAATCGATATATAAGTATTACACATTAAACGGAAGAATTAATAATGACAGAAGATTTGCGCCTATCGGTGAGCAAAACCAAAACTTTTTTGGATTGCAAAGCCAAATATAAATTTTGCTATATCGAAAAGTTGCCACGTAAAGATTGGGATTTTCACACTTTTGGTAAATTTTGCCATAGTGTTTTAGAACATTTCCATCAACAGTATATTGATGGATGCTTGTTGCCATACAATGTAACTATGGGCGAATCTTTTAAGGTGGCTTGGGCCGAGTATAAAGATAAAATGACGCCAGAGATGAAGAAAGAGTGTTGGGCGATTGTTGATCAATATCTAAGGCTTATTACCAAAGATAAACAGAGCGGCCTCCCCGCCAACGTAATTAAAGTAGAAAAAAGATTTGATTTTCAAATCGCCGATAATCTTGTTTTAAACGGAGCAATTGACAGGATTCAGTTAGATGCCGATAATGTTATTCATGTGGCGGACTACAAAACCACCAAAAATAAAAAATATCTAAAGAATGATTTCTTTCAACTATTGACATATGCGTATGTGTTAGTTTCGGAAGATCCTAGTATTGAGAAAGTTAGAGCATCTTATATTCTACTTAGACATAAATTTGAGTATATGACCGTTGAATTTTCCAAAGAAGAGATTTTGGCAGTTAAAGATAAGTTCGTAGAATATGCCAATCAAATGTTGACTGAAAAAGAATTTATTCCCAATCCAACTGGGCTTTGTAATTATTGTGATTACTTACAGCAGTGCCCCGCTGGTAAAAGCAAATCTTATGATAAACCAGTTTATGGGGAAGTTAACTGGTAAGAGGACACAATGCAAATTGAAATTAATGAATTAGAACCATGCAAACTATCTGTTCACTATGAAGCTAATTTTCTAGAGATTGCTGATAAGCGAGAAGAAGTTCAGAATGCTTTTAAGAAAGCTCCTGTGCCAGGCTTTAGAGATGGCAAGGCTTCGATGGATGCTATCAAAATGCATTATCGTCAGCAAATTGATGAGTCGCTTAAACGCGCTCTAGCTGAGGACGCTTATCACAATACACTTTTTGAAAAGAAACTAAGGCCACATGGCGCCCCTCGTTTTAATAGTTTACTTCTAGATGGCGGAAAGTTTACTTGTGATTTTGAAATTCTAACCAAGCCAGATTTTGAAGTCCCGGCTTGGAAAGATATGGAAATTCCTAAACCACATTCGCATGCTAGGTTTGATGAACTTTCCGAGCAGATGATGCAAGAATTACGAGTTCGTCTTGGAGACGTTGAGCCTTATGCTGATACAGATTTTGTTCAGATGAATGACAATATTATTGTCGATTATGAGGGTTCTATAGATGGCGAAAAAGTGGACAGTATGTGCGCCACAGGCGAAATGATAAATGTTGGTAAAGGCCCGCTTCAAGCTTTTGATACCAATCTTTTGGGCATGACTCTTGGAGAGACCCGCGAATTTGATTTTGTGGCCCCTGAAGGTGGTCTGCCATCTTTATCTGGTAAGATGATTCATTTCAAAGTTACCGTTAATATGGGATCCAAAACTGTTCCCTGCGCCTTAGATGATGAAATGGCTAAGAAAATGGGCAAACAGGATTTTGCTGATTTACAACAGTTTGTATCTCAAGCCGCTTTTGCTCGCGTAGCCAATATGGATAAAATGAATATTCATGAAGCTGTCGCTAAAAAGCTTGTTGATGATGCCAAAGTTGATGTTCCAAATTGGATGTCTTTATCTGAGGCTCAATACTTAGCACATCAATCTCAGCTAGATTGGTCTACTATGGCAGATGCAGATAAAGAAAAGCTATTAGAGATGGCGGAACAAAATGTAAAGCTATCTCTTATTCTAGATAAAGTTAGAGAGGCTACACCAGAAGCCCAGTTAACTGATCAAGAAGTTTTCGAAGTCATCAAGCAAAATATGTCTAATACCAAAATGACACAAAGTCTAGATGAAGTAATTCAACAGATGAATAAGACCGGATATTTGCAAATTTTATTCTCTCGTATTAGAGATGAATATGCAATGGATCATATAGTTAAATCAGTAAGATTAATTGAATAATAAGGAGTAAGTACAATGGGAAAGAAAGATAATGGTGGCCCGCTAACTAGTTTGCCAAAGAAGTGGGATGATCTCATTAAGAAGATGCCGGAGTTTAAAGACACGGCTGATTCTGCCGATGTTGATGGGCTTAAGAAGATTATTGTCGAATGTGAAGGTAATCTTTATACGGTCAATAAAGAAGAGGATGCAGATGCCAAATTGACTGCAGCCAGAGAAATGGTAAAAGATATGGCCGAGCCCTATCGTGATGCTAAGAAACATCAACAAGCCAAGATTCAATATGCTCTGCTTTGTTTAGAAAGTAAGGGCGTAGATTTGGATAACAAAGGCGCTGAATGAAAGTTGAGAAGTTTGTAGTCCAAGCCTGTTGTAATAGGAAGCAAATTGTCTTCAAATTAGACAGGCCCATTGACCAAACTTTGCTCGAAGCTCTGAAGAATAATGGATTTACAGAAGCTGCACATTTTACTAAGGCAGGAATGTTGTATGCCGATAGTCCGGAATTAATAGTGACGGGTCCTTTCGGTAACAATAGACTGAACGCCAAATGTAAGAAGGAGGCTGAATGTGATCAAATCCTCAATAATTTTGAGGCATTACTCGTCAGAACGGGCTGATAATGGCAAATGGCACGGGATCTATCACCGAAATACGAAAGAAAGTTACTAAAACCCACGAATTTATATCCACTTCTTATCATGAAGCTGGCCATACTATTTACGCTCTTTTACATTTAATGAGGGTAAGTTCGGTTAGCATATTTGAAAATAAGAAATTAAAAAGAATTCACGGTATTACTTATTACGATTATCCTAGTGATTTTGAAGAGATTCAAGATTCCGACTTATTAAATACATTAGTTAGGGCCGAAGTGGGCGTTAGTTATGCTGGTTTGATTGCAGAAAAATCTTTATTTAGAAGTATTTCTGGATCTAGACAAATACCAATGTTTATTTCAGATGGGTCTACTGAAGACAATAAATCAGCCCGAGAAGTGATTAAAAAATATAATTTGGCACCTCCCGGGCCTAAAAGAAACGCATATAAACAAAAACTAATGAGAGAAGTTCAAGGAGAACTTCATGCTCATTGGGACGCGGTAACGGTAGTGTCTCATGCACTTTTTCGTCATCGTCGACTTAGTTTTGAAGA
>Ga0315288_10005393_pt1 | contig 16256 bp, 12 predicted proteins | sample YL17G11_20_MG_FD_203454 | JGI IMG/M metagenome (GOLD analysis project Ga0315288, IMG submission 203454) | Sediment microbial communities from Yellowstone Lake, YNP, Wyoming, USA - YL17G11_20 | ecosystem: Environmental > Aquatic > Freshwater > Lake > Sediment | place: USA: Wyoming | collected...
GATGAACTTGTAGGTTTCGTCGATTCCTCTTGCCCTCGCACGGCAGAACAAGACGGAGAACGGCACGGGTCTTCCCCGTGAATCCCGGCAATCCCAATCTACAGCATGAGAACCTGCGGCCTGATGCTGCTGATACAGGACGCGAACGCTTCGTCCGAGCTGGTCCAGTATCGTGAGGCTGACGTCGCCCTCTGCCGGCAGATAGTAGGCAATCTGCACGGAAGACGGCGATTCTGAGCGCGCAGTCAGCGACAGCGCTGGTCGGGCAGGCACCCTCGCATACGGCTCGGCGATGTCGGCGCTGCTAAACCGGTTAAAGTAGATATCACACAGGTCAGGGCCTCCGTAGGTCATGCCGTCCCAGACCACCCAGGGATTCTCATCCAGGTCGAGGACCACACGCGGGCCGCCGTCGTAGTACGCCTGGTCCCCATCGAGTCTGACCTCTTCCGACCATTTGTCGCCGTCGAAGTGCGCAGCATAAATCCTGAACTGGTCGCTGCCCTCGCCCTGTCTGTTCCACACGACCCAGACATTATCTGAGTCGCCTACGGCGATATCGGAGTACCACTCGTTGTACGCGCTATCCTGACTTACCAAGGCTGAGGGTGCCCAGCCGCGACCTCGGTTCTTCGAGTAGAAGATGTCGCGGCTCGCAGCGCCCGCAGCCACGCCGGTGAAACAGACGTGCAGTCCACCCTGGCGGTCAATTGCGATTCGCGGCTGAGCCCGGTCCGGCACTCTCACACGGGTGGTGTCATTGACCGGCGTCGGCGTGCTCCACGTGTTGCCGTCAAAGAAGCTATAGAGGACGACATAATGCCAGACGTCAACCCAGACGACGTGAGGATGACCCTGGGCGTCAACCGCAACACTAGAGAACCAGTGATACCCGCTGTCCGGCGGGCTGACTCTCGCAGCTTGCGTCGGTTGCGGAGTGGTCGAGTCCATCAAGCTCGCGAAGACCGAGAACGGGTCGTACGCCTGGGTCGGTGCTCGGTCCAGTGTGTACCAGAAGCGACCACCACCCCATGCCATCGAGGAACCAAAATCCGAATACCCGGAGTCAGGGGGGCTGACTGGGATTTCAGGGTCCCACCCGGAGGGGTTCGAGGCGCAGGTGGCGACGCTCAGGTGGTTGTCCGAGAACTGATTGACCCAGGACAGACGGGCACTGCCTCGGTTGTCGAAGGCCAGCCTCGGCTGAGGCCGAGAGATGACGCCCGGATAGTTGGGACCAACTTCCTGCTCGGGATCCCACGCGCTCCCCAGCCACTTCGTGTAGCTGAGACTCGCTGCTCGATTCGTTGTCACCCAAGCCAGCCACGGCGCCCCTGCGCGGTCCACCGCAATGCAGGGCTGTGCGTTACTCGAATTCACGCCGGGCCGGTTGACCATTGCCTCCCCAACCCAGCCTAGACCGTACGCGCTGACAGTCACCAGAACCAGAGCGGAGAACACGCTTGCAGCGCCGGCGCGGCGCCGAACTGCGGGCGTGCCTACCCTACCGCTGAACATGGTGATAATAGAATTTGAGCCGGGCTTGTCGCAGGGCATTCCTGAAGTTGCTCAGTTCAAGGCCGAAGCCGCCGCCCTCGGCCCGAGGCCGCAGAAGAATCAATCCGCAGTTGGTCTCTCCGTTCTGAATCCCCTGCAGGCACTCGGTGACATCGAGAGCAACGCGGTGGTTATCGCCGGCCATGATTGCGTAGCTCGCGGGTCGGGTCGAGTCGAAGTCCCCGCCGACGTTCCGCCACGGATAGGTCCACGATACTGTTCCCGAATCCCACGGAGTCGTGACCGGGAGAGCCTGAAATCGTAGGGGCGCGCTCGTGTCAGGCAGTATGAAAGCAGGGAAGTGAACCAACGCGAAGTCAATCTTCGCTCCTGCAATATCGTCCGGAATCGGCAAGGGCACCAAGACCCGAGCCGCTTGCCTTTCCTGGATTGACCCACAGATCACCACTGCACGGCTCAACGCAACGCTCAACGTCTCCGCCGAGAGCGAAGCAGTCAGCATCAGCATGACCATCATCAGCACCGTACGCTCACGCTTCATGTTTCCTCCTATTCGAGCCCGCACAATCCCGGATGCGCACAAAGAGCATACCCGAGACGCGAAACTCAGTCAAGAACAGTGCATGTTCCGTGCCACGGACTCTCTCTCTCTCTCTCTCTCTCTCTCGTAACACACTCAAGATTCGCGTGTTAGGGCTTATCATGGGGTCTGACCACGCATCCGGGTACTTCGCGGGGGCGTGAGAGAATGCCGCATTCTTCGGCGTGCTGCCGAGTTCCTCGGAGCGCGTTGCTCGGCGCTGCAGGAAACGGACCGTGCAGGGCCGTCCCCGCACCTTCGAGCGGGGCTGTCAGAGCCGGTACCGAGCATGCGTCGAAGAGATGGAAAATGCGGGCAGTCCCCGCGGGTCATCGGAAGCTAGAAGCTCGAATCTCGAATATCGAGGCAAGTCCCAATGACCTGAATGCCAAAGCGGAGCGGAACCGGAGATTCGGATTTGTCTGTTTTGGACTTGTTTCGGATTTCGGGTTTCGCGTTGTTCGCCTGGCGGTTCTATCCGGGATGACGCAAGGGTCTGTAACCGCACAGCGATTATGACGCAAGGGTCTTGACGACCGGGGTTTCGGCGGCTACCATTACCCGCTGATTGAGAGTTTCGCGGTTTCTACTCACACGCGCGTCGAGCTTGTCGACATCACCGACCGGATACGGGAAGTCGTCCGCAAGAGCGGCGCCAAGTCCGGGATTTGCGTGGTCTATGTGCCGCATACTACCGCCGCGGTGACCATCAATGAGAATGCCGACCCGGACGTGGGCGCCGACATCAACGCGGTGCTTTCCCGGCTGGTGCCGGCCGGGGCTGGTTATGCTCATGCCGAGGGCAACTCGGATGCGCATGCCAAGGCTGCGCTGGCCGGTCCATCGGTGACGGTGCTGGTGGAAGACGCCGCGCCGGTGCTGGGAACCTGGCAGGGGATTTTCTTCTGCGAGTTTGATGGACCGCGGGAACGGAACGTGTTAGTGAAAACAATAATCGGCCAGGACGCCCGAGCGTCGGCCAGGGAGGTTTAGTGCACAAGAAGCTATTCATACCGGGACCGACCGAGGTCCGGGAAGATATTCTGCAGGCGCAGGCGCAATGGATGATCGGGCACCGGACCAAGGTTTTCGGCGACCTCTACATGGGCATCCAGAACAAGTTGAAGCAGATTCTCTTTACCACCAAGTACACCATGGTTTTCACGTCATCCGGGACCGGCGTGATGGAAGGCTCGGTCCGGAACTGCGTGCGCAAGACCATGCTGCATTGCGTGAACGGCGCGTTCAGCGACCGCTGGGCCAAGATTTCCCAGGCCTGCGGCAAGGACGTGACCGTGCTCGAAGCGCCGTGGGGCGAGCCGATTACGCCCAAGATGATTGAAGACAAGCTGCGGGTGGGCGGGTTTGAGGCCGTGGCGCTGGTGCATAACGAGACTTCGACCGGCGTGCGGTCGCCGATTGAGAAAATCGCCGACGTGATGAAGGCGTTTCCCGAAGTCATCTGGCTGGTCGACACCGTGAGTTCGCTGGCCGGGGACATGATTCGGGTGGATGAGTTGGGGATTGACGTGACGATTGCCTCGACCCAGAAGGCGTTTGCCCTGCCGCCGGGCATGGCCGTTGCGGTCGTCTCGCAGAAGGCGATGGACAAGACCAAGACCGTGTTCGACCGCGGTTACTACTTCGATTTCGACGCAATGCAGAAGCGTTACGAGAAGGACCACCAGACGCCATGCACGCCGGCAGTGAGCCTGTTTTTCGCGTTGGATAAGCAGCTCGACAAGATTGTCGCCGAAGGGATGGAGAACCGGTATCGGCGGCACGTCGAGATGGCCGAGTTCACCCGGGCGTGGGTGAAGAAGCACTTCAAGCTGTTTGCCGAGGCCGGCAGCGAGTCGGTGACCCTGACCACCGCGGCGAACAACAAGGGCATCAAGGTCGCGGACCTGAATACCGAGCTGGGCAAGCGCGGGTTCCAGATTTCCAACGGCTACGGCAAGCTGAAGGAAGCGACGTTCCGGATTGCCCACATGGGCGACCTGACCCTGGATGAAATCCGCGAACTGCTGTTGAATATCGAAGATATCCTGAAGCTCAAATAGGGAGTAAGAGAGCAAGGGAGTAAGAGAGTAAGTCGGAAAAACCGTCAGGGCTGAGTCATCGACTCAGCCCTGACCTTCATTTTCCGGGGTTCTTCAGATTCGCGAGTCAGACCCCGAATCTGCGGAATCTGCGGATTTCCGGCCGGGCCTAGCCGTTGGCGGTGAGCAGGCGGCTGACCCAGTCCGAAACGACTGAGTTGCCTTCGGCGATGAGCAGGCCGGCGAGGTGGATGCCGGCCACGCCGTTCAGCGCATCCTTACGGAGGAGGAGGTCGCCGAATCCCCAGAGGTCGGTTTCGAGCTGGAGGTACTTGCTCCGGAAGAGTTCGCCACCGAGCACCGGGGCGAGGTCGGACTTGGCCAGTTCGTCAATCACGCTCTTGGGCGAGACCGAAAGCTCGAGCAGGAAATGGACATGAGCGAAGTTCTCGACCACGCGCCAGTTGATTTCCGGAATCACCAGAATCACGCCGTTAGGGTTCTCCGGGTCCCAGACCAGGCGGTCGAGTTTGGCCTGGGTCCAGTCCTCGGGTTTGCGCACGAAACCTGCGAGCTCGGCGAGCGAGGCGTCGGGATGAGCGACAATCGTCTGGAGCAGCTTGTTCTCGTCGGATGAGAACGGCTGGGCGAGCGGGAAGTCGTAGCGCGCAATCTGGTAGACCTCGACATAGTCAATATCCGGAATTTCGGTCAAAAAGCGCTTGACTTCGGTGAAGTTCGTGGCATAGAACAGCACCGAGAGATTCGGGCCGCTGGCCGCGGGCAGGCTGGCGTTGAACAACAGTTCGGTGACGAACGGAATCCGGGCCTGGATTGCCTGGGCCACCGCGTCGGGTTTGCGGGTCTGCACCAGGGCGCAGCCCCAGACCCACTTCTTGCCCAGCAGGAGCGGCACAAACAAAGAAGCGTGAAAGCCTTTCACCAATCCCTCGTCGCGCAGGCGCTTCAGCCGCCGCCCGACTTCCGCGTCATCGAGCTTCAGTTTGCGCAGCGCGGTATTGTGGGAGATAATGCCGCCCCACTCAGTTGCCCGCAGAATGCTCAGGTCGGTCCGGTCAAGCTGCATGGGTGAACATAGCAGAGGCACAGGGGAAAGTCAAGCCAAGAACGCGTGAAGAAGATACCTAAAACCGAAGCTCGAAGCTCGAAATCCCTGAGGCAAGTGGTCAAGTGGACCAGTGGCCCAGTGGTCTTGTGAATCGGTGGAATCTGCGGACTCGATTCCGGGTCTGTGGAAGGCGGAGTTCAAGCCAGAACAAGCTTGCGGATAGCGGCAAGCGGTTAGCGGAGAGCGGTTAGCGGAGCCGCACTTCGCGGCTCAGGGAAGGTACTCGGCCTTGATGTTGTGAATGCCGGTGAAAAGGTTCTGGCGGATGCGGGGATAGCGCTGATAGAGCCGGTTCAGGAACCGGCGAACTTCTTCGCGACGGCCATGGACCGCGTATGGGCAGGGTGTGCGAACTACCTTCAGTCCCCGACTGCGCAGGTACTTCATGATTGCCGGCTTGTCGAATTCGTAAAGCGGGCGGATGAACTCGACCTTGCCGCCAAAGAACTCCTGCCGGGGCACGAAGGTCCGGGCTGAAGCACTGTAGAGCAGGTTCAACAGGTAGGTCTCGTTGACGTCCTCAAGGTGGTGCGCGAGGGCGATCTTCCGGATGCCGCGCCGGCGCGCCAACTCGAAGAGCTGCTTCCGGCGCTCCCGGGAGCAGACGTAGCACGGGTTCTCGCCGAAGTGCTTGATTCGCTCAGGCACGTCGGCCCGGACTATCTCATACTCGACACCAAGACGCTGGAACTGGCGTTCGATGCGTTTGGCCGGCCAGTCAGGAAACCCGGGGTCAACATGAACCGCGAGCAGGCGCCAGCCCGCATGCTGCCTTTGGTTGTAGTCCGCGAGAATCCGGAGCAGGCACAGGCTGTCCGCGCCGCCGGAGACCGCGACCATGACCGGTTCGCCCGGCTCAAGCAGGTGATAGCGCCGAATCGTCGAGTGCAGTTGCTTCAGCGGCTGTCTTGCCACGTTAGGACAATGACGATTTACGATTTACGAATGACGATTGACGGACGGAGACTCTCGATTGAAGAAGTCCGAATGAAGAGGGAAGACCGGGAATTCGTCATTCTACATTCGTCATTCGTCATTCTTCCGGGAGCCGGACTTCCGGGAAGCGCTTCAACTGGGTGTAGAAGATGTCGCGGATTGCGTTCAAGCGCTCCTGCGTTTTGGCTTCGAACCGGAGTACGAGCACCGGCTGGGTATTCGACGCGCGCACCAGACCCCAGCCGTCCGGAAAGACCGCGCGCACGCCGTCAATGTCGATCACTTCGTATTCCTTGCGGAAGTAATCCTGCAGCGACTTGACGACTTGGAACTTGAGTTCATCCGGGCAGTCGACCCGGATTTCCGGAGTCGAGAAGTAGCTGGGCACGGTTGCCGCCAGTTCGGAAAGCGACTTGCCCGAGTCCGCAACCAGCTTCATCAGGCGCAGCGAGGCGTAGATGGCGTCGTCGTAGCCGTAGTAGCCGTCGGCGAAGAACATGTGGCCGGACATCTCGCCGGCAATCTCGGCGTGCAGTTCCTTCATCTTTGCCTTGATGAGCGAGTGCCCGGTCTTCCACATGACCGGCTTGCCGTCGTGCTGATTGATGTAGTCCACGAGCCCCTGCGAGCACTTGACCTCGAAGACGATGCTCGAACCGGGCTTGCGCGCGAGAATCTCGCCGGAGAAGAGCGCGAGCAGGCGGTCGCCGTAGACCATGTTGCCCTGGTCGTCAATCGCGCCGATGCGGTCCGCGTCGCCGTCGTAGCCGATGCCAAGGTCGGCATCGAGTTCGTTGACCAGGCTGGTGACGTCCTTCATGTATTTCGGTATCGTCGGGTCCGGCAGGTGATTCGGGAACCGGCCGTCGGGTTCGACGTTGATGAAGTACGGTTCAACCGGGAAGCCTTTCATCAGCTCCTCGAGCAGCGGGCCGGCAGTGCCGTTGCCCGGGTCAAACACGACCTTCAGACTGCGCTCGAGTTTCACTTTGCTCTGGAGCATCCGGATGTAGTCCGGAATCGGGTTGATTTGCGAGTAGTCGCCGCTGCCGGAAAGGAACTTGCCGGATTCGACAAGCTGCCGGAACCGCTGGATTTCCTCGCCGAAGATAGTGGTTCTGTTCAGTCCGACTTTGAAACCGTTGAATTCGGCCGGGTTGTGCGAGGCGGTAATCATCAGCCCAGCGCTGATGTCGAACTGGAAGAACGAGAAATAGAAGACCGGCGTCGGGACCATGCCGAGGTCAATGACGCTGCAGCCCGCGGCGCGGATGCCGTCCGATACCGTGCGTGCGATGCGTTCGGAGGAAAGGCGGATGTCGCGGCCGACCATGACCGTGAGCACGCCGTGCTGCCGGGCATAGGTGCCGTAGGCGCGGCCGATCCGGCTGACTACTTCGTCAGGAAGGTCGGTGGCGGCGAGACCGCGGATGTCGTATTCTCTGAATATCAATGGATTCATGACGGTCCTGGACACCTTTCTACTGGCCTATGGAATCGAAATCAAAGAGCAAAGAGCAAACATCAAGAATCAAGGATGCGCCTTCGTTCTTGACCATCCTAGTGCTGTCTGGACTTGAGGGTCACGATTGACTTGGCAAAGATGCGGACCAGTTCGTCGGCCTCGGTTTGGAGCGGCTTCAGTGTTGCCTCCGGGACCAGTCCCGTGTTGGCCAGCAGCTGAAGCCAGAAATTGGATTCACGGAGTCCCTTCAGAACGAGCTGCATCTTGTGCAGGAAGTCAGCCTTGCTCTCCGCGCCACAGGCCTCCTGGTAGTTCGCGCCGGACGACGCGCTGGAGCGCATGAGCTGATTCGCAAGATACCGACCGGCCATGGTGCGGTTCAGCCGATTCGAGAGATTGAAGCAGTTGGTGGCAAACTGAAGCATGCGCGCAGATGTGTCGCGGGGCGATTCGGCGTTCATTCCTGGCTCTCTCGGGAACCTTCCCTCCGCATTCTGCTCTCGGCTAATTGCCGACTTCTGCATCGCGGGCCTCTTTGATGTCTGCTCTTTGCTCTTTGCTCTGGTCCGACTATGTTCCATTGACCAGGAACGGAAACGCCTTCTGCTTCTCTTCCTCCGGGATGATCTCGTAGTGCGCGAACTGCATCGAGTTCAGGGCGCGGCCCTGAGTTAGCGAACGCAGCGAGGTGGTGTAGCCGAAGGTGGTGGACAGCGGTATCTGGGCGGTGATGATCTTGTGGCCTTTCACCTGTTCCATGTGCAACACCCGGCCCCGGCGGGATATCAGGTCCGAGATGATCGCGCCAAGATAGGCCTCGGGGGTGACGATTTCCAGGTCCATAATCGGTTCCAGGAACTCAGGCGAGGCATGGGCAAAGGCATCCTTGAACGCCATCTCGGCCGCGACCTCGAAGTCGATGTCGGAGGAGTCAACTTCGTGGAACGCGCCGTCTACGATGCGCACGAGGACGTTGGTTATCGGGTAGCCGCCGAGCACGCCGGACTCGAAGCTCTTTTCCAGGCCGCGTTTCACCGAGGGCATGAATTGCTTGGGAATCACACCTTCCTTGATTTCGTTGAGGATGGTATTGCCCTTGGCGCTCGGCTCAATCTTGATCTCCACCACCGCGAAATGGCCCCGGCCGCCGGACTGGCGCACGAACCGGCCTTCGGCGCTGGCCGAAGCGGTGATAGTCTCGCGATAGCTCACCTGCGGCTTGCCGACGTGGCAGTCCAGCCCGAATTCGCGGCCCAAACGGTCAACCAGGATTTCCAGGTGCAACTCGCCCATGCCCGAGAGAATCGTCTGGCTGGTCTCAGGGTCAACCTTGACCTTGAACGTCGGGTCCTCAATCGCCAGTGCCTGCAGGGCACCGCCCAGCTTCGTCTCGTCGGCCTTGCTCTTGGGTTCGATTGCGAGATTGACGACCGGGTCCGGGAAGGTCATCGGTTCAAACGCAATCGGGTGCTGGAAGTTGGTCAGGGTGTAGCCGGTGCGGACTTCCTTCAGGCCGACCGCGCCACCGATTTCGCCGGCTTTCAACATCTCCACTTCTTCCTTGTCGTTGGCGTGCATGATGAGCAGTTTGGCGATGCGCACCTTCTCCATCAGGGGCACGACCAGCACCGTGTCGCCGGACTTCACCTTGCCGGAATAGACCCGGATGTAGGCGAGAAATCCCCGGTGCGGGTCGGTGGCAATCTTGAAGACCAGCGCCGAGAAATTGCCGCGCGGGTCGTTGGCGCGAGTCTCTTCCAGGTTCGTCTTCGGGTTCACACCCTTGATGGGCAGGACCTCGGATGGTGACGGCAGGTAGTCAATCACGGCGTCGAGGATCTTCTGGATGCCCTTGTTACGGAACGCCGAGCCGCAGAGCACGGGTACGACCTTCAGGCCGAGCGTGGCCTTGCGCAGTGCCGAGTGGACGTCGGCCGGGGTGAGCGGTTCGCCGTTCATGTACTTGGTGAGCAGGTGTTCATCGTGGTGGGTGAGGGTATCCACCAGCAGGTCGTGGTACTTCTTCACCTCGGGCACGAGTTCCTTCGGCACCGGCACTTCCTCGATGGTCGCGCCGAGTTCGTCGCCGGTCCAGACATAGGCCTTGCCCTCGATGACATCGACCACGCCCCGGAAATCGTCCTCGCTGCCGATGGGCAACTGGAGCGCCAGGGGTTTCATCGAGAATTTCTCGTCCATCATGGCCATGACCCGGTAGAAGTCGGCGCCGACCCGGTCGAGTTTGTTGACGAAGGCGAGCCGGGGGACGTGATACCGGTCGGCCTGATGCCAGACGGTTTCGGACTGGGGTTCGACTCCGCCCACGCCGCAGAAGACGATGACCGCACCGTCCAGGACCTTCAGCGAGCGCTCGACCTCCATTGTGAAGTCAACGTGGCCGGGCGTGTCGATGATGTTGATGCGGCAGTCCTTCCACTCGACGGTGGTCGCGGCGGCGGAAATGGTGATACCCCGCTCCCGTTCCTGGGGCATCCAGTCCATCTGGGTCGAGCCCTCGTGGACTTCGCCCATCCGGTGGATCTTGCCGGTGTAGAACAGAATCCGCTCGGTGACGGTGGTCTTGCCGGCATCGATGTGCGCGACAATTCCGATGTTGCGAATTTTGCTCAGATACTCGATGTCCATTGGCGCGTCAATCATAGCGACGCAGGCTGCGAAGTCAAGAAAACCGCGCCCGGGCGGTCAATCGGTTAACCGCCAAGACGCCAAGAGCGCCAAGGAATCCGGAGAATCCGGACTAACCACGAAGGCACCAAGACACCAAGAATCCGGAGAATCCGGAGTAACCACGACGACACAACGACACGAAGGGAATCCGGAAACAGCCTTCACGAAGACATAGAGACACGAGGCATGAAACACCGAAATATGAGATCGCCTATCGGCTATCGGTCCGAACCGCCAAGCCGCTGTCCGCGTTCCCCGACGCCCGAACTCTGGTTTCCGGCTGCTATTCGACTACCAGTTTCCTCGTTGCGCTGTAGTCGCCCGCGCGCAATTTCAGGAAGTAGACGCCGGCAACAGGGCGGGCGGAGGTCAGCGGCACTGAGTAGCGACCGGCCGGCTGCGTGCCGTTGACGAGCGTCGCGACGTTTCTCCCGGTGAGGTCGAAGAGTTGAAGCGACACGCGGGACGCTGCGGCCAGTGAGTAGCGGGCGTTCACGTTTCCGGACCGGGGAGCGGGGTTGGGAAATGGAGCAAAGAGCGCAGTGACCAGCGGCTCGGCGGTGTTCCAATGCTGGTCTTCCTGAATTCCGACGCCGGCAGTGTCAATCTGCCAGAAGCCGATGAAGCCCTGGAAGTTCGTGCTGGTGATGACGCCGATTGCGGTCTGGCCGACCGAGGGAGTTGCGCGGAAGTTGGTCGAGCTCATCAAACCGCCGCCCTGGTCAAAGACCGACCAGTTGCACTGGTAGTTCTGAGCGAACAGCGGACCACCGGCGATGAGGGAAAGGCTGAGAAGCAGGACGAGCGTTCTAGTCATGATGACCTCTCTTCTCGGGTATGCCTTCGAATGCCGGCTCCGGACTGGGCGTAGTCGAGGGCTCGGGGAGCGAACCGAATGCCAGCCAGTCGAATGTGACGTTGCTTTCTCCATCCCAACCCGGCACTGTCTTCAGCGCGACACGGAATCCGGCTGCGTCGGTGCTGCTTACGCAGAGCATTCCGGTCGGGTTGCCTCTCGGGGTCAGGCTGATTCGGACCGGCACGTCGGTTCGAATGTGCCGGGCGAAGATGTCCGGGTAGCGGACAACCGCGTACCCGCTCACGACCGTCGCGGTTCCGGTCGCGATGATGGTCTGTTCCGAAGCGACGACGCACGGCGCGTTGGAGCCATCCTCGAACAGAGAACCCCAGCCTCCGGTGGCGATGCCGCGGCCATCGGCGTAGATTGCGGTGTCAGCGTTGACGCCATTGTAGGATTCAGCCCGCAGGCCGACGCCGGAAGCGATATCCGCCTTGAAGAATCCCCCGCCCAGATTGCCGTAGGACGCTACGCCGTAGTTCCCTGCGTTATCCACGCGCAGACCACGCACGCCGGCTCGGGCGATGTAGACTCCGTCGGTCGCCGCGCCATAGCACGAGAATCCGTTTGAGTTCGAGGAATCAACCAGCACACCGGTGCCGTTGCAGTAGGACACGACAATTCCGTTGTTGGAGGCGCTGTCAATCCGGATGCCGTTGCCGGTGTTCCGCGCAATGACGTGAAGGGCAGCACCGGGGTTGCCGTTAGAGGAGACCAGCGTGCAGGGGGTGAAAATCTTGCTGCCGCGAACGGCCCGGTCCTGGAGCTTGGCGGTGGAGATGGCATTGTCCGTGACCTCGGCATTGGAGACGCCGGGTGAGAGCGGCCGGATTGCGGGCGCGCGGTCGGCGTATTCGGCGGTGTCGGCCCGGGCCGCAAGGTAGGCATAGGCCGCACTAGCGATTCTCACGCGCGGGCTCATCGCCGGGTCGGGATGCACCTGCATCTCGAGCCAGCAGTTGCCGTCCCAGGGGAGATATGAATTCGGCGTGACACTGCCGAGCAGGACATTGAACAACCCGGTCCGGGTCAGGACGTTCTGGTCTTCAGTCCAGTATTCGGCGCCGCCGATGCTGTCATCAAAGATCTTGAATGTCACGGTGTAGAGTGCGTTCGGTACCGGCCGTCCAGCTGTATCGGTCAACTTGCCCTGGTAGCTCATGAGTTGCGGGATTGTGATCTGGTCCACACCGGTCGGTGTCGCCTTGGCCGCGACCGGGGTGGCCGCCTTCAGGTTATCCTGGGCTCCGAGACCGGGGCTGACTGCCAGTACGAGAATCGCGGCAATCACCGTCATGGTTCGGTCCATGGTTTCCTCCTTGTTATCGTTTCTCTTCCAGCATCCGCTTCATGTTCTCATAGCGTTGCCGGCCTGCGGCGGTGCGGAAGTCGATGCCGGCAGCTTTGCCCTCGCGCTCAAGCTGGCTCATGCAGCCGACCAGGAAGTCGTCATCCAGCATCCGCCCGGCCAGCGCGCCGGTCTTGGGCTGTTCCACCGGCATCATCGCCCGGATGACTTCAGCCGACTGGTCCTTCCGGTCGCCGGTGACTTGCCAGTATACCTTCATTCCGGGTCTGCCGCCGGCGACAAATCGGTTACCGGAGATGTCTTCGGCGACGTAGACGACGTCGGACGAACCAACTCCGGTGAGTTGCACGCGCGGGTTGCGGTTCAACGCATCGAAGTAGTCGGGAAGCCGGACCTCGCCGCGACCGGTGGCGTCGAGGACAACCGAGCCCGAGTAAAGGTTCGACATGTCCGGCGATTCGACGAAGTAGTGATTAAGGATTTTGTTCTGTGGGTCAATCGGGTGGTCAATCGTGAATGAGCCGCCGGCCTTTGACAGCGTGCCGCAGCGAAGCTGGTTCGAAGCGGTTGCGGTCTGACCGTTGAATGACGCGGAGTTGACGTAGCTGGCCGGAACGGTCGAGTGGTTGCCGACCGCGAAGTCATAATCCCCATATGTCGTGTCATAGCTACCGCCCGCAACCACTGACCACCGGCCGCTGGCGACGTTCTCCGTACCGCCGCCCACCGCCGCGAATTGCGCGTTTGCAGTGTTATGGGATCCGCCCGCGACGTTCGCTGCCGAACCCGAGGCCAGGTTGCTGTCGCCGCCCGCCACCGTCGAGTAGTTGGCGTAGGCCGCGCAATTGGACACCCCGCCGCCGACCGTCGAACCGTAGGTAGCGGCACGGTTGAAGTAGCCGCCGCCAACCGTGGAGTTCGAGGCGCCGGCGATGTTGCCTGTGCCGCCGCCCACCACGGCAAAGGAATCAGCGGCCGTGTTGCCCGCAACGTTGTGCTTGCCGGAGAACACGCCGCCGTAACTGGAATTCGCCGTATCGCCGTCGCCGCCGCCGACCGTCGCGCCACGGCCGCTGGCGGCATTGCGGTTTCCGCCGCCAACCGTCGCGTAGTAGTCGCCGTTGGCGGCATTGTAGTTGCCGCCGGCAACCGTCGCGCAGCTGCCGTTGGCCTGGTTCTCGCTGCCGCCGCCAACCGTCGTGTAGTTGTTGCGGACGGAATTGCCGTAGCCGCCGCCAACCGTCCCGGCAAGGCCGCCGCTGGCAGCGTTGAAGGCGCCGCCGCCTACCGTCGCGAAGGAACCGCCGGCCGCGTTGATCCAACCGCCGCCAACCGCGGCAGCAAAGGCGCTGGCGGTGTCGCCCGCGCCGCCGCATACGGTGGCATAGCTCGCCCTCGCCACGTTCCGCGCGCCGCCGCCAACCGTGCAGAAGCTGTCATTGAAAGCCGACCCGGTCGTGCACCGCGCGCCGAAGTTGACGTGGGTCTGACGCTGCGAGCCGAGCAGCACGTTGCCGGCCCCGCCGCGGGCCAGACCGAGATAGCGGACCGTGTAGAGCACGCTGTCCCCGCCGTGGACCCAGGCATTGTCACCTGAACCGCCGCCTCCGGCCAGGGCATAATTGGCCGTGTCGGCCTTCCGGGCAATATAAGCATAGGCCGCACTCGCAATCCGGAGTCTGGGCGTCATCTCCGGGTCGGCCCCGACCGTCATGCCGAGATACAGCGTTCCGACCTCGGGTAGTGCGCCGATGGGCGTCACCGACCCGAGCAGCACCGAGAACAGTCCAGTTCGGGTCTGCACCGACTGGGTCTCGAACCAGAACGGACTCCCGCCGGACGGCACGGTGTACAGACTGAACAGCACGGAATGTGTTGAATCGTGCGCCGGATTGCCGACGTTGTCCAGCAACTTGCCCTGATAGTTGAGCAGCATCGGTATCGTGATGGCGTCTATTGCTCCCGGGCGCGGACTCTTGACCGACCCGGATGCGACGTCATTCGCCGCCCAGGCACAGACGAGAAGTGCTGCGCCCAGTAGCATGAGTTTCTTCATCGAACCTCCCTTTGACGCCCGCTCGGGGGCGTCTGACTGGTCAACGATTTCACAGTATATCTTAGTATATCCTACTATTAGAGAATAGCACCTTGCAGATTTGTGTCAAGAGGAGGAAACAGGCCAGGGCCGCAGAAAACGTGTGGTCGCGGGCGATTGGGTTGGCGTGACGTCGGCTGCGGGCGACCCTTGACACACAGGGCAAATTCCCGTATAAACTTGCGTGCGTATTCTGGCGCTGTCCGGCGAATCCGTCTGCCGCGCCGAACTTGAACGAGTGGGTGTTGACCCGGCCGCATTTCGCATCTTCCTGGCCAAGCGGGAATCACTCGCGATTCGGCTCGAGAACCTGCCGGCGAGCACGGCCAATATCCTGAAACAGACTGCTCTTTCGCTGGGCGCGGACTGTGCCATGCACCGGGACGTGATTCGGGGCCGGAAGAAGAAGAGCGATGTCATTCTTTTCGCCAACCGGCGGCAGCTCAGCCGTATCTGCGAGCGGTTGCGCGAGCAACCTCCGACCGCGCGGGCCTGCGCTGAGCGCATCGAGTTGCTGGTTCGTCGCTATGATGCCCGGCAGCGGATACTCAAGGTCGGGAACGTGAGTCTGGACCTGTCGGAGCGGACGTACTACATGGGAATTGTGAACGTGACGCCGGATTCGTTCTCGGACGGCGGGAAGTACTTTGCGCCTGACGATGCGGTCGCTCATGCCCTGAGGCTGATTGACGACGGCGCGGATTTCGTTGACCTGGGCGCGGAATCCACCCGGCCCGCTGCGCAGCCGGTGAGCGCGCGGGAGGAGCTGGACCGACTGCTGCCGGTGCTGAAGCCCATGCGCAAGAGAAGCCGCGCGTTCATTTCGATTGACACCCATAAGTCCGAGGTCGCCCGGGTCTGTCTGCGCGAAGGCGCGGACATGATTAACGATATCTCCGGCCTGCATTTCGACCCGAAGCTGGCCAGGGTCATCGCCCGGGCCAAAGCGGCCTGCGTGGTCATGCACATCAAGGGCAAGCCGCGCGTGATGCAGCGGAAGCCAGTCTACCAGGACCTGATGGGTGAGGTCAGCGCCTGGCTGGCCGACAGCATCTTCTGCGCGAGCGAGGCTGGGATTCCCCAGGAGCAGGTTATCGTTGACCCGGGCATCGGGTTCGGCAAGAGCGTGGAAGACAACTTCACGATTCTGCGCCGGCTCGCAGAACTGAAGTCACTGGGCCAGCCGATTCTGGTCGGGCCGTCCCGAAAGTCATTCATCGGTGCTGCGCTGAACCTGCCGGTCCAGGAGCGGCTGGCCGGTACTATCGCGGCTTCGGTCCTGGCGGTCGCGCAAGGCGCGAACATTCTCCGGGTGCACGATGTGCGGGCGGTGAAGCAGGCCGTCATGGTTGCGGAACGGGTGGCGGGACCCTGAAGGGATTGCAGAGTGCAGACTACAGATTACAGATTGCAGATTGGGGAATCCCGGAGTCTGCGGAGTGTAGGCGGTCATGACATTTGATTTTCTGCGGCCGAACTGGCGCGATGTCGTGGACATGCTGCTGGTCGCGTTTGTTGTCTACTACTTCCTGAAGTACTTGAAAGGCACCCGGGCCCTGCGGATGCTGATTGCGCTGCTGGTGCTATTCTCCTTTTCGCTTGGCGCGCGCTGGCTGGGCTTCAAGTCGCTGGGCC
>Ga0315288_10005395_pt1 | contig 16253 bp, 20 predicted proteins | sample YL17G11_20_MG_FD_203454 | JGI IMG/M metagenome (GOLD analysis project Ga0315288, IMG submission 203454) | Sediment microbial communities from Yellowstone Lake, YNP, Wyoming, USA - YL17G11_20 | ecosystem: Environmental > Aquatic > Freshwater > Lake > Sediment | place: USA: Wyoming | collected...
AAGCAACCGACGGCCTACGGGCGCGCATCCGTTGGAGCGGGCGCGTGTGGCTTAACCCGCCGTACTCCGATCCGTCTCCATGGGTTGCGAAGTTGATCGCGGAGTACGAGTCCGGCCGGTGCCGCGCGGCGGTGGCGTTGCTGAATGCGCGCACGGGCTCGGGCTGGTTCCAAGCTTTGAGCCGGATCGCGTGGCGTTGCGAGAAGCGCAAGCGGATCCGTTTTTACGGTCCAGCGACGACCGGCCGATCGGGATTCGTCGATCAAGTGTTCTTCTACTTGGGCGATGAGCCGGATCGGTTTCGCTCCGCGTTTCATCAGGTCGGCGTGTTCGTGCCGCCGCTCGTGACGCCAAAACTCGCACCGTCGAACACGTCGCAATCTGTAACGCAAACCGTAACCGATGACGGCGCGCGCGGGTGCGTTGTCTGCGCTCGGCCGCTGGACGGATTCCACCGTCAAGCGGTCGTGTGCTCCAACCGTTGCCGCCAACGGCGCTACCGTGATCGGATGCTCGGGGCGCGCGTATGATGTTTGACGATGTGATCGCGGTCCTCCCACGATCGGGCTTAAGTGATCTGTCCTCGCTGCTGCCGATCTGCGGCTGCATGGTGTGGCCTGGATGCGTCGTCGATGATTGGTGCGTCGGCGTCGCGTGGTGGTGCGATCCTTGGTCTTACGAGGATGACGAATGAAGATCCCGCAAGCGTGATCAATCCTGCGCGTTGTGTCGCGCGTAGGCTGCCACTTCGCGCGCTTCGTCGGCGTCGTCCTGGTCGGCGGCGTCCTGCGGCGCGTCGATCACTTCGCCGCGCATCGTTTCGCCGTCGTCGTCGTCTCCGTCGTCGTCTGGCTCGGCGTGTACCGCGTCCAGAAACGAGCTAACCAATTCGGAGTCATCGTGCGGACCAACCAGCAAGCAATGCGAGAACACGATCCCGCAACCGGGGCACGGCTTGCGGCCGTCGGTGAGTAGATCGATCTTGAATGCGCGCCCACAATCGCAGCGCATAGAAGCCCAACAACCGGGCACACCTGGCGCGGCCTTGAGCAAGTCACACCCGATCGCGAGTGCGAACGGATCGCCTATCGGCGGATCCTCGCCGTCGTCGAGGTCGTGTTCCTCGGGTCCGATCGGCTCTTGCGCCTGTGGTTCGTCGAGATCGTGGACGGCTGATCCGTCGTTGTGGTGGTTAGAAGGGGATCGCATCGGTGGTTTCCTCTGTCTCGTAGATGTTGTCGCGTGGCTGTCGTTCTAGAATTGCGTGAGCTTGCACCGTGGGAGCTTCGGCGGCTGACGTGGTGATCACACTCACGGTGACCGATGCGCGCGGGTAGGTGTTGCACCGTTCGTCGGTGCATTCCCATCGCTGAAAGTGGCGCGTCATCGTCTCGTAGAGTCGATCACTGTGCGACTCACCGACATACACGAGCACGTCACCTTGACGGATCGCATAGGCGCCGTTCTTTCCCTTCAAGTCTTGCAACCATCGCGGGTACGGCTCGCCCGGTCGTCCTACGTCTCGGTAGGCGCTCCAGTTCGCGGGGTTGTCGGTGCGGCGAAAAGGATCGGTGGCGCTTCTCCAGTCGATTAGTCGCGCTAGCGTGGCGCGGCGGTTGCCTACTGTTGGATAGGCGATCGGGCTCCACGGATCGTTAATGGTCGTGTGGCCGCTATGAAAAAAAATGCCGCTCTTGTACGTGATCCCCTGGTACCGGATCGCGTTCCTGAATTGTAGATCGGTCATGTCGCGGGCCACGGCGCAAGCCTACAGCGCGACAGGGCGGCGCGGAAGTGAAGGCCCTAAGGCATCAAGCCGGGGAAGGCGCGCGAGCCTTCAATGGGGCCGCGTCGCCCTGCGTGTCGATGGTAACCACGGGTCGGCGGCGGTTACCAGGGCGCGGCTTAACCGACCGTTTAAGTACGGGGCGCGCGGTAGGTCCGATCGATCGCTTTTTTGGGCGATTCGTAGCGGCTCTCGGTACCTCCCTTTAAGTGCGCGCTGAGGCGGCGGCGGATCGTGGTGGTGTTGACGCCATGCAAGCGCGCAAGGGCGGCGGCGGTGGTGGTGCCGGATCTGAGGCTTTCGAGATCATCGGCTGGGATCCTGAGCGTTGGCCGTCCTATCGCCTTGCCGCGGTGTCGAGCTGCGCGCATTCCCTGCTTGGTGCGCTCGCTGATTAGATCCCGCTCAAGCTGCGCAACGCCTGCGAGCACGGTGATCATAAGCTGGCCGGTTGCGTCATCGGTGCTCAAGCCCTCGCGTTGCAGGTAGAGCCGGATCCCACGGTCGCGGAAGTCGGCCACGGCTTTTAGAATGTCGAGCGCGGATCGGCCGATCCTGTCGAGTGATGCGGCGGCGACGGCGCCAAACCGTCGCAGTTGCGCGTCATGCTGTAGGCGGCGCCACTCTGGCCGGTCGGTCCCTGCGGCGGCGCTGCGTCGCTCTCGGTACACACGCGCCACGCTCCAGCCTCGGGCCTCTACGGCGGCGCGTAGCTCGCGAAACTGTTGGAGGTACCGTTGATCGCGAGTGCTTACCCGGATGTAGAGCGCGCAACGGATCGGCGGTTGGTTTTCGGTTGGCATGGTCGGTGCTCCGTTTGTTCGATGCTCTGAAGTCATCGCGCCGTATGGCGCGGAGTGCGGCGGTAGCCGCGTCGTCATTGGCTCGGGTCTTGCTCTGTGATCTGATCTTTAATTCTGTTCCGAACGAAGAGAGGAACAGCACGACAATTGCCAACCGGGACGGTTGGGATCTCGGTCGTGCGCGTTGTCGGCGGTTGCTGTTTCGTTGCTCGCTTGTTCATGTATGGGCGTTGCGTACCTGTGCGCGCGGCATTGTGCGCGACTAGATCACCTGCTAGCCGGTCCAGGTAGGCGGGCGCAATGGGCGCGGGTGTACGTCTCGCGGCGTGAGCGCGACCGGGTGATCCTCAGAGGATCAAGCTAGGCGGGCGCTCGGGGGGCGCGTGCGCGCATAGCTGCGAGCATCGCCCCAAAGAATTCGGCGCTTGTGGTGGCCGTCCTGGCGGCGGCAACGAATGCCGGAACGAGTGATCCGACGGGTGCGGCCTTCGTGGCGCGTGTCAGTAAACCGCGGATCGCGTCGCTGAAGGTGCCGCACACGATCGCGACGTTGTAAGCCCACCGCGCGGACACGTCCTGGCCTCGTACACGGCACGCCTTGAGCTTGCCGCGCATGGTATCGGGCACGTTAAGCGCGTCGGGCTGGTCGAGTTTCAGGACACCAAAGCGAACGAAGATCCGCGCGTACCGTTGAACCTCGCGCGTCCCTGTGGGGCTGCCGTTTGTTTGCCGCGTGAGTTTCAGTCCAAGCCTGCGCGCCTGTGTGCCCTGCCACAACGCGCAACCGCTCGCGCGGCCGGTGCGTGGGTCGGCCTGTTCTACGTGGATCAAGTAGGCGGCGAGCATCCGGCGAGCTGCGCGCGTCTCCAGCGGGCGATCTCGGTCGCGTCGGCGGCCGTCGGCAAGGCTGCCGAAACGGATCGCGGTGGTAAGGCGCGTCCCCTGCAAGCCGGGGAAGTAGCGATCGATCACGGTGCGCGCGCTGAGTCGTGCCGACAGTAACCCCGCGATGAGTGCTCCAAGCGGGGTGTGTCGTTGCTTGCGCTTGGCGGGACTAATCCCTAAAGTACGCATGTTCCCCCGCTGCATCGGTGGGTCCGGCGGCGGCAGGGTAGTAACCTGACCGCCGCTTCTTTTTGCCTCGTGTGCTGTACCAATACAGCAAGCCGAGGGCTAGGAAACCGCCAACCGACAGACCGGCGGTGGTGGGTGAAAGTTCAATCACGCTTGCGTCCCGCGTGTAGGGCGCGAGGTACGGCGTCGGGTCGATGCGGTCGAGGTCGATCCCGCGCGGTGGCCAGCGCGTCAACATCTCGTGGTGCAGGTGCGGGTGATCGGTCGTCGCTGTCGGATCCTCGCGCGTGCCTGCGGTGTTGCCGACGGTCGCGATCTGCTGGCCTTCGCGCACCGTTTCTCCAGGCGCGACCCACACGCGATCTAGATGGCCGTACAACGTGAACAGGGGCGCGGGCGTGGCCTCGTGACGCAATACGATCGCGGTGCCGTAGCGGTTGATTAAGCCCACACTCACAACCGATCCGGCGGCTGCGGCGTTCACGGGTGCGCCTGCGATGTTGCGGCGCGCGAAGTCGATCCCGCTGTGAAAATTGCGATTGCCTCGGATCGTGCGCCATCCGTAGGGGCTGCTGATCGGTGCGTCGGTCGGCCGTTGCACGTCACGCGCCCCAACCGAACCGGGCGTTTTCGGCACTGGCCTCGCGTGTGCTCGCCTGCATGTAACCGGCGATCGATCCGACCGACGGCAACAACGGATAGACCGGCGGTGGTGGCGTCGGGAAAACGTCCTCGGGTCCGTTGGCTCCGAACGCTAGGATCGGGCTGTAAGGGCGCTGCGTCCACGTTGCCCATAAGCAAACCGTTGAATCCTCGGGGACTAGGATGTGGCACGGCAACGGATTGGAGGGCGGCTGCTGAATGATCTGCGGGCCTATGTCGCCATTGACGCCACGTCCGGGGAGTGCTCCGCGATAGGTCCACACGGGCACGGCGGGGCCGGGTACGAGATACCAGGACGTTGGATCGGTCACGTCGAACGGCGGCGAGCCCTTCGCGGCTCGATTGACTGCGAGCGATCCGTTAATCGTCGTCAAGTGCCACTGCCAACGTGGCGCGTTTGCTCCACCGTCGGCGGCGTCAAAATAGGAGGTCCAAGCCATCGGCGTCTCCCATAGTCCGGCTTGGGCGGCGGCGCGTTGCGCTTGCGAGTAGGGCGCGGCGGCGGCCGGGTCGAAGTAGTTAGCGGTACCATCCCAACCGCGCCACGGATCGACAAGTACGGGAGGGGCACACGGCGCGACCATGATCCGCTTGACCCAACCGGCACGACCCTTGGGGATGTACTGCGCGGCGACCAATTGCACGGCGCTGATCTCCGGCTGGTTGATCGTCTCTGACGTGGCCCACCCGGTAAGGTAGTAGGTTTGGCCTCCGCCCTTAAGCCACGGCTCGATTACGTCGGCTTGTGTGCTCGGCGTCGTCGGCGGTCGCGGGCCGTTGGGGCTTGCGAGGTCGCGAGGTTGTCCGATCGGTTGCTCGTAACTCGCTGGTCGTCGTCGCATGGTGGGGCCTTCTCGCGTGGCGTCAGTGCCGCGCGGGTGTCGGTGTTAGCTGCGTGTGATGATCGGTGATTGCCGTTTTTCGAGCGCGGCGATCCGCGCTTCGGTCTGCGCTTGGTAAGCGTCGAGCACGGCGACGATCGCTTGCTCCACTGCGGTCGGCGCGGTCTGCGATGGATCGATCGCGAGTGTTGCCGCCCACTGGCCAAGCAACGCGCGCACGGCGTCCGAAAGTTTCGGAACGGCGGGCGCGGGCTGCTGACCGATGCGGCCGATCACGGTCACAGTGAGCCGCTTACCCCGCCGGTATTCGCGGGGAGCAAACCGACGCCATGAAACGTAATATCGATCCGCGTGTCGGCTGGCTCGGTCACGATCCCCGGCCAGTTCAACCGGCGCAATTTCGCGTTGAGGCTTTGTCTACCCTGAAATAGAACGCCTGCGGGCATGTCGAGAAATCCGTTAGCCGTGCCGAACAGTGCGTTAAGCAGCGCGGCTTGCTCTCCCAAAAAGCGGGTGAATTCGTCGCCCCATGAAACCTCAACGCACGATCCGGTAACGGAACCGCCAGACGGCAGATCGACGAATGGCGGTGTGTCTCCCTGCGCGGCGTAGGTCACGCGGCGGCACTCGAAACGCTCGGGACGCAACGCAACGGATCCGCTTGCTTGGTCGTCGGTGTTGCCTCCGATGATAATGTTGATCGTGTACCAGGCTGGAACCTCCACGAACAAACCGTCACGCAACACACGCAAGCCGTCTTGATAAACGCGCTGATTTTCGGGCGCGGGCGCGGTCGGCGGGGCTTGCCCCACGTTGTGGATCTGTCGGTACACTTGGCCTTGCGGGTAGCGGTTCATGGCGCGATCTCCTTCGTTGCGTTGTGGTGTTGTCGGCTGCGCATCGGTGCGCCGTTATTCGGTCGCGCCTGATGAAAGTTTTAGGCGGTGTCGCCGCGCGGAAGTACACACGCGCGGCGATCAACGCGGGGTGCGGTGTTAGCCGCGAACGACCTGGCCGTATTGCGTGTCCTTGATCCGACGACCGACAAAACCTAATTGAATGCTGAACGGCTGCATGGGCAACGACACGATCACGGGCGTATCTCCATCAAGCTCCAGCTTATAATTCGGCAATGCCGAACCAACACCCGGCGCGGCCGGTGAGCCGATGAGCGCGAAGATCTCCGGCGCGAGTTTGATCTTGGCGCTCAGGTTTTGCGTGCGCCCCATCTCGATCGGCTCGGGGAGCTTCATCACGTTTGCGGTCGCGGGGATGGAGTTGGAAGCGAGCGACATGCCGCCGCTGCCGGTACCGCCACCACTGCCGCCGGTCGAAAGCGCAAGACCGCCGCCCGCACCAAAGCGCGATAGGGGCCACTCCGCTTGGTTCTCTTGCCCAAGGTTCATACTGAGCACACCGAAGTTAAGGATCGCCTCTGCAAGCCTCACGGTCGGCGGCACGGAACCCACTCCGCTCTCGGTCGAGTTCTGGATGTTGCTCGCCTTGTTGGGCAACGTCGGAAACACGATGTTAAGATAGATCTGCCAGACCTGAAGGCCGTAGGCGAGTTGGCCAGCGACATCAAGGTTGGTGAACCAGGGCATGCTGGCGCGCGTGCGCCCGCTGCTCTGGAAGAACACGATCTCACCGTTGGCGTTGAGCGACGGAACCTGCGAGCCGATCGCGAGTCCCGCGCTTGTCGTGTCGCCTAGCAAGTAGCTCTTGCTCGCGATGGTGTCGAACAGGACCCATGGTTGGCTTTTAAAAGCTCCTGGCGTTTGTGGATTTTCCATATTGTGCTTTACCTCGTGCGTGAAACCCCGCGCGTTGTGCGTCGTGGTGTCCTGGTCCCGTTGCATCGGTGGATCCGGCGGCGGCCGGTGCGTGTGTCGGCTAGTACGTGTAACCGAAGCCCGAATCCATGGACGGGCGCGCGCTGCTGAAGCCAAGCGCGGAATCGTTGCTGAAGCCGGTCAACGTGTTGCCGCCGGTCATGCGCGCGGCGTCGGGTGCGACTCCCGACATTTGATAAAGCGTGCCGTCGGGACCCACAACGTACTCGCCAGCACCAAGCGCGGATTCGTTGCTGAAGCCGTCAAGCTCTTCGTCCTGGTCGCCGCTGAGGTAAAGGTTTTCCTTCGCCCATTTCGAGTCGTTTAACAGGCGCGTGCGCGTAAAAATGTCGCCCGCGAAACCAAGCGCACCACACTCGGCGTAAAGCTCCTTCTGTTTGCCGAGGAGGTTGCCGATCATCTGCGATCCGAAGTGCGCGCCTAGAACCATCGCAACCGCGTGCTTAACACCCGGCGCGGAGGTCTTGGTTTTTTCGTCGAGTTCCCAAGGTCCGGCCATCTTCATCGCGTAACGCGCGGCCATGACACCGAGAGTCGCCGCGGGCGCTTTCTCGGTAAGGTTGTCGAAGTCGAAGAGATCCGGATTCTTGCGGCGGTACGTTGCCGGACTGTAGACGCTGGACGCGGGCGACGGGTTGCGGCGGCGGTGCGAGCTGCGGCGGCGCTTGCCGCGCGCGTTGTAGCTGCGGCCTTCGCTCGGGTTCTTGCGGCGCTTGCCGTAGCTGCGCTTCCGTTTGTTGCTGGATCGACGCTTTGCGCGTCGGCGTGGGTTGACGATTGCGGTGCGGGCCATGGTTTCGATCTCCTTGTGTGTTGCGGTTGCTTGCGCGCACCGATGCGCGCGGAACGGTTAAGCCACTCTCTGAGCTATCGATCCGTCGATTACGACGGCGGGGATAAGGGTTGCGCCTACAGCGGCAAAAGCGGCGGATGGGGCTACCGTCGGCACGTTGCCCACTGCAAAGTCGGATCCCGCTGGGAAACCAACAACGGTTGGCGCGGTGGTGATCCTGACCTGGCCTCCAAACTGTACGAGTGCGCCAAACGATGCGGCGGCGGCGATGGTCGCGCGGGATAACGCGCACACTGCGGCATTGATCACTGTGAGCGCGGCGCCTGCGGCGGCGTCGATCCGCAACTGTGCGATCGGTCCATCGGAAAAAAGCAAGGCGTTACACGGCGCCCACAAACCGTCGAGCGTAAGCCCGGTGTTAAAGCGCCCTCCTCGGAGGTACACGCGCCCGGCGGTAAACTTTGCAGCGACTCCGATCGCACAAACAAACCCAACGATCGGCTGCCCTACAATTCCAGGGTTGAGGCCGCCCGGTAACAACGTCAATCCCGCGCCAAAGTATCGGCTACTGTCCAGCGTGTGAATCAGTCCAGGCGCGCGCGCCTCAACGCCGCTTAAGGCCTCGTTGTCTCCGGCGGATACGTTGTCGCTGCGTCCGGTCCCGTCGGATCCGATCATGCTGTCGGTAGAACAGATAAAGAAACCGACTTTGTTACCGATGCGTAGGCGCGTCGATGAAAACGCGAAACGCTCAAGGTAGAGGCCGGTGATCGTCTGCGGCGCGGTGGTGTTTGCGGATCCGCCTAGTGGTGCGTTGTTTTGCGTTGTTTCGTTAAGCACCGTCGAGGGCTCAAAGATCCGAAACGTGTCGCCCGGTGCGGGGCTGAACGGCGCAAAAAAAGTGATCGCGGGCGTGATCGTGTTCGTGGTGTTGCGCGTGATCGATCGGATGCTGCCAGCGGCGGCGCCGTCGAGAAATTCGATCCATTTTCCAGCGTACGCATCGGCAACCCAGGGGGCGCCTGCGATAACAACCGCCGTCGATCCGGTGCCTGCGATTGAAACCGCCGGAAAGCCTGCAAGCGTCGTGTCCACGGCGCTTCGGATGTAAATCAATCCGCCGTCGGCGTAGGTGCGCGCGCGGACACCTGGAAACTCAAAAGGCGCGGCGTCGTCGATCACGATGATTTCGTAGACCGCTTCCACGCTGAGAGGGATCGCCAAGTCGGCGCGGCCTAGTGTCTGGAATGCCGTTGCGGGCGTTAGGCCGTCGTCGGCGTCGTTGCCTGCGGTCGCGACGTAGTATGTCGTGTTGACCTGTACCGGCGGCGTCGGTGTGATCTGGTATACGGCGCCGTCGTCGGCGCGGTAGAATAGGTGCGTGACGCCCGCTTGCTCCTTGCTGTAGAGCTTGCCGGTGTTGGCGGCGGCGAGCGGATCGCCCGCTTGCTCCAACAGTGCCGCGATCTCGATCGGGAAGGTGGCCATTAGGCGGGCGCTCCTGCGGCGTCAATCCAGATCGCGCCGTCGAACCAGATCGGAAGCCCGATCGTAGTGTCAAAGAATTGCATGCCTACCAGGACGGGGCCTGTGCTCGGGCGCTCGGCGGTTGTGCCTTGGAGGCCGTTGCGGCCTTGGAACGAAACGAAACCGACGGTGCCCACAAACGCGGCGCCCCATTCGCTCGGCAGTGTGCCGCTGCTGTCGGTGATCGCGATCACGGTGGATCCGATCGGGCCTTCTAACCAATTCTGCGGGAAGCCTCCGATCGTCGAGATCTGTACGGCGATGGCTTGATCTCCCACGTTGATCTTGACAAGCGGTCCAACAAGCGGCGGAAAGAAAAACGCGCCTTGTACGCAACCTGTGAGCAACACAAACGAAACCGAGTCTCCGCCGCCTGCGGTTTCGATCACGGGTCCGCCCGCGGTGGTCTGAAAGGCGCTCCCTCGTCCGATTAAGAAAAACTTGGGGGATCCGGGTGCGGTGAGTGAGAAATTCAAAACCGGCGGATCAAGCGGCGCATTATTGGTGCGTAGAAAGATCTGCGATTCGATTTGTAGAAGGTTGTCGAGCTGGACGCCTGCGGGGAGGTCGAGGATTAGATCGCCTGACGCGGTAACCTGCGTCCCGCTGAGGGTCGCGCCGTTCATTGGCCAGCCACCGACGGGCATTCCGGCAAGCGGGATCGTGTAGACGGTCGGCACGCCTGACACGCTGACCACGGACACGATCGGCTGTTCTCCAAGCGGCAACGCGGCAAGGGCGGCGCTCAAGCTCGCCCAGGTCGTGTAGACGTTGCCGCCTGCGATCCCGTTGGGGTCGAATACTAAAAACCGATTGATCGCGGGCGTGCCCGGTGGTCCTGGCGTGCCCGGTGGTCCTGGCGTGCCCGGTGGTCCTGGCGGACCGGCGGCGCCTACGCCTCCTGGGATGTTCAATCCCGCGCCTTTGTTGCCTGCGAGCGTCATGTGGTGCGGCGTCCTGCGAGGTAGATCGTCGAGTCACCGAACGGGCCGACCGACGGCGCATAGATCGGCGTGGTCTGCCATGCGGCCATAATGCCGATCGGGAAGGGTCGGCCGAAGTCGGTCGGGCCGCTCTGTGGTGCGAGTGAAAAACTTTGCCCGTCCACGATCTTAAAGCTGTATTCGGGAAGCGTTGCCGGTGGCGGGATCGCGGCGGCATTAAAGATCATGAGCCAAAGATCAACGCCCGAGAGGTTCTGCGCGTCGCATTCGTAGAGCACGGCAGGCGTCGTCTCAGAAAGCGTCGCGAACCCTACAACGCTGCGTAAGTAGAAGCGTTCACCGATGGCCATCTAGTCGATCCCGTCTGCGGTGATCCGCTGGTTGCCGCCCACGATCACGATCGCGTGAGCCTTCGATAGGTCGAGTCGATCCGCCCACACTTCCGGAACCTCGTAGGCGGGCTCCGTGTAGTCGTGATCGTAGTCCTCCGTGGTGCCGCGTTCGTGCCACTTGTCGGATCGGTATCCGATCCGAAGTGCAAACCCGACGAAGATCCCGATCACGTCTGGGAGATCTTCAACGTGATCGATTTGCTCGGGCGTGCGTTCGTGCCATGCCTCGTAGGTCGCTCCAGCGTCGGCCGTTTCTCCGCCATGGTGGTTACGGTTTGCGTTACGCTTTGGCGCTCGCTTGGCGGCGCGCTTTTGCTTCCATGCTTCTTGTTCCGCTTCTACGCGCTGTATTGCTTGCGCTTCGGTTAACTCTGTCGGAAACGGTGCTGCTTCGATCTCCGCTTCGCGTGCGGCGCGATCTAGCGCGCGTGCGCGTGCCTCGCGCTTGCTGCGCGTGCCTCCGTGATCGTCGGCTTCGATCGCGCGGCCAGCTATCCAGATCGTTGGATGCCATCGGCCGTCAAAAGTCGCGTCCGGCAAGATCCCAAACTCGATCAACGGGTCGGTCGGTCGCGGGTTGCGCTGTCCTCGATGCGTCGGCGCTGCTGCGTGTGCTCGCGCGTAGTCGTTGCGTTCGTCCTCGCGACAACGGCCGCACACTCGATCACGATCGGGCGCGTGGATCGCGTCGGTGACTCCGCAACGCTTGCAGGTCCAGGGCTTGCCCTTCGCGGCGTTTGGCGTGCGCTCGTTGTCGCTCGCTTCCTGCGCAATTACCATCCACGCCTCGGCGGTGTCCGGGCTGTAGTGGCCTGCGCGTCTGGCTGCGTATGCCTGAGCGGACACGGCGTAAACGTCGCCTGCTTCGATCGCTGTGAGTAGCGCGCGGGTGTCGAAGCCCCCAAACTCCCAGACTGTCTCAAGCGCGCGCGCAAGACTCATTTTTCCCCGGATCGGATGGTGCGCGTTCTTCGCTCTGCCGTTTGTTTGCGGCGTCCTGAGCAGATAAAGCGCGGCCGATCCCGGCCTGCGGTTCATCGCATCGGGATCGGTACACATTCGCATTCCACCCACGTCTGCGGTTTCCCAAGTCGTGCGCGTGCTGTCCGTCTCGGTCGTGAGGTCGAGCAACGTGCCAAGCTCGGCCACGGTCGGCGGAATGTGAAGGTGCGCGGGCGGGTTCTTTCGGATCGCGCGGTACTCGTAAAGCGACTCGGGCGCGAGGGCTCCAAGTTCGTTTCGCGTGCGCTCGATCCGGTTGTCGGTGACGTGCGCGATCGTTCTCCAGTCGCGACGATCCCAAGCTCCGCGCGCGCGTAGCTCGGCCATCGCTTCGGGCCTCGGCCTGATCTGGATCTGGATCGCGTCGGTCATTTAACGGCGGCTCCACGTTTCGTGGTTGACCCAACCGACGATCCGGCGGTCGTCGGTGTCGTAAGCGATTAACATGGGACCGCTGTATCCTGCGCCGCGTAGCCGTTCCGAAAGATCAACTAGATTGTAGGCGTACTCCTCCAGCGGGCGGCCTTGTGCGTCCTGCCATTGCGCGATTAATCGGTGTTGATTTGGTGAGTCTGCGGCCATGCGATCGGAAATCGGCGTTGACGGGCCGGGGTGTCGCTGGTGGCCTGTTCCCGCGTTGCGCTCTCTCTCGTCGATCGCTTCCTGCTCGGCGTCGTCGGCGTCGGCGCCGTTGTTGCTTGTGCGCGGCGATCGGTTGGCGCGTACAAATTTGGTTGCTGCCGGGTAGCGTTTCCAGTCGGGTTCAAAGCCGCCCGCACCAAGCCAGCCGCGCAAGGTTGCGCGCGCTTCGCGTGCTTCCTCTTGATCGTCGTCGTCGAGGGCTTCGGAGATCCGCCGCATGACTGCGTTAGGGTCCATTACTTCGATCCCTTCTTGCGGCTCTGCCACCAAAGCACGAACAGAACGATCAACGCGGCGCCACCGATACCAGCGGCGGCGGTTGTCGCCGCACCCTGAAGTCGATCAATCCAGTCCGGGCCAGCGTCGGCGGCCTCGGCGTCGGCCTCGCGCGTTGCTCGTGCGAGGTCGCGTGCTAGCTGCGGGTTCGATTGCGCGGCGCCTACCAGTGCGGCGCGTGTCTGCGCGTCGGTGTTGCGTGCGCCCGCTTCGATCTGTCGCGTGTCGTTCCAAGCGTCAAAGCTGAAATAGGTTCCGGCGGCGAGCGCGGCGCGCGATGCGAGCTGCACGACTGATCCGATAATCGGCCAGAACGTAGGACCGGGCACGGGGCCGATCGGCGTCGGGATCACGACCTGGCCTAGCCCGTGCATTTGTCCCGATCGTGGTCGGACTGCGATCTTGATCGACTCTTGCCCGATCTGATACGGGACCATCTCCGCACGTCCAGCGGCGAGATCGTTAACCCACGTCTGCCAGTTGGCGGCGTCGGCGGTCGCTTGCGCGTTCATCTGCGCGAGTGCCGGTGCAACCGTCGCCGGGTCCATGCCCATCGCGGCGGCTTGTCGCGCGATCGAATTCCATGCAAGCGCGCGGCGACCGACTAGCGAGCTAACGCGCGTCGCGTAGTCCTCGAAGGCGCGGCCAGCTTGCGCGATGGCCTGCTGCGTGTTGACTGCGCGCGGTTGTGCGGCTGCGGTCATCGTGCGCGCCTGCGGCCGTTTGTTTGGCGCTGCTTTTTGCTGAGGTAGTACGCGCCCGCAAGGATCCACCATTTGGTGTTGTCGTCGCTCGATGCAACGGCGGGCGCTTCGGCTGGTCGGCCGCCGCCTGGGAACGTCGGCAAGCCGGGATCGGTCGGTGTCGTGTGTGTCGGCTCAAAAACCGCCGGTGCTACGGCGCGTCGAGGGCGACGGGCGCGTGGTGCGCGCGTGCGATCGTAGGCGGTCGCGGGAAGTGTCGAAGCGGCAACACCGAGATCGGCGGCGAGTGCCGCGCGTGTCTGCGGGCCGTACTTGCCGTCTGTCGAGATCCCGGCGGCGGTCTGGTAGCCGATCGCGCCTGGTACGACTCCAGCGGGCGGCGCTCCGGTCTGGCGCGTGATCTGTGTGATCGTGTTCACGAGTGCCGCGGCCATCTGTCGGCGTGTGAGTGATGCGGGGCTGTAGTTGATCGGGCTGCTCACTGGCACGGCGACGGGCGCGGGTGTAGCGGCTCGGCGTGCCTGTCGCGCTTCCCACTCTCGGAGCAAGCGCGCTTCGGTCGCGGTCGCGGGTGCTTCTCGCCATGTTGCAGCGGTAAGGCCTGATCCTCCGGTCAAGCGTGGGCGGGGATCGTTTGCGGGCGCGGTGATCACGGTCCCGGGGCCGGTGACGCGATTGATCGGCGTGTACGGTCGAACCTGGAACGGCGCAAACATCGGGCGCGGCGGCGTCGCTCCGGTGAAGTACTTAACCGCGCCCGCGGTGCCGCCACCATACTTACCGTCAACGCCGATCCCGGCGGCGCGTTGGAAGTCGCTCGCGAGTTGTCGATCGTACGCGCGTCCCTTGCTGCGGATCGACTGTACCAAGCGCGCGGCGAGATCACTGGCTGGGCTCGATTCCATCGCGGTGGCTGCACCCATTGCAAACGTGATCGACGGTTTGAACGCTCCAAGTCCTGACTCTTGGTAGACGGTCCAGCGGCGCGTCACGGGATCCCACTTCTGCCGACGGCGGGGCGCGGGTGCGGCCGTTTGTTGGCCGTGTGCGATGGCCTCGATCGCGTATCTCGATTGCGAGGCTAGGAGCTGTTGCGCTTCGCGCGACGCTTGCAGGCCAGCGGCGACGATCGGCGCAACGTTGATCGGCGCTTGCGTCGATCCCTGCGGCGCGTAACCGGCGGGCGCTTGCGCTCCAGGTCCAGCAACCGCAACGGCGCCCGGTGGCACAACGGCAACGCGCGGGACGGTCTGCGCGGCGGCCTTCTTCTTTGCCAGCAACGATCCGCCCACGTCGATCCCCATGCTGAGGGCTGAAGCTCCAGGAACACCGACGGCGCCCGCCACCTTGGCGACACTGCCGATCGCTTTCAAGAAGTTGAAACCGAGTCCGTTAAGCTGTCCGCTGAGATCGTGCGGGTCGTAAGCGTTTTTCCAGAGTGACAAGCGGATCGGCGTCGGGCGTCCGGCGCTACCTCGCGATCGGTACTGCGTGGCGATCACGGGTCGGCCTTGCGGCGAAACCTCAAAGTTGGTCGGTTGCCACAATTGGATCGCGCGCTTGCTCGGGATGCCGTGCATGGGTTGCCCTCTCTCGTTGTAAAGGCGCTCGGCGCCCGGTGCCTGGAAACCAAACGCGCCAAGCTCGGGGCGCGGTGCTGTGCTCGATTGTCGCGGCTCTAGTACGGGGTCGAGTGCGATCCATTGTTGGCCGTCGAACGCTTGCGCGTGGACGTGGCTTTGTCGCTTGTCCGTTTTGCCGACGGTACGAAAGCGCGTGCGGTGTCCGATCGACTGCGCGAGGGCGGCGATAAGAATCGCCATGTCGTCGCAGTCGCCCGCCTTTTCTTGCACGGTGCGATCGGGCGCTTGGATCCATTCCAAGCCGCGCGGATCGTACCGATAGCGGATCGTGTCTCGTACCCACTGGTAGATCGCGGCGAGTTCTCCGCGCGTGTCCTTACCTGGGACGTGGTGCGTGATGCGAGTGGCCAGCGATCGGATCGCGTAGGTGTGCGAGCCCTCGCGCGCGAGTGTCGCCATACGCGCTACGGTGTCCGCTGTGTGCGCGACTCCATCGGGCGCGTTGACGTACTGGACGCGGGCGGCCGTCACGTCGTGGCCTCGGGGCGGCGCTTGGCGACAACTGCGATCGACTCAACCGCTGCGATCAACGTCTCGCATCCGTCACACTTGCCGGACGTGCGGAATATAAACAGCGTGCGCGCGCGGTGCGCTTTGCCGTAACACTCCAAGCACAACCGATCGGGGTTTAGAAAAGCGTTCACGGCGCGGCCTTCCGTTGCGCTGCGCGCATCGCGCGGCGCGTGTTCCGGTTAAGTCTTCCTTCTTTCACGATCCGCTTAAGCGCGGCGGTGAGCTTCGCGCTTTGCTTGCGTACACGCGCCACGTTGATCGTAGCGTCAAACTTCAGGAACGATGATCGGGCCGGATCTCGGTTCATGGCTGCGCCTTTGCGTGTCCGTTGGGTTGTGTCGGTTGTGGCTGTTGTTGCTGTCGAGGTTCCACGCGACGAAAGCCGGGGGGCGGTTGTCGCGGTGCGCTCGGTTGCTGCGTTCGGTTGGCGTCGTTCTGTAGACCTTGCCGGATGATTCCTACGGCGGCCTCCTTCATCACGCTTTGCATCATGTCATCTTCGCCGCTTGGGTTCTGGTCGCGCGTCGGCGGCGCGACTCCCAACACTTCCTGTACTTCTTCAAACGCTTGTTTGGCCTGTACGAGTTCGCGGAGTTGATCGCGGAGTCCTCCGCCTTGCCGTTCTTGCTCGCGGTGACTCATCAACGCGGTTAATAGCTTCGTCGTCGTCGCTTGGTTCTGCGCGTTCATCTCGCGAACAGAATCCACCAACGTATCTTGGCGTTCGCGGCCTTGGCTTGTGATCTGAGAGACAAGGTTAACGATCGCGTTGAGGTCGAAACCGGGCGCGGCCGTT
>Ga0315288_10005397_pt1 | contig 16252 bp, 18 predicted proteins | sample YL17G11_20_MG_FD_203454 | JGI IMG/M metagenome (GOLD analysis project Ga0315288, IMG submission 203454) | Sediment microbial communities from Yellowstone Lake, YNP, Wyoming, USA - YL17G11_20 | ecosystem: Environmental > Aquatic > Freshwater > Lake > Sediment | place: USA: Wyoming | collected...
AATTTGGTATATTTAGACTGTAAGGTGGGATGATGAATAATAAAATCGTGATTCCAAAAGATAAAATTGAAGACTTCTGCCGACGGTGGAAGGTTGTTGAATTTGCCCTGTTTGGTTCCGCCTTGCGCGAAGATTTTCGTCCTGATAGTGATGTGGACGTTTTAGTAAGTTTTGCCGAGGACGCAGATTGGGACCTATACGACTGGGTCAATATGATCGAGGAATTGAAGGAAATCTTCGGACGAGAGGTAGATTTAACGGAAAAAACTACAATAAGGAATCCTTTTCGCCGCCACGCCATTCTTACCACGAAAGAGGTAATCTATGCAGGCTGATGAGCGAGATGCAGGTTATCTGTGGGACATGTTGGATTCGGCGAGAACCATACGCGAATTTGTTACAGGTTTCAGGTTTCACCAATATCTGCAGGACAAAAAGCTTCAACTGGCGGTTGAGCGAGCGATTGAGATTATAGGAGAGGCCGCTCGGCATGTATCCGAAGCATTTAGGCAGGCACATTCAGAAATCCCATGGCAGGGTATCATAGCTCAACGTAACGTCCTGGCACATGAGTATGGTGAGATCCTGCAGGAACTTATATGGAAAGTTGCTACCACTCGCATTCCGGAACTTATCACCCTACTGGAACCATTAATCCCACCCCCTCCAAAGACCGATGCATGAATTAATCTGTAAATAGATTTGGGTCATCCAAAAAAAGTTGGTCATCCTGTGATTTCAGATTTTGAATTGGAGATTTTTTGACTCTATGACGCAATAACCAAGCAACTCTCTTCCCTTCTGGCTGGCCGGAAAAGTGCCCCACAATTTTTATTGGAAAAGGGGGCGCAACGTAAAACGATATTTACCCCGTTAGAAATAATGCCTCGCTGCAGCGGAGTCGGATTTTATAATAATTCCGGCGAGGTTTAACCCGCTGCGCCTGCGCGACAGCGCGGCGAGTGCCCCGCTGGAATTTCTAACGGGGTGAACATCTCCGGGAAACACAATTCTTTAGGTGATTCCATTTTCCAGTCAAAATCTTTTGTCGCCTCTGACTTCATTTTGAAGTCAGGTTCATTTAAAACTTCTGACTCATTACCTTTCTTTCTTTTAATACGATCTACAATCTTTTTTTTGCAGGGTTTTAATAATTGGTAATGTTATGTCTTATGGAATGTAGTTCTTTGAGTGAAAGTTTTAATAAATTTGGACTTTGCAGATGCCTTTTTATCCGTAGTGAGCCTGCGAGATGATCACCCGATCATTTACCCCGTTAGAAAACCCCGCCATTTATAATGGGAATGATATAATGCTTCAATTCCTTACAAAAAGAGGGGGGTTAAAGCCCCGTCCTTTCTAACGGGGTTTACTCTTTCGACCATGATTTTGATCGGGTCACCGGTATTACTCGACTGGAGCCAGGTGTGGTTCTATAATGTTGCAGTATTTCATTGGAGAATCTCATTTGTCTCAGCGGCTTCTTCGTATTCGGGGGCAATGATCCCTCTTTGAATCATAATGTTATAAATAGCATTTGAGCGGTTTATGACATATCGCTGATCTCCAGCGGGATTATATCTTCTTGGGTTTGGGAGGACGGCTGCAAGCCTGGCTGCTTCCTGGGGTGTCAATTCAGAGGAAGGTTTTCCAAAATAGTGTCTCGAAGTTGCTTCCACACCGAATATCCCTTCACCCCACTCTACCAGATTGAGATAGAGCTCCAGGATCCGCCTCTTTGAAAGAACCCTCTCCATTCTCCAGGTGATGATCGCTTCTCTCATTTTCCTTAAAGGGTTTTTTACCGGGGAGAGATAGAGATTCCTTGCCAGTTGTTGACTGATGGTGCTCCCACCGAACTTAAACTTTCCGGCTTTAATATCCTTTTCTATTGCCTTCTGTATTGCCTCATAATCGAAACCTTCATGAATCCAGAATTTATCATCCTCTGCAATCAACACAGCCTTGACGAGATAGGGTGATATATTCGAAAGGGGCACCCATATTTTGTTGATCCTGAATCTTTTGCCTTTCTGTTTCGATTCCTTCTCTCGATATTCCATCAAAGCGGTCTTTTGGGGGTTTCCCTTTTTGAGTTTCGAAAGATCAGGCACAAAGAGGAAATAGAGAAGGAGAGGAAGAATAAGAAGGGATATTAAAAAGATGAGCCACTTAGATCGTCTCTTTTTGGGCATCGACAGTTAAGAGTATCAGGATATCAGGCCATCATTGAAAAATAAACAGAATTGGTTTCTCCTGGTATCCTAATTCCCTGATGTTCCGATGATCCTATCCTCACCCTCGGACAAATGGGTTATGTCTTTTCTCAGATTGAATGGTGGAAGTTGGGGTGGAACCATAATTATGACCAGGGAGAATCATTGTATCTCCGGGCAATACATAGAGTTTCTTTCGAATGGATGTTTCCAACACCTCCCATGAACTCCCCGGGAAATCTGTCCTTCCTACGGAGCCCACGAATAGAGAGTCACCTGTAAAGACCATCCCATTCATATGGAGAGACATTCCTCCTGGTGAATGACCTGGCGTATGGATCACCTTGAGGCTGACTTTGCCCACCTGAATGAGATCTCCTTCTTTGACGAGAATATCGGCAGGTGGAGATGGCGTGGCCCTGAACATCATGAGAAGATCGGAGGGGGTTCGAGTTAGATACTTTGCATCTTCTTCGTGGATGATGATCTTGGCTCCTGTCTTCTTCACCATCTCTGCATTTCCCATGATATGGTCCACATGGGAATGGGTGTTGATGATATACTTGATCTTATTTAACCCCTTGGACTTTGCTTCCGAGATGAGATAATCGGTATCATCGGCAGGATCGATGAAGAGAGCTTCCTTCGCCTCCTCATCTCCGATCAGATAACAGAAGACCGAAAAATTTCCAACCTCAACCTGTTTGAAAATCATCTTCTTCCTCCTGGTTCAACGGATCTTTTAATACTATAACTATAATGGATGAACATCTTGGCTTCAACTTTTTATTTGACAATTCTCTATCCAATCATTTAATGAAAAAAAGGAGTTTGAACGGGCTAAGGAAATTGCTTGGAGATCGACCGAATGAAACTTGAAAAAGACCTTTATGCCTATCTGTGGCAGAATGCATATGAAAACAATTGTAACACCTATGTAATCAAGGGAGGAAAAACCGTTCTCATCGACCCAGGTCATTCCCGTCATGTTGAAAGACTCTTTCACCAGATGGAGGAGGATGGTATTGATCCTGGAAAGATTGATCTCGTTATCCTCACTCACTCCCATCCAGACCATTTTGAAGGCCTCGAGGCATTTCTTGACAAACCGGTCAAGATAGCGATGAACCGTGAGGAGGAGCGGTACCTTCTGGAGAGCGGGAAGCTCCTCTTTGAGATGATGAAACAACCCCTGCTAAAATTTCGAATCGACTTTTATCTGAAAGAAGGGGAGCTCCATTTAGAAGAGAAGACCTTTCATGTCTACCAGACTCCAGGCCACTCCCCTGGATCTCTTTCGATCTTCTGGCCGGAAAGAAAGGTTCTCTTTACTGGCGATCTTATTTTTTATGGTGGAATCGGAAGAACAGATTTTCTGGAAGGCAATTCCAAATTATTAATGGAAAGTATCGAGAGGCTGGCCGATTTGGATACGGAGATCTTGCTGCCTGGCCACGGGGATATCGTGATGGGAAGAGAGATGGTTCTTCAGAACTACGAATTCATTCGACAGAATTTTTATGCCTATCTATAACAACATAAACATCGTTTGGATCGTTGAGTTCGTTTAGATCGTCAATTTCGTCAAACGATCAAAACGCCTGCCTGCCCTGTACCATGATAGGTTCAGGGCCTGCCGGTAGGCAGGTTCCAAACGGACATAACGTTCTAACCATATTTGATAATTATAAGGTTCTCAGATGTTCTTTGATTTCTTTCAATTTGACTTCATAGAGATGATTAAGATTTCCTAATTCTTTTTCCAAATGCTGACTTCCTTCGATATAGGGTTCCACTGCGCTTCCATAGATCCCTTCTTTTCTCAAGAGTTCTTCTATTTGAGCCCTTTCTGTCTGTTTGATCTTCTCCTTTTCTTTTTGATATTCAGAAAGCAGATGGTGGAATTTCTGTTTTACCTCGTCGATACTTCGTTGCTTCAGTGATTCGATTCCTTTGAAAAGCCTCTCTTCTTTATCATTCAGGGAGAGGGCATCAATCCATTGGGAAAGGAGGATCTCCTTTGCCGTGGGTCTTGTCTTTTCATCCATTCTGTCGATCTCCTTCAGAATCTCATTCAAGGAAAGGTGGCCCTCCATATAGCGGTGAAAGAGGCCGTTTATTTTATGCAAGATCTCTTTTTGTTTAATCTCCTTTCTTTCTTCCTTGGAGATCGCGATCTTTTTCGTTCTTTCCATAGCCAGCTCTAAGGTTGATTTAATCTCGGTCATAGATTCGCTATCTGCTTATAAAAATAATCTCTTTAACTCTTCCTAACCCTCCTTTCGTAAAGAGGGGGGCTAAAAAGAAACCCCAGGTTTTATCCTGGGGTCTATTTTTCCTTCAGTCTAACGAGTTTTTCTTTCAGCCCAAAACAGTGACGTTTGTTGCCTGAGGACCTTTCGGGCCATCGGAAATCTCGAACTCTACCTCATCACCTTCATAAAGGACCTTAAATCCATCCTTCTTGATGGCTGAGAAATGAACGAAGACATCACTTCCATCATCTCTTGAAATGAACCCATAACCCTTCTTCTCATTAAACCATTTCACACGACCTTTGGCCACTACAACTCACCTCCTTTCTTTACTAAACTTCCGTAAGTTGTAATAGCCTTTGGTCCTTAATAAAAAAGGCCACAAAAGCTTTGAGTGATACCTTTGTGACCTTTTCTTTTGATCCAAAAAAACTACTCCTTACAACTTACAATAAAAATAATTTGCCTCATTCATCTTCAAAAGTCAAGTGTTTTTTTAATCTGTGAAAATTTTCTTGAGAGAAATTTATTATAGGATGAAAATAGGTCCCAATTATTCCATAGGAGAAAATTACCGATCGTTCAAAAAATATAACTTGTTGGAATAATTTCACAATATTGGAATATGACATCCAACTTTTTTCTTGACATAATATATGTATTGTATTATATTGTATTATATTGTATTTCAATTTTATAAAGAAAGGATATCTTTGGCACAGAAAAAGATTGCACGTACCATTTATATTAAAGATGAGCAACTGGAGGCTTTAAAGAGATTATCCGAAAAGACCAAAGTCCCCCAATCGGTTTATGTCAGGGAGGCCTTGGATATGCTATTGGAGAAATATTCTGAACAATTGAGACTCGAATTTAAAGGGTACTTCAAAGAATAATCTCTTTTAAAGCATCATAAGGATTGGAGTGGGAAGGTAACGTGACAGATCGTTTCCGATTGCTTTACTTAAAATCGACAGAACAAGAAAAACCAAATTTTAATGAATCTTTCTCATCCCATGAGAATAATAAAATGGTGGGCCCTCCCTCTTTCTCCTCGGAATCCCTGCCCGACCGGCAGGCGGGGACTCGTACCGACACAGAATATAATATTACAGAGGCCTTCTCCTCCGAAGCCATTCTAAAACAGGCAAAAGCGGATCTGAAACATCCCGATCCGAAGGTTAGAATGCTGGCGATAAAATATTACTTAGAGAAATCTTACCCCTCCATCCCCATTTCTCTGCTCCAAGAGATTTTGTCTGATCAAGATCCAGATGTCAGAGCTCAGGCCCTCCGTTCTCTTATTAAATTTCGAAGTCCAATCGTTTCCCCTTTTTTAAAAAAATATCTTAAGGACAGTAATCCAAAGGTTAGGATCGCGGCCCTCCGAGGGATGTTCCAATATCAGGAAAAAATTGATTTGAACCTCTTCCTTCAATTCTTGAGCGATGAATCCTCTTGGGTGAGACGGAAAGTAGCGACCCTTTTGGGATGGACTCAGATAGGGGGCGCCTTGCCGATCCTGATGGAGTTGTCAAGGGATCAGGATTCGATGGTGAGAAGAGCAGCCCTTTTTTCCCTGACCACCCTTTATCCTGATGAGAGTCAAAGTCGCTTGATGGAGGCGATGGCCGATTCAGACCCAGGTCTTCGAAAGTGGGTGAAAATGACTTTAGAGAAAATAGTGGCTAGACCGTTGAAAAGGAAAATGGCTTCTCTTACGAACCGAGGTTGAGGACAGGAAAAATATCCATGGCGACTCAATCGCTACCCCTTATTCAAAAGGCTCAGATTTTAGGAGACATAGTCTATTCGCCGAAAGCCTTTTCAAATATCCTCGGGATTTCGAAACACGAGCTTCTCGAGAAAGAGGCGAAAGGAATCCTCCCACCGGCAAAGAGGAATTCCAATAAAGAACGCTACTATAAGCCAGAGGATGTAAGCAAGTATCGGAACTATCTTGGAATTCCTTCCCCCATAAAATCTATTCGAAAACAACTCTTCCTCAACTTCAAAGGGGGAACAGGGAAGAGCACGATCTCGGCGTCTTATGGTTTTCGTCTTGCCCAGATGGGAGTCCGGACACTCTTGATCGATTTGGACCCACAGGGTCATCTGACCCAATGTTTGGGTCTCAATAATCAACAGTACCCCAAGACCCTGTTCAATGCCCTGATCGAAAAGGAGGATATTGAGAAGATCATCGTCAAAACGGATCTTCCCACTTTGGATATCATCCCTTCCAGCCTGAACCTCTCACCCGTGGAGCTCTCCCTCTTTTCAATGAATTCAAGAGAATTTCGATTGAGGAGGCTCCTCAGTACTGTGGAAAAAAGCTACGAACTGATAGTGATGGACGCCTCCCCCAGCATCGGGCTTTTAAACCTCAATGCGATCCTTGCCTCCAACGACCTCGTCATCCCCGTCTTAGCCGATTTCCTTTCCTACCATGGTCTCAAGATTCTATTCGAAACCCTCTCCACGATCGAAGAGGATTTTTCTTTTGTTTTTGAAAATATCTTCATCTTTCTGAACCGTTACAATGAGTCCCATCGAATCTGTAAACGTTCAAAGAAGGCCCTGGAAACCCATTACGAAAAATATCTCCTCCAAACAATGATCCGCCAGGATACAAAGATTCCAGAGGCAACCAGCCAAGGAACTCCAATCTTTCTATTCGCCCAATCGTCAAAGGGTGCAGTGGATATCCAGAGCCTCATCGATGAAATATTTGGACTGAAAGGAGCTGATCATGTCGGATGAGTTCACCAACAACGTTGCTCAAAAATTTCCCAACACACTGAGTAGAGAGCCAATTGAAAGGCCTTGGGATGTTGCCGAACCCGGGTCCGTTTCTCCTTTGAAGAAACCTGTAGAAGAGTTGAAAAAGGATGATTTAACGGAGCGGATCGATACGCTTTATTCTGAGCTTCGTTGCTCATTGACTGTTCGATCCGCCCTGGAATTCGATCTGAAGAAGGCCAATCGAATTCTGGAAGAGGTGAACCAGGTCAAAGCGGAAGTGGAAAAGATCATCGAGATGTTAAGGGTGATGGATGAATACATGAAAGAACGAATCAAATAATCTCCCTTCCTATTCCCAGAGGCGGGAAAGGAGGAAGGAGAGGGGCCCAGTGGCTGAGGAGGGCAAAGGATGAAGCCAAGGAGTCAGGTGATCACGGCCGATGGATTCGATAAGAATGTCGCTGAAAAGATGCCAAAGATCAGAAAGCTGGAAGAACCCCTTCCTTCACCTCTGGAAGCGGAACCCCAGCCGCTGGAAGAAGATCATCACGAACCAGCACCGGAAATGAGATCTCCGGAGAAGCAGACGGAAAGGAAGGTGATCTTCGAATCTCCCAAGAAAGGGGTAGAGACAGAACAGACTCTGGATGTCATGAAATTGATCGAAGACCTTCATGGCCAGCTTCTCGCCTCGGCCCAGACAAAGAGGGCCCTAGAGATGGATCTGGCTTCCTATCAGAAGACCATCCATCAATTCGCCCAAGACAATCAAGAATTACGCCGCCAACTGGAGGTTCTGAGCAAGGAACACCAGAGGCTTCAAGAGTTCCAGTCCGAATCGATCTACCTTCAAGAGGAAAATGCCGACGCCCTGGAGAGAATAAAAGAGTTTCAACTGGAATTGAGAGAAATGAAGGAATCCTTGATGAAAGCCATTCAGGAGCGGGAAGAAGCCTTAGAGCGAATTCGTGACCTGGAATCCCAGGCGGAACAGAACGAGGTTCTTAAGATCAAAGGAAAGTTGAAGGAGAGAGAGGCCTCCCATTTCTCTGAGGAGAATCGAGAACTCCAATCCAGATTAGAGGAGACCTTGTCACAAAATATGGATCTCGAAAGAAAGTATGAAACCTTGAGGAAATCCTTTAATGAGGTGAGAGATTCCCTCACCCTCTTAAGGGATTCCTGTAAAAAGAGTTATTACAACCTATCCGAAACCCCCGAATAAAAACTTTCCCATTGACACTTCTCAGAGGATAATGTATAGTCCTTCCACTTCTGAAAAGATACCTTTTTTTCACCTGTATCATTTGAAATAGGGGATTGTTTCGAGAGGCTAACCCAATTGAAAATTCGATTAATCGATCCAGCCTATGAACACCCGTATATCAGCCACTCACAAAGGGTCATTAAGACCATTTGGTTTGCCCGCCTCACGTTGACAACGCTGGCCGCGCTCACCCCTCCGGATATCGAAGTGAAAATCACGGATGAAAATGTAGAGCCCATCGATTTTGAAGAGGATGTGGATCTGGTCGGCGTGACCGGAATGGTGATGCATGCCTCGAGGACTTATCAGATCGCTCACCGGTTTCGTCAGAGAGGGATCCCTGTCGTCATGGGGGGGCCTCATGCCTCGAGTCTTCCCCTCGAAGCCAAGGAGCATGTGGATGCCGTGGTGATCGGTGAAGCAGAGAATGTTTGGGAAGGGTTAATTAAAGACCTCGAGAACAGATGTTTGAAACCTTTCTACAAAGCAGATACCTTCTGCTCGATGGAAAGAATTCCCTCGCCGAGGCTCGATCTTCTTCGTAAAGATGCTTATATGACGGTTAATTGCGTTCAGACGACTCGTGGCTGTCCTCACCAATGTGATTTTTGTCATGTCACCCATTTCTTTGGAAAGACTTACCGTTGTCGGCCGGTGAATGAGGTGATTGAAGAGGTGAAGCGGTTAGAAGGGGATTTCCTTGTTTTCATCGACGACAACATTACTGGGAACCGCCATTATGCTAAAGAGCTCTTCACCCGATTAAAGCCCCTCAAAAAGAAATGGGCCAGCCAGGCCAGTATGACCCTGACCCGAGACCCCGAACTTCTGAGACTTGCTGCGGAGAGTGGATGCGTCTCTTTATTTATTGGGGTCGAATCCCTCTCCTCGGAAAACCTGAAGGATGTGAACAAGGCCTTTAATCAGGCTCATCGATTTGAGGAAGCCATGAAAGCCCTTCATGACCATGACATCATGATTCTGGCGGGATTCATTTTTGGATTGGATCATGATGATGAAGGGGTCTTTGAAAGGACGGTTCGATTCTGCGAGCGAAATCGAATTGAACTACCCAGTTTCTTCGTCCTCACCCCCTTGCCTGGAACCCCTTTATTTAAAAGGATGGAATCAGAGGGAAGACTTCTGCATAAGGATTGGGCTCAATATAATGGAGCCACAGTCGTTTTCAAACCAAGGTTGATGACGGAAGAGACGCTTCAGCGTGGATTTAATTGGGCATGCAAAGAGGCCTATTCCTGGGGTTCCATCTTTAAAAGGGTCTGCCATCCACAACAACGATTCTTCACTCGGGTCCTTTCCAATATTGCTTATCGTAGCATTGTACAGAAGACGCCGGAAGGCTATCTTCCGAGTCTTTCGAGGATCTTGCAGAGAATGAACGATACCATCCCTCTCCAGAATACTCGGGACTTGATTCAGCGGGTAGGAGAGAAGATTGCAGAGAAGAAACTTCTGATTGGCCAAAAAGCAACCGATACGCTCAAACTTTATTCTGTTTATAATGAACGGCTTAAAACCCTTTTTGTCAGACTCGAGGGATCGATTGATCGGGAGGGAGCAAAAGAGTTGGTGAAGAGGCTCAGGGGGGTTTTAAATGTTGAGATCCAAAAAGTCATTCTTGATTTTAAAGATGTGGTGAGTTTTTCTTCAGATGCAATGAATTTTCTCTATAGGAAAGGTTTTCTCCAAACAAAGGAGGGAGATTTCTGGGTGGTCATTAATGGTCTGGACCAAAATCATTAGGCCCCTGTCTATTGCAAGCAGGATAGAGAATCCCTATCTTGAAGACCTACGAGCGGCTTTCTGCCTTCTTCTTCTTGCTTCCCTCTGTTTTCTCTTCTTTTTAACCGAAGGTTTCTCATAGGATCTTCTATTCTTCAATTCCTTCATAATGCCATCTCTGATGAGTTGACGCTTCAGAGATTTGATCGCATTTTCGATTTGGTTGTCTTGAACTTTAACTTCCAAAGATTTCTCCTTACCCACTCAGGGATCATTCTAACGGTTTCTATTATCTCTCCCTCTGAACTCACCGCCTCTTTTCTCCTGGGGTCTAGCCTCGTTAACAACCAAGGCCCGATCCATCAGTGTCTTGCCGTTGAGCATTGAGATCGCCTTTGTTGCATCCTCCTGTGAGGCCATCTCCACAAAACCGAATCCTCTCGGCCGTCCTGAATATGCATTGGTGACGATTTTGACCGACTGAACCGCTCCCACTTCCGAAAAAAGTTTCTTCAGATCCTCCTCTGATGATCCAAAGGGAATATTGCCTACATAAAGCTTTAAATTCATCTTTTCCCTCCTCTATTAATTTAAAACCCCCAGGACTTCCTAAAGAGCCTTGGAGGTTCCCAAAACCTTTTATAAAGTTCAGATAGTTATATTTATTATATAAAATTCATTATCTGTCAAGCTAAATTTGTAAGAGCCCTGAAAGACTACTAAACGGTCTCTTGATTACACAGATTTCAAAAAAACGATTTCACAGATTTTTCTTTATTTTCAACGTTTTTCTAATCTTTGTAATCGGTACATAATCCCTGCCTACCGGCAGGCAGGTGTGTAATCAGAGATTTCTGAACTTTTTCAGAAATCTCTTTGTGAGCCTTTCTGATTGCCTTAACCCCGTTGTTGCATAAAGATGCGATTGAATTAACTGGATGCGATCATAAAAGGTCAGTTTTTCAGCATTTTGGTCATCTCTTCTAAAGGTCACCAATTGATTGATCCAGCAGATGACATTGATTTAAGGGGCGCTCCTCAATTGGTAAAGGTTTGATGAATCCGAGCGCCGAATTTAATGCAACAACAGGGTTAACAGATCGACTAAGAAAAATTCCGCAAGAGATTCTAAAAAATTTGACCCTTCGATCTGCTCAGGGTTGACATTATTATCCGTTTAATTTATATATTGGACGACTTTGTGAAAAATTTATCAGAAAGGAGGGGGGAAGATTGCATAAGATTACATATAAAAGAGAAATGGCTGAGAAAACGGTGTGCCATTTTAAGGTAGAGGCACCCAGAATTGCTCGAAAGGCAAAGCCAGGGCAGTTTGTCGTCTTAAAGGTCAATGAAACCGGGGAGAGAATTCCTTTGACCATGGGAGGAACAGATCCGGCGGCAGGGTTGATCGACCTGATCTTCCAAGTCGTTGGAAAGTCCACTGCCCTCATGAGGACCCTCAATGTAGGCGATTCCATCCAGGATATCATCGGGCCATTAGGAAAGCCGACCCATGTTGAAAATCTTGGAACCGTGATCTGTGTGGGAGGTGGAACAGGGGTTGCCGTGATGTACCCGATCACCAAAGCTTACAAAGAGGCAGGGAACAACGTGATTGCCATCATTGGTGCTCGAACAAAAGACCTCCTGATCTTAGAGGATGAAATGAAGGCAGCCAGTCACGACCTGAGGGTGACGACGGATGATGGAACTTATGGTGTTCATGGATTCGTCACCGATGTCCTTCGGAAAATTTTGGATGAACGCAAGGATGTAAAATTAATCGTGGGGATTGGCCCTGTTCCCATGATGAAGTTTTTATGCAAATTGACAAAGGAATATGGGATCAAGACGATGGTGAGCTTGAACCCCATCATGGTGGATGCCACAGGAATGTGCGGGGCATGCCGGGTCACGGTGGGAGGGAAGACTCGATTTTGTTGTGTGGATGGTCCGGAATTTGATGGTCATGAGGTCGACTACGATGAACTGGTAAAACGGCAAAGGGCCTATCTCACAGAGGAGAAGGTATCCATGGAACAATTTAAAGAGATAGGAAGATAAACCCCGTTAGAAAGGATGGGACTTTAAATCCCGCCCTTTCTACGAGGAATTATAAACTCATTGACAGCATCCCCGCGATAAATGGCAGGGCTTTCTAACGGGGTAAAGGGGGGTTGAGATGGCAGAGAAAGAGGAAAAAGAGAAGAAGCCAAAAGTCCCAAGGCAGAAGATGCCTGAGCAGGAACCCAAGGTGAGGGCGAGGAATTTTGATGAGGTTCCTTTTGGATACACGCCCGAATTGGCCCAGTTGGAGTCGAGTCGCTGCCTTCAATGTAAGAAGCCAAAATGTATTGAGGGATGCCCGGTAGAAATTGATATCCCGGTTTTTATCAAACTCATCAATGAAGGGGATTTTGGCGGTTCCGCTCGGAAATTGAAGGAACGAAACAGTCTCCCTGCCGTTTGCGGACGCGTCTGTCCTCAAGAGGACCAGTGTGAAAAAGTGTGCATCGTTGGGAAGAAGGATCAACCCGTTGCCATCGGCAGATTGGAACGATTTGCTGCAGATTGGGAGAGGACAAAAGGAGAGGTCACCATTCCTGCAAAGGCCCCCTCCACCGATAAGAAAGTGGCGGTTGTGGGATCAGGACCAGCGGGTTTGACCCTGGCAGGGGATCTCATTCTTAAAGGGCATGAGGTCACTATTTTTGAAGCCCTTCATAAAACTGGAGGCGTTCTGATCTACGGAATTCCAGAATTTCGTCTTCCCAAGGATATTGTTCAGTCGGAAGTCAACTATTTAGAGCGGTTGGGTGTGAAGGTGGAATGTAACTGTGTTATTGGAAGGGTTGAGACCGTTGATGAACTCCTTAAGGAATATGATGCTGTATTTTTAGGTTTGGGCGCAGGCCTTCCCCAGTTTTTGAATGTTCCTGGGGAAAACTTCTGCGGCATCTATTCAGCCAATGAATATCTGACGCGATCCAATTTGATGAAGGCCTACCTCTTCCCCAAATATGATACACCGATCGCCCGAGGAAAGGATGTGGCGGTCTTTGGAGCTGGGAATGTGGCCATGGATTCAGCAAGAACTGCTCTCCGATTAGGAGCAGATACCGTTCGTATCATCTACCGCCGTTCAAGAGATGAGATGCCAGCCCGTATCGAAGAAGTTCACCATGCAGAGGAGGAGGGGGTCCAATTCTATCTTCTCACAGCTCCCATAAAATTTTCGGGAGACGATAATGGTTGGGTCACCGGTGTAGAATGTCTCCGGATGGAGTTGGGAGAGCCCGATGAATCAGGAAGAAAGCGACCTATTCCTGTTAAAGGTTCGGAGTTCAAATTGGAGTGCGATATGGCAGTGGTGGCCATTGGCGCAGGAGCCAATCCACTTCTTCCTACACAGACACCGGGCCTGGAACTGAATAAGAGAGGGTATATCGTCGCAGACCTTGAAACCGGAAAGACGAGCAAACCAGGGGTCTGGGCAGGAGGAGATATTGTGACAGGTTCAGCCACTGTTATTCTCGCGATGGGTGCAGGAAGAAAGGCTGCCAATTCAATTCACGAGTATTTGATGAATAAATAATAACTGCCCACCCCTCTGAATAAGAGGGAACAGGGGATTAAAACAAAAGGGCAAAACCAAATGGTTCTGCCCTTTCTTATTTCCCCAAATTCGCCTTCTTCCCCAATGATGTTGTGATGAACCAAAACAGATTCTTAAAAAATTTTAATTCAATTTTAATCTTTTTTTAATGTTTATATTGTATATTTAATCCATAAAATAAAAAAACCAGTACACCAAACCATATCACCTCCTTAAATTTACCCCCATTTGATGTACTGGTAGGGATCAGTTAGACCCTCCTCAAACTGATCCCTTTTTTTTGAACATTTTTATCGAAACTTACGAATCCACTCCCCCCATTCCTGAGGAAAAGAAAACAATTAAAAAGCAACTTATAGGATTCAGAGGAGAAAAGTCAAGGATTTTTTAATCCAAAGCGGCTTAAATACGTAATGAATTTATTAACGAAGGTATTTTAACCAATTAAGGTCGATTAATAGAATCACTCCCCTTTCCTTTTTCATTATCGAGATCAAAAGTCGTTGGGGGGGATAGCAAAAAAAAAGAGATCGTAATATAATTTATTTATATCATTTCATTTATAGGATTGTTTTGAGCCGATCAAAAATTTTTCCATCTGTATTGTAGGAAAGGAGGAATAAGTCTATGAGAAGAAAAAATATAATGATCATTGCTGCCATTGTTTTGCTTGTTGCAACTGCCTGTGCTACCAGTTATAAAGCAAAACCATTGCCCTTTAGGTTACCAGGCTCTTATGAAAATGCTGTTGAGGTTGGAGGTACTTTAGTAGCAGCCCAGGCTTATGCAGATCCGAATAAAGCAAAAGAAGCCTTTGGGTTTGACGTCCGGGGAGCTGGAATGCTTCCGGTGCAAGTGGTATTTGACAATCAGGGTCCATATTCTTTGAAAATTAGTCCTCAACAGACATTTTTGGAGGATGAGGTGGGAAATCTCTGGCCCATCCTATCTGAGCAAACCGCCTATGAGCGGGTCACTAAATACGCTCAGACCAAACAGATTTTCAAAGAAGGTGCCTACCACGGCTTTTTGGGGGCGACGGCTGGGGCAATCATCGGTGCGGCCATTGGGATTGTAGCAGGGGAAAACGTGGCTGTTGCCGCTGGCAAAGGCGCAGTGGTAGGGGCGGCCACTGGGGCAACGTTGGGAGGAATTAAAGGATACGCTTCATCAGATGAGGCTCGCCGAGCGATCATCAATGATTTGAACCAGAAATCGTTGGAGAACAAAGCTATCAACTCCAAAAGCATCGCCTATGGGTTTCTTTTCTTCCCGGGTGAGGCTCCTTCAGCCAAGCAGCTTCGAATGCAGTTAATAGAAGTGGAAAGTGGGAAGGTTCATGTGCTCAAGTTTAACCTTTAGACCGATTTCATAGGGTTGGTAGAAAGATTCGCACCTCATCCCTCAGGAATAAAATATCTCTTCCAACCAATCATTGAACCTCGATCAATACTTTGTTACGATTGTCCGACCCGAAGTCTCCACATTTTCTTTGTCATTTTATTGAGGGAGGTTATGAACGAAGCACATATTCCGAAGATTGCACAAGAACTGGGCCTCAGCCCCAAGCAGGTCCACACCACGGCAGACCTTTTGAATGAAGGGGCCACTGTCCCCTTTATTGCCCGATACCGGAAGGAAGCCACGGGTTCTCTGGATGAGGTTGCCATCACAGCGATTCGAGATCGGCTCAATCAACTCATGGAACTGGACAAGCGCCGTGAGGCTATCCTCAAATCTTTAGAAGAGCGGGGACAGCTCACAGATGAATTAAAGGAGAAGATCCTTTCGGCCGAGACCATGGTCGTTCTGGAAGATATCTATTTACCCTACCGGCCAAAACGCCGAACCCGGGCAACAATCGCCAAAGAAAAGGGACTGGAACCGTTAGCCCAGCGTCTTTTTGCACAGGATGACATGGATCCGTTGGCCGAGGCAGTTGCCTTCGTCAATATCGAAAAAGGGGTTGATTCTGAGGAAGACGCCCTCGCAGGAGCCCGTGACATCATTGCAGAATGGGTCAATGAAGATCAGATGGCCCGGGGCAGGATGCGTGATTTCTACACATCAAAAGCTGTCTTTAAGTCGAAGGTTATTCCAGAGAAAGAGGCTGAAGGAATTAAGTACAAAGATTACTTTGACTGGGAAGAGCCTGTGAACACAGCGCCATCCCACAGGATTCTTGCCATGAGGCGAGGAGAAAATGAGGGATTTCTCATTTTGCGGGTCTTACCCCCTGAAGATGAAGCCCTGGAGATCCTCGATGGCCTTTTTGTGAAAGGGGAAGGGTCTGCATCCCAGCAGGTGAGGATGGCCGTGCACGACAGCTACAAGAGACTTCTCTCTTCTTCCATGGAGACTGAGATCCGCCTGGCAACAAAAAAGTGGGCGGATGAGGAAGCAATAA
>Ga0315288_10005399_pt1 | contig 16248 bp, 14 predicted proteins | sample YL17G11_20_MG_FD_203454 | JGI IMG/M metagenome (GOLD analysis project Ga0315288, IMG submission 203454) | Sediment microbial communities from Yellowstone Lake, YNP, Wyoming, USA - YL17G11_20 | ecosystem: Environmental > Aquatic > Freshwater > Lake > Sediment | place: USA: Wyoming | collected...
CGGGTCCAGACGCCGCGCTTTGCGCTGTATCGGGGCGCCGCGTACGACCGGTACGAGCAGAACGCGTGGACGCTGGATCGCAAGGACCTGCGACTCGCCGAACTCTCGCCCGACGGCTACCGCCTGGCCATCCGCGACCCCGGGCGGGCCGCGGGGATCACCAGCCTGCCCATGGAGCAGACCTTCAGGGTTTCGGCGGGCTTCTCGGCGATCCTCTACGCCGCCTATGAGCCGGAGACGGTGATGGCGTCGGTGCGGCGGCTGCGTTCCTATTCCGGGAGCGCGCTGGCCACCGCTTCCGACCTGGGCCCCGGCTCCACTTACACCGTCATCTCGCGGCGCAAGGAGCCCGTGGACCAGGCCGACCGCGTGAACGCCCACCTCGGCGAAGCCGATCGCGAGCGGTACATCCAGTTGCCCGAGAGCATCCCGCCCGGCGGCCGGGTGCGCCGGCTCGCGGGCAAGATCACCGCGGGGACGCGCGACCCCTACGAGAAGGCCCGCGCCATCTCCGATTACCTGGAATCGAACTACCGCTACCTCGCGCGCATTACGCCGCCGCCGCCCCAGGCCGAGGGGGTCGAGCATTTTCTGTTTTCGACGAAAGGGGCCTATTGCGATTACTTCGCCTCGGCGCTGGTGGTGATGTGCCGCGCGGCGGGGGTGCCGGCGCGGCTAGTCACCGGCTACCGCACCGATGATGTGCCCGAAAGGGACGGCTGGTTCGTGGCCCGCCAGCGCAACGCCCACTCCTGGGCGGACGCGTTCGTGGACGGCTACGGCTGGACCGAACTCGATCCCAGCCCCATCGCGGAAGAGAAGACCGCGCTGCAGCGCGCGGGCGAGGAAATGGCCAAAGCCAACCAGGCGATCAAGCGCGCCTTGCTCTGGCCGGTCCGGTGGATCGCGCGGGTCGAGGGGGCGTGGTGGAAGGCGCCGATCGCGGTGGCCTGTCTGATCAGCCTGGTGCGGGGCCTGTATATCATCCTGCGCGAGAAACCCGTGGGTCCGCCGCTGCCCGGGGCCGGGAGCGAGGTGACCGTCGCCTACCTGGTCACCGCGTACCGGCAGATGCGCCGCTGGCTGGAGAAGTGGGGGTATCGGAAGGCGCCGGGCGACACCGCGCGCGAATATGCCGCCGCCGTGGCCGGGATCGCCCTTCACGGTCCCAGGGAAGCAGGTGGGGCGCTGCGCGCGGTCGAAGCCATTGTCGCCGCGTACACGGCGGCGCGTTACGCCGGCGTCGCCGGCGCCGCGCACGCGCAGGAGGCGGCCGAGGCGCTGGCCGCGCTGCTGGCGGCCAGGGGCACACTTCGCAAGGCGGCCCTCCGCTGGGCCCAGGGTCGCCCCGCCCCCGGTGGGCGGGGCCGTCCGGCGGCCAAGCAGGCCGCGGGGGAGGCGTGATGAAAGTCCTTACACTCATTTACGACACGACTTACGAGAACCAGATCACCGCCATCCTGCACCGGGGGATGATCCTGCCGCGGTACACCCGCCTGGAGAACGTGGAGGGGGCGCGGCTCATCCAGTTGGAGAAGCAGACAGATGCGAACTTCGAACTGGCGCCGAAGAACAACATGATCTTGGCGATCGGCAGCGATGACGTGATCGCGGGGCTGGTGCGAGCGTTGCAGGCGCTGCGGGCGCGGCTCAAGCACGGCCTGCGCGGCTACGTGACCGATGTGGTGGATGTGATCTGAGGGCTCTCGCGTGGGGCAGGGGCTTGCCTCTGCCCGGCGTAGGGGGGCACGGCCGTGCGCCCCTACCTCGAGCGCTTCTGGAACCGCAGCGCGCAGTCCCTGTAAGGGCGAATCTCGTATTCGCCCAACGCACGGTTGCAGGCGAGCGATCACGAGGATCGCCCCTACACAGTTAGGCCGGAGAAGACGCGATGAAGACGAGAGCGTTTACCTTTACGATGTTTGCGGCCATCGCCACGGCATTCGGCGCCCGACCGGCGATGGCGGGCCTCAGCGCCGGCGCGGCCAAGGTGGAGATCACGCCGAACCTCAAGGAGTTCCCGACGACGTCGCTCGGCGGCTTTGGCGACCGCGGCGGCAAGCCGGCGCAAGGCGTGCACGACGGGTTGTATGCGCACGCGCTGGTGCTCGCCAACGGCGGCGCGAAGGTGGCGCTGGTTTCCTGCGACCTGCTCAAGATCACGCCGGGAATGAAGCAGGCGGTGCTCAAGCAGGTCGCCGGCCTCGGCTTCACCGAGGACAACCTGCTGCTCGCCGCGACCCACACGCACTCCGGGCCCGAGGGCCTGCACCCCGAGGGGGACGTCTGGCCCCAGTTCTATGGGAGGTTTCAGCCGGGCCTGTACGCCTGGATCACGGCGCGCGTCGCCGAGGCGATCGGCCGCGCGAATGGTTCGCTGCAGCCGGCGCAGGTGGGATTCGCCGCCGCCGCGATCGAGGGGATGAGCCATAACCGGCGCAAGACCGGCGGGGGGCTGCTCGATGCCACCATGACCGTGATGAACGTAGTGGGGCCTGACGCGAAGCCGATCGCGGTGGTGGTGAACTTCGCGGCCCATCCCACCATCATGGGGTCCGATTCGTTCCTGTTCTCGGCCGAATGGCCGGGCGCGATGTGCAAGGCGCTCGAGGAACGGATGGGCCGAGGCGTGGCGCTGTTCTTCAACGGCGACGAGGGCGACCAGACCCACAGCGGCGATTTCGGGTCGGGCTGGGAGCGCGTCGGACGGTATGGCGGCGCGCTGGCGGAGAAGGCCTGGCAACTGGCGCAGGAGGCGAAGATGTCGGGCGACGTGGTCCTCCGCGCGCGCGCCGTCGCGTGGCGCCTGCCCGGGCAGCGGCTGTCGCCCACGTACGCGGAGAAGGCAGGCGAGGAATACGGCAAGGACCCGGAGCGGGTGCAGCGAGTTCTGCGCGCGCTCTTTCCGGGCGAACTCCGGCTTCAGGCGGTGAGGGTGGGCGACGCGGTGCTGATGCCGGTGCCGGGCGAGGAGATCACCGAACTCGGGCTGGCGATGAAGGCGAATGCCAGTGCGGCGGGCGCCCGGTATCCGATGGTGATCGGGCTGGCGAACAATCAGCTCGGCTACATTCTGTCGCCGAAGCAGTATGACGCGGGCGGGTATGAGCCCGGCATGTCGTTTTACGGCCGCGAGTTGGGAGACATCATCGTGGCCGAGATGAAGCAGGCGGTGGGGCCGTTGTTCGCCGAGCACTGAGGCGCGATCGGCATCGCGTGGGGCAGGGGCTTGCCCCTGCCCGACCAAGGCGCACGCAAGGGCTTGTGCGCCCTGCGTGGAACATGCACAGGTTAGTAACCTGTGCCACCGAGACTGGGAACGGAGAGAATGCCATGGAGGCGAGGACGATTGTGGTGTGGTTGACATGCGGGCTGGTCTTGGGGCTGGCGGCGAGCGCGGCGCCTGCTGCCAGCGACGTGCTGAGGGCCGGGGCGGCGAAGGTCGAGATCACGCCGAACCTCAAGGAGTTCCCGAGCACGTCGCTGGGCGGCTTCGGGGAGCGCCAGGGCAAGCCGGCGCAGGGCGTGCACGACGCCTTGTACGCGCACGCGGTGGTGCTCGAGAGCGGCGGCGCCAGGGTGGCGCTGGTCTCGACCGACCTGCTGGTGATTCCGGGCGGCATGAAGGAGGCCGTGGTCAAGAAGGTCGCGGACCTCGGTTTCAGCGGCGACACCGTGCTGCTCGCCGCGACCCACACGCATTCCGCTCCCGAGGGCATGGACCCGGGCGGCGATGCCTGGCCGACGGCGTTCGGCAAGTTCAATCGCGGGCTGCTCGACTGGACGGTCGCGCAGATCGCGGAGTCCATCCGCCGCGCGGTGGCATCGCTTCAGCCGGCGGAGGTCGGTTTCGCGGCGGCGCGACTGGAGGGCCTCAACCGCAACCGCCGCCAGACGGGCGAGGGGCGGGCTGATTCCACCATGACCGTGATGAAAGTGGTGGGGCCTGGAGCGAAGCCGATCGCGGTGGTGGTGAACTTCGCGGCGCATCCGACCATCATGGGCGGCTCCAACTTCCTGATTTCCGCGGACTGGCCCGGCGCGATGACCCAGGCGCTCGAGAAGCGGATGGGCGCGGGCGTGGCCGTGTACTTCAACGGCGACCAAGGCGACCAGACGCACGCGGGCGACTTCGGCTCGGGCTGGGAGCGGGTCGAGCGCTACGGCACGGCGCTCGCGGAGAAGGCGTGGCAACTGGCGCAGGGGGCGAAGACGTCCGGCGACGTGGCGCTGCGAGCCCATGCCATCACGTGGGACCTGCCCGAGCAGCGGCTGTCGCCGGCGTTCCTGGCGACCACGGGCCAGGAATACGGCGCCATGGCCGAGCAGGCGGGGAAGTTGCTGGCGGCGCTCTTCCCGAAGCAAGTGAGGTTGCAGGCGGTGCGCGTGGGTGATGCCGTGTTGATGGCGGTGCCCGGTGAGGAGATCGCGGAGTTGGGGCTGGCGATGCGGGCGAACGCGAGCGCCGCCGGCGCGAAGGATGCGATGGTGATCGGGCTGTCGAACACGTACATCGGCTACATCCTGTCGCCCAAGCAGTACGAGTTGGGCGGGTATGAGGCCGGCACGTCGTTCTATGGGCCGCAGTTGGGCGACGCCATCATCGCCAAGATGAAAGAGGCGGTGGGGGCGGTGTTTGGCGGGAAGCCGTAGGGGCGGCCCGCCCTACAACGCAGAGACTTGTTTGAAGTGGTCCTTGAGGGACTGGTAGAGCGCGCGGTAGATGGGGTAGCAGCGCTCGTAGTGGGCGGCGTGGTCGGCGGTGGGGTGGGTCTGCGAGGCGATGGAGATGGTCGCGTCGCAGGCGGCCTGGACTGATTTGTAAACCCCCGCCCCCACGCCCGCCAGGAGCGCTACGCCGAAGGCCGGCCCCTCGTCCATGTTGGTCGTCACCAGTTGGCTGTTGAACACGTCGGCCTGAATCTGCCGCCACACGGCGCTGCGCGCGCCGCCGCCCGAGGCGCGCACCTGCTCGATGGGCAGGCCCATCGCCTTCAGGATCTCGAGCGAATCGCGCAGCCCGTAGGACACGCCCTCCAGCACCGAGCGCGCGAGGTGGGCGCGCGTGTGGTAGAGCGTCGCGCCGAACCAGACGCCGCGCGCATCGGGGTCGGGATAGGGCGTGCGCTCGCCGGTGAGGTAGGGGAGGAAGATCAGCCCCTCGCAGCCGACCTCGGCCCGCGCCGCCTCGGCGGTGATGAGTTCGTAGGGATCGAGGCCCATGCGCCGCGCCACCGCGACCTCCTCGCTTCCCAGCACGTCGCGATACCAGCGCAGCGAGCCGCCCGCCGAGAGCATCACGCCCATCACGTGCCACTTGCCCGGCACCGCGTGGCAGAAAGTGTGGGTGCGCAACCGCGGGTCCATGGTGGGCTCGTCCATGTAGGCGAAGACCACGCCCGAGGTGCCCGTGGTCACGGAGATCACGCCGGGCCGCACGATGCCGTTGCCGACGCCGCCGGCCGCCTGGTCGCCGCCGCCTCCCACCACCGGCGTGCCCGCGCGCAGGCCGGTCGCCTCGGCCGCCGCGGCGGAGATGCGGCCCGAGACCTCGGGGGATTCGTACACTTTGGGGAGCATCTCCTCGGAGAGATCGAGCGCGGCGAGCATCTTCTGCGACCACTGGCGCCGGCGCACGTTGAGCAGCGACGTGCCCGAGGCATCGGAGACCTCGGTCGCGAACTCGCCGGTGAGGCGATAGCGGACGTAGTCTTTCGGGAGGAGGATCTTGCGCACCTTGGCGTAGGTCTCGGGCTCGTTCTGGCGCAGCCAAACGATCTTGGGGGCGGTGAAGCCGGTGAGCACGGGGTTGCAGGTCTCCTCGACCACGACTTTTTCGCCGGCCTTCTCGGTGATCCACGCGCACTGCTCGGCGGTGCGCTGGTCGCACCAAAGGATGGCGGGGCGGAGCACTTCGCCCCTGGCGTCGAGGAACACCGAACCGTGCATCTGGCCGCTCAGGCCCAACCCCGCGACGGCGGCGGGATCAATGGCCGAGGCGCTGAGCGCGTCGCGGATGGCGCGGGTGGTCGCCTGCCACCAGTCGGCGGGATTCTGCTCCGCCCAGTTGGGGCGGGGCGTGAGCAGCGGGTATTCGTGGGTGGCGCGTGACACGATGGCGCCCGATTCATCAATGAGCAGCGCCTTGGTGCCGGTGGTGCCGACGTCAATGCCCAGAAGATAGGCCACGGTGACCTCCGTGCGATCGGCTGAGTGTCATTCCGAGCCCCGAAGGGGCGAGGAATCTCGATGACGGTTAAGTCCCACGCTTTCTGTGCACGAGATCCCTCGCTGTCGCTCGGGATGACAACAGGGTTTCACTCATTGAAAGCGCCGTCAGAAGTGCTGGTAACCGCCCTCCAGCGGGGCCTCGGTGCCATCGGCCTGGATGCCCACGACGCCCTGGGCGCGGGCGACGACCTCGCCGATGACCGTCGCCTGGAGGTTGGCCTCCCGGGCCAGGCGCTCGGCGACCGGCGCCGCCGCGCGCTTGGGGACGGTGAAGAGCAACTCGTAATCCTCGCCGCCGGTGAGGGCCACCTCCAGCGGATCGCAGAGCAGGTCATTGGCGCAGGCGTCGCGGCAGACCTCGGCGACGGGCACGCGATCCAGCCGGAGGCGCAGCCCCACGCCGCTGGCCTCGGCCAGGCGCCGGGCGTCGCCGGCGAGGCCGTCGCTGAGGTCAATGCAGGCGGTCGCCAGGCGCGTCGCGGCCAGGGCGCGGGCGGCCTTGAGCCGCGGGCTGGGCTGGCGATGGGCCTGGAGCGCCTCGGCGTAGCGCGAGAGGTGGTTCATGCCGCGCTCCAGCAGGCGCAGGCCGGCGCCGGCCGCGCCCAGGGCGCCGGTGACCATGAGCGCCTGGCCGCGCCGGGCGCCGAAGCGGCGCAGCAGCAACTCGCGCTCGACGAAGCCGGTGAGCGCCACGCCGACGACCAGGCCGCGATGGGTGCGCACGGTGTCGCCGCCCAGGATGCGGGCGCCGTGTTCGGCCGCGACGGCCTGGAGCCCCTCGAAGAGTTGGTCCACGAATTCGATCTCGAGGTCGGGCGGCGCGGCAAGCGTGACCACGGCGTGGGCGGGGCGGCCGCCCATGGCGGCGATGTCGCTCACGTTGGCGGCCATGGCCTTCCAGCCGAGTTGATAGGGGGTCATCCAGTTGCGCCGGAAGTGGATGTCCTCGACCAGCGTGTCGGTGGTGAGGAGCAGCAGGTCCTCGCCCAGGCAGGGCATGACCGCGGCGTCATCGCCGATGCCGACGATGCCGTGAGCCTCCAGGTCCGGCTGCGCCAGGCGCTTGCGAAGGCGTTCGATGAGCCCGAACTCGCCGATCTCACTGAGGCGCATGGTGCCGGCCTCCCCTCACTTCGGCGCTAGCAACTTGAAGACGCAGAACTCGCCGCACATCGAGCAAGCCTCCGCTTCCTCGGCGGCGCCGCGGGCGTGCAGTTCGCGGGCGCGCACGGGATCGAGCGCGAGGCGGAACTGCTGCTCCCAGTCGAGGTCGCGGCGGGCGCGGCTCATGGCCTCGTCGCGCGCGGAGGCGCGGGCGCCCAGGCGCACGATGTCGGCGGCGTGGGCGGCGATGCGGGCGGCGATCACGCCCTCGCGCACGTCGCGCGCCGAGGGGAGCGCGAGGTGCTCGCTGGGGGTGACGTAGCAGAGGAAGTCGGCGCCGGCCATGCCGGCGAGCGCGCCGCCGATGGCGGAGGTGATGTGATCGTAGCCGGGGGCGATGTCGGTGACGATGGGGCCCAGCACGTAGAAGGGCGCGCCGCGGCAGATGCGCTTCTCCATCGCCACGTTGGCGGCGACCTGGTCGAGCGGCAGGTGGCCGGGGCCCTCGACCATGGCCTGCACGCCGGCCGTGCGCGCGCGCTCGACGAGTTCGCCCAGCACCACGAGTTCGTGGACCTGGGGGCGATCGGTGGCGTCGGCGATGGCGCCGGGGCGCATGCCGTCGCCGAGGCTCAGCGTGGCGTCGTGCGCGCGGGCGATCTCGAGGAGGCGGTCGAACTGCTCGTAGAGCGGGTTCTCGGCGTCGTTGGCCATGATCCAGCAGGCCAGGAAGGTGCCGCCGCGGCTCACCATCCCCGCGATGCGGCCCGAGGATTCGAGGTGGCGGACGCCCTCGCGCGTGACGCCGCAGTGGACGGTGAGAAAGTCCACGCCGTCCTCGGCGTGGCGGCGGATCGCGTCGAAGATGTCGTCCGCGGTCATCGCCGTGATCTGGCCGTGCCGCTTCGCCGCCTCGACCGCGGCCTGGTAGATGGGCACGCTGCCGAACGGCAGCGGACATTGCGCCAGCAGGCGGCGGCGGATGGCGTCGAGGTCGCCGGCGCTGCTGAGGTCCATCACCGTGTCGGCGCCGGCCTCGACGGCGGCCGCGAGTTTGGCGAGTTCGTCGTCCACGTCGGCGATGGCGGAGGAGGTGCCGAGGTTGGCGTTCACCTTGATGCGCAGGCCTTCGCCGATGCCGGCGGGATCGAGGTTCGCGTGGTTCACGTTCGCGGGGATGACGACGCGCCCCGCGGCCACGCCGCGCAGGATGATCTCCGGTTCCACGCCCTCGCGCTCGGCGACGCGCCGCATTTGCGGCGTGATCTCGCCGCGGAGGGCGGCTTCCAACTGTGTCATGATTATCTCCTCGCGCCCAGGAGAGACGCGATGGCGGCGGCCGCGGCGCGCATATCCTGCGCGCGGCTGACCGCGGTAATGACCGCGGCGCCGGCGGCGCCGGCCTCGATCACCTGGGCCACGTTGTCAGCGGTAATGCCTCCAATGGCAACGATGGGCAGGCGGGTAACTGCCCGAATTCCGCGTATGCGTTCGATCCCGACCGGCGGGCCGGCGTCAGGCTTCGTCGCGGTGCCGAAAATCGAGCCCACGCCGAGGTAATCGGCGCCGTCCCGCTCGGCGGTGAGCGCCTCCTCGGCGGTGCCCGCGGACGCGCCGATCACCAGGCCTGGCCGCACCGCGTCGGCGATGCGGCGCGCATCGGCGACGGGTAGATCCTCCGGTCCGAGATGCACGCCGTCCGCGGCCAGCGCCAGGGCCACGTCCAGCCTGTCGTTCACCGTGAAAGCAGCCCCCGCCTGCCGGCAGAGGGCCAGGATTTCGCCGCCGACGGCCATCAGTTGGCGGGTGGTGGCCTCCTTGTCGCGCAGTTGGATGGCGATCGCGCCGCCCGCCAGCGCCGCCCGCGCCACGTCGAGGTGGCTGCGGCCGCCCCAGGCCTCGGTGATGACATAGAGGCCGAACTCCATGCAAGTGTTCTTCTCCCGCGGCGGCGCGTTGCCTGCCTTGCCGAGGCGTCAAGGCCGCCGCAGGTTAGGGCGCACGGCCGTGCGCCCTTACGAGGTGAGGGGGGTCACTTGTGCCGAGACCTTGCCGCCTTCGATGACCAGGCGCGGGTTGTCGAGGACGAGGCGGCGGGCGGGCTCGTCGCCGAGGAGGGCCACGGCCGCGGCGAAGGCCCGCGACAGTTGCGGCGGGCGGTCCAGCGGGTCATGGGCGTCGGAGGCGATGAACTGGGCCAGGCCGTGCTTGAGCAACAGTTCGGCGGTGATGCGCGAGGGGTCGCGCGGGTCGAGGAGCAGGCTGTCGGCGGTGATCTGCGCGAGCGCGCCCGCCTCGGCCAGTTGCTCCATGAGGCGCGGATCTTCGCGGATGCCGGCGCAGCGCTCGGGGTGGGCGATGATGGCGGTGATGCCGCGCTTGGCCAGCCGCTTCACCAGGTCCGGCGCCTGGCGCGGGAGCGGCCCGAAGGGCGGCTCGAGCAGCACGTGCCGCCCCTTGCCGCCGATAGTGAACGGCGAGCCCGGCTGAACGGCGTCCACGAGCGCGTCGGCCATGTGGACCTCGGCGCCGGGGATGATCGTGACCGGGATCCCTTCGCTGTCGAGTTGGCGCTGGAGGTCGCGAGTGGAGAGCGGCAGCGCGTTCTGGCGGCGCTCCAGCCCGATGAGCGAGATGATGTGGGGCGTCCCCACGAGGTGGCTGATGCCGTCGCCGGCGGCGAGGCGCGCCATCGCCACGGCCTCGGCCGGCGAGCGGGCCCCGTCATCGAAGTAGGGGAGGATGTGGGTGTGCAAGTCAATCATGTGAAGACAGCTGTGTCATCCTGAACGAAGTGAAGGATCCCGCCCGGGATTCCTCGGCTGACGCCTCGGAATGACAATTGAGCGCGGGCGAGCACAAGGTTCGCCCCTACGGGCGATAGTCATCGCGCAGGCAGACGTAGAGCAGGTGGCAGAGCACCAGGTGCACGTCCTCGATCTGCTGCATGTTCTCGCTGGGGACGATCACGACTTCCTTGACCAGGTCCTTCAGGCGGCCGCCCTCGTAGCCGGTGAGGCCCAGGGTCACGGCGCCGGCCTGGTTGGCGAGTTCCAGCGCCTTGAGCACGTTGCGCGAGTTGCCGCTGGCGCTGATGCCCAGGGCGACGTCGCCGGCCTGGACGAAGTTGCGCAGTTGCTCGGCGAAGATGTCGTCGTAGGACGCGTCGTTGGCCCAGGCGGTGATGAGGGGCACGCTGTCGGTGAGCGCGAGGGCCTTGTAGCGCGGCGCGCCGGGGCCGTAGTCCATGCCCTTGGCGACGTCCTCGATGAAGTGCGAGGCGCACGCGGAACTGCCGCCGTTGCCGAAGGCGAAGACCATCCGGCCCCGGCGGTAGGCCTCGAAGATGAGGTCGGCCATGCGGCGGATGGTGTCGCGCGGCAGCCCGGCGACGAGGGCGCTGACGGTGCGGAGATACGTGTCAATGGATTCGGTGTTCATGCGGGCCTCTCGACAATTACGAATTATGAGTTATGAATTATGAATGCCATGAGAGGTGAAGTGTCAAGGGTGAAGAGTGAAGAGCGCGAAGACCTTCACCCTATTCCGCCTGATGCGCTCCTTCGACGAGATTCCTCACTTCCCCTTCGCTTCCGCCTTCGCCGCGCCTTTTCCGCCGCAGGCTTGGAAGGCCAGGGGCTACGGCGGACAAGTCGCTCAGGGCGCCTTCGGCGGTTCGGAATGACATGCTCTAAGCCTGAAGCCGGCTCTTGAACCACTCGATGGTCGTGGCCAGGCCCTCTTCAAGGCTGACGCGCGGCTCCCAGCCGAGCACGTTGCGGGCGCGGGTGATGTCGGGGCGGCGCACCTTGGGATCATCCTGGGCCGCCTGGGGCATGGCCTCGCCCCTGACGAAGGCGACCTGGCTCCTGGAGCCGGCGAGGCGGATCACGGCGCCGGCCAGGTCGAGCATCGAGATCTCGTCGGGGCTGCCCACGTTCACGGGATCGTTGAACTCGGCATCGAGGAGCCGGCGCGCGCCCTCGATGAGATCGGCGACGTAGCAGAAGGAGCGGGTGTGCGAGCCGTCCCCGAAGATGGTGATGGGCTGGCCGCGCAGCGCCTGGGTGACGAAGGTGGGGATGACGCGGCCGTCGTCGAGGCGCATGCGCGGGCCGTAGGTGTTGAAGATGCGCATGATGCGGGTGTCCACGCCGTGCACGCGATGGTAGGCCATGGTGATCGCCTCGGCGAAGCGCTTGGCCTCGTCGTACATGCCGCGCGGGCCGACGGGGTTGACGTTGCCGTGATAGGCCTCGGGCTGCGGGTGCACCTGGGGGTCGCCGTAAACCTCCGAGGTCGAAGCGAGCAGGAACTTTGCGCCCTTGGCCTTGGCCAGGCCGAGCGCGTTGTGCGTGCCCAGCGCGCCGGCCTTGAGGATCTGGATGGGCAGGCGCTCGAAATCAATGGGGCTGGCGGGGCTCGCGAAGTGGAGCACGCAGTCCACGGGGCCCTCGACGTAGAGATAGGTCGTCACGTCGTGCTTGACGAACTTGAAGCGGTCGTTGCCGGCGTGGTGGGCGATGTTGTCGGTGGTGCCGGTGATGAGGTTGTCCATGCAGATGACGCGGTGCCCGTGCTCGAGGAGGAAATCGCAGAGGTGGGAGCCCAGGAAGCCGGCGCCGCCGGTGACGACATAGGTTTCCATAGGTGCCCTCGCTTCCGCTGCGAAGCCTGCCTGTCATTCTGAGCCGCCCTTCAGGACCCCGAGGGTCCTTCAGGATCCCGAGGGGAAGGCGAGGAATCCCGGATGCTCTTCCACTCCGGGATTCCTCACTTCGCTGCGCTCCGTTCAGAATGACACGGGGACGGACCAGCCCGATGCGCAGTATATCGGGGGGCGCGGAGCGCTGTCAAGCCGCCAGCCAGCGGCGCAGCCAGGGGATGGCCTCCACGCCGTGCCAGAGGTGCTCGCCCGAGAAGAGGTCGTGGGCCAGGCGGTCCTCGGCGCCGAGCACCCGATAGGCCCCGCGCGTGATCTCCACCTGCTCGATGACGTTGGCGACGCCCCGCTTGCCGTTGAGCGAATCGCGGTCGCCGGTCTCGATGAGCAGCGGCCGCGGCGCGATCAGCCCGCCCAGGTCGCCCATGTCGGCGAGGAGCCAGAGGCCGGGCACGTAGTTGCAGGGGCAGTTGGCGGAGAGTTCGAGGAGTGAATCCTTGACGCCGTAGAAGTAGCCGCTGATGACCGCGCACTTCACCCGCTCGTCGAGCGCGGCGAGGTAGAGCGTTTGCAGGCCGCCGCCGGAGAGGCCGGCGGAGCCGATGCGCTCGGGGTCGCACTCGGGGCGCTGCTGGACGTAGTCAATCAGGCGCTTGAGGTCCCAGGTGAACATGCCGGCGACGGTCTGGCCCAGCGGCTGCGCCATGCGCGCGATCTGGAAGCACGAGGCCGAGAGGAACTGCTCCTCGCCGTCGCCCTGGGTGGCCGTCTCGCGGCGCTCGCCGAAGCCGCGCGCGTCGGGGCAGAAGACCACGAAGCCCTCGCGCACGAGTTGGACGCCGTAATCGTAGTTGTACACGCCGATTTGCTGTTCGACGATGGGGAGGTCGCGGCGGCCGGCGGGCGAGAACTTGCCGGCGCTGCCGTGGCCGTGGGGCGCGAGCACGGCGGCGCGCCGCTCGCCCGGCTTCAGATCGCCGGGGAGGAGGGCATAGAGCGGCATGATCACGCCGGGCTCGGTTTGCAGCAGGATGCGCTCGCGCAGGTAGCCGTCCATCTCGGTGCGCTCGGTGATCTGCGCGTCGAGCGGGCATTCCAGCATCGTGGGCAGGCCCAGGACGGCCGCGGCGCGGGCGCGCAGTTCGCGCTGCCAAGCGAGGCAGTCGTCGGGTGTGCGCGCGCGGAAGGCCATCTGCCGCGAGAAGCGATCGAAGCGGCGCATGAGGTAGTCCATGCAGGTGTAGTAGTGGTCAATGTGGATGACGCGGTCGGTCATGAGTGGCCTCTTTCGAGATTATGATTGCAGCGCCGGAACGCGGTAGCGCCTGGGCTAGGGACGTAGGTCCGGCGGTAAGCGTTCGAGAACGGCCGCGAAGATGGCGCCCGCCGTCTGCTGGGCTTCCGCAGCCTCCTGCGGCGACGGCAGGGATTGCTCGCCTGGGTAGCGGAACTTCCACGCGTACTCGGTCAAGGGCGCGGCCCGATCCACGAGAGGCAGCAGGTCCGCATGGAGGCCGACACACTGCTCGCCGAGTTCCTCCAGGCTGTGTGTCTTACGAAAGGGCACATCGTGCCAAGTCGGCAGCGCTTTCATGGCCTTCTCGGTCGCCTGCTGAGCCTGGAAGACTACGTCTTCAACCAACGGCGGTGAGGCCGTCAGCGCGTGATCGGCGCTGCGCAGGTCGGTTCGTGCTTTCGAGAGCCAAGCGCGCGTGTCCGCAAGCCTGGCCTCATCAGGCTGCATAGAGCAGTCTCCCTTCCGCGACGATGGCAGAGGGGAGCGAGGCGCGCAGGTGCAGGCGCGAGTCAAAGGCGTCACGGGTCCAGACCAGGACGTCGGCGGCAACGCCTGTGCGACGCAGGGCCTGGTAGGCGAGGCGGCTGCGGCGACGCTCGGGCGGCGCGCCATCGGGGACGACGACCATGAGGTCGTAGTCGCTGTCCGGGCCCCCATCGGCCCGGGCGCGGGAGCCAAAGAGATAGATGCGCTCGGGCTGGTAGGCGGCGACCAGCCTGCGGACGATCTCCGCCAGGGCGGGGTCTTCGGCTGCCAGCCGTGCCTGCTGTTGGTCGTGACGCATCGACAGCCTGGTTCGTGGGGCGGGACGCAAGGTCCTGCCCTAGGGAAATCGCAGGCGAGGCATGGCCTCGCCCCTAGGCCCGGATCGGCAGCCGCCGGGCGAAGAAATCCAGGGCCTTGGGATCGTCTATCTCGTGCTCGCCGGGGAAGACGTCTAGCTCCAGGTTGTCGGCGGCGTCGGCGGCGCGGTAGGCGCGCTCGACGCGGCGCGCGGCCTTGATCGCGTCGTCCTTGACGAAGCACTGGTCCCGCTCGCCGATCTGGATCATGAGCGGGCGCGGCGCGATGAGCATCGCCACCTCGGCGATGTCGCCGTACTGGCGCAGCCCCGGCATGTACTGCACGCCGCAGTAGTTGCCGTTGCCGCGGGTGAAGGCGTCCTCGAGCGTGCTGAGGTAACAGACGATCACCGCCGCCCCGATCCGCGTGTCCAGCGCCGACGTGTAGGTGGTCATGGTGCCGCCGAACGAGCAGCCGATGCACCCCAGGCGCGCGCCGTCCACCTCGGGGCGCGACTGCAAGTAATCGAGCGCGCGCCGGGCGTCCCAGACCTGCAGGCCCAGCAGATGGAACCCGAAGTAGCCGATGCCCAGGTAGGCCACGTTGCAGCCGTCGCGGCTGGGGCGGCGCACGAACTCGTCGGTGTCCTTGCGCTCGCCGAAGCAGCGCCAGTCGGGAGCGATGCAGAGATAGCCGGCGCGCGCGAGTTGCACCGCCATCTGCTTCTGGTAGTCGGTGGCCATCGTGGCGTCGAGGCCGAGGCCGACGGCGGGATCCTTGCCGATGCCGTGGCCGTGGGCGACGAGGATGCCGGGGCGGCGCTCGCCGCGGCGCAAGCCTTTGGGCACCGTGACCCAGGCCGGCACCGACATGAAGCGCTCGGAATCGAAGACCACTTTCTCGCGGAGGTAATCGCCGCAGTCGGTGCGATCGAGGATTTCCGGCCGCAGCGGGACGCGCTCGGGCAGGCGGCCCAGTGATCTGACGATGGCCCGATGGAACGCGCGGCGCCACTGCCGCCACTCCTCGCGGGTCTTCGCGCGGAAGGTGAGGGCGGGGCGCTCGGCGCGGAGCCGGGCGAGCATCTCCTGCTGGGTGGTGAGAATGCGCGTGCGAGCCGGCATGGCGATCTCCTGGTGTGAAGTGGCGGGAGGATTCGCCGCGCCTCGCGGCCGGCCCTGCGGCTACTGCTCAGCCGAGGGAGCCGCGCCGGGCGGCCGGCGGGGACGGCGGCGCCGGCGAGGCCGGGAGCGGTTGGACTGTGGTCTCTCCTCCGCGCCCGCGGACGGTGCCGGCGCGGTGCGATCGGCGGGGTGCGCGTCCGGGGCCCCGGGGGCTCGCTGCTCCGGTTCGCTGGGAGCCTCCTGCGACGGCGCGGCCGCCTGCGCCATCCGCCCGCAGCCGCCGCCGCAGGGCACCTCGACGTAACCGCCCTCGGGGAGCGCGGCCACGCAGGTGCCCTTGGGCACGCGGAGTTCGACCACGCGGCCCTCGCCGCGCTCGGTGGCGATGGTGCTGCCCAACTTGGGCATGTCGCGCTTGGCTTCGCGGTAGAACTCGTTCTCGTAATTGAGGCAGCACATGAGCCGCCCGCAGAGGCCGGAGATCTTGAGGGGGTTGAGCGAGAGCCCCTGCTCCTTGGCCATCTTGATGGTGACCGGCTCGAAGCGCAGCAGGAAGGTGGAGCAGCAAAGCGGCCGCCCGCAGGGGCCGATGCCGCCGATCATCTTGGCCTCGTCGCGCACGCCGACCTGGTGGAGTTCGATGCGGGCGCGGAAGTGGCTGGCCAGGTCGCGCACCAGTTTGCGGAAGTCCACGCGGCCCTCGCTGCTGAAGTGGAAGGTGATGCGCCGGCCGTCGAAGGTGTACTCGACGTCAATGAGTTTCATGGGCAGGCTATGTTGCTCGATCTTGCGCTCGGCGACGTGGAAGGCCTCGCGCTCCTTGGCGCGGTTGGTTTCCTGCTGGCGCAGGTCGGCGTCGGTGGCCTTGCGCACGAGGGGGTGCAGCGGCCCGTCGAGCGCCTCCTCGGGGACCTCGTGGAGCTCGGTCATCACCTGGCCGAAGTCGAGGCCGTGCTCGGTCTCCGCGATCACGTAGTCGCCCTCGCGCAACTCGATGCCGGCCGGATCGAAAGTGTGGATCCTGCCGGCGGTTCTAAAACTCACGC
>Ga0315288_10005403_pt1 | contig 16242 bp, 15 predicted proteins | sample YL17G11_20_MG_FD_203454 | JGI IMG/M metagenome (GOLD analysis project Ga0315288, IMG submission 203454) | Sediment microbial communities from Yellowstone Lake, YNP, Wyoming, USA - YL17G11_20 | ecosystem: Environmental > Aquatic > Freshwater > Lake > Sediment | place: USA: Wyoming | collected...
CGGGATCGACAGTAATTCATTAGCCATGTGCATAGTAGAATCCTTCTGTATGAAATTCCGACAGCTAAAACAACATTTGCGCACGAACGCCCAGCACCACGGCGTCGCTGACTGCGCTGCTGCCGCCCGGGTTGGCGATGCCTGCTGATGCCGCCGCGAACATTCTGCTGATAAATGCTCGTGGCGCCAGGCCGAACTCTATCCCGGTGTCGCCAAGGCTGTCATTGAGGCCGCAGAAGCCGTTCGTCAGGGTCTGCCTGTTCCAGACGCCGCAATGGGCGTCTTCGCCAACGGCTTGCTCATCGGCACCGCGACAGATCCCTGCCAAAGCAAAAAACGCTGCAATGCACGCCGGAATTCTTTTTCTGCTCATAATCAAGTGCTCGTGATATCGAAGCGACAGTTCCAATGGTGCGCATAAGAATAGCTCATCCGTGCTACCGAGTCAAGAGGATAATCCTGCAAAACCGCGAGTCCGCTATCCCTTCCTGGCGTACCCGCTCTGGAGCCTATCACTCCACCAGGGCGGGCTTGAGCCGCTCGATTTTGAAGAGCTCACTTTCCTCGGCGGCGGCGCACTTTCGCGAGAGTTCTTCCAGCTCGTGCGCCTTCGGCTTGCAGATGTGCAGGAGGTACTCTGGCCTGGGTTTGAAGATCAGAACTGGGCCCGTGCCATCGTTACGGCGGACCGCGACGTGAGTCAAGTCCATCGACATGACCTCGGCCAGACGGATATCGAGTCGCCCGAGGCAGTTGCCGGTACCGATGACCAGGCCATCGGCCATGCAGGTGTAGGGAGTCTGCATAGGGACATAACAGATGATCTCAAGGTCATGCCTGCCCCACTGGGTGTCGAATTCGCGCAGCGCCGCCTGCCCGATGCGCCATCCCAATACATTCCACGGACCGACGTGCCCGTGCATGCGCTTGATTTCGCCCCACCAATCTTCCGGGGCCTGACCCTGATTCCACGCATCCCCGTCGTGCGAATGCGACAACACGGGCGGTTCTCGGTGAGACTCGGCCGAGTACGTTGCATAAGCGAAAACGCTGATGATGCCAACCGTGAGGACGAGGGAAACGATTGCCCACAAACGAACTGCTTTCATTGATCTACTCCTCGAAAAATGATCGGTACTTGCTCTATTAACGACGTGGCCCATATCAGCCGGGTTGGAAGGAGCCGATTTGTTGGCCCTGCTTCAAGCGCATTCTAACTATGACGCCTTTGCGTTTTCCGGGGTCGTACCAGGTTCTTTTCGGAACCGGGCAGTGCAATTGTTTAATCATCTCCCATTCGTCGAATCTGGGGCCCTGGCTGAATATCGCCCAGGTTACCGGTGACACGGCGGGGTCGCTGTACTGAATGTCGGTCTCCGGCAGCCCTTCATTATGCGGGAAGCCGTCAGATACGTACAACGAGGCTTTTATGAGGGGCATGAATCTGCCGTTCTGATACAGTTCGCCCACGGCCCAATAGCGATAGGTGTTTGCCTTATTGAATCTGTCTTCCATCCCAGCCGACATTGTCGCGGCATCATCCCCCGGACCAGGCAAATAGCCCCCCTCGACGAGTTCGGGCGGGAGCTGATGGTCTTCCCAGCCCATAGCGCAGTCCTTCCGGGTGGGGGGGTGTTTGCCGTTATGGTCGTCCATATACATATCGAGGGCAAGACCTATCTGCTTCAATTCGGCGTTGACCGCCACTACTGTGGCCTGCTCGCGAGCGCGCGAAAGCGCCGGGAGCAGTATGCCCATCAGAAGCCCTATGATGGAAATCACCACCAGCAGTTCAACTATGCTAAAGCCCCGTTTCATAACAGTTGGAAAAGACCAAGTTATCTCCGATAACCTTCTATTCAGTGCAGTCATCATCACACAGGCCGGCCCGGTGATTCAGCCAGTTTTCGGCCAATGCCGCAATATCTCGGAAATCCACTATGTAGTCGTTGTCGATATCGCCAGGCAGGTTCCCGCGAGGATGGCCTGTGTCGCCGAGGACCAGACCATTGCCGTCGTAGTTCAATACCAGCAGACGGTAGCCCGTCTTCAGTCCCTTCTGGTCAATGATTCCAATGGCATCAACCTGTCCGGCGGGACAAGGGTACCTTGACAGGCCAGCGCCAAAGGCAAGAAATACCGGCAGCGTGCGCCCGCTCGGGTCGCGAATAGTGATTGTCTTTCCGGGACCCCATGTCTCCGGGTCTATAACGTTCACGTCCTCGATGCGCACAAGGCGGGCCTGATAGTACTCGCTGCCGGTTAACCTGTTGGGGTCGAAGATGTCGATGTTGCTTTCATCCTTCAAGTGGGACAGTCTTATCGCCTCCGGCTGCGGCAGACCAACCGCCGGCTTGACCAGCTCGACCTCGAAATCGAACAAAGGATCGGTTTGATGATTCTCATTTATGTTGAGTTTGCCGTTGTAGAACAGATATGTTCCGGTAACGCGTATCCTGTCGCCGGCGCGGAAGATATAGCCGGTGTTTGGGTCACGGTTCAGACGGCAAATTTCAGCGAGCCATTCTTCGTTTGTATAATTTCTGTCGCCGGGCCCGTTGCCGTAGTTTTGGCCCATCCAGGAGAAGGTTCCTGCGTGGTCATCGCCTTCACCGCATACCATAATCTCCCACTGTCCGCCCATATACCACGGCGCAATCTTGGGGTCGGGGGTCGGATCCAGCCATTCTTCGGGGTTATTCAATAGGATTCCTTCAAGGACCACTTGCCAGGGTCCGGTGTCGTCGAAAGAACTTGTCCCGTCGGGGTGCACCGCCTGGAGCTGCCGGTGCGTAACCTTGAGAGGCTCGTCGGCAAATACCGTTGAATTAACGGCCCGCAATGAGCAAACACACAGTAAGAACAGACTTGCCCTTTTCATCACTGATTCTCCTTGAAAAGCAACAATAGTGAGCTTAACAATCATACGGCGCATAAGAATAGGAAATTCGTGTTACTACGTCAAGAAAATATTTGACAAAGAGTTGAGGATTTTTTAGAAACTCTCATCTGAAAAAGGGCCATTGATTTTCAAGGAGCGCCTATGGCATCAGTAGAAGGAGTCCTCGTAGTCGAGTTGAACGATAACCCGGAATACCAGCGGATATTAGAGGGTCCGCCGCAGACGTTAGGTATGCGGTCGGGGAGGGTGCATCTGGAGGCGGGCAAGGCCTGTGGGCAGCACAGCACCAAGCAGCACGAGGAGATTCTCGTATTCTTGCGGGGCCGGGGCGAGCTGCTCATCGGCGAAGAGGAGGCGGATTGCGTCCCGGTCGGGCAAGGCAAGGTGTGCTACATACCGCCGAACACGATCCACGACGTCCGGAACACCGGCTCAGGACCTTTGGCCTACATCTACTGCGTCGCGCCAGTGGCGGACTGACGGGGCCAAAAGCGGCGACAAGACCGCGGCAGAGCACAGATTTGGGGGCGCAAACCAGCAAAAACCGCCCATAACGCCGCAAAAAGCGGGTTTCATCCGGGGAAAGTCCAAGTAAGCGAAAAAATCTGAAAAAATCTCAAAAAAGTTCTTGCATTGGCTGCCCCCGACCATTATAATGAGGCTATATATAGAAGCTCTTTTCTTCTCATATCTTGGTTTTGTGAGATAGTGATTAGATTATAGCTTTGCAGTATATCTCTTAATTGCAACGCTGTCTCACACGAGGCTGGGGACCCCAATGGCTCCAGCCTTTTTTTCTGCGCACGGCCAAGTCAACCCCCCGGCATAATTGCGAGCGACCCGTCTGAAGATCATCTCCGCACCAGAACTCTGGCGTTGGCCAATTCTGGATCGGTTGGGCAATCAGTTCAGAACACCAAGTCTGACTCGAAAGCGCCTCGGCCAAGGTGTCGCACCAACTCGGCTTGGAGCAAGGAGAATACTTGCATATTTGCACTGGTAGCCACTCACAGTTGAATTTGTGGGTGCTGCTCACTCAGCAGGTGGCTAAGGGGTGTGGATTCCTGCCTGCGCAGGAATGACAACTGGCGGCGGTCGCAGGAATGACAACTAACAAGGTCAACGTTGACGGGCTAATAGGGCGGCTCTCTTGCCGGGATGAAAAAGTGCGAAGAATACTGAAAAAACCGCGTTTTCTGCGATGTTGGGGGCGTTTTGACCCGATAAGAACTTTATTGTTGCAGGGGAACCGATGCGACGCTATAATGTAGTTGATGGTGTCGCCGGCCCCTCGTGGCGGATTTCGCCGCTCGCAGGGCGGAATCTGCGGAACAAGAAGCGCTTGCGGCGCATCTTTTTTAACGACGGGCGAGGACGGTGAAGGTTCGGCATTTAGGGGTATGGTGCTATGAACAGGCGTAAAGCGTTCACACTCGTAGAGCTGCTCGTAGTAATCGCCATAATCGCACTGCTTATGGCGATATTGATGCCCGCACTGAATCGCGTAAAAGCGCAGGCAAAAAGGACTGCGTGCTTAGCGATGCTCAAGCAGTGGGGCCTTATGTTCGCGATGTATTGCGAGAGCAACGAGGACCATTTCTTTTCCGGTGAGTTCAACGGCGGCAGGGGCGGTATGGGTTCAGGGAAGTTCTGGAGGGAATGTATGCGGCAGTTCTCGAAGGACGAGAAGATGTGGTGCTGTCCGCAGGCCGTTAATCCGCACCAAGCGGGAATCGCTCGGGGCGATTGGTCTCACGTTGCGTGGGAGGTCGGGGGCGATGTAGGCAGCTTCGGGCTGAACGGCTGGATATTGAACCTCCCGTGGGCGAAGACTGCCGAAGGCAGGGCCGACGGGTGGGGCCGAGGGCCTGCAAATTGGCACTGGTACACGCCGTATCAAGCGAACGCCAACGACATACCGGTATTTACAGGGTCGTGGTGGGTTGATTCCTGGCCCAGAGAGACTGACAGCCCGCCGCCGACCGCAGCCGGTCCGGACGATACACCCGGCACAAATGAAATGAACCGCGTGTGTGTTGACCGACACGATGGGTTTGTTGACTGCCTGTTTATGGACTGGTCGGCCAGAAGCGTGGGGCTGAAGGAGCTATGGACGCTGAAGTGGAGCAAGGGCTATAAAACAAACGGCCTGTGGACAAAGGCCGGGCGTGTCAACCCCCCCTGGCCGCAGTGGATGAAACACTACAAGGACTACTAAGAAATACTCAAACTGACCGATAGTCAGTTTGAGAATGCAAAAATCAAAGTTAAAAATGCAAAATTAAGGCTGAAGGAGTACAAAATGAGTATCGCTATGAACAAACGAAAGGGCTTCACCTTAGTTGAGCTGCTCGTGGTAATTGCGATTATCGCCCTGCTTATGGCGATACTTATGCCTGCGCTCAACAGGGTCAGGGAGCAGGGCAAGCGGGTTGTCTGCGAGAACAACCAGAAGAACCTGGTGCTCTGCTGGATTCTGTATTCGGATGACTTTGACGGCAGAATCATGAACGGGGATGCGGGGACAAATCACGGGCGTGAAATCGCCTGGGTGCAGAAGGTCTGGGCCAACAGCTATGGGAGCGGAGGGATATTGCCTGAGAGTCAGCAGATGGCCGCGATTAAGGCGGGGTCGATGTGGCAGTATGCCAAAAACGTCAAGCTTTTCCGCTGCCCTACCGGGCGTGTGGGGGAGCTGGTAACCTATTCGGTAATGGACTCGATGAACGCCTACCCGCAGCCGGGTGATACCCGCGGGAGAGGGGCCGTCCAGAACGAGATTATGAAGATAAAAAGTCAGATCAAGAGTCCGGTCTATAGAATCGTCTTCATCGATGAAGGCTATATGACGCCCGACAGTTATGCCGTACATTCCGACAGCGGGTCGTGGTGGGACGACCCGACGTTAAGGCACGGCAACGGAGTCACGTTCGGGATGGCCGACGGGCGCGCCATGTACATGAAATGGAGCGGCACCACGACCGTCAAAGCCAAGAAAAACTTCGACTATAAATACGTTGGGGGAATTACGCCTGTCAGCAAGAACGACTGGATGGACCTGCTCTTCGTGCAGAAGTCGTGCTGGTGGAAGCTGCACTATACGCCGCCCTATTCGCCTCCCTTCTAAAGGACGCGGGGCGCCGTGCGGTGCGCGATAGGCGAGGGCCGAGGCAGTGGAAACGATGTGAGCGGACATCCGCGCGCGAGGCCATTGTCGCCGACGAACGTCCGGAATGAAGCGCAATCAACGAGGCTATAGATAGCGACGTTCTCTTGCGCACCTTATGCCCTGCGGAGAGGATTGTATTACCAGCACGAATTATCGCTGCTACCGGCTTGGTCTTCTCTTTCCTTTCATTCTCGATGAGTTCTGCAAAATTGTAGGTAATCAACAAACGATTTTTTCTTTTCTAAGTAGGCCTAACCTGCAATTTTGCAGAAGCCTTTTCATTCTCGGCCACGTATAAAAAAGATGAACCTGAATAGTTGCATATTCAACGCGGATATACTACTTTGAAAGCTCTGAACGGATAGCTCCACGGCCCATCGGGTGGACGTTAGAGGGAATAATAGTCGCAGGATACTTGATTGAATTCGCCAGAGCACAGATCGATGAAGCGCTTGCTGCCAATGCTGGCGGGCGCCGCCCTGCTGACCGGGTGCGCGGCAGCGCCACGTTTTCACGAACAACCTATACGAATCGAAAAGCTGGGCAACTCAGGTCAAATCATCTCCTTCGATATGGACAAGGATGGGCAGGCAGATTATTGGCAGCGATTCGACAGTGCCGGCCGCAAGGTCGAATTGCGATTTGGTGCGCGACCGGGTGAACCAAACGAGCGTGTGCAGCCGGACAATATTACGTCACAAGAGGCGCCTCATTTCATCGTTGCGCTCGACGGCGTGCCTTATGAACTGGTCGAAGAGCTTTACCGACAGGGCCGGTTCCGGCTGTTTTATCCGCCGAGTCGAGTGGTCACGTGTTTTCCCGGGATGACAAACCCGGCGTTTCAGCGGATATTTGGCGGCGAGCAGCCAATCGCATACGAGAGCAAGTATTTTGACCGAAAGAGAAACCGGATGGTTGGCGGCACCGGTTCATATCTGGACAGCCAGGCTGAGGATTGGGCCGGAATCCTTGATTATCGCTGCTCTTCAGAGAGCAAGGCTCTGGCCTACATAAAACCTGAGATGGTGTTCAACCACGAGATGAGGCAGATCACCGACCTGTTCCAAAAGGCCAGGCAAGGCACGAAAACCGCCTATTCAGTGGGAACCGCGGGTTTGGGCACTCGGGGTGGACGGGAGGCTATCCTGGAGTATCTCAGGACGATAGACCAGTGGTGCGAACAAATCGTGTATGAACGAAGGGGTAGGGTGAAGATCAGCCTCCTGGCCGATCATGGGCACAGCCCCTCCGGCAAGGGACGCGTTTCATTTGAGAAACTACTCGAGGAGAATGGCTATCATCCGGCAAGCCGATTGAAAGACCCCAAGGATGTTGTGACTGTTGAGTTTGGACTGGTTACTTATGCGGCGTATTATACTGATGATCCTGCCGGAGTGGCGGCGGCGCTGCTGAAAGACCCACGAACAACACTGGCATGCTATCGTGCGGGCTCAAGGCAAACCACTTTGGATGGATCGGATGTAGTAGTGCAGACGAACCACGGCAGGGCAAAGGTTTGCCGGAGGCAGGGCGGATTCGGCTACGAGGTCGAGTACGGAGACCCGCTGGAACTATTGAATATAATCAGCCAACTGCGACAGGGGAGAAAAGTTGATGCCGAAGGTCTTATCGAGGACAGGGCAATGTTTGAAGCGACGCTCAATCACACTTACCCCGATCCGCTGAGGCGGGTATGGCTGGCCTTCAACGGATTGGTGCAACAACCGCCCGCCCTGATTGTATGCCTAAAAGACGGGTGGGTTCACGGCAGCGGTCTTTTCTACGGCGCCTTGGGCAAAGTGGTCAGCACACACGGCTCGCTCAACCAGCCTGATTCCATGACTTTTGCCATGACGATGCTGGGCGAGCTGCCCCCGGCACTCCGCTTAGAAGAAGTGATGCCGAATCTGAAAACGCTCGAAAGAGACTAACACATGAAAGTAGTGTTTGTCAGAACACCCAGATACGTTTGGCCGTTCAACAGCGAGACAAGCGCCTTCTGGCAGCCTTTGGGCTTGATGTCGCTTGCGGGGCAGCTCGAACGCTCATATCCGGATTGGTCCATCACGATTATTGATTGCCCGGGCAGCAAGATCGGCTGGAAGACGCTGCTTACAATGCTCAGCCGTGATTGGCCCGATGTAATCTGCGTGGGCGAGGAAACCGTCTCGTCGCACGAGGCGATGCGGCTTGCGGGTTTTGTCAAAGAGCACCATCCAGACACTGTTGTTGTTGCAGGAGGGGTGTTCTTCAGTTATGCAGCTCAGGAAGCTCTCGCAACGGGTCTTATTGATTACGTCGTCCACGGAGAGGGCGAAGACGGCCTTTCTGATCTATTGTGGAGCATTTCACGGGGCGGTGATGTCAAAAATATCAAGGGGATATCCTACAGTCGGGAAGGCCAAATCAGCAGCACTCCTGTGCGCTGGCCCGTTGCGGACATGGATACGCTGCCGATGCCCGCCTGGTCCAAGGTTCCGATGCACTTGTATGGCTCAGGGTCGAAGAATCATCCGGGGCTGGTTTCTATCGAACATAGCCGCGGATGCACGGACCAATGCAGTTTCTGTAACCTCTGGAAGCACATGGGGCGGCCATCGGAAGATGGGCAGGACATACGACCCTACTATCGCAGTAAATCGCCCGAGCGATCCTTGGAAGAGGTCGCCAGACTTGTTCGTGATTTCAACAGACGTACCTTTGGCTGGGTTGACCCCACCTGGAATGTTGATCCGAAATGGACAGACAGTTTTTGCGGGCTCCTGCTCAAAGACAATATCAGAATCCGCCAGACTGCCTGGCTTAGGGCCGATTATGTCGTTCGGGACGAAGAGCTTGGGATTCTCGAGAAGGCCGTTCGCTCCGGCCTTTGCCAGGTTATGATCGGGGTTGAAAGGACGGATGAGGCAGGCCTCAAGGGCTTGAACAAGCACTCAAACGGGCCTGACATAACGGCCAGGGCTTTTGAGATATTCGGGCGGAAGTACCCTGATGTTCTTACCATAGGTTCAGTCATTTTTGGGCTGTGGGATGAGACCAGGAAATCGCTTGATGAGCTGTCGGGATACCAGTATAAGGTGGGCATGGACTACTGCTTCTTCATCCCGTTGACGCCAAATCCGGGGACGCAGGTATATGAGGATGCGCTGAGGCGGGGGATAATACAAGTTGCAGACCGCAGAGCTTACAATTTTCACACGCCGATTATGCGCACCAGGCTATTTTCCGCCAAACGGCTGGAGAAAATATATTTCAATTTAACATTCGGCATAAGTTTAGATAGAATAGTGAACCATTTGAGAGCGCTATTTTGCGTCCGGGACAAGCGCCGCAAAAGAGTATGCAGGTCATTGTTCAAGCACGGTGCGCGGATAGCAGCGAGGTATGTTATCGGCAGATTACGCCATCCATTCAGCGAGAGACCAACAGTGTACTCGCGTAAACCGCCATGGTACGACTCATGAGTGTTATAGCTTACCTGTTCTCGTTCTTGTGCAGCCAGGATGCATCCCGGTCTTTTGCCATTGCAGGCCATCTTCTGCCCGTATGCCAGAGGTGCGCCGGGCTATATTTGGGTATGGGCGTCACTTTTGTTTATCTGCTTTTGAAGCGGGACTACAGAAAGGACCTGCCGCCGCGAAGCATCGTATATCTGAACGTTGCGTGCCTCCTGGCAATGCCCATATTCGGTTTTCATCTTCTTGATCCCGGGCCTGCGTGGCGGCTGTGGAGCGGACTTGTCTATGGCAATGCGATAGTTTTCCTGCTCGCCCCGGCCGCTTCAATCATAAGCAACGAAAGCGGAAGAACCGCCTGCCATGCAGAACCTTCAACAACCTCGTTCTGGATATTCTTTGCCTTTTTGAACGGCATACCGCTTTGGTTTCCGGCTCAGTCAGTTTGGTTCTACTGCGCCGCGCTGCTGTTGATGCTTGTCGGATTGCTTTGTGCCGTGTTCTGTGTTTCGGTTGTGACCGTTCTTGTGATAAAGAGACTTTTTATGTCAGCAGTTTTGAAAGGAGTCAATAATGAATACGCAAGAAGTCAAGACAGTCGGGTGTAGAAAAGCCTGGATAGCTTTTGTGGCGGCGTCCTCCTGTTTGCTGATCTATGTAATGGCATGTGTTATGTCGCCTCCGGGATGGTCCCCGGACTCCTCAAAGATCGCCATCCTGGTAACACCTGCGGGGGAGGGAGAGAATCCCAAGGAATTCGCCATATTTGTTTACGATATTGCAACCGGCGCGCATACCCTGTTGGATGAGGTCAAGGCTGATGGGGTACTGTCTGCCCCCGCATGGTCGCCGGACGGCAAGTGGATTGCCTATTACAAGGTGGAACCAACGCCGTCGGAGCAAGTAAGCCCGTCTTCCGAGCCTAATGCCACAGCGTCAATTGGTGAACAACCGCAAAAAACACCGGAGGACACGACTCCAAGTACCTCGGCTGAGGAACTGTTCAGCGAAGAAAATCAAATGCTTCCGCCTTTTGTGTTTGAACTTGCCGAGGAGCGGGTGAAGGACAAAAACGATGTTGAGACTTTTGACGTCAAGCTGGTAATAGCCACACCCGACGGCAAGGATAAAGAGACTCTTCAGGTCATGAAATGGGTAGGCGGCGATGATGAACGCCAATCTATGGTACTTATGAAGCCGACATGGTCACCGGATTGCAAACGCCTTTTCTATGTGCGCGCTATCGGAGAAGGGGATTCCTTCTACATAGCCAGTATAGACATAGCAACCGGCACGACCTATGCGCACCTTCCGGGTTCCGTAGTGGCCCCGGTAGTGTCCCCTGACGGCAAATGGGTGGCCTCTTACCTGGAAGACGGCACGCTGGTCGCGTCTGGAACTAACGGCAGCGTATGCAAGTACTTTAAGCTCGACCTGGAACCGGTAGACGGTGGCCCCCCTATGCTGGATTTCACGTTTTGGTCACCGGACTCCAGGAAGATTCTTGTCTTCGATAAAGATTCGGTCCTTCATGGTATTGATATAGCCAGTGGTCAAACTGAGTTGTACAAGGACCCCGATGCCAATAGTATTGCCTATCCTGTTATATCGTCAACCGACAAGAAACTGTACTATCTGGGCGGGTTCCGGACTGGTGAAGAAGGTCGTCCGCCGCAGACGATAAGTCTAAAACGCATGGACCTCCAAACCAAGAGGACGCGCACCATTTTTACATTTCGGATGCCAGAGCTTCACAACGATGGAGGCGCGCTGTTCTCAATTTCGCCCAATGGCAAAGTTGTCTTGGCAAGAGCCGTTATGGACGATGCGTTTGAAAAGGAAAGGTCCGTTTTGATCTTCTGGGACGGCAAAACTCAGAAGATCGTCAAGACAGACCGCTGGTTGCTTAAACCCCTCTATGGTGACAGCAACTTGATATTTGAAGAGAAACTCATTGGAAAGTGGCGAGGAGAAGACAGCCGGATAACCATAGCAAAAGGCACACAAGAGAAAACTTACAAACTAACATGGGTCGAAGAAGACAAAGAACATCACGCCGCTGCCAACCTGGTCCGGCTCAAAGGTATGACATTTTTGGGCGTGTTCATTGACGAATCTCTGGTGGATCCCGGATCGCATCTTCTGCCGGATATATTTATGAGAGTTGTTCAGACAGAGCCGAAACTAACACTGCAAGCTATCGAGTACAATGAACTCGCCGAAGTGCTGGAGAAGGCTGCGGAGTCTATTCGACCTGAAGACGTTGGAACCGAGGGTATATCTGAATTTGAAAGGGCCAAGTGACGCAAGCCGCTGTGTCCCTGCGTCTCAAATCAGGCCGGCTACAATCCGCAAAGTGCTCGTTGAACCTTGAACTACCGGCGGGGCCGAGGCGGATTGAGGGCAACGAAGCACGCTCGGCGAGTACGGCACATATTACAACTGGCGTCAAACCGATACCGTTGGCCTTTTCTGCCGGATTTCCGACAAATGGCTTGACAGCGCATATTGGAAGTTGTTACTCTGTCTGTGCTTAGAGATTTTCGGCGGTGTAGCTCAGTTGGTTAGAGCATGGGATTCATAAGCCCAGGGTCGTCGGTTCGAATCCGACCGCCGCTATTATCACAGGCGTTTTTCTCGATTGCCTCCTCTTGTCTTCGGAGTCGCCCTTCATCCGGGTACCGCCCTGGATTATCTTCCGGCGTCGCCCGTGCCGTAGTACCGCATTTCAGAAATAGGGCGGCTATGCGAAAGATCTGGTATTTGGGAAGAACAGATTTCTCCGCTGCGCGATGCTCCGCATCGCTCCGGTCGAAATGACAGCGTAGTAGCGGGATTAACGGAATGCGGCTGGAGGGTGGTCCACTCCATGGTTTCTCAATCTCTGTTACTCACTGCGGGGCTGCTGCCTTTCTTATGTAGAGAGAGCCGTGAAAACGGCTGTCTCAGGCAGAGAATTCGAGATATTTGGCAGGCGTCAAGACAGGAGGTTTGTGACATGAGAATACTAAGACACATAGGGAAATGGCTGTATGAGCTGCTGTGCTCGGACATGGGGCTGTCCACCGGGATCGATTCGCACAAGTGGGAAAGCAAAATCGAGATTCTCGGACGTATCTCAAGCCGGTGCTGAGAGAACGCATCTTGCGGGTGTAACCTCAGTGGGGTTTCCGCCCACTAACCCGATGATGGCAAACAACACGGCAAAAGTGGTCAGATAGAGAAATAGAGACGCAACAATGGATTCTACGGCAGCAAGAATGAAACTGGAGCTTGAATCCTTCATAAATACAGGACTACAGGAAGGCTGGGATGGATGGCCTGCGAAAATGGGAAGAATGGGGCGGCACGGGCTATATGCCTACGCCCCAGATCAGGGTAATCAATACCGCTCCCAGGGCCAGATTCAGGAAAACAAGCCAGAATTCTTCGTTCTTAATAACCATGTTGCATGAATTGCGTGTCATAACTCCTCCATACCTAAGCTCCATTATAAGGCTTCTTCAACAATATAGGTCTAACCTGCAATTTTGCAGAACTCATAAGCTCAATTATCGCCACAGCACAGGCAAGTGCTCTTCCATACCCTCCCCATCGGCAGAATTTCAGTGCCTCTTAACCGCTGTTTGGACTGGAACTCCCCTTGCGGACTCGATATTCTGCGGCGTCGGTTCGGTTTTTGGTCGATTCTGTCTTGACTGTCGGCGGGCGGCGACTATACTGTGCGCGTGCTGTCGAAGCACGAAATTCTAAATCCTAAACAAATTCGAATGACCAAAATGGAAAATCCGAAACGGGGCATTCTGAGGATTTGAGATTGGAGTTTTGCTATTGTTTCGGATTTCGAATTTAGGATTTCGGATTTGAATCTTGTGCCCCCATCGTCTAGTGGCCCAGGACGCCGGGTTCTCAACCCGGTAACAGGGGTTCGACTCCCCTTGGGGGTATTTGTGGGCCGGTGTCCGTTTGATGCCGGCCATTTGCATTTGAAATGACTTGTGGTGTTCATTCCATCTGTTGGCTTGGGTGGTTTTGACCGTGTATCGCTATGAGGTTTGCGCTTCGTTGCATTCGCAGGCATAGCGTGAAGTCGCCTGCTGTTGGTTTCATTCTGGTTGTCCAGCTTGCTTTCTGCGCTTCGAGTCCTGCTCAAATAGTTTTCAAGGGTCGGCTTCTGGCGCCGCGATACCCCGGCAGCAGCGAGATGGCGGCGATGACGGCGGTGCATTGTTTTGCGAGCCTGGCGGGGGCGGACAGCCATGCGGTGGGTTTTCGGACGTTCGAGACGGCGCCCGCGGGTTGGTATTTCCTGCCGGGCATTGCAGGCAGGTACAGCATCGTATTTTCCGATCCATCGGGTCTGATGCGCCCCATTGTCCTGACGAATCAATTCACAAGTCCCGTGGATGTGCTGGACCGCGTGCTGTCGCCTGTGTTTGACTATGCGGACTTCTACGAGGGCGCGTGGGACGAAAAGCCGGCCGGCGACTACTTCCAGACGTTCGTCGCCAAAGGCACGAGCATCACGCGGGCAGGTTTCAAATTGGCCACCGATGGAGTCGATGGCCCCGGGCCGAAAGGGCAGAATATCCTTGTCTCAATCCACAAAAAGACGAGCGAAGCCCCCGACAAGTGGCCGCAGGTAGGTCTGACTGCGACCATACTGGACGTGGATTGCGGCGGCCCCAAGAATTACTGGTGGTGCGCCGGGTGGGATTCAGGCCAGGTCCCGGCAGAACCAGGCCAGACCTATGCTGTGCATCTAAGAGCCGAATCGCAGGACGGCAGCTTCCAGGCCTTCTGGAGACCGGATGAGAATGGCGGGCTCGATTGTTTTCGCATAGGGCCGGACGGCAAGAGCGGATGGTGTGGGCGGAACTTGTGTATGGCTGTAAGCTCGGACTGTGATGGTCTGGTTGTGCCCTACAACAAACGAGTGCAGAAGAAGTTCGTTGAATTCGCGGGCTTCGACAAATCCTGGTCGCAGACGTACATTGCACGGGGCAGAAGCCTCGCGTCGGTCATTCTGTATGCGGCGACATCGGGCGTCCAGCCCTCGATAATGCGCCAGCGCGTAAAGGTCCGTGTTCGGCGTAATGGGCCGGACGGCGAGGCTGTCGGGATTGAGAAAATCGCTATCGGCAACGGCAACTACACCGGCGATGCCTCGTGGGGCGTCTTCGGCGTATCGTTCGCGCCGGGCGAAGCGCCGCTTGAGCCGGGCGGACTTTATGCCGTCGAGTTTGAATCGATTGAGAATTACTATACGCTGCACGGATACGTGAACATCAAAGGCCAAATCAGCGATGACAAGCCCGGCTTCAACCCCTACCGAAAAACCGCCCCCGATGATTATGAGCCGGGGGCGGCATACCGAAAGTGCCGCGAGAAGCAGGATTTCGACCTGGACATGCAAATCGTCGAATACAGATACGACGCCGGGGATTGGCAGGAGGCTGTCGAAGGTCCGAACCTAATCAAGAACGGCGATATGGAATCCGGCCCGAACAAAGTCGATGACCCCAACGACACTACCCCGGTTTCCTGGACGCGATTCGCAATCGACCCCGCCACCCGTTACCGTTATGTCACTGAAGGCGAAGAAAACGTCAATCATATCGCACGAGTTATCGGCGGCAGCGCCACCGGCAGGTCCGCCGACGGCGGTTATGTTCAGCGTGTGGCCGGCCTGAGCAAGGCCGAGACGTATCGACTGACCGGAAAGGTCCGCTCGACCTGGCCCGTCGATGACAAGCACTCCTGCTTCATCGGCCTTGACCCGACCGGCCAGGATGAGGACCCGAATGCAGCCACAATCTGGTGGGCGGGATTGCCGTCTTTGCACGGCGTATTTGTCGCTTACAAGGGCGAGCCGATTCGGCCGATTGCAGATGCGATAAGCGTTTGGCTTCGCGGCAAGACTACTTTGACGCAGGACTACCGCTTCGAGGCCGATTTCGACGAATTCGCTCTCCATAAAGTCGCATCGGGAACACCCGTGAGATGAACCGCTCGGTAATCAGAGGCCTGTAGAAGATAATGTCAATTGCCCGATGATAATTGTATGAATATGACCAAAGCAGAACAGGATGAGCAGTATATGCGGCAGGCCATAGAGGCCGCGAAGATTGCCCAGGAGAACGGCGATGTGCCGATAGGCGCGGTCGTTGTCTATGAGAATCAGGTTATCGGCAGGGCGTATAACCAAAGAGAGCAGCTCAAGGACCCGACGGCGCACGCGGAGATAATTGCACTGACTCAGGCGGCGGCATTTATCGAAAGCTGGCGGCTGCACGGCTGCACGATGTTCGTCACGCTGGAGCCATGCGCGATGTGCGCCGGGGCGCTAGTGCTGGGAAGGTTGGACAGATTGGTCTATGGCTGCAACGACCCGAAGGCCGGGGCGTGTGGGAGCTTGTACAATATAGTGCAGGATGAACGGCTGAACCACAGGTTAGAAATTACATCCGGTGTACTCGCCGACGAGTGCGCCAAGCTGCTGCAGGATTTCTTCCGGCAGAAACGCCCGGGCAACAGCGATATGCAATAACACTGAATTGCGCGGGGGGATCCGCCGAATGGTGATAGTCGCCGAATGTAATCCCTCTTGGAGCAGGAGGCGAGCCGGCTCACCGGGGCATCCCGGCGCTAATCAACCTTGACCTTCTGTGGTTTTTTCTTGTCTGACTTGTTCTCTTCGAGACCTTCAATCTTCG
>Ga0315288_10005406_pt1 | contig 16238 bp, 12 predicted proteins | sample YL17G11_20_MG_FD_203454 | JGI IMG/M metagenome (GOLD analysis project Ga0315288, IMG submission 203454) | Sediment microbial communities from Yellowstone Lake, YNP, Wyoming, USA - YL17G11_20 | ecosystem: Environmental > Aquatic > Freshwater > Lake > Sediment | place: USA: Wyoming | collected...
TCAACCTGGAGCCCAATGGCCCCGTGCGCCCCGTCATCGTAGGCATCGTCGATGAGATCCAGTGGCAGGATAGCGCCGGCACGGCGAAATCGCGTCTGCCGAATGCCGTGGGAGAGTGAGAGCCTGTGACCTGCCAACGTATCAACCCTAACACGAAGGCACAAAGACACCAAGTTACAGAGGGAATGAACCATGGCTTCTTGGTGTCTTTGAGTCTTGGTGGCTTTGTGTTGAACTCCGGAGGGCACCAGGGAGAGCTGGCTCTTGACTACGTACACTGACCGACAGAAGGAGGCGGCGCGGCGCGAGGAGGTGGTGCGCGTTTGCCGCCTGATGTGGGAAAGGGGCTTTGTCGCGGCCAGCGACGGCAACGTGTCGGTGCGCCTGGGTGACGAGCACCTGCTCACCACGCCCAGCGGCGTGAGCAAGGGCTTTCTTTCCACGTCCGACGTGGTGCTGATCGACATGGAAGGCAATCCGATGCGCCAGCCCGGCATAGGCAAGAACCTGCCCAAGCCTTCCTCCGAGATCTTGCTGCACCTGGAGGTCTACCGCCAGCGCCCCGACGTGCAGGCTGTCGTGCACGCCCACCCGCCGCTGGCCATCGCCTTTACCATTGCGGGCATCTCGCTCACGCAGTGCGTGCTGCCCGAGGTAGTCATTAACCTGGGCTCCATCCCCACCACCGCCTACGCCACGCCCTCTTCGGCAGAGGGTCCTGTCGTCATCCGCGAGCTGATCCGCAACCACGATGCGCTGATCATCGACCGCCACGGCTCGGTGACCGTGGGGCGGACCCTGTTCGAAGCGTACATGAAGCTGGAGAAGATCGAGCACCTGGCGCACGTCACCCTGGCGGCGCGGCAGTTGGGTCGCGTCACCGAGCTGCCGCCTGAAGAGGTGCGCAAGCTGGTGGCCGCCCGGCGCAAGGCGCTGGGCCTGCCGCCCGAATACGAAGGCCCGGGTTGCGTCAACTGCGGCGCGTGCGGCAAGGGCGGCTCTGGCGTCGCGACAGCCAGTGGCGAGTCCGACGAGGACCTGGTGCGCCGCGTAGCCGCCGCTGTGGCGCGTGAAGTGCGCAAGCAAGTATCCTAGAAACCAGGCCCTGGGTAAGATCCGCAGGTTGTGAAACGTGAAGCGTGAGGGCCAGTCAGGCACCGCCGGGCGAGTGACACGTAACACGGAACACATATCACGTTTCACGCTTCACGTTTCATGATGGGAGCAGTGAGCCGTGCCCGACCGCCAGCGCGTCTATCGAACCGAGGCCATCGTGCTGCGCCACAGCGATTTCGGCGAGGCCGATCGCCTGCTGACCGTGGTCACGCCCTACCTGGGCAAGCTGCGCCTGTTGGCCAAGGGCATCCGCAAGACCAGCAGCCGCAAAGCGGGTCACCTCGAGCTCTTCATGCGCACGCAGTTGCTGGTGGCGCGCGGTCGGAATCTCGACATCATCACTCAGGCGCAGATCATCGAGCCCTATCTGGCGCTGCGCCAGGACCTGGGGCGCATGAGCAACGCCTACTATGCGGCCGAGATGGTGGACGCCTTCAGCGAGGAGCAGGCCGAGAACGAAGCCATCTACCGGCTCTTCCGTGACGCGCTGGGATGGGTCTGCGAGTCCTCCAACCTGCCTCTGTCGATGCGCTTTCTGGAGCTGCAGGCCCTGGGCCTGGCCGGCTATCGCCCGCAGCTCTTCGCCTGCCTGCGCTGCAACGCCCCGCTGGCGCCTGTCGTCAACTACTTTTCACCAGCCGAGGGCGGAATGTTGTGCCCGCGCTGCGGTGAGGGCTGGCCGGGGGCACGGCCCATCCCGCTGGGCGCGCTCAAGGTGCTGCGCTATTTGCAGACCCATACCTATGCCGAGTGCGCCGGGCTGCAACTCCATGCGTCCACGCTGAATGACGTCGAGCAAATCCTGCAGGACTACCTGGCCTACACCCTGGAACGCAGGTTCAAGTCGGTTGAGTTCCTCAACATGCTGCGTCGAAGCACCTCAGCCCACACCGGGAAGGGCGAGGACGGCACGGCACGCCCCGTTACCGATGAGAAGGAGAGCGATGCACATGCGTAACCGCTGCGCCGTTGTCTTGGCTCTAGTGTTGGCTGCTGCGGTCATCCTGACTGGCTGTGGCCCGTCCGCCCTGCCGACGCTGACCCCGGCCGCCCGTCCGGCCACGCCTACCCTGCCACCGCCAGCGGGGCCGTTCAAGATCGGCGCGATCTATCCCTTGACGGGGAATCTGGCAAGCAGGGGGGCCGACTGCAAGGCAGGCGTGGAGCTGGCGCTGGAGATCATCAACGGCAAGTATGAGATGGGTTTCCCCTTTGCCAAAGAAGAAGGCCTGCCTGGCCTGGGCGGCGCCAAGCTCGAGTGCGTCTTTGGGGATTCGCGTGGCGACCCCACGCAGGGTGCATCCGAGGCCGAGCGCCTGATCACGCAGGAAAAGGTCGTGGCGCTGGTGGGTGGCTACCAGCGCGCCGTGGTCAAGGCCGTCAGCGCGACCACCGAGCTCCACAGCATTCCCTACGTCCTATCTGACGCCGCGCCCCTGACCGCGGCCGGGCTCAAGTACCTGTTCCGCGTCAGTCCCGGCGATGGCATCCAGGCTAAGAATGCCCTGGACTGCGTGCGTGACGTGGCTGCCAACGAAAAGGTCGAGCTCAAGACCATCGCACTGCTTTGGGAGAACACCGAAGAGGGCGCCAGCATAGCAGGCCAGGTTCGCAAGACGGCCAAAGACGATGGCCTGGAGGTCGTGGCCGACATCAGCTACACCAGCCAGGCCGCGGACCTCATGGCTGAGGTCACGAAGGTCAAGGCGGTCAGCCCTGACGTGATCCTTCATCTCGGCCGTGTGAGCGATGCCATCCTCCTGGTCAAGGCCCTCAAGGCGATGGACGTCTTGCCCAAGATGCTGGTGGGTATGGCCGGGTATGCCGAACCCGACTTGCCAGAGACACTTGGCCCTGATGGCAATGGCGTCTTCTGCCAGGCTGTGTACAGCGCTGACTTGCTCAAGGCCAAGCCGCTCATCGAGACGATCAACGCCCTGTTCAAGGACAAGTATGGCCGCGACATGAGCGTCGACGCTGCCTGTAGCTTTGCGGCTCCATTCGTCCTAGCCGACGCCATCAATCGCGCCAGGTCCACCGACCCCGACGCCATCCAGAAGGCTCTCCTGTCCGCCGACATGCCCGCGACGGCTTTCGTGTCACCCTACGCGGGTTGCCGTTTCGACCCAGACGCGCACGACAACGTGCTGGCGCGCGGCCTCTACCTGCAGATCCAGGACCAGAAATACAGGGCGGTCTGGCCACTGGAGATGGCCGCTGCGCCGTACATCTACCCCTTCACACCCTGGAAGCAGCGCTAGACCAACGTGCCCGCGGCCGCGCAGTCCCTGGCCTGGGCGCACGTGCGCCAGGGTCGGCGGGTCAGCCTGGTCTCCAGCGGCCTGGGCGACGACGAGGAGCGCAAGTTGGGCTTTGTCCCCTTCGCCAGCATCGCGGCGGCGCTCGAGGATGCCTTCCGCCGTCACGGGCCCGCTGCCAGTGTGACCGTCATCCCGCGCGCTCCAGAGACGCTGCCTGTGCCACAGTGGTAGGTGTGCCAGTGTGCAGGAGTAGCCCGGCCTCGGAAAGGGGCCGGGCCTCTTTGGTGCCACTTGCGCCACAGGGATTGCCATCGTTTTGACATTTGTCCCGAAACCCAGTAAAGTAGTCCATTTAGAAAGCACCGGGGAGCGCACATGGATTTCCAAGAAGTCATCATGCGTCTGGATCAGTTCTGGGCGGGGAAGGGCTGCCTCATCTGGCAGCCCTATAATGTGCAGGTTGGGGCCGGCACGATGAACCCCGCCACCGTCCTGCGCGTGTTGGGACCGGAGCCCTGGAACGTGGCCTACGTCGAACCCAGCGTGCGCCCCGACGATGGCCGCTATGGCGAGAACCCCAACCGCTGGGGCCAGTACTACCAGTATCAGGTCATCCTCAAGCCGGACCCGGGTAACCCGGTGGAGCTGTTCTTGCAGAGTCTGGAGGCCCTCGGCATCAGCACCCGCGAACACGACATCCGGCTGGTGGAAGACAACTGGGAGCAACCCGCCTTGGGCGCCTGGGGCCTGGGCTGGGAAATCTGGATGGACGGGCAGGAGATCACCCAGTTCACCTACTTTCAGCAGGCCGGCGGTTTTGAGCTGAATCCAGTGTCGGTGGAGATCACCTATGGCCTGGAACGCGTCGTGATGGTCTTGCAGGGCGTGCAGGACTTCTCTCACATCCGCTGGGGCAACGGCGTCAGCTATGGCGAGATGCTGCTGCAGCAGGAGAAAGAGCACTGCACCTACAACTTTCAGACCGCGAGCGTGGAGCGGTTGCGCCAGATGTACGACCTCTTTGAGGCCGAGGCCAAGAACGCGCTCAAGGCCGGTCTGGTCATCCCCGGGCACGACTATGTGCTGAAATGCTCGCACGCCTTTAACGTGCTCGACGCGCGCGGGGCGATTGGCGTAACGGAGCGCGCACACTACTTTGCCCGCATGCGCGACTTGTCGCGCGAGGTCTCCCGGCTTTACCTGGCGCAGCGCGAGGCGATGGGCTACCCGCTGTTGCGCAGGACCACGGCCGGGCCGCGCGTCGTGACCGCGTTCGACGCGTCGCGCTACCCGCAGGATCCCGCCAGCCTGCTCCTGGAAATTGGCCTGGAGGAACTGCCTGCCGCCGAGGTGGAAGCGGCCCTGGGGCAGTTGCGCGAGAGCGTGCCACAGTCGTTGCAGGGCTTGAGGCTAGGATTCGAGGACGTGCAGGTGCTGGGCACGCCGCGGCGCCTGATGGTTCTTGTGCGCGGGCTGGCTGCGAACCAGCCGGACGAGGAGCGCGTGGTCAAAGGCCCGCCGGCCGATTTCGCCTTTGACAAACAGGGCCAGCCCACCAAGGCCGCATTGGGCTTTGCGAAGGCGCAAGGCGTGGATGTGACGGCCCTGCACAAGCGCGATTATGAAGGGAAGAGCTACGTCGTCGCGGTCAGGGCCGAACGCGGTCGCCCGACCGCGACCGTGCTGGCCGAAACGCTACCCAAGTGGATCGCCGGGATCAAGTTTGCCAAGAGCATGCGCTGGAATGAGAGCGGCGTGGCCATGGCCCGCGCGCTGCGCTGGATCGTGGCGCTGCTGGGCGACCAAGTGCTGCCTTTCGAATTCGCGGGTGTGGCGAGTGGCCGCATTACGCTGGGCTTGCGCCCGCTGGGCTCACCGGCCATCGAGCTCTCCAGCGCAGACGCGTACCTGGATGCCATGCAGGCCGCCTCGATCGTGCTGGATCCCGAACAGCGACGCACGCGCATTGCGGCCCAGGCCAAGGAGTTGGCGGCGAGCGTGGGCGGCGAAATCCCGGATGTCCCCGAATTGTTGGCGGAGGTGGCTAACCTGGTCGAATGGCCGACGCCTCTGCTGGGCCACTTCTCCGAGGAGTACCTGGCCCTACCGCAAGAGGTGCTGATCGCCGTGATGAAAAAGCACCAGCGCTACTTCCCGGTGATGAAGGATGGCAAGCTACTCGCGCATTTCGTCATAGTGGCCAACGGCCCCTTTGAGAGCCTGGACAAGGTGCGGCACGGCAACGAAGAGGTGCTGCGCGCGCGCTATGCCGACGCGGCGTTCTTCTTCAAGGCGGATACTGAGATAAAGCTCGAGGCATACCTTGCGCGCTTGAGCACGCTCACGTTCCAGGTCAAGCTAGGCTCGGTGCTGGACAAGGTGGGCCGTCTCGAAAAGCTCGTGCCGTGGCTGGCCGATGGCGTGGGCGCCAGCGCCGCGGAACGACAGGACGCGCTGCGCGTCGCGCATCTGTGCAAGGCCGACCTGGCCACGCGCATGGTGGTGGAGCTGACCTCGCTGCAGGGCGTGATGGGGCATAAGTACGCCACGTTGGCGGGCGAATCGCCTGCCGTGGCGCAGGGCATCTGGGAACACCACCTGCCACGTGGAGCGGGCGACCAGCTCCCACAGGGCATGCCTGGCAAGCTCGTGGGCCTGGCCGACCGCCTGGATAGCCTGGTGGGTCTCTTTGCAGTGGGCCTGCAGCCGACCGGCTCGGCGGACCCGTACGGGCTGCGTCGCGCAGCGCTGGGGTTGGTGCAGGTCCTGGCGGAGAGCAAGATGTCGCTTTCTCTGCATGCGGCATTGCAGGCCGCGGCCGAGCTGCTGCCCGTCCAGGCCTCGGCTGAGGCGCTGACCGCCGCACAGGATTTCGTCACACAGCGCCTGCGCGGTTGGCTCCTGGACTCGGGCTTTCGCTATGATCTGGTGGACGCGGCCCTTGCCGAGCGCGCGGACGACCCCTATCAGGCCCTGCAGACCGTGCGCAGCCTGGGCGCGTGGGTCAGTCGCCCCGAGTTCGCCACGCTCCTGACGGCCTACGCCCGGCCCTCGCGCATCGTGCGCGAGTACGCAGCGGAGTTTGCACTGCACCCCGACGAGTTGAGCGAGCCAGAGGAGCGCGAGCTTTACGCGGCTGTTCGGGCCGCGCAGAAACAGCGTGCGGCCGTGCACGATGTGGACGGCCTGATGGCGTTGCTGGGCCCGTTGGCCAAGCCGATCGACGCCTTTTTCGCCAAGGTGTTTGTAATGGTCGAGGATCAAGCCGTGCGCGAGAACCGCCTGGCTCTGCTGCAGCGGGTCGCGGCACTGGGGCGAGGCATCGTCGACCTCAGCAAGGTGCTGGGCTACTGAGCAACGGCCCAACCCCAGTTGCCAATAAGCTAGTTTGCATTGACCGGTATCCGAATATGAAAATAAGGAGTTGATTCGAATGACAAAGGAGACATCGCCCAAGGCTGGAACGCAGAAGTGGGTCTATCTGTTCAGCGAGGGCAACAAGGACATGCGCGACCTGCTGGGAGGCAAGGGTGCTGGCGTCGCGGAAATGACGAATGCGGGCCTCCCCGTGCCGCCTGGCTTTACCATCACGACCGAGGCGTGCAACGAGTTTTATCGCCTCGGGCAAAAGTTCCCCGCAGGCATGTGGGATCAGGTACTGGCATCTCTGAAGGTGGTGGAGAAGCAGACTGGCAAGAAGTTCGGCGATCCCAAGAACTCCCTGCTGGTCTCAGTGCGCTCCGGTGCCAAGATGAGCATGCCCGGCATGATGGACACCGTGCTCAACGTGGGCCTCAACGAGCAGACGCTGCAGGGCCTGGCCAAGCTCACCAACAACGAGCGCTTTGCCTACGACGCCTACCGCCGTCTGATCCAGATGTTCGGCCGCATCGTCAAGGGCATCGACGGGGAAAAGTTCGAGCACATCCTGGAGGCCCACAAGGCCAAGACTGCGGGCAAGAAAGACACGGACCTGACCGTGGAGATGCTCAAGGAGATCGTGCGCGATTACAAGGCGCTCTACAAGCAGGAGCTGGGCGAGGAATTCCCCAGTGACCCCATCGAACAAATGCGCCAGGCCATCGAGGCCGTGTTCGGCTCCTGGTTTGGCAAGCGCGCCGTGGATTATCGCAATTACAACAAGATCCCGCACGACCTGGGCACGGCAGCCAATGTGCAGACCATGGTGTTTGGCAACATGGGCTTTGACTCGGGCACGGGCGTGGCGTTCACGCGCAACCCCAGCACCGGCGAGAAGGCGCTCTATGGCGAGTACCTGCTCAATGCCCAGGGCGAAGACGTGGTGGCCGGCGTGCGCACCCCGCGCAAGATCGTCGAACTCAAGGGCGAGATGCCTGAGGCCTTTGACCAGTTCGTCCAGATCACCCAAATGCTGGAAACGCACTACCGCGACGTGCAGGACATGGAATTCACCATCGAGCACGGTCGGCTGTGGATGCTGCAGACGCGCTCGGGCAAACGCACCGCCGCGGCGGCGGTCAAGACCGCCGTCGACATGGCGCACGAAGGTCTGATCAGCGAGCAGGAAGCGGTCATGCGCGTCACCGGCGAGCAGGTGGACCAATTGCTGCACCCCGTGTTTGACGAGGCAGCCAAGAAAGCCGCGCACCAGTCTGGCGCGTATCTGGCCAAGGGCTTGAACGCCAGCCCGGGCGCTGCCACGGGCAAGGCCTACTTTGACGCCGACACCGCTGAGGAAAGGGCCAATGCCGGAGAGGCTGTCATGCTGGTGCGCCCCGAAACCAGCCCCGACGACGTGCACGGCATGTTGGTGGCTAGGGGCATCCTGACGCAGCACGGCGGTGCCACGTCACACGCGGCCGTGGTGGCCCGCGGTCTGAACAAGCCCTGCGTGGCAGGCTGCGAAGACCTGGCCATCGACAAAGAAAAGCGGCACCTCACTACGTCCAAAGGCACCGTGATCAAGGAAGGTGAATTCATCTCCATCGACGGCACCACCGGAGAGGTGTTCGCGGGCCAGATCCCGACCAAGGAGCCCAAGTGGGAAGACCAGCAGGACCTGATCGAGCTGCTCTCCTGGGCCGACGAGTACAGCCGCCTGCAGGTCTGGACCAACTCGGACTATCCACGCGATGCTGCCCAGGCGCGCAAGCGCGGAGCCAAGGGCATCGGCTTGTGCCGCACCGAACACATGTTCTTCGAGCAGGAGCGCCGCCCCGTCGTGGTCAAGATGGTGACCATGTCTGGCGAGGCCCGCAAGATCGACAACAAGATTGAAGCGCTTGAGACCGAGTGGAAGGGAGCCGAGGCCGATCCCGGAAAGCAGAAGAAGATCGAGGCCGAGATCGCCAAGCTCAAGAAGGACCCCTCGCGTGCGGCCTATTATGAAGCCATCGACTCTCTGCTGCCGCTGCAGCGTAGTGACTTTGAGGGCATCTTCGAGGTGATGCACGGCTTGCCGGTCATCATTCGCCTGCTCGACCCACCCATGCACGAGTTCCTGCCCCCGCGCGAAGAACTGATCGCCGAGGTCACGGAGCTCAGGTGCAGGGGTAATCACCCGCGGCTGCTGAAGCAGAAGGAAGACTTGCTCAAGATCGTGGAATCCATCCACGAGTTGAACCCGATGCTCGGTCTGCGCGGCTGCCGTCTGGGCATCATGTTCCGCGGCGTGACCGAGATGCAGGTGCGCGCCATCTTTCAGGCCGCCTGCCGCCAGGCCAAGAAGGGCATCGACGTGCATCCCGAAGTCATGATCCCACTGGTGGGCCACATCAACGAGCTCAAGAACCAACAGGTCAAGCTTGAGGCTGTGGCCAAGCAGGTGATGAAGGAAGAGGGCATCGAGGTCGACTATATGTTCGGCACGATGATCGAGATCCCGCGCGCCGCCCTGACCGCAGATCAAATCGCCGAACTGGCCCAGTTCTTCTCCTTTGGCACCAACGATCTGACGCAGATGACCTTTGGCATCTCGCGCGACGACGCCGAGGAGAAATTCGTCCTGCCCTATGTTGAAAAGAAAATCTTGCCTGCCGATCCGTTCCAGACCATCGATCGCGACGGCGTGGGCAAGCTAATGCGCATGGCCGTCGAGCTGGGCCGCAAGACCCGCCCTGGCATGAGCATCGGCATCTGTGGCGAGCACGGCGGCGACCCGTCGTCCGTCGAGTTCTGCCACATGCTGGGCCTCAACTATGTGTCCTGCTCGCCCTACCGCGTGCCCGTGGCGCGCCTGGCGGCGGCGCAGGCTGCCATCGGTGGCAAGGAGCTGGGCGACAAGTAGCCCCTGATACCGACGAACCCGCCTCGCAACGTGGATCAGAGGTAGCCCCAGCGGGCTACCTCTGCCTGTTCTTGCGATACCTGCCGAATCCGGATATACTGTGTCATCATCCTGGGAGGGTATTCTACATGGCAGACAAAATCCGCGTCATTCAGTACGGTCTCGGTCCCATCGGCAGCGCCATGGCACGCCACGTTTTGGAGCGCACGGGACTTGAGCTGGTGGGAGGAGTGGACGTCGATCCCGCCAAAGTCGGCAAGGACATCGGAGACGTGATCGGGCTGGGCCGCGAGACCGGCCTGGGGGTCAGCGACAAGCTGTCCACGGTCCTGGAGCGTACGGCGGCAGACCTGGTGCTGCACGCCACGAGCTCCTACTTTGACCGCTTCAAGCCCCAAATCATGGAGATCCTCAACGCGGGTCTGGACGTCGTCTCCACCGCGGAGGAGTTGTCATTTCCCTGGCTCGCGCACGCCGGGGACGCCGCCGAGATCGATGCCCTGGCCAAGCGCGTGGGCAAGACCGTGCTGGCCACCGGCGTGAACCCCGGCTTTTTGATGGACTCGCTTCCGCTTAATCTCACGGCGATCTGCCAGCAGGTGCAGCGCATCGATGTGCGGAGGGCGCAGAACGCCTCACTGCGCCGCGGTCCGTTCCAGGCCAAGATCGGATCCGGCCTGACCGTCGACGAGTTCCAAGCCAAGATGGCCGCGGGCCGCATGGGTCACGTGGGGCTGCCTGAATCCATTGGCATGGTCTTCGATACCCTCGGCAAGAAGCTCGTCCGCTACGAGAGTGACGTGGAGCCGGTCGTGGCCGACCGCCCGATCACGACCCCCTTCTTTGCCGTGCAGCCGGGCCGGGTGGCGGGTCTCAAGCAGGTGGCGCGAGCCTATGCCCCGGAAGGGGAGTTCATGACCCTGACCTTCATTGCCGCTCTAGACTGGGGAGAGGACTGCGACACGATCACCATCACGGGTAGGCCCAATCTGGAAGTCAAGCTCAAGGGAACGAACGGCGACATTGCTACAATTGCCATCGCCGTAAATGCTGTACGCCGAGTACGAGAGGCTGCTCCCGGATTGCTGACCATGCGCGATCTGCCGGTTGTGACCCTCTGGTAAGGCGAGATTGACCGTCAACCCGAGCGCGCATCCGTCTGAGTAGCCAATTCAGGGCACTGGCCCGGCGTGCGCGAGGGCTGGGCCAGTGCGATTCAGATTTCAAGCATCGGGTCTGTTTGACAAAGCGACGGGCCTGTGCTATATTGGCATATGAAGGTCCGGTTGCGTGATTCAGTTGGTGACCTCACCAGCACGCCCGGTATTCAAATCCACTTGGTGCTCTACTCGCACGCTAGCCGGAGCGCTGGCGCTTCAGGCAAGCGGCACGTTTGTGCTGCTCTGCTGCGTGGGGCGAGCTCCTTTGATGAGGGCGCATGACGTCTTACCTACGACCTTGCAGTGCGGATACTGTTGGGACGCGTCATTGTGCGCTTGCTGTTCGCCCAGGCGTAGCTCATGGTCTGGGTTCTCCTCTGGCAGTAGTTCCTCGGGGCTATCTGAGAGTAGGGCTTGCCCCAGTCACTGCCACCACAACTCGATCCAATCCCTGGCTCATCTCGCCAATGTCGCTTTTCGGGAGTCTTCGATTCTCGCTGGCCCGACTTTCCAGACCCGGATTGTGCTCCAGGCAGCCGCAGGCACGGCTGAACTGCGTCTGCGCGAGCGGGCAGTGGCCGGTCTAGCTGACGTTCAGGTTTCGATCGAGCCAAAAGGAGATACTGACCTTGGCCATCTTGGAGATCAAACATCTATCCAAGGCATTTGGTGGGCTACAAGCTGTACAGGACTTTGGCTGCTCCGTGAACGCCGGCGAGATTCATGCGCTAATCGGGCCCAACGGAGCCGGCAAGAGCACGGTCTTCAATCTCATCTGTCACCTGATCAAACCTGACTCGGGGCAGATCCTGCTCAACGGCGAGGACATCACCGGGCTGCCACCTCATCGTGTCGCCGAGAAAGGCATCGGCCGTACGTTCCAGAACGTCCGCCTCTTCAAGAACATCACCGTGCGTGCCAACATGGCGGTCTCCGTGAATGCGGCCAAACACCAGGGCATTCTCCAGTCGGTATTGCTGTCGGGGCCTGGGAGCCGCTTCTTGCGCAACGTGTATGAGGAAGCTGATCGCGCGCTGGAGATCGTAGGCTTGCTGCATCGCGCCGATTCACTGCCCAAGAACCTGCCCTACGGAGAGCAGAAACGGCTCGAACTCGCGCGAGCCGTGGCCGCCCCGCTCAAGGTCCTCCTGCTGGACGAGCCCACCACAGGTATGAATCCCACCGAGTCCGCTACGATGATTGAGACCATTCGCTCGATTCGACAGCAAGGCATCGCCATTCTGCTGGTGGAACACAACATGCGTGTCGTGATGGATGTTTCGGACGTGGCCACGGTAATGGACTTTGGGCATGTGATAGGCGAGGGTTCGCCGGCCGAGGTAAGCCGCAACGAGCGCGTGATCACTGCATACCTGGGGGAGAAGAGAGATGCTCGTTCTCAATAGCGTGAATGCCTCCTATGGCGATGTCCACGCCTTAAAGGGTGTTTCGTTGCGCGTCGAAAAGGGGGAGATCTTTGCACTGCTGGGCGCCAACGGCGCGGGCAAGAGCTCCACGCTGCGCAGCATTGTGGGTCTGCTCAAGATCCAACAGGGTAGCATCGAGTTCCAGGGCCAGCGCATCGACAACCGCAGCACGGTCGACATCGTGCGCCGTGGGATTTCGCTAGTCTTCGAGGGACGGCACGTCTTTCCGGAACTGACCGTGCATGAGAACATGCTGGCAGGCGCCTACCTGGTCAGGGACGCCAAGACGCGGCGGGAGCGGACGACGGAGCTGTACGACCGGTTCCCGCGCCTGGCCGAGCGCCAATCGCAGGTCGCTGGTTCACTAAGCGGTGGCGAGCAGCAAATGCTGGCGATTGCTCGAGCGCTCATATCGAAACCCAAGCTGCTGCTCATGGATGAGCCTTCGATGGGGCTCGCGCCCAAGGTGGTCGATGAGGTGTTTGAGGTCGTAGTCAAACTGAATTCTGAAGGCACCACGGTCTTGCTCGTGGAGCAGAACGCGCGGCGTGCGCTGGAAATTGCGACGCGCGCCTCGGTGCTGGAGACCGGCAGCGTCGTGCTCTCTGGCACCGCGGGCGAGCTGCTCGATCAGGAGGCGGTGCGTACTGCCTATCTGGGGATGTAGGCGGATGTGGCCCAGTGGTCAACTGGCGCCCGCAGAGTGACTGCACGCGAAGGGAGGACAGGAAAGAGAAGACTGCGCTCACGGGGTCTCACGAGGTCTCACGAGGTCTTACTAGACACCAACTACTGAAAAGGGAGGATCCGAAATGAGATTGACAAGATCGCTGAGTAAGCTCGTTACTGTCGTTCTGGTATTGGCGTTGTTGGCTAGCTGCAAGCCGGCAAGCCCCACGCCCTCCGCGGGCCCGGCAGCTCCCAAGGGAGAACCGATCAAGATTGGGGGCATCGGGCCTCTTTCGCCCCCAGGGACTCCTGCGCTCGGTGAGGAAATCATGCGTGCCTTCCAGCTCCGCATCGACGAAATCAACGCGGCAGGCGGCTTGTTAGGCAGGCCGGTGGAGTTGGTCTTCGAGGACTCGGGCGGAGCCCCCGAGAAGGGCACTGCGGCCATGGAAAAGCTCGTCAACAAGGACAAAGTCGTGGCCGTGGCTGGCGAGGGACACAGCTCGGCGCTGCTAGCCGAGATGGAAGTGGCCAAGCGCAACCACATCGTGCTCATCGACTGCGAGGCATGGTCCGACCAGATCAGGTTGCGCGGCTATCAAGAAGTCTTTGCCATCCCTGCGGGTAACACCATGTTCAACAAGAAGATTGCCGAGTTTGTCAAGGGCGTTGGTTTCCAGCGGCCGTTCGTAATCGGCGAGGACACCGACTTTGGCATCGAAAGCATCGGCCTCTTGGAGAAGGCGTTCCAGGAAATGGGGTTGACGTACAAGAGCCTGGTGGTCGACAGGACGACCAAGGACTTTGTGCCGTTCCTGTTGCAGGCCAAGGAGTTCAAGCCTGACATCCTGGTGTGCAACGTGACTGGCGTGGGCTCTTACCTGCTGATCAAGCAGGCCAAGGAGACCGGGCTGGCCCCGACCGCCGAGTGCGCGTTCTTCTCCGGCGTCGCCGACATGGGCTACCCCGAGCTGTGGGACACGGCAGCCGCCTCAGCGCAGTACGTCGTTTGGGAAACGGCCATCCATCCCAAGGCCGAGTTTACTGATCTGACCAAACCCTTCGTCGACAAGTTCACCAAGACCTACAACCGCCCGCCCACCTACTCCGGTCTGCAGGCCTATGACTGCATCCTGGTCTTGGAAGAGGCCATCAAGATGGCCGGCTCGACCGATACGGACAAGCTGATTGCAGCCTTGGAGAAGATGAAGATCAAAGGTACGCGTGGCGAGATCTCGTTCCCCACCGAGAAGGGTGTCTACTACCATCAGGCCTACGTGCCACTGCTGTTCCTGCAGTACACCGCAGTCGGCCAGACGCCCGACAAGTGCGAAATCGTGTTCCCGCCTGAGCTCAAGACCGCACCGTTGGCCAAGCCCAAGTAGGCAGCGTTTCCAGATCAAGAACCTATCCGTCGTCCCTGCCGATCCTGGCAGGGACGACGGGGGCTACGCAGAGAGGGAGTATCAATGTCAGAAGGTCTCAAGCTGTTTCTCTCCTATGTGGTCAGCGGCCTGGTCATTGGCAACGTCTATGGCCTGATGGCTCTGGGGTTGACCATCATCCTGGGGGTCATGAAGATCGTCAACTTTGCCCACGGCGAGTTCTACATGCTGGGAGGGTATGCAGCCTATCTCTTTTCCATCAAGCTGGGCGTGAGCCCGCTGCTTAGCATCGTGGCGGCCATGGTCATCGTGTTTCTTATTGGCGCCTTTGTGGAACGCGCCCTTCTCACTCCATTCTACGGTGGCAAACTGGATCGACCGAGCGACTATGCCCTGCTGATGACCTTTGCCCTTTCGGTGTTCTTGATGAATGTGATGATCCCCATCTTTGGACCCTACCAGAAATCCGCCGCACCTTTGGCACAGGGGTCCGTGAACCTGGGCGTTGTGCAGGTGGGCGCCACTCGTTTGCTTGCCTCCCTGGTTGCCATCCTGCTGATGGCCCTGCTGGTGGTCGTGCTGAAGCGAACCAGCCTGGGTGTCGCGCTGCGCGCCATCGCCCAGGACCGCGATGCCGCGGCCGTGTGCGGGATTGACGTCAACCGCATGAATCCGGTGGCTTTTGGCATTGGCACAGCCATGGCGGCGGCCGCAGGGGCGCTGCTGGCGCCCACCTTCCTGGTGTACCCCGCCTGTGGCACCCTGGCCGCGTCCAAGGCCAACGCCATCCTGGTCCTGGGCGGTATGGGGTCGGTCAAGGGAGCGATCATCGGCGCGTTGTTGCTTGGCGTGTTGGAGGCCCTGGGCGTGCTCTTCCTGACTCCAGGGTATCGGGACGTCTACGGGTTCATCGTGATTGTTCTGGTGCTGCTGATCAAACCCACAGGTCTGTTTGGAGGTCAGGAGATTTGAGTTCAAAAGCCGTCAAGAGGGCCGCCGGGATTGTCCTGCTCGTGGCTTTGCTCACCCTTCCGTTCTGGGCTGGAGTCTACTGGACGCACGTCGCAATTCTCAGCCTCTATTACGTCATCGTGGTCTCAAGCTGGAACTTGCTTGTAGGATACACGGGTCAGATGTCCTTTGCGCAGGTCAGCTTCTCCAGCCTGGGTGGATACGCCTCGACGATCATGGCCACCAGGCTGGGCGTCCATCCAGTGCTGGGCATGGTGGTGGGCGTGGCTGCCGGCGCGATTGCGGGGTATTTGCTGGGTGTGCTTTGCCTGCGCATGCGCGGGGTCTATCACTCGCTGGCCACACTGGCGTTCGCAGAGGCGTTTCGAACCGTGCTGAACCTCGAGTACAAGGTCACCCGTGGTTCGCTGGGGCTGCTCAGCGTGCCTTTGTTCCCGGGTACCTCCAAAGTGCCATACTACTTTACCGTGCTGGGACTCGCGGCGTGCACGCTGTTCATCCTCGACCGTATCATCCGCTCACCCGTTGGTTTCACCCTGCAAGCGATCCGCGAAGACCAGACCGCGGCAAGCGTGGCCGGCGTGCCCCTGGCGCGCTTCAAGCTGTTCGCGTTCTCGCTCACTGCGGGTATGGCCGGGCTGGGCGGAGCGTTCCTGTCGCACTACATCGGCGTCGTGACCCCCGACTGGGCGACACAGAATGCGATGGCGTTCATCCTGGCCATGGCGATCATGGGTGGCCTGGGCACCTTTGTAGGACCGATCGTCGGCGCGGTCACGGTGCAGTTCCTGGCCGAGTATTTGCGCGTGCTGGGCCGCTATTACATGTCGTTCTTTGGCCTCACGGTGCTGCTGATGTTGCGCTTTGCGCCGGGCGGACTTCTGGCCGTGTTTCAGAACCTGCGAGCTTCTTGGGCGCGGCGGCGACAGCCGGCGCGCGAGTAGCCACCCGGCGACGCTGGCCGAACGAAGGAGGGAGCC
>Ga0315288_10005408_pt1 | contig 16237 bp, 12 predicted proteins | sample YL17G11_20_MG_FD_203454 | JGI IMG/M metagenome (GOLD analysis project Ga0315288, IMG submission 203454) | Sediment microbial communities from Yellowstone Lake, YNP, Wyoming, USA - YL17G11_20 | ecosystem: Environmental > Aquatic > Freshwater > Lake > Sediment | place: USA: Wyoming | collected...
CGGGGCGCGGCGCATGGAGAAGTCAATCCGGGTGCTGGCGATCCTGGTCGTCAGCTGCCTATGTGTCGGTTCGCTGGCAGGGTGCGGCACCTCCCATCAGACGAGGGACTTGGAGAAGGAGGTCACTAACCTGAGTGCCCAGGTCGCGAGGCTGACGCAGGATAAGGAGAAAGCCGAGGGCGATTTCGAGGCCGCGCAGGAGAGACTGGAGGAGCTTCAGCGCAAGGTCACTGACCTAAACGGTCAGATCGTGAGGCTGACGTCGGACAGGCAGAAGGCTGAGGATGACTTGAGGACCTCCCAGGAGGCCTTGAAGAAGGCTCAAGTCGAGCTTGCCGGCCTCAGAGCACAATCAGCCGACCTGTCAGCCACGCAGGATGGCCAGCGGAAGCCGCAAGTCGGGGGCGAGCCAACGGCAGGCACCGCGGCGGGGGTTCCAACTCAGCCAGGTCCAGAAAGCGAGACCGCACCCTCGATGGTTCCGGAAGCAAGCCTGGACAGTGAGCAAGGCACGCCGGCCCCGGCGTCGGGAGAGGCGCAGAATCCCGCTGCAGAATCTGCGGAAAGCGCGGTGCCGCCTCGCGGAACCTCAGGCGATACGATACCGCAAGAAGTGCCCCTCCAGGCTGTTCGGCCGACTGGAATCGTCCTTGTAGTTTGGAGTGGAGATCAGCCCGGCGGTGACACTGGCATTCTTGCCAGGCGTTTCGCGGCCACAGGAAAGGCCCTTGACACTGACCCGCTTCTGATCCCCTCCACTGCGGGCTCTCAAGACTCCCTCTCCGCGAGTATGGGAGAGATAGGGTGGCTCGTTGTCTGGCATGACTACTCGGCGGGTGAGATCCGGGGAGCTCGCGTCACCGCAGATGGGGCCGTCCTTGACAAGCAAGCCATCCTTATTGCATCTGGAGAATCCCCCAGCGTCGTTTGGGGAGGAGTTGGCTGGCTTGTAACGTACACGATCGGTTCAAGCAGCGGACGGCAGCTGGTCTGCCAAGTCGTCGGAGGATCAGGGAAGCTTCTGCTGGACCGGCCACTGGCTTGGGGAGTGACGTCTAGGACGCAGGGATCTCTTCTCACCGTGGTTGCGGGTGAAAGCACGCTGGAGCACAGGCTTCCGCAGTGTCTACCCGGCCAAACCGGGTATCTTCTCCTAGCTTCCGACTATGCAAAGCGGCCGCAGTCGAGATGGGAGGCCCCAAGCGCCCTAGCGGTTGCGCCCTCCGGTGAGTGCGTTGCGGGAGGGTGGGAGACGCTGGGGAACCCCGAAAGTGAGGATGGCGTTTGGGACATAGCCGGCAGCTTTGGGGCTACTCGCTGGCTTGTCGCCTGGGTGACAGGTAATCCGCCGGCCGGGACCACCGAGTACGCTGCAGCGACCGTGGGAAGCGCAGAGATAGGTGAGCCGAGGGTCTGGGGGACCTCTCCCGCTGTCCGGTCCATCGACGCCGTTGCGTCAGCAGGCGGAACTGATGAATGGCTCCTCGTGTGGACCGATGAAGACCAGGCGATCAGAGGTGCCCTCGTGAGAAGCGACTGCTCCCTGTCGGAACCCGCAGTGTTGATTGCACCCCCTGGCGAGGAGGGCTATCGAAGCAGAGCCGCAGCGGTTTGGAACGGGACGGACTACGTTGTGAGTTGTCTCGAACAAGACGAGAGCATCGAGCAGGAGCCGTGCAGGCTCATGGTCGTGAGGGTGGCAAGAAACGGCACTCTCAGAGATACCGCGGCGCCCGCCGCAGCCGGGTGCCCGACGACCACTGACCCGGAAGCGACGGTGCTCGCCATTGCTGGCGACTCGATTCTGCCGGCGCCAGCTTTGACACTGGCCCTTGCCGCGGAAGTGGACGGCGAAGCGGCTAGCGCGGCGGGCCTCTATTTCGCTCCTCTTGACCCGACGATAGCACTCGAGCTAACCGCTGACGGGAAGTGCAGGATGTTGACACTGACGGAGAGTGGGGAGTGGGCCTCTGGCGGCGCGGATCTGGGACACTGGACACAGACGGGCGATGCCGTAACTCTCTCGTTCCCCTCTTCTCCGAGCGGCATGGAGTCCTCCGGGAATGTTACGCAGAGCGGCCTCGTCTTCATCGAGGACCAGGGGCTGGCGTCCTGGGGGTTCTTCTCTGTCGTGTGGATCCGCGAGGGCGTTCTTCCCCCCCTTGACATCGGGTACCGCTGGAAGCGCGTGGGGGGGGATCCAGGCGAGGTGCTGTTGATTGCCTGGCAGTCCTACGAGCGGACGATGCGCGACCCCTGGTCCTTGCGCGGAGACTTCCTGAAGAGCTCCGGTCAGTGGCAAAGGGATGCCTGGGTCTACAGATTCGAGATGCCTTACTCTTCCAGCATGACGTGGGACTACGTGTACTTGGACGGGCGGCTCTATCGCTGGGATATGTACGACATGGAAGTCTGGGAGTGCACTGACGCGACCACCGCTGCCCCGGGTGTGGCAGTCTCCGTTCCCGCCGAAACGCCACCAGCGACGGGATCGCTCCCCGCACAGGTCGCTTCTTCGACCGCGCCGGGCGGTACGGGTGTTGGCGACCGGGCGCCCGGTTTTGCAGCCGACTCCCTCTCCGGTGGGCGGGTTTCTCTCTCTGACTACCGAGGGAGCGTCGTCCTGCTTGAGTTCTGGGCTAGCTGGTGCGCACCGTGCAAGGACTCGATGCCCTTCTTGGAGACCTTGGCTCAGAAGTATCGGGAGAAGGGCCTCGTCGTCGTCGGGCTGAGCGTGGACCGGAACCCGGACAGGGCCCGGCAGTATCTAGCGGACGGCGGCTACGCCAACCTTGTCCCGCTTTGGGAGTCTCCCACCGCAGCGCCGACCGCGGTACACACGCTCTACGAGGTCGACGGGATTCCTCGCATCGTGGTAGTTGATCGGGAAGGCATCATTCGCTTCAACGGACATCCAGCTAGTCTCCCGCCAGGTCTCATTGAGTCACTCCTCTGGGACCCGGCCGTCGTGGCAGTTGGAGTCATCCCCGTGGAACGGCCAGCGACAACGGCCTTGACGACCACAACGCCCCTGGAAGACCCATGCGCAGGGCAGAATGGTAGCTTGGATAGGCAGTACGCGTGGCGGTACCGACTGCTTCCGAACGAAGTGTCCACTCAGATTCCGGCAGGCCTACTCTGTAGATCAGAGCACGCCAACGTCGCCAGAGACCCGGACCACCCCTATTCCGGGTTCGAGAGCTGCGTCTCCTGGGGAGATGACGACGGATTCCTCGCCCAATTGGCACGTGAGATCAACCGTGGCCTCGAGGACTACTATGCGCAGGCCACTAACACACTGCACTTCGTGCAGGGTCTCATGCCGTACACGCTGGAAGCAGGAGACTACTGGCAACTCCCTCTTGAGACGCTGGCCCGGAAGGCTGGAGACTGCGAAGATGGAGCCATCTTGTACGTTGCTCTCATGCAGGGCCTGGGGTACACGGACTCGGTCCGACTCGGTGTCTATCCAGGGCACGTGTTCGCGTGGGTCGAAGTGACTTCGGGGTGGAAGTTCTCGACAGATTGGGCTCCCAACAAATGCCGCTACGGCGACAAATGGGCCGTGGCACAGTCGAGTGATGGGAGGCTCTGGGCCATGGCGGAGACCACTGTTGACCCATCGCTGCTTACGCTTGGGTATTACGGACTCGGCTGCGGGTTCATTCCGAAGGAACACTGGGATAACGGGGAGGTACTCATGCTTGCTCCGGGCACTGGAGAGCCAATGGATCTGGTGAACGTCTCAGGCGATCGGGGACTGCCATAGGCAGCGAGTTGTTGCGCCAAGCAACCTCTCTCCAGTCAATGGAGGACCAGGCCTCGAAGCGGCAGTGCGCTGCAAGGTAAGTGCTCAGGACACAGCGTCACTCTTGGTGAGCCCATCTAGTGCCAGCTGGAGGCCCCCATCACAAGGCGAACAGGCAAGTGACCGCCGACCGTGACCCATACGAGTGCGGTGCTCTCCTTGTGAGCTAGTGTGGTACCCCTTAGTTGACAGGCTTGGAACCGTCCCCTGGCCGTCAGCGGCGGATATCCAGACCCTGCTGGGGGTACTCAATGCCTGACAAGACTTTACTCCAACATAGCGGCGAGTGCACAAGGTGCGAAGACTCATCTCAGCCAGGTTCATCGCCACGAGACGGAGCTGCCTGGATCGGCGTGGACCCGGGAATGGGCGGAGCGATGGCGCTGCTGCCGGAGGCGGGTCCGCCGCAGGTCGCCGACTACCCCGGCGACGCGAGGGGAGTGACGGGCACGCTCCAAGGATGGTTGCTCGACTACGACGTCCAGTGTGTGGCGATCGAATCGGCGTCCAGCCGGCCGGGGCAAGGCGTTCGCTCGGTATTCACGTTTGGGCGGGCGTTCGGCGAGTGGCTGGGAATCCTCGCGGCACTCGGCATCCCGCACCTCCTCGTCACGCCGCAGCAGTGGCAGCGTGGCCTCGTCCGTCCATCTGACGGTCCGGACCCGAAGAGCCGAAGCCTGGCAGTGGCCCGTCGCCTGTTCCCTGACATCGATCTTGGTCGCAAGAAGGACCACCACCGCTCGGATGCGCTGCTCCTGGCGTTCTGGGCGAAGCGAGGAGGGCAACGATGACCAATCCGCGCAAAGAGAAACCTGGATTGAAGGAACGTGGAAAGCGGGCGACAGTCACCGACAACTACACGCTTGACCCGCGGAACGCCCGCAGGCACCCGGAGCGAAACCTGACCGCCGTCGAGGCGTCACTGCGTGAACTCGGAGCCGGGCGCTCGATCGTCGTTGACCGCGAGGGCGTCGTCATTGGCGGGAACGCCGTCTACGAGAAGGCACGCGAGCTTGGCATCCCCGTTCGCGAGATCACGACGAAGGGCGATGAGCTCATCGTTGTGCGCCGCGTCGATCTGGCGACGGACGATACCCGCCGCAAGGCGCTCGCCCTCGCCGACAACCAGACCGCGACGCTCGCTGAATGGGACGAGGTCGTCCTCTCCGAGCTGCTTGCGGAGGTTGAGGAGATCGACTTCGAGACGATGGGGTTCGCGCCGCTCGTGCCGGAGCCCGTGAGCGGCGTGCCCGAGAGCGTCTCCCTGGCGGAGCGGTTCTTGATCCCGCCGTTCTCGGTGCTGAATGCTCGTGAGGGCTGGTGGCAGGCGCGGAAGAAGTCATGGATCGCCCTCGGGCTTCAGAGCGAGCTGGGACGCGGCAACGAAGGAGACGGGACGAAGCGCGGGTTGACGTTCTCCAGCAGCGCCCAGCCGATCTCGGTCTACAAGGCCAAGAACCGCTATGAGGCGCAGATCGGCCGGGAGGTCTCCTGGGAGGAGTTCTACACCGCCCACCCCGACGCGGCGGTGCAGTCGGGGACGTCGATCTTCGACCCCGTTCTCTGCGAGCTCGCCTACCGCTGGTTCTGTCCGCCCGGCGGGACCGTGCTCGATCCGTTCGCCTGCTCCCCACGGTGCGCGGTCGCAGGTGCCCCGCCACCGTGATCACCGCACGGGGAACTCTCGCTCGTCAGTCCCCACCACTGCGAAAACCGCTTTGGCCAAGAAGACTCCAGCCTCCGGCCTTCGACTCCCAGGTGCAAGAAGCAAGACTGACCCCACGGACTGACCCCCACGGACTCCTTGGTTTCGACGTTCCTCGGTGCCCATGCTGTCCCGGAGGAGTATCGCAACGATCCGGACTCGTATGTCGCCCTCGTGGTGAACGAGATGCTCCCCGCTGTTGCCGGACTCGACTGTCGCCCTCGGTTCTGCGACGTCTTCTGTGACATTGCCGCGTTCTCACTCCGCCAGACGCAGCGGGTGTTGGAGGCTGCACAGTACTGCGCGTTCGATCTGAAGCTTCACGTCGATGAGTTCGAGGCGCCCGGCACCACATCCCTAGGAGTCGCGCTTGCGGCGACCTCGGTTGATCACGTCGTCCACACACCGCCGGAGGAGGTCCGCCGGTTGGCTGCGTCGGACTCGATCGCGGTGGCGCTCCCGGCAACAACATTCGGGCTCGGGCAGCACTACTACACCCCTGCCAGGCTGTTTCTTGACAGCAACGGTATTCTAGCTCTGGCAACCGACTGCAACCCAGGGACGTCGCCCTGCGAGTCAATGCCGTTCGTCATCGCCCTGGCCTGCCGCTACCTGCACGTAGCCCCGACCCAGGCGCTCGTCGCGTCGACCCTCAACGCGGCAGCCGCGCTGGGAATGGCTGACCAAATCGGAAGTCTACAGCCCGGATGGGCAGCCGATGCCCTCAGACTTGCCGTCAGTCGACCACTTGGGTTACCCTGTCCGCACCGTGATCAAAGGTGGGAAGATCGTTGTTGATCACTGCTGCGACGAGAGAGAATGGGGGCGTGATGACTGAAGAGTATCTCTTTGACTGGTTGCGCTGCCCGGTGCCGGAGTGCCGCGGAGAGCTGAGAGAAGACGCGGATGAGATCGTCTGCATGTGGAATCAGGTTAGCCACCGGTATTGCACGCAGGAGGGGCTCACCCTGTTCGCCCCGAATCTCAGTTCGGGAAAGTACGACAAGGAGTTTGCAGCGTACTACGCTGGCGCCATGGCCTACGGCTCTGAGTTACTGCACCTTGGCGCGAGCGAGGGACTCTACCGAACTGTCATGGACCTCAGCACTGACCTGCTTTCCGGCATGCGGAGTCCCCTGATCCTGGACCTAGGCTGCGGTGTCGGCCGGATCACGCGTGATCTCGCGCGGCGATCCATGGACAGGATGGTCGTCGGCCTCGATGCGTCGCTGCCGATGCTTCGCGAAGCCCATCGATTCACCAGGACGACTGCAGAGATCTCGGTCGACCTCTCATCGCGGGGATTCGGCCGAACCGGCTCGACTCATGCACAAAGACTCAACAACGTCGTTCTCCTACAGGGCGATGCCGCCAAGACACCATTTGCCGACGCGGCATTCGCTCTTGTAGCCAGCGTGAACCTCCTAGATCGCGTGCCGGACCCCATGGCTGTCCTTCGTGAGATCTACCGCATCCTCAAGCCCGGTGGAAGCTGTGTGCTCACGTCGCCGCTCAACTGGATGCCGGGAGACGACTACACAAGAGCGTCTGAGTTGTGGAACGAATTGCCGACCCGCGACCAAGTACTGGCAGCGGTGAAAGCAGCATCACTTCATGTCGATCAGTGGTTCGATGGCCTGTCGTACAGGGAACAGAAGGATGCTCGTGGAAACACTGGGGAGTGGAGCACGCTAGTGATCGTATGCAGCAGGCACAACACTCTGTAACACCGACGGCGGGATTCGAACCCGCGATCTCCTGGGCCACAGCCAGGCGCTCTGGGCCATCTGAGCTACGTCGGCATTCACTACGCTAGTCTACACTGCCCGCGAGGAACGCGCAACATCACCTCCGCCGACGTTCCCGTCGCCACTATACCGCTTTGCGCGCGCGCTGCAGGATCTCCCCTTTCTGGATGCTTCGCTGGACCACCGCAACGAGATCCCAGAGCTGGATGTCGTTCTCGATGAACGGAACCTGAAGCTCGTTGCGGACGTATCTAAGGGTTTCCATGCAAGGCACACTGACTAGATCTTCGAGGGAACCGGTGACGTATCGGCGATGCGAGATGTCATGGTCCAGGTCCTCACCCCCCTGCAGCTTGCTGACAAGCGCCACGTGGAGTTCCACTGCCTGAAGACCGGTGATGAGTTCGATTGCGATAACGTTCCGGACGTTGTCGATGACTCGACGAAGATGCCGGCTGGCAATCGATGACATCGAGACGTGATCCTCGGAGTTTGCAGAGGTTGGGATTGAATCGACAACTGCGGGATGAGCCAGGACCTTGTTCTCACTCACCAGTCCGGCTGCGGTGTACTGGGCAATCATCAGCCCGTTGTTCAGGCCAGCCTTACCTAGTGGAAGGTTCTCTGGAAGACCGCGATTATGGTTAGAATCGAGTAGCAACTGGATTCTGCGTTCACTAATGCTCGCTAGCTCAGCGACCGCCATCTTCAAGTAGTCTGCGGCGAGCGCGACTGGCTCGCCGTGGAAGTTGCCGCATGAGTAGGCATCCCAGAGGCAAACGCGTCTATCTTCTTTGTACGTCAGATGTCCCTGCTCGCCCTCTTCCACGAACAACAGCGGGTTGTCAGTTACGGCGTTGATTTCGCGCGATACTACCTTCCTGACGTGCTCGATCGCGTTGAGAACTGCGCCGTGAACCTGCGGCAAGCAGCGGAGGGAGTAGGGATCCTGCACTGCGCGGGCACGGTCTAGCAGGTTACTGCCGCGGGCAAACGCCATCACGTCCGAGGCGACTTCGATTTGACTGGGATGCTGCCGCGCCTCATGAACCTTCGCATCGTACGCCCTAGAGAAACCCATCATCGCCTGAAGGGTCAGCGCACCGCACAGGTTTGCCGTGCCGAGAAGGATGTCCGCGTCGTAGACAGCAAGAGCGGTCAGCGCTGCTGACATGACGGCCCCGTTCGTGATCGCAAGCCCCTCCTTCGAGGCAAGGCTCTCGAGTGGTTCCAGACCGACGGAGGCCAATGCCTCGCGTGACGGCATGGGGGGCACGTAGTTTGGCGCTACGCCCTCTCTGGACATGCCCACGTAGCGAGAGATGTCGCCATCCTCGGCACCGTGATCTCCGACCCAGGCGTATCCTTCCCCGAGAAATGTGAGGCCGATGTGCGCCAGCGGACAAAGATCTCCAGAGGCGCCAACCGACCCCTGTTCGGGTACAACCGGGTGGACGTGCCGATTGAGCATGTCACACAGGAGCTGAACAAGCTCCGGTCGGACACCTGATCGTCCTTCGATAAACGTCCGAAGGCGCAGGAGGAGCATCGCTCGGACGACCTCAGTTGGAAGGACGTTGCCTGTTCCTACCGCGTGGCTGAGTAGGATGTTCCTTTGCAGATCGGAGATCTCTTGCGCGTGGGAGAGCGGCTTGTCCTTGTTTGAGCCAAATCCTGTCGTAACGCCGTAAATGAAGAGCGAGAGCTTGCTGGCAATAGGCGTCTTGACGATCCTCCTGTAGACCTCATCGACCAGGAAGTCCTTCTCGGACCTTGTCAGTTTCGCCGCTGCAAGATCCTTCTCGAAGGACTCCCGGAGCCTCTGCTCCTCGGAATCCGCCTCAGTGAGGTATCGCCCGGCTTCAGACAGTGCCTTGTCGATCTGGTCTCTGCTTCGCTGGCACCGCTTCTGCCAGTCCCCAGCCAGGCGGACCACTGGGTATTTCCCATCGGGGTTCCCCCGTGCCACCGCGACCAGATCCTCAATCGTCAGCTTGCCTCCCGGGCGAAGGACTGCCTCGTCTGTTCCCCCCCGAGGACCACCGTACCTAGAATGCCTACGCTCGTGCTCGCTTTCACCATCCCTCATGCTAGCTCCTTGTTCCCTTGCGTTGTCCGATTGAGCAGTCTTTGAATCTCACCGCAAAGGTGCTCTCGTGGGACAGTAATCTGCGCAGGCTGAGTGCCCAGCCATTCCTTCCGCTCGCTGATCCCCTGAGCCAGCTGGCGTCCAAGCCAGAGATCCTTGATCGAGATCTCGCAACGGCTGAACTCATCCTCACCCGCGATCACAGCGAGCTTCTTCCCGCTCTGGTCAGCATACCTGAGCTGGTCACGGATACCGCCAGCACCAGTGTACAACTCGGCGTTGATCCCCGCGGATCGGATCTCCGCAGCGATGATATGATACTCCGGCATACGTGCCGGATCGAGGGCGGTGACAAGAACAGGAGTCGCCTGCTCGCCTCTGATCGTTCCGAGAGCGACCATAGCCTCCAGGAGTCTGTCGACGCCGGCTGACGCCCCAGTGGCTGGTACTTTCCGGCCGGTGAACCGCTCGACGAGGTTGTCGTACCGGCCTCCGCCAAAGACGGCACCGAAACGCTTCTCCTCCCCGTTCACAAAGACGGGAGTCGTGAGGACCGCTTCGAACACCGGTCCGGTGTAGTACGCGAGGCCGCGAACAACCGTTGGATCGAAGACCACCCGATCCTCGTCGTATCCCGCGCTCCGCAGGAACTCGTTGATGCTTCTCATCTCCGCAGCACCTTCACGGCCTAGCTCGGAAGCGGCGAGGAGCGACTCTAGCTCGACGCAATACGCCGTTCGTAGCCGGCTCGATGTGTTCAGGTACTCAAGGACACGCTTGATCTGCTCGGGCTCAAGCCCTGCCCCAGCGGTGAAGTCTCCGGATTCGTCCGACCGACCGGCACCGAGGAGTTCGCCGACGCCACTGATACCGATCCGATCGAGCTTGTCGATCGCGCGCAGAACCATCAGCCCAGTCTCTGACAGGCCATCACCTTCAGCCTCCCATCCGATGCCGCATGTTTCCAGCACGCTGTTGAGAATCTTCCGGTTGTTCACACGCACGATGTAGGCTCCGCGCTCGACGCCAAGCGCCTCAAGGACGTCGGCCATGATGCAGCATGCTTCAGCATCGGCAGCCACGTTCGGGACTCCGACGCTATCAAAGTCCATCTGGTAGAACTCCGAGTACCGCCCTGGACCCGGCTTCTCTTTCCTCCATACCGGGCCAACTTGGTATCGCTTGAATGGCAGCGGAAGGTCCGGATACATGGCAACGACTCGCGACAGCGGCGCGGTCAGATCGTATCTCAAGCCGACCCAACGGCGCTGCTCATCGCGGAATGCGTAGATCCCGCCTTCCGGAGTGTCCGTCTCGGGAAGGTATTTCCCGAGGACATCGACGAACTCGATGGCAGGCGTGTCGAGCGGGAGGAAACCATAGCGCTCATATACCTCCCGGATTATGTCGATCATCGCCTGCCGGGCGGCCGCTTGCTCGGGCAGGGTATCCCGGAAGCCTCTCAGCAACCTGGGCTCAATCATGGCTCCCCCCTTTCGTATGGTCAGGACGTCCTCCAACGAACGCCCCTATTCTCTGCGAGAGAGCATTGTAGGGCATGGTGCCGCGCGGTACGAGAGGAGGCAGCCGCAGAGGCCATATCCAGTCACCAACGACATCGTGTGATGCGAGCGTGAGCGAGGTGGAGCTATCCAGGCATGTGCGCGTATCGTGGTCATGAACTGGTGACCCGCCCCCGGTGAACGGTCCGCTTTCCAAGCTAGTGTAGCCCTTCCCCGATCCTAGCATTCAGCTTGGACCGTTCTGGAGGGGGCAGGCCACAAGGAGAAGGGCCAGAACACAGACAAGAAAAAGAGGAGCCGCGCTGTTCGCGCGGCTCCGGACCTTCCTTAGTCTTGCTCATGCAGAGGCTGAACCAGCTTTCGCGTCAACAGTGTTCGTTGCTCGTCGGGGCAAGCCGGGTTCATGTTCCCACCAACCACCCGCTTTCTCCCCTCCAAAGTAGTTGCGTAGTAAGCTTTTGAGATCTAACAGCGAATGAATCTTCCTTCGACATATCACGCAGTCGTGAAGGTGATCGGCAACAAGGTCATAGGTCTTATCGTCGAGCTCGCCGTCAACAAACGTCATCAGGGTCTCATCAAAAGCGTATCCGTGTTTTATAGGGTTCAATCCGTTTCCTCCTCGCGTCTCTCAGACACAGTGAAGGGCACAATGTCTGACGGAGCGCACCTTCTTGCTGTGTGGAGGCGCGCTCCGTCAACTCCATCAGTTACGCGTGTTCTGATCCGTGGTGCTGATGGCCGTGCTCTCCCGCGTGCTGGTAGAGATCGTGAGAAGGGTGCCGATGCCCGTGATGGTCGCTGTGATGATCGTGCGCTAAGCTCGATTGCATCCCGTGGTGGTCAACTTCCGCAAAAGCCGCGACACCCGTAGCGCCGAGGAGAAGCGTAGCGAGCATCGCGACAAGGACAGCGAATCTCAGAAAGCTCATTGTTACACCTCCTCGCTCTTGAAGCTCTGGTCTTCTCCCGCGTCCAGTGTGGGGTCTCCTTCTTGACCCTCCCAACCGGCATCTTCGCAACTCTCTTCTTCACCGTCGAATGGATCGCCTCTTCCGAGGAATGTCTCCAATTGAGAGGCAACGAGTCCTCGTGCAGCATGGAGACGAGATGACACTGTGCCTAGTGCGACCTCATGTTTCTCTGCGAGCTGCTCGTACGTGAGCCCTTCGTATTCACGATCGTAGAGTAGATCCCCGTGCTTTGGGTCTTCAGACCGCAGCTTAGTTACCGCATCTCGAACCGCTCGCATTGCTACGTCGTACCGCACGTGGCTCTGCGGGCTCCAGCGGTGCCGGCTAGACCCCAGCGGCTTCTTGTATCCCAGCGAGCGGTGCCACGGCCGGGTCTCCTTCTCGTACTCCCGCCAGACATTGCGTGCAACCGCTATCACCCAACTGATGGCTCTCTTCCCTTCCAGCACGTGAAACCCAGATGCTTTCTCAACAACTCGCAGCAGGGTGCGCTGGACAAGCTCGTTGCACGTGTCTTCGTCCCAGTACTGCCACCAGATCGTCTGTAGATACCCGAAGAGGCGAAGCAGTATCTCGTACGTTATGTTGTAGTACTCTGTCAGTGCGTCCGCTATTCCTGCCCCGGGGATTCCTAAAGCAAGCAGTGCCCCCTGCAAGGCTAAGTCATTATGGCCATCCTCCGCTTCCGCCCTTACTCCACGTTGGCCTTGCCGTTTCGCACCCAATTCCGCCTCCTCGTCCTCCTTTCGCCCTACCGCCAGCGGCTGGGCGCTCCTCTCCTACGCTCAGCCGCTACCCGCCCTCGCCTTCCTGCACAACCCCGCCCCCACATAGTAATGACAGACCGAGCCGAGATGTTCAGATCCCTCGCCGATGGCTATAGGACTGTCACCAAACCAGCAAACAGAAAGGTCAGCCCGGTGAAGGCCCCTGTCCCATGCTTAAGGATGGCCAACAGGATCTCCTCCTCCGTCGATGCCCTCCCCTGAAGCGCGCACCTTACTTCAAGGGCGCCCCATGCAGCACCAACCAAAATGGACAGGGCTGCGTTGTAGACTGCCAAGGTCGCCACGTCCATACTCACCACCTCCTCTCGCCTACTCATGAGGAGTGAACATTGTTCTGTTCTCTTCTCTCCTTCCCTCCGTTTCATGGTGGCGAATACACCTCTGACAGGTTGGGGGCTTGCGCGGGTGTACCTCTCTGGCCTTCGCTGGTTGGGTCTAGTGCGCTGACAGGTTTGCTCTCAGGCGCGCCGATACCTTAGGCTAACTGTTCAACGAGCCTCAGCTGAGCCGCGGCATGACTGCCGCCGTCCTCTTAGGAGGCTTCTTTGTTTACAGAAGCGCGCCTGCCAAGCGGGTTTCGGGATAGCCCTCCGGAGCTAGTCGGCGCCCGTCGTGCAATGGTAGAAACCATCCGCGCTGTATACGAGAGCTATGGGTTTCTGCCCTGGGAAACACCCGCTATTGAGTATCTTGACGTGCTGGGCGGCGAATGGCCCAAAGCACCGTCTGGACGGATCGCGTAATGCTCCTGCTACCAGTCCTCGGTAGGCGCCGCTTCCTTGGGCAGCTTGACGATGCCCCTCCGGCCGGTAGCGTCTGCCCGCCATGCCTGCCTCCGTCGATCCCGATCCCAGCGCTCAACCTCGACCGTTCTGAGAGGGGCAGGTCGGCGACGCAGCGCCGTCGCGCCCTTGTTGCCCACGAGCCATTCAACTGCCATACTCGTGAACGACGTGACGGCAGCCCGTGGCTTCGCACTTGAGGAATGGGAGAGCTGGCACCAGTACACGACGTACTTTCTCGAGCCCGTCCTGGCGCTCGATGCCGCGGCTCTCAGACTAGTCGAGAGCGGAATCGTCGTCTGTGCCTGGACGGGGAGAGGCAAACTGGTTTGGCGGACCGCCGAGGGAGTCAAATCAACCGCAGCGGGGTTGTCGGCTCTTGCAGGCGGAACACAGGTACTGAGCATCCGGACTGACGCTAGCGTGGATCCGTTCGTCTTCGAATGCGCTCGCCAGGCTGCTTGGTTCACTGCAAGCGAAGAGAAAGTCTTCAATGCGTCGAGCCAGCCGCTTGCACCATGCGTCCGAGGCTTCGTGGGCGAGTGCCGGTTTGAGAGCTCCGGTCGAATGCTCACGGTCTACCCGATGGTGAAGCTCGACGCCACCGGGGTCATGCAGGTTGTCCTGCGCATGATCTCCCCAGACAGGGATGTCCCCCTCGACGAGTTCCTAAGGGAGTACCGCGGTGCAAACTCGCTTCGGTTCGATGCGGTCTTTGCTCCCGCCGGGCTTGTGAAGGCCGTCATGAGGCGTGACGTCTTCAGTCCCGAACTCGTGGGTCGCCCAAGTCGACGAAGGCGGAGGCATATCGAGGCCGGGTTCAGGTCTCTTGTTGACGACCACACTCAAACGTTCGCTGGAGGCGACTTCTCCTTCTCTCTTGCGCCCTTGTACCGCAAGGACCTCGCTCCCAGGATTTCGGAGACTGGGACTCCTGTACTCGCGCGTGTCGAGTCGGATGAACCCGGGTACATGTTCCGGGAGTTCGCAGGGACCCTTGTCGCTAGCACCGCCCATACGCTGTCTGGGCGAGCCAATCCGCTCGCGGCGAAGCGGAGACGGACACTTGGCGAGTTCTGGATGGGCAGGCCGCACATCTACGTAACCAGGCATCAGGACCAGAAGAAGACAGCGGAGGAGAACGAAAGGAGTCATGGAGTTGCTTTCGGATGCCTCTTGGCCGGGGTAGTCTGCGACACGGACAGACTAGCACTGGCGTTCCTGCCGCGTTCCGCGCGCCTCTTCCAGGACTTCGGGTGGTATGTAAGCAGGCAGGCCACGCTCATGGTCTGGGCGAATACCGGACTGAGGCAGCTGTCCGAGCGTGCTGATCTGAATAGAGGTCACCTGATATACGAGCAACATGCCGTGGCTGAGGCCTTGGACCGCGGGTACATCCTCCATCGGAGGGCACTCCAGTTGGCGTTGGGAGCCCGAACGACATCTGAGGCGCTCCGCACGCAGGAGGACCTGATAAGGCACGAGCAGGCTCTGGAGGATGCGACTCCCTACGGTGAACTGCAGGACCTCCTCAGGCTAGGCTGGAGAGCGATGGGAACAAAGGCCCTGAGGCACCTGACGGATGAGGCCTTTGAAGTCAGGTACCGGCGGAATCTGCTCCAGGAGGAGAGAAGAACCGGAAGGTGGCGATGGACGATACCCACAGTTCTGGGCTTCCTCGCGTCTCTGGGTTTCTCGCAGCAAGTGCTTCAGCCCCTTTGGAAATGGAGGGCATGGCCCCTGCCCTCGGACCCGCACCTGGCAGATCTCGTACTGGTTCTGGCCACCGTGGTCTTCTTTGCGGGACTCCTTGGTATTTTGTGTTTTGGTCTGTTCCTGGCGCGTCGACGTTCCTAAGACCTGACCGGGTCCCTGAGAACTGGACCGCAGGCTGGATTCTTCCTGGCTGCACCTGCGCTTATCGTCGGTGCACTCAACAGGCTGGGCGAAACCCGAGCGCCGCCAAGACCTCTCTCGTCACCAAGCCTTGAGGAGGGCCTCCATCCGCCCCCACGCCTCTCCCCCCGTTCCTGGCAGACGTCCGCTGTGGCGGAGGAGCTAGCTCGCACGATCGGCGGGGTCAGAGCTTGACACAACGCATCCGTGTCACCGTTCCGAGCGCGTGGCGCGGCGCAATGCGAGGCGTGCGCGCATCGGTGGTTCCAGGGGGGTCAGCCAAGTAGAGAACGGCCAGATGGCCTGCATCCGCGCCATCGCGGCGCGGGCTGCACCGGATGCGCAGAAGAACGCCCCTGGTGCTGGTACGCCCGAGAGGACTTGAACCCGCCGAGCCCGCTGCCTAGTCGCGAGGGCGGAAGACGATCGCCCGGTCGTAGAGGATCTCCGCGAACGCCGGGCCAACCTTCGTCTCCGGCTCGAGGTAGATCCGGAAGGCCACCCACAGGTCCGGGAGCGCCTCGAGATCGAGCCTCTGGCAGCAGCAGTTCACGAGGTCGAGGCAGTGAGGATTCCCGGCGCAGTCCCGCGAGATCTTCCAGACGTAGAGGTCGTCGGCCTGGGGGTGATCCGGGAGGTACTCGCGCGCGCTCTCCACGATGACGCGGCTGTTCTCCCCCACGACGCCCAGCTTGAGGGCCGGATCGGCATAGAGGCTGAAGTTCGAGTACGTCGCCTTCCCCGTCTTCTCGTGGTTCACGCCGTAGACGATGACGAAGTCGTCGGGGCCGGCAGGCAGCTTGAAGTACGGCTGCGTCCAGAAGTAGATCGTGTCCCGCGTCGGCGCGTACATCTCGACGCCTCGCTGCAGGCCGTCGAAGCTATCCTCAAGCCAGACGCTCGTCTCGAGCTCCGTCGAGACGA
>Ga0315288_10005411_pt1 | contig 16232 bp, 18 predicted proteins | sample YL17G11_20_MG_FD_203454 | JGI IMG/M metagenome (GOLD analysis project Ga0315288, IMG submission 203454) | Sediment microbial communities from Yellowstone Lake, YNP, Wyoming, USA - YL17G11_20 | ecosystem: Environmental > Aquatic > Freshwater > Lake > Sediment | place: USA: Wyoming | collected...
GCTGGTGCTGCCGCCACGCGCCGCCGAACTGTTGCGCGTGATGCCGTTCAAGGCACCGGCGGACATGAGCCGGTTCCTGCTCTCACCGATGCCCGGGCTGCTGGTGAACATCGCCGTCAAGCCGGGCCAGGCGGTACAGGCCGGCGAGCGGCTGGCGGTGATCGAGGCGATGAAGATGGAGAACATCCTGACCGCGGCGCGCGACGGCACCGTCGCGGAGTTGCTGGCCGACACCGGCGAGAGTCTGGCGGTCGATCAACCCATCCTGAGCTTTGCGTCATGAGCACGCAGGGCCGCCCCAAGTGCTCTGGCTCCCGCTTGGCGGGACAGGCCGCAGGCCGAAGGGTGCAAACATGAACGACAAACCCTTCAAGATCCTCGGCATCCAGCAGATCGCCATCGGTGGCACCGACAAGCAGCGGCTCAAGTCGCTGTGGGTCGATGTGCTCGGGCTGACCGTCAAGAGCACCTTCGTCTCCGAGCGCGAGAACGTCGACGAAGACATCTGCGCGCTCGGCAGCGGGCCGCACGCGGTCGAGGTCGATCTGATGCAACCGGTCGATCCCGACAAGAAGCCGGCCGTGCACACCACACCGCTGAACCATGTCGGCCTTTGGGTCGACGATCTGCCCCGGGCGGTGGCCTGGATGACGGCCCGCGGCGTGCGCTTTGCGCCCGGCGGCATCCGCCGCGGTGGCGCGGGCTACGACATCTGCTTCATCCACCCGAAGGGCAACGACGAGTTCCCACTGGGTGGCGAAGGTGTGCTGATCGAACTGGTCCAAGCGCCGCCGGAGGTGATCGCCGCGTTGAGCCCTTAAACTTCCCGGAATTCATGAGCAACGATGTCATCCTCGAAACGCGTGGCCTGACCAAGGAATTCAAGGGCTTCGTTGCCGTCGACAAGGTGAACCTGCGGGTGCAACGTGGCACGATCCACGCCCTGATCGGCCCCAACGGCGCCGGCAAGACCACCTGCTTCAACCTGCTGACCAAGTTCATCGCCCCCACCGCGGGGCAGATCCTGTTCAACGGCATCGACATCACCGGCGAGGCGCCGGCACGCATCGCGCGGCGCGGCATCATCCGCTCGTTCCAGATTTCGGCGGTGTTTCCGCACCTGTCGGTGCTCGAGAACGTGCGCGTCGCCTTGCAGCGAAAGCTCGGCACTTCGTTCCACTTCTGGCGTGCCGAGCGCAGCCTCGAGCCGCTCAATGATCGCGTGCACGAACTGCTGCGCGCCGTCGACCTCCAAAGCTACGCCGACACCGAGACCGTGGCGCTGAGCTACGGCCGCAAGCGCGCACTGGAGATCGCCACCACGCTGGCGATGGACCCCGAGCTGATGCTGCTCGACGAGCCGACCCAGGGCATGGGCCTGGAGGACGTCGACCGCATCCGGCAGCTGATCAAGAAGGTGGCGGCCAATCGCACGGTGCTGATGGTCGAGCACAACATGAGCGTGGTGGCCAGTATCGCCGACACCATCACCGTGCTGCAGCGCGGCGCGACGCTGGCCGAAGGACCGTACGAGCAGGTGTCGAAGAACCCGGCAGTGATCGAGGCCTACATGGGCAGTGCCGATGCCGAGCTCAAGGGAGCGCACTGACATGAGCCACCCCCGAAGCGGCTTCGCCGCTCCCCCTCAAGGGGGCGCCGCCAGCGGACCGGCGGAGCCGGATCGGCGGCGGCCGCTCGGAAAGTCCCGGGTTCGTCTGTCGAGAGTGGCGCTCGCCACTACGGAAACCTGACATGACCGCGATGCTCGAGGTCAAGGACCTGCACGCCTGGTACGGCGAGTCGCACGTGCTGCATGGCGTCACCTTCGACGTCCGGGAAGGCGAGGTGGTCACGCTGCTCGGCCGCAACGGTGCTGGACGCACCAGCACGCTGCGCGCGATCATGGGCCTGACCGGCAGCCGCAAGGGATCGGTCCGGGTGCGCGGCAACGAAGCCATCGAGATGGCGACGCACCGGATCGCGCGGCTGGGCATCGGTTACTGCCCGGAAGAGCGTGCCATCTTCTCCAGCCTGTCGGCCGAAGAGAACCTGATGCTGCCACCCGAACTCGCCAAGGGCGGCATGAGCGTCGAGCAGATCTACGCGATGTTTCCGAACCTGAAGGAGCGCGCCGCCAGCCAGGGCACGCGCTTGTCGGGCGGCGAGCAGCAGATGCTGGCGGTGGCGCGAATCCTGCGCACCGGCGCGCGGTTGCTGCTGCTCGACGAGATTTCCGAAGGCCTGGCGCCGGTGATCGTGCAAAAGCTCGCCGAAATGGTGCGCACACTGCGCCAGCAGGGCTACACGATCGTGATGGTCGAGCAGAACTTCCGCTTCGCCGCCCCGCTGGCCGACCGCTTCTTCGTCATGGAACACGGTCGCATCCTGAATGAATTCACGCAAGCGCAGTTGCCCGACAACCTCGAGCGGCTGCACGAGTATCTGGGCGTGTGAAACGCCCGTCGCAGTCAACCCCCACCCACGGAGATCCCCCTATGAAACTGAAGAAGATCGCTGCTGCATCGGCCCTGGCCTGCGCTACGCTGTTGGGCGTCGCGGCGCCGGCCCAGGCGCAAGTATCCGGTGACGTGATCCGCATCGGCATCATCACCGACATGTCCAGCGTCTATGCCGATCTCGACGGCCAGGGCGGCGTGGAGGCCATCAAGATGGCGATCGCCGATGCCGGCGGCAGCGTCGCCGGCAAGAAGGTCGAAGTCCTGTTCGCCGACCACCAGAACAAGGCCGACGTGGCCGCGGCCAAGGCGCGCGAGTGGTTCGACACCCAGGGCCTGGACATGTTGATCGGCGGCACCAACTCGGGCACCGCGTTGGCCATGTCGAAGGTGGCGGCCGAGAAGAAGAAACCCTTCCTCGTGGTGGGTGCCGCGTCGTCGGCGCTGACCAACGACCAGTGCACGCCCTACACGGTGCACTACGCCTACGACACGGTAGCGCTGGCCAAGGGCACCGGCAATGCGGTGGTCAAGGCGGGCGGCAAGAGCTGGTACTTCCTGACGGCCGACTACGCCTTCGGCGCCGCGCTGCAGAACGACACGTCCACCGTCGTCAAGGCGGCGGGCGGCACGATCGTCGGCTCGGTCAAGGTGCCCTTGAACGCCAGCGACTTCTCGTCCTTCCTGCTGCAAGCCCAATCCAGCAAGGCGCAGATCCTCGGCCTGGCCAACGCCGGCGGCGACACCATCAACTCGATCAAGGCGGCCAACGAATTCGGCGTCACCAAGACCATGAAGCTGGCCGGCCTGCTGGTGTTCATCAACGACATCCACTCGCTGGGCCTGAAGACGACCCAGGGCATGTACCTGACCGACAGCTGGTACTGGAACAAGGACGCCGAGGCTCGCGCCTGGAGCCGTCGCTTCTTCGAGAAGATGAAGCGCATGCCCTCGTCGTTGCAGGCGGCAGACTATTCGGCGACTTTGCAGTACCTGGCGGCCGTCAAGGCCACTGGCAGCGACGATGCCGACAAGGTGCTGGCGCAGATGAAGAAGACCAAGATCAACGACATCTTCGCCAAGGGCGGCTACATCCGTGACGACGGCCGAATGGTCCACGACATGTACCTGATGCAGGTGAAGACGCCGGCCGAGTCGACCGAACCCTGGGACTACTACAAGGTCGTCGAGGTCTTCAAGGGCGAGGCGGCGTGGCAGACCAAGGCCGACAGCAAGTGCGCGCTGTGGAAGTGACCTCGCACTGAGGCGCGCGCCGTGGAGTTTTTCGGCATTCCCCTGCAGGCCTTCCTGGGCCAGCTGATGCTCGGCCTGGTCAACGGGTCGTTCTACGCCATGCTCAGCCTCGGGCTGGCGGTGATCTTCGGCCTGCTCGGGATCGTCAATTTCGCCCATGGCGCGCTGTACATGATCGGCGCCTACGTCGCCTACCTGAGCCTGGAAATACTCGGGCTCAACTACTGGGCGGCGTTGTTGTTGGCGCCGCTGGCGGTGGGCGCGCTGGGGGCGCTGATCGAACGCACGATGCTCAAGCACCTGTACCGCATCGACCCTATCTACAGCCTGTTGCTGACCTTCGGCCTGGCGCTGATCTTCGAAGGGGTGTTCCGCGACCAGTTCGGCGTGTCGGGCCAGCAGTACCCGGTGCCCGAGGCCTTGCAAGGCGCCACCAACCTCGGCTTCATGGTCCTGCCCAATTACCGCGCCTGGGTCGTGGTGGCATCGCTGACGATCTGCCTGGGCACCTGGTTCGTGATCGAGAAGACGCGCCTCGGGGCCACGCTGCGCGCCGGCACCGAGAACCCATCGCTGGTGCAGGCCTTCGGCATCAACGTGCCGCTGATGGTGACGCTGACCTATGCCGGAGGTGCGGCGCTGGCGGCGATCGCCGGCGTCCTTGCCGCACCGGTGATCCAGATCAATCCACTGATGGGCAGCAACCTGATCATCGTCGTGTTCGCGGTCGTGGTGATCGGCGGCATGGGCTCGATCCTCGGCTCGATCTTGACCGGCGTGATGCTCGGCCTGGTCGAAGGCCTGACCAAGGTCTTCTACCCCGAGGCCTCGAACATCGTCGTCTTCGTCATCATGGCCATCGTGCTGATGGTCCGGCCGGCCGGCTTGTTCGGCAAGGAGAAATGACATGATGGCCTCGACGCATCGGTGGGCGCGCGTGGCCTGGGGCGCGGGCCTGGCGTTCCTGCTGGCGGCGCCGTTCGTTGGCGTCTACCCGGTGTTCCTGATGACGGCGCTGTGCTTCGCGATCTTCGCCTGCGCCTTCAACCTGCTGCTCGGCTACACCGGGCTGCTGTCCTTCGGCCACGCGGCCTTCATGGGCTCGGCGGCCTACGCCACCGGCTGGCTGGTGCGCAGCGCCGGCTGGTCGCCCGAACTCGGCCTGCTCGCCGGCATGCTGCTGGCCGGCGCGCTCGGTCTGGTGGTCGGCCTGATCGCGATCCGCCGCCAGGGCATCTACTTCGCGATGGTCACGCTGGCGATGGCGCAGATGATCTACTTCGTCTGCCTGCAGGTACCCTTCACCGGTGGCGAGGACGGCCTGCAGGGCGTGCCGCGCGGCAATCTGTTCGGCCTGATTCCGCTGGCCAGCGACCTGACGCTGTACTACGTGGTGCTGGCGATCTTCGTCGCCGTCTTCCTGGCCATCATCCGCATCGTCCATTCGCCTTACGGCCAGGTGTTGAAGGCGATTCGCGAGAACGAGCCGCGCGCGATCTCGCTGGGCTATGACGTCGATCGCTACAAGCTGCTGGCCTTCGTGCTGTCCACGGCGATCGCCGGCCTGGCCGGCGCGCTGAAGACGCTGGTGCTCGGCTTCGCGACCTTGTCCGACGTGCACTGGTCGCTGTCCGGCGAAGTGGTGCTGATGACCCTGCTCGGCGGCATGGGCACCTTCGCCGGGCCGGTGGTCGGCGCGGTGACGATCATCGGGCTGCAGAACTTCCTGGCCGACCGGGTGGGGTCCTGGGTCACGGTGATCATCGGCGTGATCTTCGTCGTCTGCGTGCTGGCCTTCCGCAAGGGCATCGTCGGCGAATTGCTGGCCTGGCAGCAGCGCCGTCATTCACGCTGACGCGGGCCGTCATCCCGGCGCCGGCGGCCGGCGCCCGGTTCGGGCGACAATTCGGCCTGTTGCTGCCAGCCGCTTCCATGAACGCACGCACCCTGTACGACAAGCTGTGGGACGAGCACGTCGTCCACACCGAGGACGACGGCACGTCGGTGCTCTACATCGACCGTCATCTGGTGCATGAGGTCACCAGCCCGCAGGCCTATGAAGGCTTGCGCCTGGCTGGTCGCAAGGTCTGGCGCGAGAGCTCGATCGTCGCCACCGCCGACCACAACACGCCGACCAACCACTGGGAAGACGGTTACGACGGCATCACCGACCCGGTCAGCCGGCAGCAGATCGTCACGCTCGACGCCAACATCAAGGCCTTCGGGGCAGCAGCGTATTTTCCGTTTCTCGACAAGCGCCAAGGCATCGTGCATGTCATCGGCCCCGAACAAGGCGCCACGTTGCCGGGCATGACGGTCGTCTGCGGCGACAGCCATACCAGTACCCACGGCGCGTTCGGGGCGCTGGCCCACGGCATCGGCACCAGCGAGGTCGAACATGTGCTGGCCACGCAGACGCTGCTGGCCAGGAAGGCGAAGAACCTGCTGGTCAAGGTGGAAGGCGCTCTGCCGCGCGGCTGCGGCGCCAAGGACATCGTGTTGGCGGTCATCGGCAAGATCGGCACGGCGGGCGGCACCGGCTTCACGATCGAATTCGGCGGCAGCGCAATCCGCGCGTTGTCGATGGAAGGCCGCATGACGGTCTGCAACATGGCCATCGAGGCTGGGGCACGCGCCGGCCTGGTCGCGGTCGACGACAAGACCATCGCCTACGTGCAGGGCCGGCCCTTCGCCCCCAGCGGCGTCGAGCTTGCCCATGCCATGGCCTATTGGCGCACGCTGCAGTCCGACGCGAATGCGTCTTGGGACCGGGTGGTCGAGGTCGATGCCGGCGAACTCAAGCCGCAAGTCACCTGGGGCACCAGCCCGGAGATGGTCGTGGCGGTCGACGGGCGCGTGCCGGACCCCGAGCGCGAGAAGGACGCCGGGCGCCGCGAAGGGATCGAGCGCGCGCTGGCCTACATGGGTCTCGAGCCGAACAAGGTGATCACCGACATCCGCATCGACAAGGTCTTTATCGGTTCGTGCACCAACAGTCGCATCGAGGACTTGCGCGAAGCGGCAGCGGTCGTCAAGCGCCTCGGCCGCCGCGTGGCCGCCAATGTCCGTTTGGCGCTCGTGGTGCCGGGTTCCGGTTTGGTGAAGGCCCAGGCCGAGCGCGAAGGGCTGGATGTCATCTTCAAGGCCGCCGGCTTCGACTGGCGCGAGCCCGGCTGCTCGATGTGCCTGGCGATGAACGCCGACCGGCTCGAGCCCGGTGAACGCTGCGCCTCGACCAGCAACCGCAATTTCGAAGGGCGCCAGGGGGCCGGCGGTCGCACGCACCTGGTGGGCCCGGCGATGGCGGCGGCCGCCGCCATCGAAGGGCATTTCGTGGACGTGCGCCGCTTTTCTTGAAACGACTGGGAGAAACCGATGAAGAAGTTGTGCGGATTGACGATCGGCGTGTTGTTGCTGCTGGTCGGGTGCAATACCTTTGAAGGGATTGGCAAGGACATCACCAAGGCGGGCGAGTCGATCGAGAACGCCTCGAAGAAGAAGTAGGCCAGGAGCAGGACATGCAGGCCTTTACCGTGCACCAGGGCCTGGTCGCACCGATCGACCGCGCCAACGTCGATACCGACGCGATCATTCCCAAGCAATTCCTGAAGTCGATCAAGCGTTCGGGTTTCGGCCCGAACCTGTTCGACGAGTGGCGCTACCTCGACCGCGGTGAGCCTGGCCAGGACCCGGCCACGCGCAAGCCGAACCCCGATTTCGTGCTCAACCAGCCGCGCTACAAGGGCGCCTCGGTGCTGCTGGCGCGCAGGAATTTTGGCTGCGGATCGAGCCGCGAGCACGCGCCGTGGGCGCTCGAGCAGTACGGTTTTCGGGCCCTGATTGCGCCGAGCTTTGCTGACATCTTCTTCAACAACTGCTTCAAGAATGGCCTGCTGCCGATTGCGTTGCCCGAGCATCAGGTGGCGCGGCTGTTCGACGAGGTGGCGGCGTTTGCGGGCTATGCGCTGACGATCGACCTGCCGCGCCAGGTGGTGATCAAGCCCGACGGCGTCGAGTTGCCCTTCGAGGTGCAGGACTTTCGCAAGCAATGCCTGTTCAACGGCTGGGACGACATCGGCCTGACGCTGCGCCACGCCGACAAGATCCGCGCATTCGAGGCCGAGCGGCTGGCGCGCATGCCCTGGCTGGACCATCGACCGGCTGCCTGAGGCCGTGCGCAAGGTCTTGAACCGGTTGGTCTTCAGTCGCCGCTGGCTGACCTTCATCGTCATGGGCCTGGCGTTCCTGGCGTTCGGCGCGGGCACCTTCAACCTGTTCGTCCTGCTCAAGGCCAATACGGAACTGGTGTTCGAATATGGCTGGATGGCACTGGCCGACGGCGCTGCCCAGCAACTCGTCGAGCTGCTGGTCACGGCTTACCTGAGCATGGCCGCATACGTGGTGTTCAAGGCTTGCGAGTACCAGTTGGTGCATTGGCTCGCCGACGGCGAAGGGACAAACGAATCATGAAGATTGCAGTGCTGCCAGGTGACGGCATCGGCACCGAGATCGTTGCAGAGGCAGTCAAGGTATTGCGTGCGCTCGACTTGCCGCTCGAGATGGAGACCGCCGTCGTCGGCGGCGCCGCCTACGAGGCCCATGGCCACCCGCTGCCTGAAGCCACGCTGGCCTTGGCCAAAGCCGCCGATGCGGTGCTGTTCGGCGCTGTCGGTGACTGGAAGTACGACAAGCTCGAGCGTTCGTTGCGCCCGGAGCAGGCCATCCTGGGCTTGCGCAAGCATCTCGGCCTGTTCGCCAACTTTCGCCCCGCCATCTGCTACGAGCAGCTGACTCACGCTTCGTCGCTCAAGCCGGAGCTGGTCGCGGGCCTGGACATCCTGATCATCCGCGAGCTCACCGGCGACATCTACTTCGGCCAGCCGCGCGGCCGCCGCGTGGCCGTCGACGGCCACTTCCCGGGTGCCGAAGAAGCCTTCGACACGATGCGCTACAGCAAGCCCGAGATCGAGCGCATTGCCCATGTCGCGTTTCAGGCAGCGCGCAGGCGCAGCTGCAAGGTGACCAGCGTCGACAAGGCCAACGTGCTCGAGACGTTTCAGTTCTGGCGGGACGTGGTCACCGAGGTGCATGCCCAGTATCCCGACGTGATGCTCGAGCACATGTATGTCGACAATGCGGCGATGCAGCTGGTCAAGGCACCGAAGGCGTTCGACGTGGTCGTCACCGGCAACATGTTCGGCGACATCCTGTCCGATGAAGCCGCGATGCTCACCGGTTCGATCGGCATGTTGCCCTCGGCGTCGCTGGACAAGCACAACAAGGGCTTGTACGAGCCCAGCCATGGCAGCGCCCCCGACATTGCGGGCAAGGGTGTTGCCAACCCGTTGGCTACAATCCTGTCTGCCGCCATGATGCTTCGCTTCTCACTCAACCAGCCCGACAGCGCCGACCGCATCGAGTCGGCGGTGAAGGCCGTGTTGTCGGCCGGCTTGCGCACCAGTGACATCTGGAGCGACGGCATGAAGCGGGTCGGCACGCGCGAGATGGGCGACGCAGTGGTTGCGGCGATCACCCGGAAAACCATCACCAAGAGCTAGCCGCTCTCGGATCGTCTCGCCCCCACCCTGGACCCCGGCGATACGAGCCGGGGGCAAAGCGGGGTCCGGATCGACGAAAAGGGCAGAACTGAAATGGCACTCGTAGGATTGGTTGGCTGGCGCGGCATGGTCGGCTCCGTGCTGATGGATCGGATGGCGGCCGAGGGCGACTTCGCGCTGATCGAGCCGATGTTCTTCTCGACTTCGAATGCCGGCGGCGCCGCACCGTCGATGGCCAGGAACGAGACGAAGCTGTTCGACGCGTTCGATATCGAGGCCTTGAAGCGCTGCGACATCGTGATCACCGCGCAAGGTGGCGACTACACCACCGAGGTGTTTCCAAAGTTGCGCGCGGCGGGTTGGGCCGGCCACTGGATCGACGCCGCGTCGACGCTGCGCATGGTCGACGATGCGGTGATCATCCTCGACCCGGTCAACCTGCCGGTGATCAAGAGCGCACTCGTCAAAGGGGGGCGCAACTGGATCGGCGGCAACTGCACCGTGAGCTGCATGCTGATGGGCGTGGGCGCGCTGTTCAAGGCCGGCTGGGTCGAGTGGATGAGCACGCAGACCTACCAGGCCGCATCGGGGGGCGGCGCGCAACACATGCGCGAACTGCTCACGCAGTACGGCACCCTCAACGCAGCCGTGAAGTCACTGCTCGACGACCCGCAGAGCGCGATTCTCGAGATCGACCGGCAGGTGATCGCCAGGCAGCGCGCCTTGAGCGCCGAGGAGACCGCGAATTTCGGCGTGCCGCTCGGCGGTTCACTGATTCCCTGGATCGACAAGGATCTCGGCAATGGCCAATCGCGTGAAGAATGGAAGGGGATGGCCGAGACCAACAAGATTCTCGGCCAGGGCGCGGGTTTCGGCACGCTGGCGGTGCCGGTCGATGGCATTTGTGTTCGCGTCGGCGCGATGCGCTGCCACAGCCAGGCTCTGACCTTCAAGTTGAAGCGCGACGTGCCGCTGGCTGACATCGAGGCGCTGCTTGCTGCCGACAACGCCTGGGTCAAGGTGGTACCGAACACGCGCGAGGCGACCCTCAGGGACCTCACCCCGGTGGCTGTGACCGGCACGATGTCGATCCCCGTCGGTCGCCTGCGCAAGATGGCGATGGGCCCGCAGTACCTGGCGGCCTTCACAATCGGCGATCAATTGCTGTGGGGAGCTGCCGAGCCATTGCGGCGCATGCTGCGAATCCTGCTCGACAGTTGAGGCCCGCCGCCCTACGTTGCCACATGACAACAATCTCACGAGTGCACTCAGTCACACAGGGTTTCAGGCGAGGTCACACTTTGCATGAGCTTGTCACCCTATATGCTTGATGTTATTGTGATTTCGACCACTTTCTTCCGCTAACGGGTGGCCCAAAACGGGAACCGGACGCGGCATGCAACGACACTGATGCGGCGGACGATTCTTGCTGTCCGCTGCAGGTCATTGGGAGACGCCTTGAACAAGAAGCCTTTGACTCACCGTGCGCCCCGCGCCGCATTCGCCTTGCGAGCGGTGGCGGTTGCAGCTCTCGCCGTGGCCACCTCCGGCAGTTGGGCGCTCGGCCTGGGCCGCATGGCGGTGCAGTCGGCGTTGGGCGAAAGCCTTCGCGCCGAAATCGACGTCACCAGCATCACTGCCGAGGAAGCCTCGTCGTTGCGCGTGCGCATTGCGCCGCCTGACGCCTATCGCGCCGCCGGTGTCGAATACAGCTCGGTGTTGCCGGGAACACAGGTCACGTTGGCGCGCCGGAGCGATGGCCGCTCTTACCTGCGCCTGGCCAGTGACCGCGTGGTTCAGGAGCCCTTCGTCGATGTGATCCTTGAGCTCACCTGGGCCAGCGGCCGCCTGGTGCGTGAGTACACGATGCTGCTCGATCCGCCGACCGCCCGTGCGGCTGCGACGCCGCCTCCGGCAGCGCCCGCAGTGTCGCCGGTGATCTCGGCCGCACCTGCCGCTGCGCCCGCACCCGCACCCGCACCCGCGCCAGTGCAGGCCCCGCGTGCCATTGCGCCCGCCACTGCTGCGCCACCTGCCGCCGCGGCGCCTCGCGCAGCAGCACCGTCGCCCAGCACGGCGGCGGCACCCGCGCCACGCCCGGCCGCGACCACCGAGGCCGCGGGTGACGAGTACCGCGTTCGCACCGGCGACACGCTGTCGCGCATCGCTGCACGCACGCAACGCGAAGGGGCTTCGCTCGACCAAATGCTGGTGGCGCTGTGGCGCAGCAATGCGCAGGCCTTCATCGACAACAACATGAACCGTCTCAAGGCGGGGTCGTTGTTGACGGTGCCGTCAGCGGCTGACGTCAAGGGCATCGCCGCAGCGGAAGCCCGGCAGGTGATCCAGGCGCAAAGCGCCGACTTCGGCGCCTACCGCCAGCGCCTGGCCTCCGGTGCGCCGGCAGTGAAGACCAGCGAGCCGGCGCGACAGGCGACCGGCAAGGTGCAGGCCCAGGTTGACGACAAGAAGGCGGCGGCCGCGGCCAGTCCCGACCGCCTGACGCTGTCGCAAGGTGGTGTCAAGGCCGGCAGCGATGCCGCCAAAGTGTCAAAGGAGAGCGAGAAGAAGGATCAGACCGCGCGCGTGGCCGAGCTGTCGCGCAACGTCGAGGATCTGAAGAAACTCAAGGATGGGACCGGTGCGGCTGCTCCGAAGCCCGGCGCGGCGCCTGCTACTCCCACAGCGCCTGCGCCGGTTGCTCCAGCTATGCCAGCGAAGCCGGCGCCTGCGGTCGTGGCCGCTGCACCAGCACCAGCACCAGCACCAGCACCAGCACCAGCACCAGCACCAGCACCAGCACCAGCACCAGCACCAGCACCAGCACCAGCACCAGCACCAGCGCCGGCACCAGCGCCGGCACCCACACCGGTACCCGCACCCGTTGTTGCCCCGGCTCCTGCCCCGGCGGCGTCGCCTGTTGTCGCCGCAGCGTCGATGCCGGGTACGGCAGCCAAACCGGCCATTGCGGCCAAGCCGCCGGCCGCGCCCCTGCGCGAAGAGCCGAGTTTCGTCTCGGGCTTGCTCGACAACCCGTTTGTGCTGCCCGGTGCCGGTGTGGTGCTGGCATTGCTGGCCGGCTTGGGCGTTTACCGCTGGCGCAGCCGCGCGCGCTCGGAGAGTGGCGAAACCTCGTTCCTCGAAAGCCGCTTGCAACCCGACTCGTTCTTTGGCGCCACTGGCGGCCAGCGCATCGACACCCGTGATGCTTCGGGCGCGTCGTCGTCGATGAGTTACTCGCTGAGCCAACTCGATGCGATCGGTGATGTCGATCCGGTGGCCGAGGCCGACGTCTATCTCGCATACGGCCGCGATCTGCAGGCCGAGGAAATCCTCAAGGAAGCCATGCGCAGCAACCCGGATCGCCTGGCGATCCGCACCAAGCTGCTCGAGGTCTATGCCAAGCGGCGCGACACCAAGGGCTACGAACTGCTCGCGACCCAGTTGTATTCGCTGACCAAGGGTGAGGGTGACGAGTGGCACAAGGCGCAAGAGCTGGGCCAGCAGATCGATCCCGAGAATTCTCTGTACAAGCCGGGCGGGCGGCCAAGTGCGGCCCTGGCGGGTGGCGCCGCGGCCGTGGTCGAGCCGCTGGGAGCAAGCACGATGCCGCAGTCGGTGCTGCCGCCTATGTCGAACTTCGCCCTGTCCGAAGTCGACGAAGACATGGAAGCACCGCCGGTGGATGTCGACCTCGATCTCGACAGCGTTGCGCCGGCACACTCGCCGCAGCCGACGCTGGACACCACGCAACCCCTGGCCGATGTCGGTGAGGCTTCCTTCGAATTGCCGCCTGTGCGGGGAGCGGCCCCTGCCCAGCCGGCCGAGGCGACGTCCAAGCCATTCGATCTCGACGCGCTTTCGCTTGACCTGGGCACGCCGGCCGCGGCAGGCACGACCGAGCCGGCGCTCGATTTCTCGTCGATGGATTCTGGCCATGCCGCCGCGGCGACGCCGCTGGACCCGACTGACCCGCTGGTACGCAAGTTCGAACTGGCCGAGGAGTTCCGGCAGATCGGCGACAAGGAAGGTGCCCGCGACCTGCTCGAGGAGGTGGTGGCCAAGGCCAGTGGCCCGCTGAAGGCGCGCGCGCAGGGCCTGCTCGACAGCCTTGCCTGAGATCCGCCCTCGCGAGGCACCGGTGCAGTGCCGGCGCCTCGCGCTCGGTGTGGCCTATCGCGGCGGCGCCTACCACGGCTGGCAGAGCCAGCCCGATGGCCGGACCGTTCAGGATCGACTCGAACACGCGCTGTCGTCGTTCGCTGACCGTCCGGTGGCAAGCGTTGGCGCGGGCCGCACCGACGCCGGCGTGCACGCGCTCAACCAAGTCGTCCATATCGATGCCCCGGTCGATCGGGACATGTTCTCATGGGTCCGTGGCACCAACCGCTACCTTCCCAGCGACATCGCGGTGCAATGGTGCCGCCCGGTGGCGGGTGACTTCCACGCCCGCAACAGTGCGCGTGGGCGGCGCTATGCCTACCTGCTGCTCGAATCGGCGGTAAGGCCGGCGCTCGAAAGCGGCGTTGCGGGCTGGGTCTTTCGACCGCTCGACGGCGACGCGATGCGCGCGAGCGCCGCCCATCTCGTCGGCGAGCATGACTTCTCGTCCTTTCGCAGCTCGCAGTGCCAGGCCACCACACCCGTCAAACGGTTGCATGCGATCACGATCGCCCGCCGCGGTGCCTATTGGCGTTTCGACTTCGACGGCGTCGCCTTCCTGCACCACATGGTGCGCAACATCATGGGTTGCCTGGTGGCGGTTGGGCAGGGCAGCCACTCGCCGGCCTGGTTGTGCGACGTGCTGGCGGCACGCTGCCGCGACGCGGCGGCACCAACCTTTGCCCCCGACGGCCTGTACTTTTGCGGCCCGTACTACGATGCGGTGCATGCGCTCCCCGAACACACGGCAGCCTTCGACTGGTTGCCTTCCTGAATGAACTCGCGCACGCGGATCAAGATCTGCGGGCTGACTCGCGAGGCTGACGTGGCAGCGGCGGTCGAGGCCGGCGCCGACGCGCTGGGTTTCGTGCTGTACCCGAAGAGTCCTCGGTATCTGGGTTTGGCCAAGGCAGCAGCGTTGGCGCGGTCGCTGCCACCGTTCGTGACGCCGGTCTGCCTGTTTGTCAACGCCAGCGCGGCCGACATCGAGGCCGCCTGCGCGGCCATCCCGCATGCCTTGCTGCAATTCCACGGCGATGAGCCGCCGGCTGAGTGCGACGCCGCCGACCGGCCCTACCTGCGGGCGGTGCGCATGACGCCGCAGCTCGATTTGCTAGACTGCGTGCACCGTTATCCCAATGCCCTGGCCTTGCTGCTCGACGCTGCCGTCGACGGTTACGGCGGCGGCGGCAAGGTGTTCGATTGGTCGCTCATTCCTCAAGACCTGCCCGCTCGGGTCGTTTTATCTGGTGGGTTGAATCCTGCCAATGTGATCGATGGGGTGCTGCGCGCACGGCCCTTTGCCGTTGACGTGAGCTCCGGCGTCGAAAGCGCGAAAGGCATCAAGGATGCTGCGCTGATGCACCGGTTCTGCGAGGCGGTTCGAGAGGCGGATGCCCGCCTCGTGGACTGACCCTCCCCCGTAGCGGCTGCGCCGCTCCCCCTCAAGGGGGCACCGCCAGCGGCCTGGCAGAGCCAGTTCCGCGGCGTTCGCTGGGAAACTACATAGATGACACTGACATGCTGAACTACCAACAACCCGATGCCCGCGGGCATTTCGGGCCCTACGGCGGCACCTTTGTCGCCGAGACGCTGATCCATGCGCTCGACGAGTTGAAGGCCGCTTACGCGCACTACCGCAACGATCCGGAATTCGTCGCGGAATACCGCAGCGAACTGGCCCACTTCGTCGGTCGACCGAGCCCGGTCTACCACGCGGCGCGCATCAGTCGCGAGATCGGCGGTGCGCAGATCTACCTCAAGCGCGAAGACCTCAACCACACCGGCGCGCACAAGATCAACAACACCATTGGCCAGGCCCTGCTGGCGCGGCGCATGGGCAAGCCCCGTGTGATCGCCGAAACGGGGGCCGGCCAGCATGGCGTGGCCACGGCCACCATCGCCGCGCGCTATGGCATGCAATGCGTGGTCTACATGGGCAGCGAAGACGTCAAGCGCCAGTCGCCCAACGTCTACCGCATGCACCTGCTCGGCGCGAAAGTGGTGCCGGTGGACAGCGGGTCACGGACGCTCAAGGACGCGCTCAACGAGGCGCTGCGTGACTGGGTCACCAACGTCGAGAACACCTTCTACATCATCGGCACCGTCGCCGGCCCGCATCCGTACCCGATGATGGTGCGCGACTTCCAGCGCGTGATCGGTGACGAGTGCCTGGTGCAGATGCCGGCGATGATCGGCCGCCAGCCGGATGCCGTCATTGCCTGTGTCGGCGGCGGCAGCAATGCGATGGGCATGTTCTATCCCTATATCGAGCATGAAGCGGTTCGCCTGATCGGCGTCGAGGCCGCGGGGCTAGGGCTCGAATCCGGCAAGCATTCGGCCTCGTTGATCGCCGGCTCGCCCGGCGTCTTGCACGGCAACCGCACCTACCTGTTGCAGGACGCCAATGGCCAGATCACCGAGACGCATTCGATCTCTGCCGGCCTCGACTACCCGGGCGTCGGCCCCGAACACGCGCATCTGAAGGACATCGGTCGCGCCGAGTATGTGGGCATCACCGACGACGAGGCGCTGGCGGCATTCCACCGGCTGTGCCGCACCGAAGGCATCATCCCGGCGCTCGAATCGAGCCACGCACTGGCCTATGCAATGAAGCTGGCCGCGACCATGCGCAGCGACCAGCACCTGCTGGTCAACCTGTCCGGCCGCGGTGACAAGGACATCGGCACCGTGGCCGACCTCTCCGGCGCCGAGTTCTTCTGCCGTCCGTCCTGCATGGGCCAGGTGGTGAAACGATGAGCCGCATCGCCGCGACCTTCAGCGCACTGAAGGCACAGGGCCG
>Ga0315288_10005413_pt1 | contig 16227 bp, 13 predicted proteins | sample YL17G11_20_MG_FD_203454 | JGI IMG/M metagenome (GOLD analysis project Ga0315288, IMG submission 203454) | Sediment microbial communities from Yellowstone Lake, YNP, Wyoming, USA - YL17G11_20 | ecosystem: Environmental > Aquatic > Freshwater > Lake > Sediment | place: USA: Wyoming | collected...
TTTTAGATGAAATTGGTGGATATATGAATCAGTTTACTCCATTGGCTTATTCGATCTTTCTAAGAGAATTTTCTGAACAAAAAAATGAGCGGATAATACGTTCATTAAATAGTTTTATTGAATCAAAAGACTACTGCTTCCGAAATAAGCATGCCTCCCCCTAAGACTTGCCCATTTGAATGAGAGCTCTCCTAGCCAAAAAGCCTGAAGGGAGGACTCGATGAGAAGGAGCCGATTCAGAGAGGAGCAGATCATTTAGAGTGAACGATTTAATAAAGTAGTCATTGCGAGGAGCTAAGCGTCGTGGCAATCTCATGAGATTGCTTCACTTCGTTTGCAATGACACCACGCAAACGTCAACTTATTTATGGCGTTCAATATAGATAGTCTTGTCAGGAACTCTTCGGGCGCGCAATACTTAGAGAAGTAAGTACCGTTATGAAGGACGCCGTTTATGGAGACTGGGGGAGAGAACAACACCAAGGTAGTCATTCTCGCTGGAGGCTTCGGCATACTCCTAGCCGATGAAACGTTGGAGGATGAATAAGGTCATGGAAGAACTTAACTGTGCCAAGATTAGAAGCATCAAATCTAAAGTTATAGCTATGCTGGAGGAAAGACAGTCACTCGAACGCAACGAGATGTCTATGAGCTGTTTTTTAGACAAGAGAGATATACGTTATATCATTGCCTTGCTATTGATGGGTGGGCCTGTGTAGATGAGTTTGATGGTCACTTGAATGATGAAGCCAACAAGTATATGATGAAAGAAGTCGCCAAGCATGTGGTGGATGTGCTTCGAAAGGAATAAACAAAGTAGCGGGGCTGAAGGTGTCGGTCTTTTCATGCCCTACCGTGCAGGGCTTAATCATTAAAGAATGAGTTCGTAGAAAAATGGGGTTGTTGCCTGCAATATTAGATACGCAACGATCCAGGGGAAGATCATGGAAAAACAGAAATGCCTGATCTGTAGTAATCCTGAGGAGCAATATATCATTTGGGAAGATGCTGATCGCCACAGCTTCTTTGTTGAAGAGGGCGGGATGCCGATCTGTGGCCCTGTTGTAATGCTCAAGGATGCGGTCAAGATGCAGGTGCCGTATTTTCTCTCACGATGTATCGCGGTGTCATGTTCTAGCGTGCGCAGCATCTTCAGGAACTGCTGGGAACGCACAAGAAGAACCCATATTTGCCATCTATTATGACAAGATCGAGGGCAGTCTGTTTGTCTATTTCGGTGTTGTGCAGGTCAGGTGTATTGAGCGAATAAAGTTCAATTTCGGAGGTTTGTATGTTGGTCCTTGGATTGCATAGAGATCCTTTTCATCATTCGGGCGCTTCTGTGGTTTACGATGACGGCAAGACATTGACAGTAAAAGCCATAAGTGAAGAAAGGTTGAACAGGAAAAAATATTCCAGTGAGTATCCGGACAGATCAATAGAATATTGTCTTAAGGCAGTTGGTGCGAATTCCATAGAAGACTGCGATTATGTTGTTTCAGACTATTTCTTTAGACCAACGTGGAACCTTTATCAGCATTACAAGATATATGAACCACGGCAATTGAAGCGGAAACTGCTTTTCTATTATAGATTGTATCGTGCGCAGTTGACGCGTAAATATAAGATTCCGACAAATAAGATACACTTCATCCGGCATCATCTTGCACACGCATATACAGCATTCTGTCCAAGCGGGTTTGATACTGCAGCCGTTCTGATTGTTGATGGGCACGGGACAGTGGCTCCCGGCGTTGATGTGGAAAGACTGGACTTTTCAAGGCGCAGGACATTTGATAGCGGGACGCTCGAAACGCAATCGCTGTTCATCGGCAGGGACAATAATATTGAGCTTGTAGAATTTTCGGCGAAGACAGGCATAGGGATGCTGTATGAAGCCTTCACCAAGTTCGTTGGATTTGGAGAACTTGAGGAGGGCAAGACCATGGGCCTTGCCCCGCTGGGCAGGAATTGCAAGAACAGTTATGTGGAATTCAATGGATCCTTCAAGGGGATGGACACCGACTATTCATATCTGGTGGACATCTGGTCGAAGATCAACAAGGGTGTAAAACAGACAAATCTGACTCCGGCACAATCGAAAGGCCTGGAAACGAATGCGTACTATTCCAGGATCGCCTGGGAGGTTCAGTGCGAAACAGAAAAGGCGATGATACATCTGGCCCGGTATGCAAGGGAGAACACCGGCATCAAGAATCTCTGCTTGGCTGGTGGGGTTGCGCTGAATTCGGTTGCAAATTACAAGATATATTACGAGAAAATATTTGATGGCATGTGGATCCAGCCGGCTTCGTCTGATTGCGGTATTCCCATCGGATGTGCACTTTATGGCTATTACAAATTAGCCGGAGGCACCAAAAAATGGAAAGAGGATAAGACGTATCTCGGTATAGAGTATGACAATGATTGTGTGAGATCCGCCTTGAACAAATACGCCGACAGGATAACAGTTGAAGAAAATGTTGGCAGCGAAAAAGTCGCAGAACTTCTTGCGAATGATGTAATCATAGGCTGGTTCCAGGGGGCGAGCGAGAGCGGGCCGAGAGCCCTCGGCAACAGGTCCATTCTAATGGATCCGCGGAAAGTTGAGAATAAGGACATTTTGAACTCAAGGGTAAAATTCAGGGAAGGTTTCCGTCCTTTTGCTCCCGCTGTCCTTGTCGAATACCTGCAGCAATATTACAACCTTGATGTGCCTTGCCCGCACATGCTCATGGTTCCGCCGACAAAAGAGGACAAACAGAATCTGATTCCAGCGGTGGTACACGTGGATGGGACGGGGCGGGTGCAGACAGTCTCCAGGGATGATAATTCGAGATTTTACAGTCTTATCGAGTCATTCAGGCAACTTACCGGGATCCCTGTGATTTTGAACACATCATTCAATATTGCGGGAGACCCAATAGTTGAAACGCCGGCTGATGCCATTCGATGTTTCCTCGGAACACAAATTGATGCTCTGGTTATCGGGAGTTACCTGATCAAGAAAAGGTGATGCAAGTCAGCGGATCTGGCGCATGAAATCCGGAAGGAGGTTAATGAAAACAGTATGAAAGCGAAACTGATAACAGTATTGGATTCGGTCATTGAGCGGCTGGGTTGCAGGAAACAGTTGCTAAAGCGTTGGGGAGTGCCGAGTTATTCTGGCACGTACAATGAGGACGGTCTTTTCACCAATCACAACTGCGATTTTGTCAACGATGACAGTTTTCAGCATGCCTACAATCTAGGATTTGGTACCGGGTCAACCCAGGGCTGGCATATTCGCTGGAGGATACACACCCTCCTTTGGGCTGCGTCGATAGCAAAGCATCTTCCCGGCGATTTCATCGAGTGCGGAACCTATCTTGGCGCGAGTGCAATGGCAGTCGTTGATCATGTGGACTTCAACAAGACCTGCAAGAATTTCTACTTGTGTGATACCTTTACCGGGTTGCCCGATCATGCTGAAATACCCCATGATTACAGCAAGAAAAACTATTATGAAGAAGTGGCAGCCACTTTCCGGCATTTCCCGCAGGTCAAACTTGCGAAAGGCCTGATTCCTGATTCCCTGGAGCATCTCAACCTGACAGACCTCTCTCTGATCAATATTGACTGCGGTATGGAGGATGCGGAAGCACCTGCACTGCGATATCTGTGGAGATTTCTTGTAAAAGGCGGCATTGTTGTTCTTAACTGTTATGCTTATCCTGGATTTGCGAATATTAAGAGCCAGTACGATGCCTTTGCAAAGGAGAAAGGTCTATTTATCTTCACTTGCCCAACAGGGCAAGGATTGATAGTCAAGGGCTGAAGCAATACAACGGGTGAATTTATAATTTGCCGGTCCCAGTCCTTCTGTTGGACTGACAAATTGTGACAGACAGACAGGAGAACAAGAGGAGTTTATGGAAAGAACAAAGTGTTTCGTTTGCGGGGAGTCCGTGAGTGCTTTCATTTCTTTTGGCCGCATGCCGATAGCCAATGGGTTCCTGTCGCCGGAGGAGTTTGCACGTGAGTATTTCTTCGAACTGCGTGTTGGTTTCTGCGAGAAATGCAAGATGGTTCAGCTTCTGGAACAGCCTGACCGCGAAAAGATGTTTCACGAAAATTACGCCTTCTTCTCGTCCACATCGGCGCGTATGGCAGAACATTTTCGGGAGTTTGCGACGTTCATAAAAACGGAACATCTGAAGGGCAAGGATCCGTTTGTTGTGGAGATAGGCAGCAACGACGGCATCATGCTAAAGAATTTTTCCGAGGCGGGCATCCGGCATCTTGGTATTGAGCCGTCAGCCAATGTTGCTAAAGTGGCGTGCGGAAAAGGGATCAACACCATCTGCAAGTTCTTTGATGAGAATGTTGCGCGCGAAATTGTCGCCATGCACGGGCAGGCTGATGTCTTCCTGGGCGCCAATGTAATGTGCCATATTCCATATCTGCATTCCATTGCCGAAGGAATACGCCTGCTTCTCAAGCCGGCTGGTGTACTTGCCTTTGAAGATCCGTATCTCGGGGACATAGTGGAGAAGACTTCCTACGACCAGATCTATGATGAGCACGCCGTCTATTTTTCAGTGGCATCCGTGAGTTATCTCTTTGGTGAACATGGGTTGGAAGTGTTTGACGTTCAGCCCCAGAAAGTTCACGGCGGTTCGATGCGATATCTTATCGGGCATAAAGGAGCACACAGGATCAGCAGGGTGGCTGTTGAGCAGAAAGCCAGGGAGGAGGCGCTGGGTTTGCACAAGCCGGGCACCTATGACAGGCTCAAACGCAACATCGAGAAGTCGAGGGATGATCTGATGAACCTGCTCCGTGATCTCAAGAAGAATGGGAAACGGGTGGTCGGATATGCGGCGACCTCCAAGAGTACGACGGTAACCAACTACTGCGGAATCACGCCAGAACTAGCTGAATTTATAAGCGATACCACCCCGATCAAACAAGGCAAGTTCAGTCCTGGAGCGCATATCCCAGTACGCCCCTATCAAGATTTTGTAGCTAATTATCCAGACTATGCGTTGCTGTTCGCCTGGAATCATGCTGAAGAGATCATGGCCAAAGAACAGAATTTCCGTAGCGCCGGGGGAAAGTGGATCGTGTATGTGCCTGAAGTCAAAGTTTTAGAATAATTTTATGTAGCAATCCCCAAACACATCAAATACATACAGGCTTACCAGGCCATGCAGCTCGAACATCTCCTTTTAGTATCTTAACAATAGGGAGAAGATCAATAATCTTACTAAAGAAAGTTATTGTGATTTTTGTGATACAACTTTGACAGAGGTACTTCCATGCACAAATTTGCCTTGATTCATATTGGCACACATGAGATCTACGGTTTGTGTTACGTTGCTGCCGAATTACTAAAAAAAGGCCATTCTTTCAGATGGTTCGATGGTGAAGATGAAGATGCGGTAAATACTATTGTTGAATGGAAACCCGATTTCATATGTTTTTCCCCTCTGTCTGCATTCTTTAATACAGCCTTAGCATTGACCAAACAAATTAAGAATATGCTTCCTTATACGTTGTCTGTGTTTGGTGGAATTCATGTCTCGGCTGTTCCTGAGATTGTAGAGCTGGAAGAGATTGATTTTGTTGTGGTTGGCCCTGTTTATGGGACCATTGATACAATAGTCCAAAGCAAACCATCCACTCTTATTAAGGGACAGGCTGTTGACCCCGAACATTTGAAACCCGAAAAACGTTCGTACTATGAGCAAATCCCGCGCATTGGAAGCCGGCACGTCAAAATGATAATGTCACATTTTGGTTGCACTTATAACTGTGCTTACTGTTCAACCTCCCGCATCCGCGAGGAATTCGGCCCTGAAGATTATAGAAGACACTGGCTGACACGACGGTCTCTTCAGGACATAATTGATGAAGCCAGATTGTTCTTAGAGTATCCTACTACTGAGGTAGAACTCTCTGATGACGATATGCTTTATGGTTCTGACATAGATATATGGTTGAAATTATTTGCAGCGGCATGGAAAGATCAAATCGGCTTGCCGATATTTGGAAATGTAACCCCTCTTTCCGTGATCCGCGCATCAAATTCTACAATGGAGACGCTAGCAAATCTCGTATCCACTGTTTGCATAGGACTGGAGTCGTCAGAACATGAAACTCTCAAATTGTTTAACCGTCAATTCCAAACAAAGCAGATATTTAAAGAAGCAGTTGATCGACTGCAGGCTTTCAATATTCCAGTAAAAATAGATATCATCATCGGCAATCCAGTTAAGGACCCTATCTCTGAGGCTATTGAAACAATCAAATTTGCCCAAACAGTAAGTAATAAAAAAGTTATAGCCACAATGTTTCCATTGATGCTATACCCCGGCACAAAACTGACAAACTGGTGCATCGAAAATAATATTCCGTTAAATGAGGGATGCCAATTCAATTGGTACGGCGGTGTAGGATCCATAAAGTTTAATCCTGATACAATAAAGAAACTTCGCAATCTGGCTAAATTAGGAAGCTTCTTCGTTACATATAACATTCCCGAGCGCTGGATGCGTGCTCTCATTGATGTAGAAATAGACAGTGAGGCGGCACACTCTATTGCTAAATGCAACTATCATGACAGTCTTTATCATCATGGAAAACCCGATGAAGAAATTAGGAAAATACTAGAACAAGTGAGGCTCTACTACTAGCTACATGCGAGCAGTGATTTAATCTTTATTACACCCTGACACTTTTTGATGGAGACAAAAAGAATGAGAATACATAACTCTCCCCAAAAACTGGACAGGCTGATAAGGTGCATGAGATGGAGATTGAGCAAACTTGAACCTAAACATAAAAAGTATACGTATCTGTTGAGGAACCCAGGAATAAATGATCCTAATCACGTTTGCGCCCCTATGAGGAGTTCCAGTTCCTCGCGAAATGCCCTGATCATCCTTTGTTATTTGCTTACAACCACGCTTAGGAGATTATGGCGAAGGAGCAGAAGTTTATCGCATCCGGTGGCCATTGGATTCTGTATATACCAAAGAGAGAAGTGCTGTAATGATCTTATGTAGTAATCCGCGAGCTCAGTACCTTGCGCACAAAACCGAAATTGACGCAGCCATCGGCCGCGTTCTGGACAAAGGCTGGTACATCCTTGCTGAAGAGGTCAAAGCATTTGAGGCTGAATTTGCTTCGTACATTGGTGTATCGAATGGCATTGGTGTCGGCAGCGGCACTGAGGCACTGCATTTGGCTCTTCGTGCTTGTGACATAGGATCAGGCGACGAAGTGATCACCGTGTCGTACACCGCTGTGGCAACAGTGGCGGCGATCCAATTGGCAGGGGCAATACAGGTATTGGTAGATATTGAACCTCATTTTTACACGATGGATACCAGCAAGCTAAAACTCGTCATAACTCCAAGAACTAAAGCGATTATTACTGTTCATCTTTACGGACAACCTGCTGACCTTGATCCAATTTTAGAGATTGCCCAGCAGCACAATTTGCGTGTGATTGAAGATTGCGCACAGGCACATGGGGCCACATACAAAGGCAAGCGAGTGGGCTCGTATGGCGATATGGCCTGCTTTAGCTTTTATCCGACCAAAAACCTTGGTGCGTTAGGCGATGGCGGTATGGTCGTGACTGACCAACCGAAGTTAGCCCAGCGGGTGAGGTTACTGAGAGAGTATGGGTGGGCTGAAAGGTACGTCAGCCATATCCCCGGTTGGAATTCGCGCCTGGATGAGGTGCAGGCCGCCATTCTGCGCGTCAAGTTGCGGTATCTGGATCAGGACAATACATCGCGCATCCATGTCGCTGCGCCAGTGGATGCAGTTCTCCTGGAGGGCGATCTCAATTACTACACAACGACCTCCTCTCAATAGCGCAACTGTCTCGCCGACAGAACGTACCGTTTCCGACCGTGTTTGTGAGGAGCGTGTCGTGGCCCTATGCAAGAAGGGATATGTACTATGATCCAGACGGTCTACCCATCACGGGCAGACACGATTACGCCAGGATGGGCATGACACCATGGTCATCAGAGCTTGAGGAGGGGATGATAAATTATCCCTTTGCTAATGCGAAACATGAAGGCGGGCCAAGAAATGGTGTGCTGACAGCCATTGAGGATTTTATTCAAGAATCGGAATTGGACTTACACCTCTTCGCCCTGCTAGTGAATAATGGCCTGGGCATCATCTATTCCAAGAATTCCCGAGCAGAAGAGTTCATAAAAACCAATCTACTACCGCCGCCGGCACTTAGCTTGTTTCTTCAGACATGGGAATTGGCACGACTTAACGACATCATTCGCAGGCTTCAACATCAGCCGCGTCAACAGCCCTCTCGGCAAGGCATTCGCAGTGGGCTTGCACGACTTCTGCGCGGGCTTGGCAGGGTGATGATAAGGATGATTGAAAAATGACAGATCGACGGATAAAGGTCATCGGCGTGGCAGGAATCATAATTGGGGTCGTAGCTGCCGTCGTTGGTTTGGCTGCCAAACGGCTGGGGATCGATACTATCCCGGGGATTGAGCTCCGCACGCTCTTCCTAATGGCTGATGGGCTTGTTTTGCTGGCCGCGGGTCTTGTTGTAATCCTGAAACCTAAAAGATGGGCTGATACTATCGAAGTTGGGTTGATTATTCTAGTCACCATTTCGATAACTAGCCGCTCACTAATTCCATTTATTGAGCCTTCACCATGGTGTATTCATAGAGATGCGGATGGTTACATACCCTATGCTCTTTATTTGAGCAACCAGCAGACAGCTATTCAAGAAAACTGTTTATTACGAAATACAGATGAGGTTACACCCTACTCAACTCATCTATCTGTCGCCTTCAGCCCGGATGGCAGGATCATTGTTAGTGGTAGTGGGGATGGAACTGTGCGGCTGTGGGACCGCCAGGGTAACCCCATTGGTCAGCCCTTCCGGGGACATGGGAGTTCTGTCACTTCAGTCGCCTTCAGCCCGGATGGTCAGACCATCGTCAGTGGCGGCTGGGATGGGACTGTGCGGTTGTGGGACCGCCAGGGTAACCCCATTGGTCAGCCGTTCCGAGAGCATGAGTGTGGGGTCACTTCTGTTGCTTTCAGCCCAGATGGTCAGACCATCGTCAGTGGCGGCTGGGAGGGAACTGTACGGCTGTGGGACCGCCAGGGCAATCCCATTGGTCAGCCCTTCCGGGGACATGGGAGTTCTGTTACTTCAGTCGCCTTCAGCCCGGATGGCCAGACTATTGCCAGTGGCAGTGGGGACGGAACTGTGCGGCTGTGGGATCGCCAGGGCAATTCCATTGGCAAGCCCTTTGGAGAGCATGAGTATGGGGTCACTTCTGTTGCTTTCAGCCCGGATGGTCAGACCATCGTCAGTGGTGGTATGGACGGGTTTGTGGGGCTGTGGGACCGCCAAGGCAATCCCATTCACAAGCCTCTGAGAACCAGGCGTGCCATTAATTCCATAGCCCTCAGCCCGGATGGCCAGATCATCGCCATTGGTAGTAATGCCGGAACCGTGCAGCTATGGGACCGCCAGGGTAACCCTATTGGTCAGCCCTTCCGGGGACATGGGAGTTCTGTTACTTCAGTCGCCTTCAGCCCGGATGGCCAGATCATCGCCAGTGCCAGAAGGGATGGGACTATCCGCCTGTGGGACCGCCAGGGTAATCCCATTGGCCAACCCTTCCGGGGACATGAAAGTTCTGCTGTTATAAGGCGACTACCAATCCTTTCAATTCTTCCGGATTATTTCAGACAACCAGGATATCCGTTGGTCCTGTCCATGTTTATGCGTATCACCGGACAATACAATGCCTGCGCTGCCGAGATAACTCAGCCAGTAATACTGGCTGTAATAGTGATTCTCAGCATCATCTGGGTTCGGAGAAGATTTGGTCTGTCCTATGCAGTGGCTCTCGCAATCCCCTTCCTGGATCCTACTAACGATCTGGCCACGCTTTCATCTCTTGATTTCTCAGATTTCCCGCTTGCGATCTTGTTTCCTGCTGTAGCTGTATTGCTGTATCGGGCGGTTCTGGGTAAGGGTAAAACCCAGTACTATTTCCTGGCTTGGTTTGTCGTGACCTTTTTCGCATCTAGCATAAAAATGGTTGTGGTCATAATAGTCATTTTACTGTGCCTTTCTATTTTCCTTGTTCTATGTGCTGGTAAACTGAGTAAGCGTGCTTGGTCTGATAGATATAATCTGATGCTCGTATCGAAAAGATTGTCTCTTATGGTATTAAGTGCAATTATTATCTTTCTGATGCATAGCTATATTTCACCTGGTGCTAGCATATTCAACAGGCTAGCGGTATTAGAACTGAGTTACTGGAGTCCTGCTCCGAATAGTGAAGATGAGCTTATGAGCAAGATAAAGCGCATGCAGGAATTGGCAAACGAGCGAAACTCTCCCATAGTTTACTCTGGGGCTGGGCTCGTCACCGCATCAGGTAGTTACCCACCAATCCATCCATACTTGCCAGTACTCGGCACGCGTCCGAGGCCTCTTATTGATCCTGATGACAACCAGGTACTACAATTGTCTCCTAAGGAAGTTGAGCGAGGTGCGTATTTACTAATTAAGAATAATCCGCTTCCTTTTGTCTACGTTGGGGTAAAACACCTCGTAAAGGATCATAGGAACTTGTTTCTGTTCAGTAGAGCCGGGAGAGGATATTTCCTGTACGGTGTAATCTGTACCATATTCCTTTTTGTCGGAATCCTCTTCCTATACCAGCATAATAGTTTGGTAACTGCCTCTATTTGTGTCGCTTATATATTATTCTTTACATTTCTATCTTTGGTGTCGGTACCAGTCATTCGAATGCTCCTGCCGTTCTCAGTCTTTTACTACATAGCATTTGTGTCTGGCGCAGTTACTACATTTGGAGTTAGGCGGCTACGCGTGACTTGTAAAAAACAGGCCATAAACTCCAATCATACATGAGGTGCGAGTATGTGTGGAATAGTCGGTATCGCGGATTTTAGTGGGCTATCCAGGGCTGATAATGCCTTCCTTAACAATGCGACCCAACTTATGTCCCATCGTGGGCCTGATGGGCAGGGTGTCTGGATTGAGAATAGAGTGGGCTTTGGCCATCGCCGCCTCTCGATTATTGATTTAGCGGGTGGTGCACAACCGATGCATGATGCCACAGACCGGTATACGATTACATTCAACGGAGAAATTTACAACTATAAGGATTTACGTAGATTTCTCGAGTCAAAGCAATATGTGTTTCAGACGGCATCTGACACTGAGGTTATCTTGAATGCTTATGCCTACTGGGGTACGGCTTGTGTGGAACATCTTAACGGCATTTTTGCATTTGGACTCTGGGACGCCCATAAGCATACTTTGTTTCTTGCACGTGATCATTTGGGTGTAAAGCCCTTGCTCTACTATATAAACGGAGAGCGCCTCATTTTTGCATCCGAACTCAAAGCCATCTTACGTCACCCAGCTATACGGGCTGAGATAGATTTGGCCGCCCTGAGTGACTATCTTAGCATAGGATATGTCCTGGCCCCAAAAACAATCATCCGAAACATTCGCAAGTTGTCGCCCGCCACATGGCTCACATGGGAAAACGGCTGCATTCGTCTCAGGCGCTACTGGGATTTAGCCTCTATTGCTAACCAAGGCCCGCGACAGTTCGCTTCGGAGGAAAAGGCAATCGAGGAATTGCAGGCCGAACTTGAACGTGCTGTTAGAATGCAACTGGTGAGCGATGTCCCACTTGGTGCATTCCTGAGTGGGGGGATAGACTCGAGCACTGTCGTTCAGAAGATGGTTTCCTCCATCCCGGACCGGGTACAAACCTTCAGTATCGGTTTTAAAGAGAAATCTTATAGTGAGTTACCCTACGCTCGACTGGCGGCTGACTATCTGGGGACCCAACACTTTGAGCAGGTCATTTTTTCAAATTATGAGACTCTTCTGTCTCGGTTAGCGTGGTACTATGACGAACCGTTTTCGGATACGTCTGCTATTCCAACCTACGCACTATGTCAGTTAGCACGACAGTATGTTAAGGTAGCGCTGTCGGGCGACGGCGGGGACGAATGTTTTGCCGGATATGAAACCTATCTTGCGGATAAAATACAGTCAGTTTACAGACGGGTACCTTACCTTATCCATCGATTCTTGATTCTTCCTTTTGTCACTTGGCTGCCCTCTACACATCATAAGGTGAGCTGGGATTACAAGATGAAACAGTTTGTAAGTTATGCTCGTTCTACGCCGGAGCAAAGCCACTATAGCTGGCGGCTCCTGTTATCCGAAGCCGAGAAACGGATGCTTTGGGGTGATGATATCCAACGTCAACTAGGTGGTTATACGCCCTTTGAAGTCTTTCGGGATTACTACCATGAAGTGTCGAATGCCTCTGCGCTAAATCGTTCTCTTTATGTGGACACCAAGACCTGGTTAGCTGATGCGATGCTCGTGAAAGTTGATCGAGCGAGCATGGCTAACGGCCTGGAGGTTCGAGTGCCGCTATTGGACTACAAACTCGTGGAGTTTGCCATGTCCCTCCCAGAACAATTCAAGTTGCATGGCTTTCAGACCAAAGTCCTGCTTAAACGAGCCATGGAACCATTTCTCCCAAAGGCCATTGTATATCGTTCAAAAAGAGGATTCAACGCACCTGTAGCGCAGTGGGTCAAGCGTTTTTCAGCAAGGATTTTGGAGCATCAGTATGAAGTGTTGCCAGGGCTTGCGGGCATGTGGACTCAACTAACGGAGCAGCATATTGCTCGTCGGGCTGACAACGGCTTCAAGCTGTGGACCTTGCTCATGTGGTCGTTGTGGTATCAATCAATACTGCAGGAGGACTTAGGAAATGCTCCTCTCAATGGGTCCTAGCTCTGGATTGACCGTAGTGATTCCGGCCTACAATGAGGCCGAGGCGATTGAGCAGACGATTACAGCCGTAAAGCAAGCCTTGACGGGAATCAAACGTCAGACCGAAATACTTGTAGTGGATGACGGAAGTAGTGACGATACAGCCGCAATCGCAACAGGTTGCGGTGTGCAAGTGATTTGCCACCCTATCAATAGTGGCTATGGTCGAGCGCTCTTTACAGGTATTGAAGCGGCAACTTATGATACTGTTGTGATCGTAGATGCGGATGGAACCTATCCGATTAAATATCTACCTGACCTTGTATCATTATATGACCGAGGGTTTGATATGGTTGTTGGCGCCCGACAAGGACACCATTATGATGGAAGCCTCGGCAAGCGGATGCTCCGGGTGATTTTTCGGTTCTTGGTTGAATTTGCTTCGGGGCGTTCTATTCCGGATATTAACAGCGGGTTCCGCGCCTTTTCCCGTGCTCCAGTTTTAGCAGTCAGGGCTTCTCTGTCGTCGGGGTTTTCTTTCACTACCACAATTACTCTCCTGTTTCTGCTAAACCACTTGTTTGTTGGGTATTTGCCCATTCCTTACAACAAACGGGTGGGCAAGTCCAGGGTTCACCTATTCCCTGATGGTCTGCGTTCTTTGCAAATTATCATCACAGCGTTTGCCCAATACAATCCTGTGAAATTGGGTCTGTTATTGATCTTGTTGAATCTGGGCGGGAACTTAATTCTGGTAATCCTGTCCTTGGGATTGCTGTTAATGGAGCGATCTTTTTGGGTAATTTTAGCAATGGCTTGGAATACTGCCTATCTTATAATGGGATTTACTGTTTTGGCCTTAATGCTGATTAGGCACAAAGGCCGCATCAGCTTGTCCACAGGGCGGAGCCCCCAGGCGGGAAGCACCAGTCATGGCTCAAAGTAAACAAAGAGAATGGTACGCACAATGGGCCATGCTGCAAGATAACGAACTGTTCTTGTTTCAGGCTTGGATATACCCGCTTACCCTGGATGAATTGCGGGGCAAGGATGTTCTTGAATGTGGTTGTGGCGGCGGCCAGCACACCGCTTTCATGGCACCCTATGCACGCACCATTACGGCGATTGATCTAAACACGATTGAGATCGCCCGTGAGCGTAATCGCCAATTTGATCATATTAGATTCATGGAAGCCGACATTGCTACGATAGATTTGGGGCAGCAGTTTGATGTTGTGATGAGTATCGGCGTTGTCCATCACACTGATAACCCAGACCGAACTGTAGCGAATCTTATCCGGCATGTAAAACCAGGTGGGCTGCTGGTTCTATGGGTGTACTCTAAGGAAGGAAACTTCCTAGTCGAATATGGGGTTGAGCCTATACGCAAGTTCTTTCTCAGACAATTACCTCGATCTAAGTTGCTGCACTTGTCCCGATTTATTACGGCCTTACTGATGCCGGTTGTGTTTTCAGTATATCTTCTGCCGATGCCCTTTCTTCCGTATTATATGTATTTCCAAAACTTTCGACGGTTGTCATTCTCGAGAAATGTGTTGAATGTATTTGATAAACTGAATTCGCCTCAGGTCCAATTCATCGAGCGTACCCGTGTCGAAAGATGGTTCGATCCAGAACAGTTTGGAGATATTCACATTAGCTCATACTGCGGCGTGAGTTGGCGTTGTAGCGGGAGGAGGAAGTAGTGGCGAACAAAGAAATACCTTTGGGTTCGGCTACAATATCGTAGGCCGGATGTGAATAAAAATGTCAAGAATATTATTAATTAACCCCGATTATTACCATGATATATATTCAAAATCAAAGGTTCGCGCTGCAATATCGCGTGGAATCCCTCCATTAGGTCTTTTATGTGTGGCTTCGCCTTTGCTCAGCGCGGGTCATGAGGTGAAAGTTCTTAACCTCAATCTTTTACATAATCCTAATATGTATTTATACACGGAACTGAATGAGTTCAATCCCGACTTTGTGGGTATTACATCTACCACACCGCTTATAAAGAAGGCTTATCAACTGGCTACTACTATAAAAAAACACAATAACGAAATAATAATTGTGGCTGGAGGACCACATCCATCTGCACTTCCTGAAGATGTTCTCCGTGAAAGCGAGATAGATTGTGTGGTGACAGGAGAAGGTGAATTTGCTCTGAAGATGATTGTCGAAAAAGGACTTTCTCCTTTCGTTCCGAATATCTGTTATAAACAGGATGAAACTATCATAAAATCAAGAGTTAAGGGTTATGTTACGGAGGATCTTGATACTCTGCCCTATCCTGCATATGAACTGCTTGAGGTAAAGAAATATTCGCAGCCGGGAATATCAAGCAGAAGGCAGCCTGTAGGGTATCTCGAGACATCGAGGGGATGTTATGCCAGGTGCACATATTGCAATAAAAATATTCATGGATACAAGGTAAGACAAAAATCTCCGATGAGGGTTGTCGATGAAATGGAAAGAATGCTTAGGATCGGTTTTCAGGAGATACATCTTATTGACGACATATTTACGGCAAATAAGAGGAGGGTCTATACCATTTGCGAAGAGATACTGAGAAGGAAGCTTAGATTTCTATGGTACCCGCGGGGCGGCCTAAGAGTAAATGACGTTAATTTAGAGCTTTTAAAGATGATGAAAAAAGCAGGGTGTTATAGGATACCATTTGGGATCGAATCAGGTAGCCAAAGAATAATAGATGTGATTAATAAGAAGACCACACTTGAACAGGCTGAAAGAGCGGTTAAGTCCGCTAAAGGGGCTGGGTTGGAAACAGAGTGTTATTTCATGATTGGACTTCCAACCGAAACTGAAGAAGATATACAAAAGTCAATTGATTTTGCTATTAAACTTGATCCCGACTATGTAAAGTTTGCAATTACAATCCCATTGCCAGGCACTGTGATGTTTGACCAAATGTTAGCTAACGGCCAATTGAAGACGAGAGATTGGGGAAAATACACATTTTCAACATCAGCAAAAGAACTTTACGATCACGACATACTTTCTGGAGATGTGATAGACAGATATTTAGATATTTCTTATAGAAAATATTATTTTCGTCCTGGTTATATTCTTAGGATGATTTATAAGACAGCATTGAATGGCACGATATTCAAGCATGCGAAGGCCTTGTTTAAGACAAGGTGGTGGAAACATGATTAAGAATGGTGTCTCCTGCAGGCAATGCGCTTTCAAGAGGGCACTCAAACAGAACGGAGGAAATGAGTGAACATAGTGCTTGTAATGCCTACATGGACGGATGACCTTGGAGTTTTTGCAAATTTAGCTAAGAAGAGGAATTCTCAGCCTCCGCTGGGGATACTTTACCTTGCTACTGTAGCAGAGCAGAGAGGGCATACCGCAAGGGT
>Ga0315288_10005414_pt1 | contig 16226 bp, 9 predicted proteins | sample YL17G11_20_MG_FD_203454 | JGI IMG/M metagenome (GOLD analysis project Ga0315288, IMG submission 203454) | Sediment microbial communities from Yellowstone Lake, YNP, Wyoming, USA - YL17G11_20 | ecosystem: Environmental > Aquatic > Freshwater > Lake > Sediment | place: USA: Wyoming | collected...
ATAAAGGGAGGATTGAAAGATTATCTGAATATGGAAGCGAAAGCATCAAAATCAGATTTAAAGAAATTAGGATTAGCCGAAGGGTTAAATGTAACAGGGGAGGAAGCGTTAATAAAATCGAGAAACGAATCTGGCTCAAAACTTTCATTAGAAAAATACGCTGAAAGCAAAGGATTTAAAGGAGAGCATTACCCATCACAAAAACAAATTACTGCCTTTGATAGCAAAGCGTTAGAGGTAAAAAAATCAGGTGAATTTAAAAAGATAGTATCTGAATCTATTGCCGAAGCATACCACAAAGCAAAGCAAGATGGAAGCAATCCTGAATTAGTTAAAGCCGTAGAATCCCTACTATCTAAAGAACAAGCCAAAGCCGAAACAAAAACACTCAAAGACGCAGTAACTAAAGCCGGTGAAGTCCCTGATGCGCCCAAGGTTGGAGAAATGGTAATGATTGACACCACTATTGTTTATCATGCCGACAATCCTAAAGAGAGCGAATATGCCTATGGCGAGCTGGCGGTTATAAAAGACATTGACCTGACTAAAGCTGAGCATCAAATCACAGCGCAGATAGTAAGCGCAGAAAATTATGATGGAAGTTTTACTCTTAAAGATGGAATTTTATATGGCAACATTGTGGTATTCGACAGCGATGAAATGCAATGGTACATTCCCGGTGTTACAAATGAACAAAGACCAATTACTTTTGAAGAATGGAAAAAAAAAGTACAGCGCATGAATAACCCGAACCCATACATTGCAGTTCTTAACGCTATCCTCAGTTCAAAGCCCATTGAGCAAAGCGAACTGGACGAGAAAGAAGAAAAGTTCTTTTATAAAATCAAAGAGTTGTTTGGAAATATTTATGCCACACCATCAAAGGTTATCAGTAATAAAACACAACTTGAAAATATCGGTAAGAGTTTCGGCATCACCCGGCAGCAGACAATGAAAGAAATTACTGAGCTGGCAATAGTGGAACATTGCAGGGCTATCGTACTTAGCTATCTGGCCCATGGAGAACAAAGCGACTTAGGGCTTAAAACATCATTTGAAAAGATAGTAGAATTCTATTCCTATCAGGTTAATTTGAGCCACAGAACAAGCACCAGTGTTCTTCTGCAGCAGTATTCCACACCTGCGCCTATTGCTTTTTTAGCATGCGCATACATGGATGCTTACAAAGAAGGACAATTTGATTCACGCAATCCGATTTACTTCGAACCATCAGCCGGAAATGGCATGCTCACCATCGGAGCAACGAATAAAGTTTTTGTGGTCAATGAAATTGACGAAACCCGCCTGGTTAATTTACAGATGCAGGACTTCAAAGCAGTCCTGCGCATGGATGCCAGCAAACCATTCACTATGCTTGAAAAGAAATTTGATGGCGTTATCACCAACCCGCCTTTTGAAGCTATGAGAGAACCGGTTGAGTACGGACGAATGAAAATTAAAGCACTGGACCACCTTATGGCAATCTACGCACTTGAAACCATGAAGGACAACGGACGATGTTCTATCATTGTTGGCGGTCATACCGCATACGATGAATTGGGAAGAATTCAGGCAGGCAAAAACAGAATATTTATTTCTTATCTGTTTAAACATTTCAACGTGGAAGACATTATTAATATCAACGGAGATTTGTACAGCAAAATGGGAACATCATTCAACGTGCGGTTAATTCTTATCAACGGAAGAAAAGAAACACCCGAAGGTTATCCTCCGTTAAAAGACGATAAGCTTGGAGAAACAGATAATGGCAGCAGCGTAATTGTAAATTCTTTTCCGCACCTTTACGAGCGCATTTCAAAGTTAATTCTTTAAATCATGGAAACAGAAACACAGCAAAGAGAACAGGTATGGCATAAAAACGGAGTGCGTTATACTATTGTAAAAGAGTTGCCACATTTGGAAGGCGCAGAAGAAACACGTTACCAGGTGAGAGTGGAAAATCCGCGAGGGCTGAACTCTGACGAGCTGGTTATTTACAGCCAAGATGAATTAGACAGCATGGCAATACATGGAAAGCCAGTTCTCCATTCGCACCCTATGAATTTTGCAGATGGCGGTTTCAACGAGCCAAAATTTTTGCACGATGCCAAAACTGCTATCAATCACTTCCTGAAAAAAGAAGGATGCACTACGCTTGACGAAGATTGGTCGTTTGTTTGTAAAGGAAAAAAATATTCGTTATCGCCAATGCACAGCGCCATCTGGGGAAAAAGTACCGCACGGATTTTAAAGAAAAGTGTGTTCTCAATAAATACTGAAAGTGGTTTTAATGTTGGCGAATTCACATATCACCCGGAAACAGGATTCTTTGCGCACTCAAATCTTTTGGGCTGGAATAAAAGAAGGTTTGAAGATGGTGGACAAACAAAAAAACTTGTAAAACTTAACCGGGATTATAATGGTGAAAAAAAAGACACGATAGGTGAAGTCGTACATCGCCCGAATATGTTTGTTACGGACATTGTTTTTCCGTCAGGCAAAAAACATCGCATTGACAACGGCTATTTTGAATATGTAAAACAAGAAACATTTGCCGATGGGGGAATAAACTCAGTCGAAAGTTTTGTGAAGCAATTTAACTCATGGCGCAACAGCCCTGCATACCACTACACCCTTGCCGAACTCAACGAAAAAGACATTGATTATTCCGATTGGACTGATGCAACCATTTTTCAATGGTGGCTCAAGCAGAAGGGAGCATTAGAGGAAATAAAGTCCGGGTTCTCCAATGCACATCACATGGACGAATACGAAAAAAACCGTGACGAGCAACTCAAACTCGCTGGCTACGATGTTTCAAAATTATCGCAACAACAAAAAGATTTAATCACCGAGCGCATGGATGGACCTGAAAATTATTATCAGGACGGAGAGCTTTCGCCAAGGCAAGCAGAAACATATTGGGTTCGCAAACTTAAAGCCAGCGGACTAAGCCAAAAAGAAATTCATATTGCACGAACAAAATTTGCCAGGGGCGGTAACCGCATCGGCAGACCAAGCCCTGCCGAATCAGCAACAGAATTCTCTATTGGAACACAACGACAAGGTCAGGATGGCAACACATGGGAAATAAAAGCCGACAGCCGGGGTGTGCAGCGATGGGTGAAAGTGAAAGGCGAAGCAACAGCCACACGATACCCTACACAAAGAGCGTTCGTAAATATGGGCGATTATATCCGCTGGATTGAAGAAGAAAAAGGAGTGAAAATTCTTGACCTCACAGAAGCGCAAATAATCGAATACCTGAACGAATTAAAACTCAGCCAGCTTGTAGGCACAGGAAGTAAAGAAAATCGTGTTGAAAAAGCTGCGCAGATGTTACTGTATGCAGCAACAAAAAATGTTCCTGACGAACAACTTACGCTGGAGCAATACGCCACAAAGCATTTTATAGGGGAAGCAAAAACCGAAGCAATGTTTTTATCAGGGGCACTGGCTGTGTTTCCGGAATCCTATCGTGCTGCATGGGAGAAAGCGAAAGGCACTGCTCCCGCAATGTCGCAAAGCGATAAAGTAAAGGCAGTACAAAAACATTTGGACACAGCCGAAAAGAAATTTGAGGAATATCAGGAACTTTCTTCTGATGAAAAATTAAAAAAGTACGGAGTTGACGATCCGCACCCGGACTATATTCTTCCTGCAATACTTCAAAAGCTGATGCCGAAGCACCAGCAAAAATTTTTAAAAGACATTTACTACTCCGAGCATGTTGATACGCTGAATAAACTTGCCGAAAACGCATCGCAACTGAAAGCTCGTAATGACAAGGGAGCGGAAACAATAATATACCTGCACTATTTTCATGGCAGTGCCGACTGGTACATCAGCGGATGGCAGAAAGGCGATGGAATATTTATGGGATTCGCCAATCTTTTTGGTGACGAACAAAGCGGGGAATGGGGCAGTGTATTTGTGGATGAACTCACCAACGATAAAGCCGGGCTTATTGAACTTGATTTTTATTTCAAACCAAAGCCCATCAAAGAAATAAATATTGGCGGTAATCACTATTATTCCGAAAATCAACAACAAGTTAGGTCAAGTTCACCGGCAACAAAAAAGAAAATAAAAACCCGCCTGACTGAATTTTATGTAGGCGATATATTGCAACAAAGAAATGATGTTGGACGGTTGGGATTTCCGCAGCGCATTCAGATATTACCCGAAGTTCCTCCTGAACCTGACTATGTTTGGGTGATTGGTGACAACGACAGCAAAAGCAAAATGTCTGCCGATACCATTTCAGAGTTCTACGAAATTTCCGACACTGGCAACAGGCAGTATGTTGTTATTGATGCGGATGGTAACCGGACAGAAGTAGATGAAAACTTTGAACCTGATGAACCGCATGTAGAATATCATAACCGGGAGCAACTGGAACGTGAAGCCGAACTGCCGGGGCGCAGTCGTGCGGGAATTGAACATGACCGTGAGCAAGCTGAACAAGAAGCTATTAAAAACGCATCCATCGAAGCGGTAAATGGAATTAATAAATCCCTTGAGGAAATAATTGAAGAATCGCCAGCCAAAGACACTGGCAGTATTATCGCAGCGAATAACGCTGCCAACCCGCTTGCCGAAGTGCAAATTCAGAATGCAGACATTAACCGGTTGGCGTATGAGCCGGAATCAGATGCATGCCTGCGACTGAATACCAACATTCCCGCAAGCATGCGTTTCGAAATGCAAAAAGCATTGGCAAATGTGGACCGCAGGGTTAATGGTGTGGATGAATTTGTTGCATTGAAACTTGGCTACATCAATCAGGACAAATGCACTCCGAAGCAATACAAAGAAGGGCTGCAATGTTTATGTGATGCCTTTGCTGCAGAACAGGTGGATGCCTTGGCAATGACTATCTACAACATCGAAGAAAAAAAGCAGGGTATCATAATTGGCGATATGACAGGTGTGGGCAAGGGGCGTGTTGCTGCAGGGGTTATCAGATACGCTATTCTGAACAACATCATGCCGATTTTCTTTACCGAAAAACCAAATCTTTTCTCCGACATCTATCGTGACATCAAAGACATTGGAAGTGATGATAATATTCCGCTTGAATTCCTGAAAGATGAAAAGCGGGAACGCACTAAACGAACCAAAAGGGGCGCAGTTATTTCACAAATCAAAGAAGATATTGACAATGGGGACTATGAAGAAGATTTCAATGCTCAAACACTTTTCGACAAAGGAAAAGAAAGCGAACTGAAACAGGTTATTGATGTTTACATTGAAAAATATTTTCCGGTTGCTACTGAACTTGTAGATGCCTACGAGCAGAATAAAAATTACGAAAAAGACATTAAAGGAAAACGATTAGTACGTCCGTTTATTGTTAATGGCTCCGGAAGCAAAACAAATATCAAGGACATACAGGGAAATATTATTTACAAAGGACTTCCGGCTAACGTAAATTCCCGGTATCTCGACTTGAAACAAGTTCCTGATGGAATAAATTTAATTGTCACTACATACTCTCAAATAGCCAGCGAACGTGCATATCGTAAACGAGAATTCCTTAATGCATTCGCTGATAACTGCATCATCGTTATGGATGAAAGCCATAACGCCAGCGGTGACAGTAATACAGGAGCATACCTGAAAAGCTTACTTGAGGCATCCAAGGGCTGTTGTTTCCTTTCGGCTACTTATGCCAAGCGACCTGATAACATGCCGATTTACGCAGCTAAAACAGCGATGAAAGATGTTGCGATGGACAGCGAAAATCTTGTGGAAGCCATCAAAAAAGGCGGTGTTGCGCTACAGGAAGTCATAACATCATTGCTGGCGGTAGAAGGTCAGTTGTTGCGAAGGGAACGCTCATTTGCTGGCGTAGAAGTTTTTTATCATATACTCGACAAATCGCAAGACAAAATATTTCCTGAACTTAATCTCGAACAGGAACACATCGCCATATTTGATGCTGCAACCGAATTGCTCCGTGAAACCATAAAGTTTCAGGCGGACCATGTCACCAAGAAAATTAAGGACATGGAAAAGGAATTTAAAGCGGAACAGAAATCAGCCGGGATAAAGCAGGGGACAGCTGAAGCTGGCATCAGCAACCCGCCTATGTTTTCGGGTGTGTTCAATATAATCAACCAACTGCTATTCTCCGTGAAAGCAGAGGCGGTAGCATTGATGGCAATACATGAAATAAAAGCCGGACGAAAACCAATAATCGCTTTCAGTTCCACAATGGAAAGTTTCCTCGATAATTTTGAAACCGAAGAAGGAAAAAATTTAAAGGATGGCGATATTATAGGAACGGACTTTGCTCAGGTATTTATGAAACGGTTACGTGGCATATTACGTTTTTCTACCGTTGACAGCGAGGGAAATCTTGAACATGGCATACTTAACCCTGCCGACATTGGCGGTGAGTTTTTTAAAGAGTATCAGCGCATTGAAAGAAAAATCCATCAGGCAACTATTGGAATTCAGATAAGCCCTATTGATTTAATACTCGACATCATTCGCAAAGCGGGCTATAGTGTTGAAGAAGTCACCGGGCGTGGACGAGCATTGAAACTTATCAGCGAAGGCGAAGGGCAGGTGTTTACTCGTCCGCAAAAAGCGAAGAATGATATCTTCCGTGAGTTTAATGAAAATGAAGTGGACTGCTTATTGATAAATCAATCGGGCAGCACAGGCGTATCTGCACATGCAGTACCTAATAAAAAAGTGACTGCTGCAGAAGTGAAACCAAGAAGCATGATTGTGTTACAGTTTGAACTTAACATTAATACAGAAATTCAGAAACGAGGACGCATACACAGGACAGGACAGATTTACAATCCTGTGTACCATTATCTCACATCAGCAGTTCCGGCAGAGAAACGGTTGAACATGATGTTGCAGCGTAAATTGAAATCGCTGGATGCTAACACCACATCAAACCAAAAGCAAAGCGGTGAAATGGCTGGCTCCGACATTCCCGACTTCCTGAATAAGTATGGGGACGATATCGTGTATGATTATCTCGCAGCAAATCAGGACATAAATAAAATATTGGGCGATCCGCTGCACATTCAGGAAGCTATTGATGATGGACATGATTTTGCAAAAGAAGTTTCCGATGCTGCATATAAAGTTGCTGGCAGAGTAGCTATTCTTCCTGTGGATATGCAAGACGACTTCTATCAAACGATGTCTGAAAATTATGAATCGCTGGTGGAAGCATTGAAGCAAACAGAAGAATATGATTTGGAAGTGGAATCAATGGACTTGAGTGCCGAAGTGTTAGGCAGACAGGTTGCAGTTGTCGGAACTGGCGACACTAGTGTTTTCAGTAGAAATTCTATCCTTGAAGAATGTGAAGTTAATGTTTTGAAAAAGCCATTCAAAGCAACAGAGTTAGAGGCAATGATTCACAAATCTCTTTCCGATGGGAAAGGGGGACAATATCCCGCCAACCGCCTGAAAGATATTTTGATTGAAGAAGCTGAAGTGTTTAATGACAAAAAGAAAGAAACGGAACTTGAAATTTCAGTTGAAAAGCATAAGAATTTACGAGAGAACGTAACGAAAGAAAAACAGTTTCTAAAACTGCTCGAACTTGGCTCGACCGCAGCAGCAATAAGAAAGCAAAATGAATATCTCGAAGGAAGGGCAGAAGAAATTGAGTTGGGAGAATCGTATGCACGTAATCGGATAACGGAAACATGGAATAATAAAAAAAGCAATGTGGTTTCTTCTTTGCGCCACTTTAAAATAGGCGATGTACTTGCATATCCCTCGCTTTCCTATGGACTTGATGGCACATGGAGCAAAGCAATGTTTATTGGTTGGGATATAAACCGTAAAGCTCGCAATCCGTGGGCTCCGGGAATTGTTCGCATGCGCCTGGCATTCCCAAGCGGTAAAAAATATATCGCCATGCCATTAAGCCAGCGAAGCATTATTGATGCTATCAAGTCGCTCACAATTTCCCATATCAGCGATTTCGCTGATACTATGGAAGCGACACTCGAAATGTGGGATGAAATGTGCTCGGCATCTACTAAGGACCGAACGATACGTTACATTGTTACCGGAAACATTCTGCAAGCGTATGGCAACGATTCGCTGAAAGGGAAACTAATCAGTTATACTACCAGCATCGGCACAGAAAAAAAAGGAATTCTTCTTCCGGAAACATTCTCGCCTACAGAAGTTATAAAAGGCGAAAAAGGTTTCCGGGTAACAGTTCCTATTTATAAAGCTGCGCCACTCATTAAGTCACTGCATAACGAAGCAAGTTTAACTACGGACAATGGAATAGGAATATTCCGTTACACCAGCGACACATTCATGATAATGGTTGCTGCATCGAAAAAACTTGGCGGTCGCTTCTACCTTAACCCTGCCATACTTAAACTTGAAAAAACACACGAATTCAATAAGGTTGGAAGCATGATGCGGGGTTACATAATGTCGCGCAACATTGACGAGTTTCTGAAAATTCTTCAATTCCAATTCAGCACCAACGTGGAGTTGAACGCAGCGCAGTTCGAAGTCATAAAAGACACCATAGACATTGAAGTGTATGCGGATGAGGAAAAGTTTATCCCGAAAGAAAATATTGTTATCGAAAAACTTACTCATGAAGGAACTGAGGAACAGCAACAGGAAGAAGCCGAAAAACAAGCACATGTTACTGATTTGGAAAAACAAAACAGAATACTCATGCTGAAATTAAAAATGATGAAGCTATTAATGATGTTAAAATAAAAACGCACTATGAAAAACGCAATCCAAAAGTTAATGAAAAAATATGGCTGGTTTATCAATCAAACTGGCGGTGGATTAGAGGCATATCAAAAAGAAGTAGGTAAGTTTTTCTTACTTATCACCGATAGTGCCGATCCAAAGTTGCCTACCAAAATAAATCAGCAGATAAACATCGGACTGTATAACGACAACGGTGATTTTCTCGGAATAAAAGAAATGAAGTTGGAGGATGCGGTACACGAAAGCACCAAGAAGCTTATTTCCGACCTGAAAAAAACAAAAGTTGAAAAAGGCGGTAACGACTGGTTCAGGTATGCGGTAAGCAAAGATTCTCCATACGACTTGTCAGGATGGAAGAAAGGACAAAGCGCAACAGAGCGAAGAAAACATGCCATTGCCAGCCGACCAGGGAGCATGACAATCAGGGAGGCGTATGTCAGCGCAGGTCGCGCACTACAGGCACTTGTCAACGTAACCAAAGATTCCGGAACAAAAAAAGCTGCGAAAGAGGATGCGGATTATTTCTTTTCTAAATCAAAAAAAATGAAGAAACCATTTAAGATGGAACATGGCGGAACAGCGACAGCTCCAGCATCTTCCGGAACTTCTTATTTAGGCAGAAGCAGGAGCCGGGCACAACTTGATTATATCAACCGTGAAGTTGATGGGGAAGGGAAAAGCCATGCGAAAGTAAATATACGGCTTGCTGATGGGCAAAAAATAAAGTTTACGGTTTCAGAATTTCCGGAGAAAGGAAAGTTCACAGTCACAGACGAAGATGGAGTGAAGCGACATGAAAATACTTTCGATTCGGAGAAAGCAGCACTCACTCACATCTATCATAAATATAATGTTATGCACGACAGCAAGAGAGAGTTCGCTGGCGGGGGAACGACAGCAGAATTCATCAACCCAAAGTTTGAAGCGTTCGTTAAAAAAAACAAGAAAGAAAGAAAGCAAATGGCGGTGGACTTCTACGATGAAGACCAGCTTACGATGTGGATTATCGGAAAGGGCAAGGAACAGGAACGCACATTTAATTACAGCAGCGAGAGCGATGCCCGGCATGATTTGGAAGCAGCGAGAAAGAAAGTGTTTATTGATTATGTGTTTGCTCGCGGTGGCTCAACCAAAAAAGTTGCCAGCAAAGGATTTCAGGTGTGGAATGCAACCGATAATATTTTCGCCTCTCCCAATACATTCAAAAGTGTAAAGGCAGCGGAAAAATTTATGGCGCAGTTCCGCAAGCGTTTCGAACTGCAGGGATATTATTTTTCTTCCAACATGCAGCGCATCCCGATTGCTGATGTATCACTCCAAGTGATTCCCGCTATGTTTAAGGATGGCGGGGAAACATCAAGTAATTACGATGAGCTTGCCAAGACAAACGTATGGGGGTTAGAAGCAGAGGACATCAAAGACATTGAAGAACTCGGTTCGTATGAAACGCAAGGACATTGGATTTTTAATAAAGCAGGCAGCGCCAATGATTATGAAGCAGTGTACGATGGAATATACATGCACACATTCGCCACATTGAAAGATTTGATGCTCCGGGAAAATGAAAAAAACTTTTTTCAATATAATAAAAATCTATCCGAAAAAGAAGGAGAGGAAAGATTTACTGACAGCAAAGGAAAGATTCGGGAATATGCTCATGGGGGAAAGTTACCGGCAGATAATTTAGAAAAAGAATTACACAAACTCCAAAGGGAACTTAACAGCGACCGGTTATTAACTTACACAGAGGGCGATACATCCGAAGAAGAAATGGCTCGTCAAAAAGAAAGAGAAACAAAACATGCGCGCTTCAACGAGGTGTTGCGGTTGTTGAATAGTGGAAAGAAAACAGAAAAAGAATCTCCCCGAAAATATCATGGCAGAAATCTTTACACAAACTTCGCTGGCGGTGGCAACAACCTATCGCCAACCCGCATTTCGCAAGCGCACCCGGGAGCAAACAGCGGAAGGTCAATAGCTGAAATTGCGAGAGAAATAAATATTGACTGGAAGCCGGTGGACATCAACGCTCGTCCGTATCTGTCTGCAATGTATTCCCTGCATGATATTGACGATAACTACGGAATGGACGAAGGACGAACGGTTGTAGCGTACTTCCTTTCCAACGCAAACAAATGGAGAGGCGAAAAGGCAAAATCTATAAAAGCTGAACTGAATAAAATGTTGAAATCAAAACCAACGCACGAAAACGATCCGTATGCGCGAGTTCGCAATCTTCAATTTATGAAGCATGGTGGAACAACAATAGACAATAAAAAAGTATGGATTGTAAATATCTCAATGCCCGGTGAAAGACCTGGTGATTTCAGTTTGAGAAAAGAAGAAATTATTCTCGGTCCTATGTCAGATTCGTTTGATGCTCGTCAAGCTATTCTTAGAAAAAATGTTACTGGAGAATGGCTTGGAAACGGTAAAGTGCTTTCTGTAATTGAAAAAACGTCTATCAATGCCGATGGTGGAACAATATCCGGGCACGACACCCCTAAAGAATTTTTCAATTCCCTGCTCTCGCGCAACATTCCTGACCAGGCAAAGACACTTATTCAAACAGAAATTCTTACTGATTCTGAAATTGACGAGATTGGAATGGGTGATGCCGATTTTCAGGCATTGCTGAAAACGGTTAACGAGAAATATCCTTCTGAAAAACCTGCGAGGGAAATTCCAAAGTCAGAGCCAGTTCCAGCGCCAATAAAAGCGAATATTCCTGAAATTAACGATAAGCAGAAGCTATTGAAACTTCAAAGCAATCTTAAATATCTGTTAGAAGATGCCGAAGGAGCAGAAAAGAAAAAACTGCAAAAACTGTTAATAAACATAGAGTTTCTGCTCGGAGAATAGCCAACAATTTTCTGTTAGTATCTTTTTCATAATTAAAGAAAGCGTAGTGCTTTTTCTTTTGGTATTTTGCTACGTCTAATAAATAGTTATTGTTTATTTTCAAGATAACGCCCCTTTTATGAATAAAGAAGAAATCAAAAAAAGCATAGCGCGAGCCAACGATATTATTAATGATTCCGACAGCATGCCCGAAATGGTTGATGCTGCCAAAGCTAAAGTTGCCCGGCTTGAAAAAGAATTGGAATCAGCTTCAGAGCCACAGGCAAAAGTCCGAAAGCTGAAAGCAAAAAAAGTTCGGTACAAGAATCAGGAAGAAAAAAAGAAAGCCCTTGAGAACATGCTGGAAGGGCAAAGAAAAAAGAGTGGCAGCAAAAAGAAGAATGCCGAACATTCAGCCGAAGAAAAAGAACTGTTTGAAGAACTTGAACGCTGCAAGAAATTAATTCGCAGCAGCAAGCCACAGCGCAGAGCAGCCCCGGTAGCGAAAGGAACAGAAGAATCGCTGGAAGACCTCACAGAAAAAATATTCAATCTCGTCAAGAGAAAAAAAGGCAATGACGAAAAAATATTGCGCCTTGCCAAAAAACTCATTGTGTCTTTTGAAATCGCAATGAAGCAAAAAGTATTTGGCTTGAAGCACACCAAGCCAGCGAAAGCAATTATTGACAAAGCGGACACTGCCATTGACAAAGCAGAGGCAGCATAAAAATATTGGCGGGGTAGAGCAGTTGGTAGCTCGTGTGGCTCATAACCACAAGGTCGCAAGTTCGAACCTTGCCCCCGCAACTAAATAAAATTAAGATGGAAGCAGAAGAACAAAAACAATGGAAAGAGCTTAATGATAAATTAGAAAAGCTCGACAAAACGGTTGCAGACCTCATTCTGCAAGCACATGAACCAGCAAATCCAGCAGAAGAAGAACCAAAGAAAACAAGAAGCATTGTTGTACCGGTGGCACTTTGCGGTATTGTGCTTGGAGTATTGGCAGTTTATGGCTTTCAAAAAGTTAAAAAAATGATTTTCCCTCTCAGTTAAAAAATTCAGATATGAAAATAGGAAACAAAGAAACACTCACGCTGAACGTAGAAAATAACACTCCTTCGGACCGTCCCTGGCAGATGTTCGGGTATGAATTTGGCGCACCGGGCGGTGGCTCACCCGGAGTAACTGTTCCTGAAAGTTCAACAGAACAAGCGAACCGTGGCAGTGCTACACAGCCATTTAAAATTGTCAGCATGAAAATCCATGTTTCCGATCCGGCACAATTCGCTTTCCCTATAAATATTTATTCGCAAGATGTCACCGGTCATAAAGAATCCTTTGGCATTAATCCGGGTGACTACGAAAATCCGCAGAACGCAAATGCAAAATTAATTGATACAGGCGACACGCTGGACTTCCTTATCACCGGGCAAGTGCAACTCAACGGAACTATCAAAGCCAACAGTCACATGAGCATACTGCTCGGCATAAAATACGGAAAGGACAAATCAAGCTACACCGACCAGGAAGTCCTCGACCATCTTCTCGCCAACAAAGACAGGAAGACAACAGGCACAATCGTATTCAGCCACTATTGCAAATAAAATAAATTTCAATGCCAACAAAATTACCACCGCAATCTTCGTTCATCCACGAAAAGTTTATCAGGGAAAACAATATCAAATTGTTAGAACTGCCAGCTAACATTCAAACCAGCATTTCAAACTTTAACGGTTTGCTCGAGAAAGCTAAAGGCAGCAAGCAAGTTACTCAGGATAAATTGTATTGGGAGCTGAAACAAATGAGCAAAGAGATTACAAGTAATTTAGAAGAATGGCTGACCATCGAAGAAGAAGAAGGGCAAGAGCAGCCAGCGCCATCTGTAACACCCCCCGCTGCTGGCGATAAAAAAAAGCCCATCGTTGCAATAGAGGAAGAACAAGCACCGGAAGGAGCAAAGAAAAAAGCTTCGGGCGGAATTCTGAAATGGGTTTTAGGCGGAGTATTAGTTGTGCTGATAGGAGCAGTTGTAAAGAATGGAATTGATGCAAGAAAAGCCAGTCAAGCATAAAAAAAGTTTTGCCCGGAAGATTTTTGACTATACTTTAATTTCATTGGCATTATTAGTAGGATATTATTTTTATTATCTGAATCAACGAGGAGAACTTAATAAATATACTCACGCAAAATCTTACAATATAATTTACGCTGACCAAAGAATAATTCTTCTGCAGTGGACAATTCCCGGCAGTATAAATACAAATACAAAAGTTTATTATTCAGAAGGGAAATATGACACCAGCGATGCCATCACAAAATAATAATAGCGGTATGTTGGGTGAAAAAACATTAACTCCCGATGCGTGTTCCGCTATAATAAAACATACTTTTAAACAAGCAATCGAAATATATGAAGTAAGTAAAAGTGAGTTAATAGAAGGAAGAAAAATAAAGCACTCGCTCATTCGTGGCTCCTGCATTTTAATTATTCGAGCGGTAACTAAATTATCATTCCGGGAGATAGGAAAAGAATTAAGCATGAATTTCAGCACTATCTATAAATCAGCAAAAGAATGGGCTATAGAAGAAGATTTTCCGGCAGCGAAAAACGCATGGATGCTCCCGAGGCATAAAAAGTTACAAAAAATTATCGAAGATTTTATCACCCTTTATCATTAAACTGCAATGGCAAAAAAACCCGAAAACATCATAAAAGAAGAACCATCAGAATCAAGTTCTGAAAATAATGTGCCACAGGAAATAGTTTCTGCTCCAACAGATGCTGCAAGCACTGAGCCAATAATACCGTTAGTTATTGACGAAGGTATTCCTATGATGCCGGTTCCTGATATTGAAAAGATATCTCCTCTTTTGGAAGAACCAAGAATACCTGTGCATGCAGCCGGTGGCGCACAGCAAACAAATTCACCGCCTATAATTGAAGGACAGCAACGAGATGAAATTATTGATGCTCCTGTTTCCGAACCAGGCATGGCACCAGCAGCAGAAGGGCAACCGCAACAACTCCCCCCGCCAAATCCTGAAACATTTTCACAAGAGCCACAAGCCATAATTCAGCCAACAGCAGCAGAGGCAAGCCGGGCTGATGCAGAAGCTACGTTTCAGCAATTTGTTTCAATGTATAACTACAATATTGAAAACCAACTTCCATTAATTACCGATGTCAAAGCGCCAACGAAAGAACTGTTTGCGTTGAAGCAAATCAATCCGGATTCAGCTAATGGAATAACAACTTCCATTGAAAAATGGAATAAAGCTAATGTTGAAAACATCATGCTTTCGGAAGGAGAAATTAAGCAGTTACATGATCCGGCAGTTCAGGTGTTGCAGGACACAAACACAGTTTTCACTGCTAAAGACATGTTGTTTCTACAGCTGGCACAAATCGGTGGAAATAAAATAAAGCACATCATCCGCATGGCAATGACGAGAAAGGCGGTAAAGGCAGATATAGCAGCGCAAATTCAATCTGCTATTGACCATAGCGATTTGAATTTTCGTGCCAGTAATACAATGAAGGTAGAAGCTGATGCAACACTTCGGAAAGCACAGGAATTATACGCAGAAATGACGAGGATGGAAAAGGAAAGGCAGAGAATTCCAATTCCGTTACGTGAAACCAAAGAGCCACCCGGACCGACACTCTCCAGCGAAGTATCAGAGAAAAATGCGCGAGTAGCGGAATCTATTTTAGTAGAAATTAACGCACATGATAATGCTAATGCAGCGGGAGCTTAATCATGTTTTTCTCCAAGAAAAAAAAAGTAAGCATTGAGCAGCGGGGCAATGTTCCGGTACTATCTGCTGCTCAAAAAAACTATCTGCCAAAACCCTACACTCAAACACGAGGGCTGGTAGTTAATGGTGTCTTTGGAGAAACTGATATAGGCAAAAGCTATCAGATGGACATTGAAGTAGGGGCGTATATAAAAGCAATTCCCGGTGTCAGAAACGCAAGGCGTGTTTTAATTGGCGACACAAACGGAGAATACCCAAAATATCCTGAAGTCGCTTTAAAATCAATTAACTCATACGGTATTGAAGCGAGGCGTGTAAATATGCGTGGATGGAGTGTTCCTGAAAAAAAAGCAGCAATGATTTTTATGGCTGAAAAATTTCAGAACGGTCATTTGATAATTGATGATATAGATAAGTTTGCTGTATTCTCCCGCGACCAGGAACTTATCGGAACGCTGATGGGAAACAGGCACCAGTCCGTTGACTTAACACTATGCCATCAGTCGCTTGCCAAAGCATCGCCAACTTTTTATGAGAACGTCACTACATTGCGTTTGCATCACCAGCAATGTCGTGACCAGGTGTTGAGAGAAAAAGCATCGGGATATTTTACCATTCTGAAAATTGCACAGAATATTATTAAAACTCAGTACGAGTTAGGCAATAACAGATTTTATTTAACGCTGAATTTGCGAACAAAAAAAATCAAAGGATGCAGTTCGCAGAAAGCATACCGGCATGCTTGTCAACTTTATTTAGCATTGTACAAAGATGGTCTTCGTGAAGAACGTGCCTTGCTTTCAATAGCCAACATGAAAGTAAAAGATGTGGAAGCACTGGCTGTAGAACGTGCTTTAAAGAAATTAGAACAGTATTGGGTTCCCTACTCT
>Ga0315288_10005415_pt1 | contig 16225 bp, 18 predicted proteins | sample YL17G11_20_MG_FD_203454 | JGI IMG/M metagenome (GOLD analysis project Ga0315288, IMG submission 203454) | Sediment microbial communities from Yellowstone Lake, YNP, Wyoming, USA - YL17G11_20 | ecosystem: Environmental > Aquatic > Freshwater > Lake > Sediment | place: USA: Wyoming | collected...
CGGGGAGCCCGACGAGTTCCGCCTGCCGGCCCACACGACCGAGATTCCGTACGATTGGGCGCGGCAGGATGAGTGAGCCGTTCAGTCTCTTCGGCCCGGAGGCCGCCCAATCCCATGGCTCAACCGATCATCCTCGCCACGTGGACTTTCGGCCAGATTGCCGTACGCGCCGGGTGGCCGTGCCTCGCCTCCGGCGGCGCCGGCCTCGACGCCGTCGAGCAGGCCTGCCGCGCCGTCGAGGCCGACCCCCAGGTCATGAGCGTCGGCTACGGCGGCTACCCCGACGCTTCGGGCGAGGTCACGGTCGACGCCGCCATCATGCGGTCGCCGGGCGAGTGCGGCTCGGTCGGCGCCGTCAAGCGGTTCATGCACCCGGTCTCGATTGCGCGTCGGGTGATGGAGAAGACGCCGCACGTCATGCTGGTTGGTCCCGGCGCGGAGGCCTTTGCTCGAGACCAGGGGATGCACCCGACCGATCTTCTGACCGCGGCGGCGCGTGAGGCGTGGCAGGAGTGGCGGAAAGAGCATCCCGAGGTCGGTCCGCCCGGCGTCGCGGCGGGCGGGAGACCTGCCGCGCGCAGCGAAGGAGGGGGTGCGGCGGGCGTGCGATCCGCCGCGCCATGCGAGCCGCCCCACGACACCGTGGGCGTTCTGGCCCTGGATTCGCACGGCGTTCTGGCGGGCGCGTGCTCCACGAGCGGTTTGCCCTTCAAGAAGCCGGGCCGCGTCGGCGACTCGCCCATTATCGGTCACGGGCTCTATGTCCATCCGCAGCACGGCGCCGCCGTGGCCACCGGCGTTGGGGAACTGGTCATGGCGGTCTGCGGCACGTTCCTGGCGGTTGAGGAGATGCGCCGCGGCGCCTCGCCCGCGGAGGCGGCCATGGCCGTGATACGCCGCATCGTCGAGGTCGGCGGCCTCGCCGACGGCGACCAGGTGGGTGTCATCACGCTCGCGCCGACCGGTCAGTGGGCGAGCGCGGCGCTGCGGCCGGGGTTCCGCGTGGCTGTCAAGACCCACGACCGCGACGACCTGCTGGATTGCGCGGACGTCACATTCAGATAGGCTGCGGCAACGCCGCGGCTTTCACGCTTGCCGCAGTGCTTCCACGACCACGCGGCGCATCATCTCGACGGGCGCGCGGCGGCCGGTCCAGAGTTCAAACTGCTCGACGGCCTGGCGGACGAAGTGGTCGACGCCCGCCACGGTGCGGCAGCCAGCCGCGCCGGCTTCCCGCAGGAGTCGCGTCTCAAGCGGGTTGTACACCGCGTCGTAAACGACCATTCCCTCGCGGAGCATCTGGCGCGGCACGGCCGACGCGTCGGTCTGCGGCTGCATTCCAATGGGCGTGCAGTTGAGCAGGATGTCGCACGCCTGCCCGGCCAGGTCGCCAAGGTTCACGGTCTGCGCGCCGACCTCGCGCGCCAGGGCCGCGGCCCGCGCCGCGTCGATGTCGGCGAGCGCGACGTCGGCGCCGCGGTCCTTCAGGCCGAACGTCATGGCCCGCCCGACGCCGCCGGCCCCCATGACCAGCGCTCGCTTGCCGCGAAGCCACCCCGCGCCGACCACGGCCTCGATCGACGCCATGCCGGCCGTCCAGTCGGTGTTTGTGGCCAGCAAACTCCCGTCGGCCCGGCGCTGGAAGGTGTTGACGGCCCCGATCCGCCGGGCGACCGGCTCGATCTCGTCGGCGGCTCGCATCACCGCCTGCTTGTGCGGAATGGTGATGCTGTAGCCGTCAAAGGCGAACTCGCGCATCGCCTCGACGAATGCCGCCGGATCGCCCTCGACCCACAGGGGCAGGTACACCGCGTCGAACCCGATCTCGGCGAACGCCGCGTTGTGGATCCGCGGGCTGAGGCTGTGACCGACCGGGTCGGCGATGACGCCGTAGACCCGCGTGGCGGGGCCAATCCGGCCGACGCGATACAGGTCGCGCATCTCGCGGAGCGTGACCTGGCCCGGGCCGGCCTCGCGCCCGTCGCCGAAGGCCCCGTAGGTCAGCATCGCCCCGAACTTCGGCGCGAGGATCCGCGTCAGCATGCCTCGCGGACCCATCGAGAGGGCAATGGTCGGCTGCGTCGCCTGTCTGAGCAGGCGCAGCACCGGCGCCGTGTCGAGAATGTGGTTGGCGTGGGCGGCCACTTTCACCACGGCCGCACCGGTCCTGGTCAGCCGGGAGTAGATGGCGTCGAGGTCGGCAGGAGTCTCGTGGAAGTTGTGGTACGATACGATGGTCCTGGCCGGGGCCACGTCGCCCAGCGCGGCGATGGCATCGTGCTCAACGTCGATGTACCGGGCGCCCAGCCGGGCCGCTTGCCGAAGGGTCTCCAGCCTCGCACCTTCCGGGCCGTCGTAGAGTCCGCCCTCGCGCCTGGGGCGGCAGGTGACGATGACGGGGCAGGGCGGGTGGGCCAGGAGGCGCGCGAGGTCGAACTCGCGCATTGCGTCGAGCCGGAGTTCCGCCAGGTCGGCCGCCCCCGCGGCTTCGGCCAGGCCCGCCAGCGCCTGGCCGGTCGTCTCGGGCATCAGGCTGACGCATAACATGGGCCTGCCTCCGATGCGTGCGCGCGACAGCCCCCGGTGTGTTCACCGGGGGCTAAGCGACCAGGCCATAGGCGCCGGGGGCTTACTTCGCCGCCGAGGCCTTTTCGAGGGCCACGAGGCGGACCTGCATGCGTCCGACGATACGGGCCGCCGTGTTGCGGTGGACCGGCCCGTTAGCGGCGGCGCGGTGCATCAGGCGCTCGCACGCACGGAACCGGTCGCGCGCGGCCGTTGCGTCGCCGGCCTCGACGGCCTTGAGGAACGCGCGGCGGGCGGTGCGGAGCCGGCTCTTGAGCATGCGGTTGTGTTCGTGGCGCCGCTCGTTCTGGCGGACCCGCTTCTTGGCGGAAATCGAATGAGGCATACCGGCACATCTCCTTCAGGTTGACGGGGCGTCAGGCCTTCCCTTCGGCCTGGGAGGCCTTGCGGAGGGCATCGAGCCGCTTGGCGGCGTCCTTGTACTGATAGTCCTCGCGGACGATGATGCTATACCACTCCATGGCCTGAGGCAACTTGCCTTGGATCTCAAAGATCCTGGCGAGGTTGTAGCGCAATTCCTTGCCGAGGGGGTCGCTCGTCATCTCGTACTTCTGGATCGCCTCCTCGAACTGGCTCTGCGCGATCTCGTACATCTTCTTGGCCAGGAAACACTTGCCCGCCCAGTTGAGCGATGGCACGTACCGCTTCGGGTCGCGCTGGGACGTCTGGAACGACACGATTGCTTCGTCGTACTTGCTCGTGCGGAACTGGCGCAGGCCCAACTCGAAGCGGATCGACAGATCGGTCGGGTACTGCCTCTGGCGTTCCGTGTAGATCTGCATCTCGAAGGCGTCGCGCTGGGCGACGATCTCCTGGCGCTTGGCCTTCAGGTCGGCCTGGTCCGGCTTGGACTCGAGTTGCTCGTCGATCTCCCTGAGGACGCGGCGGAACTCAGCCATGCGGATGTCGTCCATCCGCGCCTTGTACCGGTACTCCTTCGTCATGTCGAGCGCGGTCTGCAAGAGGTCAAGCGATTCCTGGATGTACCCGCGCCGGGCCTGGCAGTCGGCCAGGGCCTGCATCTTGACCGGGTTTTTCGGGTCGGCGTTCAGGGCGGCGGTCAATTCCTCGAACTGGGCGTCCAACTGTTCGCGGGTGCGGACGACCTGCTGGGTGGCCGACTGGGCCGCCACCGCCCGGTCGCGCACGATCTCGTGGAAGTCGGTGACCGACTCCAGGCCGCCCTCCTCGATACTGGCGCGGGCCGCCAGGTCCCGGGCCCGCTTCTCCAGCATCCGCTCCGAAGGATCGATCTTGACGGCCTGGGTCAGCGCGTCGATGGATTCCTTCAGCCGTCCCTGCGCCTCGTACATGTCGGCCAGGGTCGTGAAGATCTGCTTCTGGGGCTTCTTGGTCCGCAGGGTTTCCTCGGCGGCGATCTCGCCGAAGTAGATGGCCACGTCGGTGAAATCCTGCCGCCGCGCCGTCTGCATCAGTTGCGTCAGGAGCATCACGTTCTGCGGGTCGCGGGCGAGCGCTTGCTCGAGGGCCAGCATCGTATCCTTGTGGCGGCCGAGCACCTGCGACCAGGCGCCCTTGGCCTGACCGAACAGTGAACCCAGGCCCCGGCCCTTGCCGGTGTTCCGGCGCCTGAGGGCGCAGTCGCGCAGGCCCTTGTGGCCCTTGTCGACATCGCGGGGGTTGAGTTTCAGGCCGTCCAGATATAGCCGGATCGCGTAGTCGAAGTTCCCGCGGACCGTCGCCTCGGCCGCCCGCTCGAACAGGCTGTCGGCCATGGAGAGCACCTCGGCGGACAGTCCATCGGCATGCGCGGCTTGTGCCTGCGCCTCGCCCGCGGATGGGGGCGGAGCCGGTTCCTCCGGCGGTGCCGCCGGGTTCTCTGCTTCCTTGGCTTTCCTCTGAGGCTCCGTCACTGCCTTGGCCTCCTTGGCGGCCTTGGCTCCCGGGCAGGCGCATAGCGCCAATCCTCTCGGGCCGCAAAACACACTATTTTAGCGCTAGGGTGCAGTGTGTCAACCAAAAACACGGGCCCAGCCTTGTCGCGCCGCCACGGCGGCCTTATAATAAGCGACGTTGCCCCGCGAAGGCCGATGGCGGGGGTCCCGGAGAACCGCATGGAACTCCGACAGTATCCTGATCCGGTCCTGCGTGCGAAGACTGCGGAGGTCGCGCAGTTCGACCAGGCCCTCGCCGACCTGGCGAAAGAGATGATCTCGGCCATGCATGCGGCCAGCGGGTTGGGCCTGGCGGCGCCGCAGATCGGCGTCTCGAAGCGCCTGGCCATTGTTTCGAGCGACGGCCAGCCCGGGCACGACACCGTCGTCGTGAACCCGGAGATCGTTGAGTCGGAAGGCTGGGAAGAAGCCGATGAAGGGTGCTTGAGTTTTCCCGGCATCTACGTCAAGATGGGGCGGTTCACCCGCGTCCGCGTGCGGTACCGCGACCTCAAGGGCGCCGTTTGCGAGATGGAGGCCAGCGGGCTGGTTGCCCGGGCGGTTCAGCACGAAGTGGACCATCTCGACGGGCGGCTCCTCGTGGACCGGATGTCGCCGGTCCAGCGGATGACCCATCGGCACCGGTTGCGGGAACTCGAGGAACGATACCGTCGCCGAGACCAGTCGCTGAGCGCCCGCTAACGCCCCGGGCGCCGGGCGATGCCGTCCGGCCGACCGGGTGATGCTGGAAAGCGGCCATGCGAATCATCTTTGCGGGGTCAGGCACATTCGGCCTTCCGACGCTCCGGGCCCTCGTGGAGGGCGGCCAGGAGGTGGTGGCTATCGTCACGCCGCCCGACCGGCCGTCCGGCCGCGGCCAGGTGGTTCGCGCCGGGCCGATCAAGTGGTTCGCCCGACAGCAGAACATTCCTGTCTTCCAGCCTGAGAGTGTGAACGCGCCGGGGGCCCTGCGGCACCTGCGGGCCCTCGCGCCGGACCTTCTGCTGGTCATCGCCTTCGGCCAGAAGATCGAGTCCGAACTCCTGGCCATGCCCAAGTACGGCGCCATCAACCTTCATGCGTCGCTCCTGCCGAAGTATCGTGGGGCGGCCCCCGTCCCATGGGCCATCCTGAGCGGCGAGGTCGAGACCGGCCTGACCGTCATTGCCATGAGCGATCAGATCGACGCCGGCGACATCCTCGGCCAGCGCGCCACGCCCATCGAACCGAACGAGACGGCAGGCGAACTTCAGGAATGTCTTGCCAAACTGGGCGCGCGGCTCGTGACGGAAGTAGTGCGCGAGATTCTGCTCGACGAGGTGGAACGCCGGCGCCAGAACGAGAACCAGGCGACCCAGGCCCCGCGCCTCAAGAAGTCCGACGGCCAGATCGACTGGGCGCGGCCCGCCCTCCAGGTGCACGACCAGATCCGCGCGATGACGCCGTGGCCGGGGGCGTTCACCTCGCTCGGGCCGGAAGGGGCCAAGGCGTCCCTGCGGATCGTCGTCGACAAGTCCGTCCTGGTTCAGGCCGCGGGCGTCAAGGGCGAACCGGGCACGGTCGTGGCCGTCGGACCGGCGGGCATCGACGTGGCCGGGTCCCCGGGCGTCGTACGCCTCCTGGAATTGACCCCGGCTGGCAAGCGCAAGATGAGCGCCGCGGACTTCATCAACGGCCACCGCCTCAAGCCGGGCATGCGATTCCTCGGGGGCCGGGAGAAAGCCGATGCCGGCGGCGATCGATAGGGCCCTGCTGGCGCTCAACAACCTCGCGGTGCGCCTCCGCCGCACCCGCTGCAAGCCCGCCGAGTTGCTCGTCCTTTTCTCGCGGTGCCTCCAGCGATCCGACTGCGACCGCCAATTGGCCGAGAATCTCGTCAACTGCCGGCGCTGCGGCCGGTGCCCCGTGACGAGGTTCCTGGACCTGGCCGAGAAGTACGGCATCCAGGTGTTCATCGCGACGGGCGGTCGGCAGGCGTCGGAGCGGGCCCGCCAGCCCGGCATCAAGGCCATCGTGGCCGTCGCCTGCGAGAAGGAACTGCGGCAGGGCATCTTTGCCTCCCTCCCCAAGGCCGTCTTCGCGCAGACGATCACCTGGCCGCACGGGCCGTGCAAAGACACCGCCATCGAGATCGACGCGGTCGAGGAGGCCGTGCGGTGGTTCCTGAGGTGAGCGGCGAATCCTCGGCCCGGCACGCGGCTCTCGAGGCGCTCCTGCGCCTGGACCGCCAGGGCGCCTTTCTGCGCGACGAACTCCACGCCATCTACGACAAGATGGCCCTCGCGCCGCGCGACCGGGCGCTGGCCACCCAGTTGGCGACGGGCGTCATACGCCATCGGCGCACGCTCCGGCTGGTGCTGAGCCACCTGCGCGGCAAGGCGGGCCGCGAGGCCGGCATTCAGCCGGCCCTCCGCGCCATACTCGAACTCGGCGCGTTTCAACTGCTGTTCCTCGACCGGGTCCCTGGGTACGCGGCCATCAACGAGGCCGTCGAGGCCGCGCGGCAGACCACGGGTGGTCCCCGCGGGGAAAAGGCGGCCGGGTTCGCTAACGCGATGCTCCGCAGCCTTCAGCGGCTCATCATAGGCCGAGACGACGCCTGCCGGCCCGGCCGCGACGCCTTGCCGCACCCCGAGGGCGGTGTCGTGCGGCTTCGGGCCAAGGTCCTGCCGGAACCCGCGGAGAGCCCCCCGGCGTTCCTGGGCGGCGCCTACTCGTATCCGGACTGGCTGGTCTCGCGCTGGCTCAGGTCCTTCGGCCAGAAAGAGGCCGAGGCGATCTGCCGCTGGGGTAACCGGCGGCCGCACCTGTTCGCCCGCGTCAACCCTATGCGGCACGCCCCGGCCGCCCTCTTGGAACTGCTGCGCAAGGAGTCTCCGGACGTCTCGCCCGGACCGCGGCCGGGCACGCTGGATGTGTCGTCGCTCGAGACGGCGCGCCTCGAAGCGCTCCTGGAAGACGGCAGCCTGACCGTGCAGGACCCGTCGGCCATGGCCGCCGTCGAGGCGCTCGCGCCGGCCGCCGGCGAGAACGTGCTGGACCTGTGCGCGTCTCCCGGCACGAAGACCACGCAGATTGCCGAGGCGATGGCCGACCGCGGCCGCGTTGTGGCGTCGGACCGCACCGAGGACAAACTCGACCCCATCCGGCGGGTCGCGGCGTCTCGCGGCCTCTCAAGCGTGACGGCGTGTCTGGCGGCCGACTTGGCCTCGCACACGCCGGCCGGCGGCTTCGACGCTGCCCTGGCGGATGTGCCGTGCTCGAACACGGCGGTGCTTGCCCGCCGCGTCGAAGCCCGCTGGCGATTCCGGCCGCAGGACCTGGAAGAGTTGCCGCGGCTCCAGTTGCGGCTCCTGGGCGAGGCGGCCGCCATGGTCCGCCCCAGCGGCAGGCTGGTCTATTCCACGTGCAGCCTTCAGCGAGAGGAGAATGAGCAGGTCGTCGAGACGTTTCTGCGGCAGAATCCGGCGTGGCGCCTGGGCCGGCAGGAACTTATCCTGCCCGGCGCCGACCACGACGGGGCCTTCTGGGCGCGCCTTGAGAATGCGGAGTGCTGAATGCGGAGTGCGGAGTGAAGGGACGGCGGCACGGCCACAGCCTGCCCGCCGCGGCGGGCACCGTTGCGTGACCGTGCTCGCCGAAGTGCCCGGAGGTCTACCTGATTTCCACGAGGCGGTAGTCCGGCGTCCCCAGCCCCACGGCCTCCAGGCGGTCGACCTGCACGTAGGGGTCCTTGCCGTGAATCCGCTCGAACATGTGCCTGCCCTCAACGAGTTTGCGGCCGGGCGGCAGGCTTCCCGGCAGCGGCACGCCGTCGGCCGTCAGGTCCAGGCCGGCCTTCTCGACGGCCACAATGTCGTCGGAGGCCACGATGCCCACGTCGGGAATGAGGGCGGGCGTCGAGAATCCCCAACAGTCGCAGTACACGGTGATCTGCGTCAGGAAGGTGATGTGGAGGGTGCGGCCGGGCTGGAACGTTCGCAGCACCTCGCGGGCCGTCAGGGCCATGCCGCGCTGGAAGGGTATGAACCCGCCGCCCGAAATCTTGATGGCGTCCTTCGGGCACGCCAGCACGCAGTGCCGGCAATAGACGCAGTTGTGGTAGAAGATTTCGAGGCGGTTGCGCTCCTTGCTCCACTGGGCGGCCTGGCGCGTGCACGCCTCGACGCACTTTTTGCACTTGACACACAGTTTGTCGTCGTAGATGAGGCCGCCTTCGAGTTGATGCAGGTGGCCGCGCGACTTCTGCGTTACGCAGCCCATCGCCAGGTTCTTGCACGCGGCGCCGTAGCCGCAGTCGCCGTGGCCCTTGAAGTGGCTGAGGTTCACGAGGGCGTCGGCATCTTCGATGTTGCCGCAGATCTCCACTTCCTTCAGCGTCTTGTAGCCGATCTTGTGCTTGTAGAAGAACTTGTCCTTGACGCCGGCGGCGCCCACCAGCGGCGCGCCCAGGACCTCGGCCGTGTAGCCGCGGGCCGTCGCCTCGCCGATGCTGAACGAGCCGTCGGTCACGAAGACGTTCTTGGCCCCAGCCTCGCGGATCTTCTGGACCAGGAGCCGCACGAACAGCGGCGGGATGGTGGTGAACCCGTACCAGCCGCCCACGTGGATCTTCACGGCCACCGTGCCGCCGTCGCACACGCGCTTCAGCGGCAACCGCTCGAGCATCCGGATGAACTTGGCGGGCAGACTGGCCTTGCCCTCCAGCCGCTCGATGGCGGCCGGGGCGAAAAGGACCTCGGCGGGCCCTTGGCCCGGCGCCGCCGTTTTCTTGTTCTTACCGTGCGCATTCTTCTTCTTGGCCATCGCACCTTTCTCCGGATTCCCCGATTGAGGAAACATACTTTACGAGCAGTGGCCGCTGCGTGCAAGTGTGGTCGCGTGAACTTTGGCGGCGCCTGAATACTGCGGCGCCACCTTGCGATCTGCGCGGCGGGTCTCCTGACCCGCCGCGCGCCAGCGCCGGCTCTCGGCGCTCCTGACCGGCAGTCGGCACGGCGGCTCAGGAGAGCCGCCGCGCAAAGGAATGAAGATAGCCCTGCCGTATTCGTCGGGCGGTCAAGGTTGCAGCGGCGCCAGGGGCGAGGGAACCTCTCTGCCGGGGCCGTCCTGGTCCAGTCGGCTGCGAGCCTGGCCAATCTGCCAGAACACGAAGGCGGCCATGATGGCCAGGGTGGCCAAGAGGCCGATGAAGAACAGCCAGTGTTTTGTCGCGGTGCGCATCTTGGTTTCCATGCCCGCGTCATGTCGGCGGCGGAGAGCATCGTATGCTCGTCGCCGGGTGGACACAACGCCTTTCTCTGTGTCTTTAACCCGCAGCCACCTTCTGCTAGGATTCAGGGGAAAGACCCGAGTTCGGACGCCGGCCCGAGCCCAGACCGGAAGGTCGGGGAGATTGCCGATGCCGGCCCTCGTCCGCCAGTCAGAGGAGTCCGCAATGCGTATTCTGGTCACGAACGACGACGGTATCATGGCGCCGGGCATCCTGGCGCTGAGACGCGTCTTGGCCCCGCTGGGCGAGGTGACCGTCGTCGCGCCCACGATGCCGCAGTCGGCCGTCAGCCACGGCATCACCCTCACGGAGCCGATTCGCGTGCACCGCGTGGACCTTGGCGAGGGGGCTTTCGGGTACGGCGTCGAGGGCCGCCCGGCCGACTGCGTCAAACTGGCGATCCTGGAACTCATGCCTGATCGGCCGGACTTCGTGGCCAGCGGCGTCAATCTTGGCGCGAACGTCGGCATCAACGTCCTGTACTCGGGCACGGTGGCCGCCGCCGTCGAGGGGGCGTTCTACGGCATCCCGTCGATCGCCATCAGCATCGAAGACGCCGACGTGGTCGACTGCGACGGCGCGGCCCGGATCGGCCGACGCCTCGTCGACCAGCTGGCCGAGAGGTACTTCAAGCCGGGGATGCTCCTGAACGTCAACGTGCCCGACCTCTCGAAGGGGCCTCCGAAGGGCGTCAAGGTCGTCGCGCAGAGCATGAAGGGCTGGCGCGAAGGCTGGCAGCGCCGCAGCGACCCGCGCGGCCGGGCGTACTACTGGATGATCGGCGACAGAGAACGCGAGGACGTCGGCGTCGACTCCGACGTGGCGGCGCTGGCCGAACGGTACGTCACCGCTACGCCCCTGAGGTTCGACCTGACGGACCACGCGCGGCTTGACGAGGTTCGCGGGCTGGACTTGACTCTGTAAGGGCACAGCGCCCGCCCTGCGGCCTTATTCGGGTTCCGCGGCAAACAGGTCCGCCCCGCCAGCCCTATCGCCCCTGCTTGCCGGGGGCTTCAGGTCCAGGTGCTCGTACGCGGGCGTGGTTACGATGCGGCCCTGTCGCGTGCGGCCGACGTAGCCGATCTTCAGGAGGTACGGCTCGACCATGTCGACGAGCGTGTCGACTTCCTCGTTGAGCGTGGCGGCGATGGCCTCGATGCCCGCCGGGCCGCCGCGGTAGACGTCGATGATGGTCCGCAGGAACTTGCGGTCGAGGGGGTCGAGGCCCTTCTCGTCCACGGCCTCCATCTTCAGGGCCTCGCAGGTGATCTTGTTGGTCACCCGGCCGTCGCCGCGAACCTGGGCGAAGTCGCGCACGCGGCGCATCAGGCGGATGCAGACGCGCGGCGTGCCGCGCGAGCGCCGGGCGATCTCGCCCAGGGCTTCGTCCTCGGCGGGAACGCCCAGGAGTTTCGCGCTGCGCTCGGCGATCTGGTGCAGGTCCTCCACCGGGTAAAACTCGAAGTGGTGGAACAGGCCGAACCGCTCCCTGAGAGGCGCCGAGAGGAACCCCGCCCGCGTCGTCGCGCCGATCATCGTGAACGGCTGGAGCGGCACGTTGATGGTTCGGGCGAACGAGCCGCGGTCGACCGTGATGTCGATGCGGAACTCCTCCATCGCCGGGTAGATGAACTCCTCGACCACCGGCCCGAGGCGATGGATCTCGTCGATGAAGAGGACGTCGCCCCGCTGGAGGTTCGTCAGGATACCCACGAGGTCGGCGGGGCGCGTCAGGGCAGGGCCGCTCGTGGTCTTGATGCCCGCGCCCATCTCGGCCGCCACCACGTGGGCCATGGTGGTCTTGCCGAGGCCCGGCGGACCGTGAAAGAGGATGTGCTCGAGCGGTTCGCCCCGGCCCTTGGCCGCCTGGATGGCGATCGAGAGTTTCTCGCGCAGGTCGTTCTGCCCGATGACCTCCGGCAGGCGGCGCGGGCGGAGGCTCAGCGAGAAACCTTCCTCTTCGGGGCCCTGGCTCTCGGGACTTACGATGCGTTCGCGTGGCATAGGGCGCTCATGCGGGCCGGGGCGAGCCCCGGCGCCGCTCCAGTTGAAGCCGGGGCGGCGCGTCGCTCTGCCCCGGCCTGCGTCTGCGGTTACTTGCCGATGGCGCTGAGGATGGCCGGCAGCGAGATGCCGATGAGCACGCCGCCGGCGAAGGCCATGCACGCGTACTGCATGGCGTTGGAGTTCTGGCCGGCAATGGCCGCTGTGATCCCGCCCGCCACCAGCCCCAGGCCTATGGCGAAGATGCCTTGGAACACTCTCATGACTTCCCCTTTCGAGTGGCCTGTCAACGGTGCATTCGCGATCTCCCGCCGCCCCCGCGGCGGGCGCGGCACATGTTATCCTTCGGCGGCCGCAGGGCCCTGGTGAAACGCCTCGCGTACGAGGGCCTCGACGGTGGCCTTCTCGCCGAGTCGCTCGTAGGCGGAATCGACCCGTGCGGCCGCCTCGGGCCGCTGAAGGCCGAGCGACATGAGGACGCCGATGGCCTCGCGTTTCGATTCCGGTTCCTCGGCGGCGGGCCGGCCGCCGACGGCCACGGCGAACTCGTCGAGTTTGCCGCAGAGTTCGGCGATGATCTTCTCGGCGGTCCGCCGGCCGACGCCGGGCAGTTCGGCCAGCAACGACGCGTCGCGGCCCTCGATGGCACCGGCGATCCGGCCGACCGGCATCACCAGGCTCCTCAGGCCCTTCGCGATGCCGATGCCCTGGACGCTTACGTACCGCACGAAGAACCGCTTCTCGATCTCCGTCAGGAACCCGACCAGCCGCGGCACCATCTGCCCGTATGCCGGGTTGCCGTCGAAGTACTCCAATGTGTGCAGGGTGACCTGGCGGCCAACCAGCGCCCGCAGTTGGTCGCTCGTCACGGGCGCCACCATCACCTCGTAGGCGACCGGCCCGGCGGCAACGACCGCCCGGTTGTCGGCCACCGACTCCAATTGCCCCGTCAGTCGTGCGATCATCGTTCACACACTCTTTGCGCGGCTTGCCGCGAGGCCTGGCGCGAACGCTTTCCGTGCCGCCAGTGCCACTCGTGATGTGCGGTACGCGTGGCAGAGGGCCACGGCCAGGGCGTCGGCCACGTCGGGCGGTTCGGGCGGCGACTTCAGCCGAAAGAGGCCCTGGATCGTCCGCTGTACCTGCTCCTTGGCGGCGTGGCCGCTGCCCAGGAGGCTCTTCTTGACGTTCGTGGCCGGGTAACTGACGACTTCCACCCCTGCCTGCGCCGCCGTCACCAGCGCGATGCCGCGCGCGTGGCCCATCAGGATGGCCGTCCGCGGGTGCTTGTAGTGCGAGTACAACTCTTCCACCGCGACCGTCTCGGGCTTGAACTCGGCCAGCACCGCCGCGAGGCCCGACGCGATTTCCATGAGCCGCCCGGCGAGCGGGTCGGTCGTCCGCGTGCGGATGACGCCGGCCTCGACGAGTTGCGGCGGGGCGCCGGCGGGAACGTCGATCACGCCGTAGCCGGTCCGCTCCAACCCGGGATCGATGCCGAGGATGCGCATTCAAGTTGCCCTGTCAAGCGTTTGGACGAACGCCTCGATCTCGGAGTCGAATCGGCTGAGCACGTCCTCGCATCCGGCGACGAGGTTTCTCATCTTCTCCCAGCGCAACTCCATCGCGTAGGCCTGCCGGAATACATGCCTGAAGTCCATGTACGCGCGGAGACTGTCGCGAAGGCCCTCTGATATGACGGGCGAACGTCCGGCGGAGCCTTGGGTCATGGAAACCAGCAGCGTCCTATGCCAGGCCTCGGTTGCGGGCAGCCGCCCATCGCATTCAAGGGCGATGCGTTTGAAAATGTTCTCCACGCCCGTGTAGAAGGAATGGAGCATGGCTGCCAGGGCCGACGTCTCAATCGCATCCGGTTCTTGGATGGCGCATCTGTGAATCAACGGGCGGTGCACCTCCAGGAGGCGACGAAGTTGCCCACGCTCGATGTTGATCTGTTTGCGAAGCCTATCCGACACGGAGCAGTTCCCCTTCTTCCCTGAGATACTGCGTGAACGGGTTGTCTTCGTCCAGGTCGATGAGGTCGAAGGGCTTGTCGAGCACGTCGCCGGCCCGCGCCATGGCCTCCCAGAACTTCTCAGGCGGAAGGCCTGAGACGGCCAGGTCGATGTCGCTGTCTTCGCGCATTCTGCCTATGGCCGCAGAGCCGAAGAGGTACACCTCCCTGGCGCCGGCTTTTCTCAGGGCTTCCGCCGCCTTTTGAATCTGCTCTCGCAGTTCCTCGGTCATGGCGTCCTCACGCGGGATCCTACCTGAACCGCCACTTTGTGCCCTCGGGCGTGTCTTCGAGGATGATGCCGATGTCGTCCAGACGCTTCCGGATGGCATCGGCCTGGGCAAAGTTCCTCGCCCTGCGCCCTTGGTTCCTGAGTTGTCAACCCAATCCGGTGCCTGCCATGAATTTGCCAACAAACTCCCTTTACCTCATTGCTTCTGCTCTTGTTCCGGAGCGAATATGTCTGATACCACTTCACGCGAACTCGGCAAAACAGCAAGCGTCGAAAACCCAGGGGGGTCTTTCACGTCCTTGATCATTATGCCGCTGGTTTCCGCACACTGTCGCATGATATCGGCTAGGGAAAAGTCCCTGTCAAGCCTCGCCCTGTTACGCTGATTCAGGCTTAGTCTGAGGAAGGAATGCAGAGCCCTCAGGTCCTCACTCATACCTCCGGCCCCAAAGGCTCTCTCCCTGGACAGGCCCTGGAAACCTATTATCTCAGTCCCCATGTACTCGATGACGTTCTCGATTAGCAGGAGCGAACCAGACGCAGGATTCGGTCTCGCAGTTACTTTGTTCGCCTCGTTACGCAGATCGAACAGCACCGAGATTGCGACTGGGATGTTGAAGTCCTCGTCCATGGCGGCGCTGAACTTGGCTTCGGCTCGTTCGATGATCGCCTTCAACTCAGGTTCACAAGCCGCCCCGATGTCATCAAGAGCAAGGCACCTGCGTACTTCACCCAGGCAACGCAGAAGGCCATCCCACGCATTCTTCGCCGCCTTGAGCGCCTCATCCGAAAAGTCCAGCGGGCTGCGGTAATGGCTTTGAAGGATGAAAAGACGCAGGACCATCGGGTCCCACTTCTCAAACGCATCGCGGAGCGTGATGAAGTTCCCGAGCGACTTCCCCATCTTCTGGCCGTTCACCGTGACCATGTTGTTGTGGAGCCAGTACTTGACGAACGGGTTGCCTGTGGCGGCCTCGGCCTGGGCGATCTCGTCTTCGTGATGGGGGAACTGGTTCTCGATGCCGCCGCCGTGGATGTCGAACGGCTGGCCGAGGTACTTGGTGCTCATCACCGAGCACTCGAGGTGCCAGCCTGGGAAGCCCATCCCCCACGGGCTGGGCCACTGCATGATGTGGCCGGGCTCGGCGCGTTTCCAGAGGGCGAAGTCGGCAGGGTGCCGCTTCTCGGCGCTGGGCTCGACGCGGGCCCCCGCCTGCATCTCACTGACTGAGCGGCCTGAGAGGCGCCCGTACTTCGGCCAACTCGCGACGTCAAAATAGACGCTGCCGCCGACCTCGTAGGCGTGGCCGGCCTCGAGCAGGCGCTTCACGAGTTCGATCTGCTCGACGATGTGGCCGCTGGCGCGCGGGCTGATGTCGGGCCGCGCGACGTTCAGCCGGTCCATGTCCTCGAAGTACCGCCGCGTGTAGTTCTCGGCGATCTGCATCGGGTGTACGCGCTCGGCCTTGGCCTTGCGCTCGACCTTGTCTTCGCCCTGGTCGGCGTCGTCGGTCAGGTGGCCCACGTCGGTGATGTTCTGAACGTAGGTGACATTGTAGCCCAGGTATCGCAGGTATCGCAGGATGACGTCGAACGAGACGTAACTCTTGGCGTGTCCGATGTGGGCGTCGCCGTAGACGGTGGGCCCGCAGACGTACATGCCGACGTGCGGTGGCGCGAGAGGCTCGAACTTCTCGCGCCGACGCGTGAGCGTGTTATAGACGTGCAGGTTGTGTTGTCGAAGGTCCACGGTTGCCTCACGAAAAGACACGCCCGGCCGGATGGGCGGCCGGCCACTTACGCTTCGCGATGCGGCGCGAGTACGACCACGGCCTGGGCTGCGACGGCGTCGCCGGCGCCGATGGGGCCAAGGCCCTCCATGGTGCGTGCCTTGAGGCCCACGGCATCGGGCGCTACGCCGAGCAACTCCGCCAGTCGCCGGCGCATGGCCTCCTTGTGGACCCCCAGTTTCGGCTGCTCCAGGAGCACGTTTACGTCTACGCTCGCCGGCGCAAAACCCGCCTGTCGCGCCATCTTGACCACGCGGCCGAGGATGCCAGCGCTTGCGGCGTTGTTCCAGGCCGGGTCGGTGTCGGGGAAATGCTCGCCGAGGTCGCCCAGGCCTGCGGCCCCCAGGATCGCGTCGGCCACCGCGTGGAGGACCACGTCGCCGTCGCTGTGCGCCAAGGCCCCGCGCGAGTGCGGCACCTCGACGCCCGCCA
>Ga0315288_10005416_pt1 | contig 16225 bp, 16 predicted proteins | sample YL17G11_20_MG_FD_203454 | JGI IMG/M metagenome (GOLD analysis project Ga0315288, IMG submission 203454) | Sediment microbial communities from Yellowstone Lake, YNP, Wyoming, USA - YL17G11_20 | ecosystem: Environmental > Aquatic > Freshwater > Lake > Sediment | place: USA: Wyoming | collected...
AAACCCTTGACGACGTCATCACCGCCAACGCCAATGAACACCCCGGTGAACGCGAAGGACATGGTGGCCATGAGAAAAATAAAGGCACTCGTTTGCATCGTAAATAACGTACACTCTCCGAGTACTTTCCAGCTGAATTTGCGGTAAGCTAACGTGAGCATGACAGCGGCAAAAGCGCCGACACTTGCCGCTTCGGTGGGTGGGGCGACTCCGAGAAAAATAGTCCCCAGCACTGCCATAACGAGCAAGACCGGAGGCACCAGCGCCGTCATGAGCATTCGTGTTTTCTTCATAAACGGGACCCGCGTTTCCTCGGCCGGTATGGGGGGGCCTATTTGTGGCTCAAGTGCGGCGCGGATGGCGATGTAAAGTATGTACAGAAAGGAGAGCAGAAAGCCCGGCATGAAAGCGCCGAAAAACAGTTTGCCCACTGAGATTTGCGCCATCGGTCCGTAGAGGACGAGCATAACGCTGGGCGGAATTAGAATGCCCAGGCAACCGCCGGCGCATATCGCACCCGTCGCTAGGCCTTTATCATAGCCTCGTTTCAGCATAGAGGGAAGACCAACTAAGGCGAGCATCGTGACTGAGGCGCTGATAGTGCCCACCGTCGCCGCCAGAACGGTGCCGACGACGATGGTGACAATGCCCAGCCCGCCTCTGACTCTACCCAGCCAGAGGTATAAAACATCGTACAGCCGCTCGGCAATTCCGGAGCGCTCCAGCACCAGTCCCATGAAAATGAAGAGGGGGACGGCCAGGAGAGTATAGTTAAGTAAGAGATTCCAGACCCGCTGGTAGATAAGTTTGCCAATCTGCTCGCCGAAAAAGGGAAGCCCGAACAAGAGCGCCGCTGTACCCAGGATAAAAGCAATGGGGAAACCGGTGAAAAGCCCGATAACGACGGCCCCCAGCATAACCACCGTCACGAATTCAGGACTAAGAGTCATATGGCTTGCTCCTTACCACCATATGCACGTCGCGGACGAACTGGACCAGACACTGCAAAGTGAGCAGTATGAAACCAAGTGCGACGATGGTTCTCATCGGACCAGCGGGAGGATACCAGATGGTCAGGTCCAGGCGCTCTTTTGTCGTCCAGGCGATGACTGTATAGTTGACCGAGTTTATTATCATTACCACCAGTATCGGAAAAGCCAGGAACAGGGTGCCTAAAGCATCAATAAGCGCCTTGCCCCGGGGGGACAATCGCACGTAGAAAACATCGACTCTGAGATGCAGACGGTATAGGTGGGCGTAAGCCCAGCCCAGAACATATACTGTCGCCCCTAGCATGATGCTGGTCTCAAAAGCCCATAACGTTGGGCTATCGAAGACATAACGCATGATAACTTCAAAGGTCATTACCAGAACGAGTACCATCGAGAGCCACTGTACGCTCTTGCCTGTCCAGCGACTGATGGAATCAACGGCTTTAAGTATCGCTTTCATTTCTTACACACATTTCCCCCGACCCCGGGTGTCCGGAGTCGGGGGATACACTTTTTGCTACAGTCTAGTAGCGAACGAAAGCTGTGGAGTATACCTTCTGGAAGTCGCGCTGTGACTTCAGGATTTCGGCATAGAAGGCGTCTTTGGCGGCTTTGCCATCGTAGAATATCTGTGCCTGCTTGATTAGCTCGGTCTCAATCTCTTTAGGCATCGGCTCAATGGCAGTGCCATATTTCTTGAAGAATTCAACCGCCTTGATATCGTCGGCCAGTGCCTTGGCGTAGGTAGTGAGGGCGCTGGCCACGTAGGCTTCTTGCACCAGCTTCTGGAGGCCCGGCGTAAGTGCGGCCCAGGACTTCTTGTTGACGCCGAGCATCTGGTAATCGGTCGGCTGGCGCACCGGGGACACATACATGTACTTGCTGACTTCGTGGACGGCGAGGGTGATATCAACACCGGGGCTGCTTGCCTGGAAAGCGTCAATGACGCCACGCTTCATTGCATCGTAGATTTCGCCACCCGCCATTGCGACGACAGAAACGCCCATTTGTTTGAACATCTCACCGTCATCGCCGGCGGTTCTGAATTTCATTCCTTTGATATCTGCCAGTGTCTTGAGTGGCTTATTTGACCAGAGGAAGGTTTCCGCTGGATAGAACTTGCCCTCAATCGGGACGACGTTGTAGGCGGCAATCATTTTTTCTAGCATCTGATGCCCACCCGCCTGGGTCATCCACATGAAGTACTCCAGACCGGAGAGGCCGCCGACGGTATAGGCAAAGAGTCCGGCGTTGGGGAGCTTATCCAGCCAGTAGGGCGGGTAAATCTCGGCGAAGTCGACAATCCCGTCATGCACCCCATCGAACTCTTTGAGCGCTGGGACGACGGCTCCGGCGGGGAAAAGCTTCAGTTCCATTTTGCCTTCACTGGCCGCGTTGACCGTATCAACAAACCCCTGAGTGGAAAGGAATTTGAAGTTGGTCGCTGTTCCGTAATGGGCGCCCTTCCAGCTGATTTTCTGGGCGGGTTGGGCGGGAGCGGGCGCTGGGGCGGGGGCAGGAGCCGGCGTGGGTGTTGGTGCGGGTGCCGGCTTAGGCGCCGGTGCTGGCACTGGTGCGGGCGCTGGGGCCGGTGCTGGCGCTGGAGCAGGTGCTGGCTTGGGCGCGCAGGCGACCGCAATGACGCTTGCCAGTAGTACCAAAATCATGACCAGGGCTAAAATCAGTCTTTTGTTCATATTTTCCTCCCAATACAATAGTAACTACCGTGTCAGAGAAATCATCCAGAAGGCTATCACCCCCTTTTCCCTCTCATGAGTAGCTGGTCTTCCACTGTGGCCAACACAGCATGAGGATATGCAGTTAAGAATGAGTAGGCTGTAATAATAACTTTTTGCACCATTATTGTCAATAATTATCAAGTTTGCGGGCGGGTAAAACACGCGGGGAAACAAAAAGAGGGGCTTTCGCCCCTCTCTTGAGATGTGCCGGTTTGGCCGCGACTACATATCCTTGGCGTCTTTGGCCAGATTCGCCAGGAACTCAGCGTTGTTCTTAGTTTTACGGAGTCGGTCTAGGATTCTCTCCGCGGCTTCCACGATGCTATCCGGGTTGTTGCTGGCAATCATTGACACCATACGGCGCAGCAACCACACCTGTCTCAACGCATTCTCATCGAGCAGAAGCTCCTCGCGCCGCGTGCCGCTGCGCTGGATGTCCATCGCCGGGAAGATACGCCGTTCGGAGAGGCGCCGGTCGAGGTGGAGCTCCATGTTGCCGGTGCCCTTGAACTCTTCGTAAATGAGGTCGTCCATGCGGCTGCCGGTATCGATAAGGCAGGTGGCGATGATGGTTAAGCTGCCGCCCTCTGCCGTATTGCGTGCCGCGCCGAAGAAGCGCTTGGCGGGGTGCAGGGCGGTGGGGTCAATACCGCCGGACAGGGTGCGGCCGCTGGAAGGCATTGCCAGGTTGTAGGCGCGGGTGAGGCGGGTAATGCCATCGAGCAGGATGAAAACGTCTTTGCCGCTTTCGACGATGCGTTTTGCCCGCTCCAGGGCAAGCTCGGCGACGTGGGTCTGGTTCTCCACAGGCTCATCGAAGGTGGCGGCGATAACCTCGCCCTTGACCGAGCGCTTCATATCGGTGACCTCTTCCGGGCGCTCGCCGATGAGACAGACCATTATGTGGACGTCACTGTAGTTGATGTTCGTAGCGTTGGCGATGTTCTTGAGCAGGATAGTCTTGCCCGCTTTGGGCGGCGAGACTATCAGGCCGCGCTGTCCGCGACCTATAGGAGAAATGAGGTTCATCAGGCGGGTGGAAAGCTCGTCGGGAGCATGCTCCAGGTTAAGCTGTTTGTCCGGGAAGGTGGGCGTCAGCGACCCGAAGTGAGGCCGGTCCTTCGCCAGTTCGGGGCTGAGGTCGTTGACCGCCAGCACCTGGAGCAGGCTGAAGTACTTTTCGTTGCTCTTGGGCGGGCGGCCCTGTCCCACCACCATATCCCCGTTCCTCAGACCGAAGCGGCGGATTTGGGAGGGGGAAATATAAACATCAGTCTGGCTGGGGAGGAGGGTGTCCTGACGGAGGAAGCCATAGCCATCGGTCATCGTCTCCAGGATGCCCTTGCAGAAAACGAAGCCCTGCTGTTCGGTATCCGCCTGGAGAATGCGTAGAATAAACTCCTGCTTCTTCAAGGTGGTGATGTTGTTAACGCCCATCCCCTTGGCGACTTCAATCAACTCCTCGCGGCTCTTCTTTTCGAGTTCCTCGAAGGTCATCGTTGGCCCCACGGCCACCCTTTCGGCTTTGTCAGTCTGGTTTTCCATAGCTATTTTTGTGACACCTTCCTCCAATCATCTAAGAAACGCTTGACCCCGATGTCCGTCATCGGGTGGTTCATCATCTGCGTGAGAACGCTGTAAGGCACCGTGGCGATGTGCGCTCCCGCTTTGGCCGCCGCAACACAGTGCAACGGGTGACGGATACTGGCGGCAATCACCTGCGTGGGAAGCTGGTACTGCTTGAAGATAGCAACGATGTCTTTGACTAATTCTATACCATCCTGGCCGATGTCGTCGAGTCGGCCCACAAATGAGCTGACGTAGGTGGCTCCCGCCTGCGCGCCGAGCAGGGCCTGGTTCAAAGAGAAGCACAGGGTCATATTCGTTTCAATACTTTCCCTGGTCAAAGTGGCGATGGCTTCCAGTCCGGCAGCGGTGGACGGTATCTTGATGGTCACGTTGGGCGCCCAGGAAGCCTTGATGCGGGCTTCGGCAATCATGCCCGCGGCGTCCTCCGCCAGCACTTCCACGGACACCGAGCCGGGGACAATAGAACAAATCTTTTTGACCACGGTCTCATAATCGGTGGTGCCTTCTTTGGCAACGAGGGTGGGGTTGGTGGTCACGCCGCTGATGACGCCCAGCTTAACGGCTTGCTTTATCTGGTCAACGTTCGCCGTATCGAGGAAGAATCTCATTGCGACCTCACTTTCTCCCCGTTCACCCGGAAGGGCAGCGGCGGCTGAGCGCCCTCGCGCATAATGGCTTTGGCCGCGCCGATGAAATCGCGGAACAGGGGATGGGGAGTGTTGGGCCGGGAGCCGAACTCAGGGTGGAACTGGCACCCGACCATCCATGGGTGATTAGCCATTTCGCAGATTTCCACGAGCCGTCCGTCCGGAGATAGACCGCTGTAGATGAGGCCCGCCTTGTTCAGCACCTCGCGGTAATCGTTGTTGAACTCATAGCGGTGGCGGTGCCGCTCGTAAATCAACTCCTGGCCGTAAGCCTGTCTCGCCCGGCTTCCCGGGAGAAGCTGGCACGGGTAATTGCCCAGCCGCATCGTGCCGCCCATCTTCTGAATTGCCTTCTGCTCGGGCAGGAGGTCAATGACCGGGTAGCGGCTGGTGGGGTTGAACTCCGTGGAGTTGGGCTCATTCGAGCTAAAGACCGAGCGGGCAAGCTCGACGACCATAATCTGCATTCCCAGGCACAACCCGAGGTAGGGGATTTCGTTCGTGCGGGCGTAGTTGGCGGCTTTCACCATACCCTCGATGCCGCGGACGCCGAAACCGCCGGCAACAACGATGCCCTGTGCCGAGCGCAGGAGGTCCTCAGTGCCATCCTTCTCCAGGTCCTCAGAATGGACCCAGGTGAGCTTGATGTCCCTATCGTGAAAGAGGGAAGCGTGGCAAAGCGCTTCTCTCACCGAGAAATACGCGTCCGCCAATTCCACGTACTTGCCGACGAACGCGATGTTGAGTGGTTCGTGAGGGGCCTTGAGACGTGTCGTCATCTGGCGCCATTCGGCAAGGTCAGCCGGCGCCGCCTTCAGCCCCAGCTTATCGACGATTAGCTGTCCCAGTCCCGCCTCCTCCAGAATTAGCGGTATTTCATAAATATGCTGGACGGTGGGCAGGGGGAGGACTGCCTGTCGCTCCACGTCGCAGAAAAGGGAAATCTTGTCCCGGATGCTCTCCGGAATCGGCAAATCGGCGCGGCAGATGATGACATCCGGCTGGATACCCATCCGGCGGAGCTCGTTGACGCTGTGCTGGGTGGGCTTGGTCTTTAGCTCTTTGGTCGAGTTGAGGTAGGGGAGAAGGGTGACGTGGACATAAAGGACATTGTCCCGGCCGACGTCATTGCGCATCTGGCGGATGGCTTCCAGGAAGGGCTGTCCCTCGATGTCGCCCACCGTGCCGCCCACCTCCACCAAGACCACGTCCGCCTGGGACTTCTGGGCGATTCTCTTGAAGCGCTCCTTGATTTCCTGGGTGACGTGGGGGATGACCTGGATGGTGCCGCCGAGGAAATCGCCGCGCCGCTCCCGGGCAATGACGGTGCTGTAAATCTGCCCCGAGGTCACATTGGAGTCGGCGGACATGTTGATATCGATGAACCGCTCGTAGTTGCCCAGGTCAAGGTCGGTCTCCGCCCCGTCCTGAGTCACAAAAACCTCGCCGTGCTGGTAGGGGGACATGGTGCCGGGGTCGACATTGAGATAGGGGTCCAGTTTCTGGACGGAGACTTTCAGCTGGCGGCTCTTGAGAAGATTGCCGATGGAAGCGACGGTGATACCTTTGCCTACGGAACTGACCACGCCGCCGGTTACAAAGATGTACTTAGTCGTCATACACGAGAATTGGACCTGAAATATACTGAAATTCTCTCATTTTCCGTGGTACCGGGAAATATGGATGGGCTTGGCTAAAAGCATCACGCCTTACGGAGTTGCTTTTGTGTAACTTTATACGGAAATAGACTAGGTGTCAAGTACCCTGGGGGGAATTTCAAAGCTCCTTTTTTATTATAGGGAAGCGGGCGGCGTTTGTCAAGCGGTGATTTTGCGCTGTTTCTCTCTAAGTCGTCATTACGGGCGTCTGGGCTGTCACTCTGAGCGAAGCGAAGAGTCTTTCTATGAGATTCTTCAGTCGCTTCGCTCCTTCAGAATGACACTCTGAAGCATATTTCTTGAGATTGCCACATCCCGATTCCATCGGGATGTGGCAATGACGCAGTGATTCAGGGGAAAACCCGATTATCCTCAGGAGGCAATGGAATACTTGGTCTAGCGTCTGATGATAGCTTCGCGGAATAGCTTCCACAGAGAAAGGTACTCTTCTTCCAGGTTGAAGCTGTATTGGCTCAAAGCCCATCTGTTGACCAGTCCTTGCGTCATACCGAAGAACAAGAACGCGGCTGCCTTTAGGTCGATATCCGCTCTTATTACCCCGGTTTTGACCCCCTCCGACAAGATATCTTCTACTCGGTTTGTGTAACTATTGATGACATCAAATACCTGCTGGTTTAGCCCCTTATCGCCGAAGCTGACAATCTCGGCTATTACCTGAAAGGATACGCCCCTTCTCCTTGCGACACTGGCTATATGGTTCGATATTACTGTCTCCAGAGTTTCCAGTGTCATAGGACCGTTCATCGGTAGAGACTTAAAGTCAGCCAGCAAGGCGCTTTCAACATCATAAATCATCAGGGAAAGAATGTCCCGTTTGCTCTTGAAGTGACGGTAGATGGCGCCTTCTGAGACTCCCGTCTCCTCAGCAATCTTCCTTACGGTGACGTGTTCACTACCGTATTTGATGATTACTTTCCGCGCGGCATCTACGATTTGTTTTTGCCGGACAGATGTCTTTTCATGCGTGCTAGCCATTTCAGCAGTATTATAACATAATGTTGACTATGATGAATCCAATTGATGAAGCCTGTACTGGCAATTGCCCACGAACGGCCCAAAGTCGGTCCCTCCAGGATGCGAGGAAGATATTGGCCGGATTTTTTGCCTCCTTAAGTCTGTGCCACCGGAAATTAATGATTGAGGAAGAGGTAAACCATGAGGACAATCAGCCCCACCACTAGGACGGCCGTGATGATGCTCCTGATAATCCGGCCGGCCCTCGTTTCCGGCTTTGACTCCGGCTTGATTTCGGATTGCTTGAGGCTTTCTTCCACGTGCTTTTGGTCCATTCTCATTGCTCTCACCTCCTGCCAGCTTTTTTGATTATTTCCGGAAGATTCTCCCTTTGAGTCTCATAAGCCCATAGACGATAGCGGCACAAACGAGCATGACTCCAATTATGATTAGAGCGTACATCCATTTAATAAGAGCTGATGGCTCCGCAATCGAGCTTATTAGTAGCAACGTTCTTGCCTCTTTCTAGTCGATTTCTGGGGTATGAGAATTTAGCAGTGGAGCAGTGAGGAAATGACAATGACTAAGATGATACCAACGACTAAGATGAGAATAAAACCTCCCATCGATAGGAATGTGAAGAAACGGCCCCAGCCGCTCCTTTTCTTTTTCGGTTCCGGAACATTAGGTTGTGTCTGCATTTCTCCCTCCTGTTGGTGCCACATACCACTCGGCCATTCGTGGCAGAGTGCCTTTTCTCACCGTCTGGCCTGACTCAAACCTGGCTCGTGGTCAAATCAGGGCGGAAGTCCTCTAGAAGAAGCGTAAGTAATGCCGTAAGAATATGACCATCAGCGAGCCGAGGGTGAGCCAGTAAATCTCAATTACCCAGGGGTCCATCACTTCCCTCCCGAACCGCCGGCATTACTTTTTTCGGAATAACCCGATGAACCAGGGGAAAATTCGGCCCCAGGCGGAGACAAGAAATACAGTAAAAATGGCTAGTACTAGGATGACCCAACTTAGGGCCTGAGGAATGTCCTGCGCTGTTCCTGGTGCTACTTGCATTTTTGCCCTCCTCCTTCTTTCCTGAACCTGAATATTGGATTTGTTCTAGCCTTATAATGGAGAGTAAAGTAAGTAATCATAGACTCGCAAAGTAAACACATACTTACTATTTACCACGTTTTTCCGGGCTTGTCAAGAGGTCTGAACGTTAGTGAAGGAAAAATTATTGTCCCGTTTTTCTAGTTCCATGGGTGGTGAACCGGAAATAGTGAGCCAGTCCTCCCAAAGTGCTATAATCTAGATGGAAAGAAAGGCTAAGAAGGAGTCTTTAGTCAATGGATGAATTGAAGGTTTTCACCGGTAATGCCCACCCCGCTCTCGCCCAGGCAGTCGTTGAGTATCTGGGGATACCATTGGGTAAGTGTGAAGTCTTTCAGTTCAGCAACGAGAACATCTTTGTCCGCATCCTGGAGAACGTGCGCTCGCGGGATGTTTTTGTCATTCAACCTTTCAGCTCGCCAGTGAACAACAACCTGGTCGAGATGCTCATTATGCTCGATGCCTTCAAGCGCGCCTCGGCGAACCGCGTGACGGCGGTCGTGCCCTACTACGCTTACGGCCGCAGCGACAAGAAAGACCAGCCCCGCGTCCCTATCACCGCCCGGCTCATCGCCGACGTGGTGACGGCGGCCGGCGCTGACCGCCTGCTCACCGTTGACCTGCACGCGGCGCAGATTCAGGGCTTCTTCAACATTCCCGTGGATGAGCTTACGGCCCTCACTATTCTGGGGAACTATTTCCAGAGTAAAGAGCTGGCGAACCTGGTCGTCGTCGCCACCGATATCGGCATCAGCAAGCGGGCGCGCGACCTGGCGGAGAAGCTCAACGCCCCCCTGGCGATTATGGAGAAGCGGCGCATCGGCAACATCGATAAGTCCGAGACCCTGAACGTCATCGGCGAGGTGGAGGCCAAAGTGGCGCTCACTGTGGACGATGAGATTGATACGGCCGGTTCCCTGGTCAACGTGGTCAACACGCTCCTCGAGCGCGGTGCCAAAGAAGTCTACGCTTGCTGCACTCACCCCATTCTCTCCGGCCCTGCCATCCAGAGAATCTCGGCCTCACCGATAAAAGAGGTCGTCGTTACGGATACTATCCCAGTTAACGGCAAGAAGAAGATTGATAAAATCACGGTCCTGCCCATTGCCCCCCTGCTGGGTGAGGCGATTCACCGCATTCATACCGGGCTTTCCGTGGGCGCAATGTTCGAGTAGGGCGGCCGTGAACGAGCAAATGGTTGAGGTCTACCGGGCGCGGGGTGAGGCGGAAGCTCAGGTTATCAAGGGTTTGCTGGAGAGTTACGATATTCCCTGCCTGTTACAATCGAACGCCGCGCCCTCCGTGCATATGTTTACCGTCGATGGCATGGGCGAGGTGCGCGTTATGGTCCGCGAATCGATGGCCGATGAGGCGAGAGAGTTGATTGGTGGTGCCGGCAATGTTTAAGTGGCTGGGCGGACTGGTTGATTCTAACGAAAAAGAAATCAGGCGGCTTGAGCCATTAGTAGACCGCATCAATGAGCTGGAGTCTGATTTTGAGCAACTCAGCGTCGCTGGGCTTCGTTCCAAAACTGACGATTTCAAGGGAAGATTAGCTGAAGCCACCGCCGGGATTCGGCAACAACTGGTGGAGACGCGTGGAGAGTTGGAAGCAGCCAAACAACGGCTTACCACGGCACAGAACGATTTTGACGAAGAAGAAGAAAACACAAATTGTAAACGCCTACAGCCGAGAATTGACCAGTTAGATAAAGAGTGCCAAGAAGCGGAGAATGAAGTTCTTGCTGAGCTTCTACCTGAGGCTTTTGCCGCCGTCCGTGAAGCGGCCAAGCGAACGATTGGACAGCGCCACTTCGATGTCCAGCTGATGGGCGGCATCGTCCTGCACCAGGGCAAAATCGCCGAAATGAAGACCGGCGAAGGCAAGACCCTGGTGGCCACTCTGCCGCTCTATTTGAACTCACTGGCGGGCAAGGGCTGTCACCTGGTGACGGTGAACGACTATCTGGCGCGGCGCGACCCCTACTGGATGGGCCCCATTTTCCACGCCCTCGGCGTGAGCGTGGCCAGCATCTATCCCCAGACTCCTGATGAGCACCTCCCCTCCCGCCTTTTCGACCCCACTTTTGACTCCGGCAAAGAAAAAGACCCATGGTGCCATTTCCGCACCATTACCCGCAAGCAGGCTTACGAGGCGGATATTACCTACGGCACCAGCAGCGAGTTCGGCTTTGACTACCTGCGGGACAATATGGTGGTGGAGCTCTCCCAGTGCGTCCAGCGCCATCCTTTGAACTTTGCCATTGTGGACGAGGTAGACAATCTGCTCATCGATGAAGCGCGGACGCCGCTCATCATCAGCGGTCCCGCCGAGGAATCGGTGGACCGGTACCAGGTTTTCGCTAGGCTCATCCCGAGATTGAAGGCGGTCGAAGACTACACCGTCGATGAGAAGGAGCGGGCGGTCACCCTGACCGATGCCGGCATGAGTCGGGTGGAGCGCCTGCTCAAGGATGATAACCTGCTCAAAACGCCCAACCTGTACGACCCGGCTAACTATGCCCTGACCCGCTACCTCGATAGCTCGCTGAAGGCGTATGCCCTGTACCGCCGCGACCGCGACTACGTCGTCAAGAACGGCGAGGTTATCATCGTGGATGAGTTCACGGGAAGATTGATGTTTGGGCGACGGTATTCCGAGGGTCTGCACCAGGCAATCGAAGCCAAGGAGCGCGTCAAAGTCCAGCAGGAGACGATGACCTTTGCCACCATCACCATCCAGAACTACTTCAGAATGTACCAGAAGCTGGCGGGTATGACTGGCACGGCGGTCACCGAAGCTGAGGAGTTCTACAAAATCTATAAGCTGGAAGTGGCGGAGATTCCGACCAATAAGCCGATGGTCCGGGAGGACTTCTCCGACCAGATATACAAGACCGAGGAAGGTAAGTTCCGCGCCGTCGTCCGCGATATTGAGCAGATGTACAAGTCGGAGCGGCCGGTGCTCATCGGCACGGTGTCCATCGAGAAATCGGAGCGCCTCGCCAATCTGCTGATGCGCCAGGGCGTCCCGCACCAGGTGCTCAATGCCAAGCACCACGAGAAAGAGGCGAGCATCATCGCCCAGGCGGGCAAGCCGGGGGCAGTTACGGTCGCCACCAATATGGCCGGCCGCGGCGTCGATATTATCCTGGGCGGCAGTACGGATGGCATCGACCCAACCGAGTGGCAGAAACTGCACGGCAAAGTGGTTGGGCTGGGTGGTCTGCACGTCGTCGCCACGGAAAGGCACGAAGCCCGCCGTATCGATAACCAGTTGCGGGGCCGGTCGGGCCGTCAGGGCGACCCGGGCAGCTCGCGCTTCTTTGTCTCGCTGGAAGATGACATTATGCGGCGCTTCGGCGGTGAGCGCATCAAGGGGTTTATGAACTGGGTGGGGATGGATGAGGACACGCCCATCGAAAATGCGCTGGTGAACAAGACCATCGGCGATGTCCAGAAGCGCGTCGAGGGCTACCATTTCGATATGCGCAAGCACCTGGTCGAGTATGACGACGTGGTCAACAAGCACCGCGAACTGGTTTACGATGAGCGGCGCAAAATCCTGAGCGGCGCCGATTTGAAATCGAACATCCTGGGGATGGTGACAGAGGAAATCAAGAAGTCGTGCGGGGCGCACCTGGCGGGCTACCTGCCGGACTATGAGGGCGTGGCGGCGGACATCACCGCCATTTTCCCCCTGCCGCCGGACGTCAATGCCGAGGCGCTCGGCAAGATGTCAACCAAAGAAATCGAGGCAAAGCTCATCGATTTGGCGGAGTCGCTCTACGAGGCGCGGGAGAAGGAGATTGGCGCCGACAATATGCGCATCCTGGAGCGGCTGGTGATGCTGAGGATTATCGATAGCCTGTGGATTGAGCACCTGACGATGATGGAGCATATGCGTCTCGAGGCGGAGTGGCAGACCCTGCGGCAGACCCGCGCCGTGGATGCCTACAAGAACGAGGGCTACAAGCAGTTCCAGTTACTGCTGAGCACCATCCGGCATGACGTCGCCCTTGCTATCTATCACGTCAGCATCGTCCGGAAGGAAGCCCCGGCCCCCGCCCCATCGCCGATGGTGCGAGCGGTGGCGCCGCGGCCATCGAGCAGACAGCCGGTGAAATCGGCCAAAAAGGTCGGTCGCAATGAGCCTTGCCCGTGCGGCAGCGGTAAGAAGTATAAGCATTGTCATGGAAGGTGAGAGAAGAGGTTACCGCGAAACAAGCATAATCCTCCTTACTCCCCCTTTGGAAAAGGGGGAAAGAGGGGGATTTGAATGCTATTTTTTGAGTTTCGCAGAAGGGTGATAGGATGTTAAGCACAGAGCAACTGGAGCAGGAACTGAAGAAAACAAACGATGAGCTGAACCGACTGGCGCAAGCGGAGAAGCCGCTGACCAAGGAAGAGCAAAGCTGGCGGGGCAAGCTCCGCTTCCGGAAGGTTGTTCTGGATGAAATCAAGCGCGCCAAGGATAAGGGCAGTACTGGCTCGGAGCTTTACCATACCACGCTCTACGAGATGCTGATTGACTGGGGGGAAAGACGCCCCTTGCTGATGTTCCTGATGTCCAATATACTGAGAGCGAGGTTCGGGATGGGCGGCTTCCGGATATAGGGAGGTGAGCCATGGAAGCGATTTTAGGCGTGACCACCTGCCACCTGGACTGCTGGGACGGGAAAGAGGAGATAGAGTAACCTGAAGGGGGGCAATATGACAGATAAAGAACTAAAGAATGCAATTAAAGAAGCGAACGAAGCCCTTGACGCGTTATCTCCACCAAGTGGTCCTCTTTCTGCGGGTGAAGTCCGATTTAGAGAGATGGTTTTATTAAGACAGCTTACTCTTTATAAAATAGAAGACACTAGGAAGCAAGACAGAAAAGACTTGGAGCTTTTCAATATTGAAATTTATGGTCTGATAACGTCTTTCCTGGAATCACACGAAAAAGGTTTGAAAGCCTGCTAGCACGGCGTAGGAGGGAAAACATGAACTACTGGCTTGCCGTTGGGTCTCCCACAAACTGGAAATTATCTTTTGAGAGAGGGAATGTCTGGGGACTTACTAAACGTCAGCAGCACTGGTGGGATAAGCTCAGCGAGGGAGATGTGGTCCTATTCTATGCTACGAAGCCAGTTAGCGGGGTTTTTGGGCACGGAACTATTCAAACTAAGTTTAAGCAAAACAAACCGACATGGCCTGAGGAGATTGAGCAGGGCAAGGTATTGTGGCCTTGGGGCTTTGAATTTACTGTGAAATATTGTCTTCCTGAAGATGAATGGAATACTCAAAAGATCACGTCTGACACCCTGAAACTCAAGGCAGGCATAAGCTTTCAGTCTTTGGGCTCCGAATTCTCAGAACAAATGATTGGGCAGTTGGAGCCAGCCACTTCCGCGAGTGGGGAAGAGCCAAGCGGGTCGTTGCACGAAGAGATCAAGGGGAGGCTAATAGAAATAGGCAAGTTACAGGACCTGATTGCCGAAAAGGAATACTCCTTTGATATTGGGAAGTTGGATGTCGTTTGGAGACGAGTCCTAAACTCCGTTCCCACCTATGTTTTTGAGGTTCAGGTGGGCGGAGACGTCTACCATGCTCTTGCAAAACTGAAGCATGCCTATGACTTATGGAATGGCCACATTTTTATTGTGGCTTCAGAGAAAGACCGTGAGAAGACTGACGTTTTGCTATCTGGAACTTTCCACGAGATTGCACACCGCATCAAATTCGTGGAACTGGACAAAGTCAAGGAACTACACAGACGCAAGAAAGACTATTTTGACTTTGAGAAAGAACTCGGCATCGTCGTGTAGGAGGTCACCATGCTTGATAGAGAAGTTATCAAAAATTTCCTGACTGAAGAATTTAAGGAGTTGGAATTAGAGACTCCTAAAGATATTCCGAGGAACACTCTTGTTGAGACCTTTTGTCTATTCACTGAAGACGACTACTATGAATGGCTGAAGGACAATTTCAATTCCTTCTTTAATCATGGTAACCCTGACTGGAAGTGGGTAAGAGGCAGAATCAAGCACCATGACCAACTCAGAAATCGCTAAGGTGTTTCAGGACATCGCGGACCGGCTGGCGCGGAAGAAGGAGAGCATCTTCAAAATCAGGGCCTACCAGAAGGCGGCGCAGTCCATTGAAGGACTGGCGGAGCCGGTAGAGAAGCTGGTGGCGGAGGGCCGGCTGAGAGAGATTCCGGGAGTGGGTGAAGCCATCGCCAAAAAGATTACGGAACTCATTACTACCGGCAAACTGGCTTTCCACGAGAGACTGAAGGCGGAAGTTAAAGGGGACAAGGGGTAGGCAATGACGGGCTTGTCTGAGTCGGAAAAAGCGCTGACCACCAAGGACTCGGAGGCAATCAGCTACCTCAAGCAGTCCATCGCCGCCGGCGAGCACTGGTACCGGGCGCTCCTCGGGGCGATGGGGCGGTGGGGCTCCGCCGAGGAAGACCGCAACGGCCGGCACTATCAATTCCTCATCGCCGGCGAAGCCTTCGACTGGCTTCTTCTCGCCGAGCGGTTGTGCGAGGAAGTGGACGGCCTCATGCCCGCCGCAGAGAAAGAGAAGCTCCTCTTCTACGGCCGTCCGCCCTTACTGCTGACGGTCGACCAGGTCAGGGAGCTAATCGGCAGCGCCAAGTACAAGCAATACCTCAACTATTTCTACGGCGTCACCGTCGAGATGGCGCTCATCCTGGCGGTGCAGGGAGAGGTGCACAAGGAGCGGTGGATGCTCGGACTGGGCAAGGAAGCGGACGCCATCGATGAAGCCTACCGGCGCATCTACGGTGCCACACGGTCGATCTTGCTCCGGTGTTTCCGCAAGGAGCGAGGCTATCCCCAACTCAAGTCTATCGGCATCTCGGAGCTGAAGGAGTTTACCTACTACCTGTTCAAATACCGCCTCGACCACTGTGAGAAGTCGAAAGTGGCCAGCGATACCAAGAAAGCCCTCGAACGCCTGGGCCAGCACTGGAAAATCAGCGGCCTGGCGGGAGAGCGGGCGACCTTCACTGGCTGCCGCTAGTGTCAACGTAGCAAATACAGGTCGTTTAGCAACGGGGAGTCCAGAGGGGCGAACCCTCTCTGGCGGGAGTCTGGGGGTGTCCCCCAGTTCTAGAAATCCCCCAAGACTGGGGGATTTAGGGGGTTCATAACCTTTTAAGTAAACAATCTCGTAAATAAGATGAATGAATTGTCATTGCGGGTCCTTCGGCAGAAGGACGAAGCAATTCGTCCTTCCACTGCAGGATTCCTTTACATAACATATTTATAACTTGACATAACTCTAAAAACAACTCAAAGCTAATCAGCCTCGATTTGTTTCCCTTCAGAGAATTTTTCGGGTCCAAATCAATTTGGAAATTAGTGCGCCCCTCATAGGTTCCTGGACGCCCCCGAGGGTTGGTCTTAGCCCGGGGCAATGGGCTTGAGCACCCTGACCACCAGCATGGGTATGGAGGACTCCCGGACCACTTTATCCGTAACACTGCCAAACGCCCACCG